>JRHI01002110.1_pt1 | contig 14529 bp, 12 predicted proteins | sample 215371 | NCBI WGS metagenome assembly JRHI01 (sample SAMN02929681, study PRJNA255918) | sediment metagenome | biome: cave system; feature: Ice Cave; material: Sediment; isolation source: sediment from deep within a dark volcanic ice cave with no known source of... ...
ACAAGAGTAACAAGAGTAACAAGAGTAACAAGAGTGACAAGAGTGACAAGAGTAACAAGAGTAACAAGAGTGACAGGCAGGGCAGGGGCAAGCCCTGCCCGTACATTTTAGCTACGGGAGGGTGCAAGCGAGGAGCAGACTCAGGTGTATCAGGTGTATCAGGTGTGAGGGCATTTGCTCATTCAGAAAAACTTGTGTGTAGGAGGGTTCTGAGTCAGGGAGTTTCCTCACATTCATCTAATGAGGCATAGGCGCTAAGAAACTCAACATTTTGCCTCCCAGTCGATGACAGCAACAAGCTGTCCATTCTTCCATAGCCCCATAGCCTACGGTAACTCACAATGCACCGACAGAGCTACGATGCAACACCTCTACGGAAGATGGGTTTGACGGAGCGATCAAGGAAGATGTAGCCGAGCGTGATGGCACTCAGGAGGATTCCGAAGAGGGGACCAAGCAGGTGCACATTTCTATAGTCAGGTTGTGTAAGCAAGAAGAGTTCGTATGCGATCTCCAGAGACTCATACACAGCTGTGAACCAGAATGCCCAGAATTGGAGCGTCCACAGGCCGTACACCACTACGAAACCGAGCACTGCACCGACACTCAAGGCGATAAAGTCACGTGAGCCGAGAGGGGTAAAGAAGAGCAAGCCAAGACAACTGAGTGTCCCCAGAAATTCGAAGAATGCCAGGATGGTGATACCGGAGGGGCGTTGACGACGAAGTGGTTTCATACGTTTTCTCTTTTCGTAGTGTGTTGAGGGGTTGAGGAGTAACAAGCCCAAAAACAGCGACAAGAAAATGAAATGGCTTGTGGAGCTGATCAAGATTCATGCCATCCCATGGATGGAAGAAGCTGTTCCTTCCTTCAGCTTAAGTCGATTGCAGAGTCAACAGAAGCTTTGTCCATGATCCTTCTCGTTGTTTTTGGATGCGCTACTCCTTGACGCCCGATGAGACATCCTGAGCCTACCACTTCTACTTATACAGCACTTTGTATCCTTTCGTCAAACATACACGCGTTGGCTTGCATGGATAAAGGCTCAGTTTTATGGTAAAATAACATCGATGCAATTGGATTCCAGGTTGTAAAAGAGGAGAGCCCCTTTTCTCCTAGTAAAAACCATAGTTAAGAGTAACTGTAGAAGAGGTATGGTCGACGTGTTTATTTCTTACCCCCATCGCGATCAACAGTTTGCTCTTCAACTTGTTGCTGCACCCCAGCGCGAATATATCACTTGCAAGGATGACTGGAAACAGGCAGGGCGGTGGCTGAGAAGCGGCAAGACTACATACTTTCTTATTAGGAGATGCTATGGCTGATGTATTTATCTCCTACTCCCATAAAGACCGAGCGTTTGCTTTACAGCTTGTTGGCGCCCTTCTCCAACACAAATTAACCGCCTGGATTGATAATAAGGAGGTTTTTCCCGCTGGGAAATTTCGCGATGATATCAAAATAGGCATCCAGGAGGCAGGGGCCTTCATTTTTGTTCTCAGTCCAGACGCACTTCACTCTAAGGAGTGTGACAAAGAACTGAAGTATGCCCAGGAGTATGGGAAAAAGCTGATCCCAATAGACTATCGATCTCTCGGTTCTGAGGAAGCTCCCCTGGCACTCCAAGAGCTGGATTGGATACCTGCCTCCCCATCTCCCGAATTGCTGGGAAATGACACCGCCTTTGAGTATATGCTTGAGCACGTGGTCATGGCGCTCAAGACGGATCAACATGGCAGGCAGAGGGCAGCGCAATGGCTCAGGCTTGCCACCCGTTGGGAGGAAGCGCGCACGCCTCCTGCAACAGAACCATGGCCGTTCATTTCGTTCCTCCCTCTCACCAGAGGAAAGAGCTTTCAAGGCGCTCGTTGGGTGAATACTCTGCATACGCTAGCTACTCACCAGCGCAGTCATGCACTTTTGTTACGAGGCCAGGAATTGCGGGAAGCCGAGGACTGGCTCAAAGAAGCCGAGCGCAAGCAAAGAGAAGGGCAGCAGAAAGAACCACGGCCACTGCCACTCTACACGCGGTTCATTCGTGAGAGTCGTCGCGTTGCAAACCATCTCCTTCTTGGAAGTATCATAGTCCTTGTTCTTTCTGTAGGTCTCTCAGTAGGAGGAGTCTTTGCGTTCCTATATCACGATCCCACCCACGTAAGCACTCTTCAGGACAATAACGGGCCGGGATCGCTACGCTATGCCGTCAATGAGGCCCCTGCAAAAAGCACAATCACATTTGACACGAGTCTACACGGACCTATTCTGCTAACAAGGGGTGATCTAGATATCGCGAAGGACCTGACGATTCGTGGCCCAGGTACAGGTATGCTCTCAATCAGCAGTGGCAAAAGTGGGTTTGTTGTTCGTGTGGCACAAGGGGTTACCGTCACTATTTCCAGTTTCGCCTTCAAGAATAGCCACACTTCCACCAGTTTCATCGATAATGAAGGCACGCTCACCCTGATGAACAGCATCATCTCCGGCAATACGTCGACTAACCATACATCTGCTCAATTCACCGGCGGCGGCATCTCCAATCACGGCACGCTCACGCTGAGCAACTGTATCATCTCCGGTAACACATCGACTTATAGCGTCGGCGGCATCTTTAATGAAGGCACGCTGACAGTGACCAACAGCACCATCTCTGGAAATACCGCGGGTGCCGTTAGCGGGGGCATGCTCAATACTGGCACGCTGACGGTGAGCAACAGCATCATTGCGGATAACACGTCGTTTGGCGCAGGGGGCGGCATCTACAATTATGGCACGCTGACGGTGAGCAACAGCACCATTGCGGGCAACAAAACCTCTGCTGGTTCTACAGGGGGTGGCATCTTCAATATAAACCAGCTCACGCTAAACAACAGCACCGTCTCCGGTAATATATCGGGAGAAGGCGGTGGCATTACCGATCAAGGCGGCACGCTCACACTAAGCAACAGTACTGTCTCCGGCAATGTCGCAGACAACGACGGCGGCGGCATCTTCTTCCAAAGCTACACAAGTACAAGTGGATCGAGTGCCGTATCTTCTGAACTCCTCTTTAGTACTATCTATGGCAACATTGCATCTACTGGGAGGGATATTGCGATCGGAGATATCGTCTTCAACACGAACAAGCCAATCAAGCAAATCAGCGTGGTGCAGATAATCAGCAGCATCGTGGCTGGTAACCCTGCTTATCCAGGCCCAGACGTTGTAGGGATGCTTAGGTCCTATGGCTACAACCTGTTCCAGGACAACTCTGGCGCCACCTTCGATCCGGCCGCACGGACGCAGCATGGCACCGATAGGATATTATCAGTGAACGGCCTGACCAGATTGTTTGCTGATCCGGTGGGGCTGCAAAACAATGGTGGCACAACCAAGACCTATGCGCTGGGACCAGGAAGTCTCGCTCTCGACTCAGTCCCATTTGACTACTGTCTTCTCACTGACCAGCGCGGCGTGAAACGGCCCGATGGGAACGAGCGGTTCTGTGATATCGGAGCGTATGAATATCAGGGCTGAGAAGCTTCTACTTCCTTCCGGTTCAGCGCACCGTCGTATTGAATTCCGCCTCGATACTTGCCGACGCGACGACGAGACCCGGACTGACTGACACACTATTGTACAAAGATGAGTCAAGGAGTATGAGTCATGCAGAAATGTCGTTCTTGCGGAGCCGACCTCCCAGAAAACTCCCGCTTCTGCGAGAAGTGTGGAAGCGTGCAGGATGCCATCGTGACAGATGCGGCAGCACCGGAAACACAACTGCCGTCTCCGGTTGCTGAAAACAAAGCGGCAGGTGGCTCAGCCGTCAAGGCAACCATCATGGTGGTGATAATCGTGGCGTTGGTTGCAGCAGGTGGGATTGGAGCAGTAAACTATTTCCTCTTACGCCCGCAACCGCTCATCAGCGTGACTGGCAATTATAAGGTAGGCAATACTCCGGCAGGAGCAAGCGGGACGATGCTGCATATCAGTGGACAGAATTTTTCCAGCAATTCAGCGATTACCTTCCTGCTGGATGGCAATGTCGCACCGGGCAATCCTGGCGCACGAAGTGACTCGAACGGCAAATTTAGCGCAGATGTGACCATTACAGATGCTTGGAGCGTCGGTGCCTACTCCCTGACAGCCAGAGATGCCAGCAACGACAGTACAAAAAATAGTGTCAGCGTGACGATAGTGCCGCCGGGTCAGGCCAATACACCTGGACCGAACGGAGCACCGCCTGATGATGCCAGTTTCAGGCTCAAAGTTACCAATGTTAATGATATAGCAGACCCGTTCAGCAGCAATCCCGTGCTCATCATTACTGGGCATCCCGATCCTGAAGGTGGCGCCGTCTGCTCGCCCGATGATGGTGGGCAGTCCTTTACTCTCAACGAAACGGCTACTACTGGAATGCCATTTACCAAGACGCTTACAGCCACATGCAGTGGAACGTATAAAGCGGGTCAAATCAGCTATATCGAAACCAGTACCAGTGTGAAGATTTCTTACCAGTCTAATGGGGTCAATGTCAACTGTGCGCTAAATAATCCTACTGTAGACTTGCGATTGACGGGAGCCTACGCTGGCAACAACACCTTCAGCGGCATGATCAACTCTCCCTACTTCTCGTATACCTGCGAGCCGCAGGGCTACAGCTTCTGGCACAACGCTACCCAGAGAGTCACCTGGATAGGGACAATTGTAACATAGTAGGCTCAATACATACATCGATGACACCAGAGGCAAAATAGCAATATTGCTCTAAGTAAAGAACAATGGTAGGAGATGCTTAGCGTATGTTTTTCCCAAAATGATACGGTGACCCCAAGAAGCAATGCTTACGATCATCAACGAAACGGCACCTGCAAGAGGGCAGAGGTTTTAGATTTGTGCTGGCTATGATTTGGGTCTATAATATGCTCTGTATTACATAGAGATATGGACACGATAGAAAATTATGTCAAAAGTAAGAAGCTTGCTGAAGATAACGGCGGTACGAGCGATTTTGACAATAGCATTTATCGCTATTGCCGTTGTGCTAAGTTTTTCCCTGCCCAAGGAACAGGATCCCAATATTGGTTTGACCACTGATTCGGTCTCGCCAACAGTGGGCTTAACTCGTCCCGTTGGTGATGTGGTGGTGAACCGCAGCATTGATTATAGAGATATTACGATCATGGTGACAAAAGTCGAAGAGGCAGGGGCATTTTCAGATGACCACAAACGAGCCGGTACGTATACCGTGCGGGTGCATATTCATGTGCAACCGGGTGACACAATACAAGCTCCGGTTGGGATAGATTATGCCAGCTTAATTCGACTGGTCCTTCCCGATGGGCAAGTTGTCTCGCCGAAGCTAGTCACTGTACTGCCAGTCGTGCTTCCTAAACAAGCGAAAGATGGTTTTTTTGATTTTCCAGTCTCCTCGCAGGTTTCTCTCTCGTTACTGGCGCTGCGGGTGGGGACAGATACTTCGGTGGCTTTTAGCCAGGGATAGTTGCTTGTGATGGTGCCTGGGAAGCGGCTTCCTACTTGTCGGGGTGGGAGTGAGGAAGCGGATGGGAGGGGACGCTTGCGTTGCATAGGGGGAGGGTCTCAGGTGTGAACAGGACGCGGGCGACCACGAGGGTCCCCACCCATCGAACCACGCCACCCCCGCCCCTACGGATGAGCGGGCTTCTCAAGGGGATTTACAACATACTTACCCTTGTGAGACCCCACCCTGTGGGACGCGATACATCGGGTCTCTACGCCCTTCCATCGGGCGCCAATGAATGGCACCCCTACGTCAGTCTTCTTCGTTTGGCGCACCAACATGTTCTACGCGATGTTGCACGTCAAAAAGAGCTTGAAGTCGTGGAGTGGCCTCGCTGTCGTGTATGACATTATGGACCAGGTCTTCCAGGACGAGGTAGTATTCTACCAATACACGTTCTCCGCTGGTGTGAGTAATGCAATCTTCCAGAAGAGCCTGCGCCTCTAGATAGCCTTCGAGACGTTGTTGAGCCTGTGCCAGTTTCAGTTGCTGCTTGTCGATCTGCAGCTGCATAGTTTCCCGCTCGCGGCGGCGTAGTCTCGTTTCTTGTGGCTCCTGCATCATTACCTGTTGCAGCGCGAGTGCAGCCTCGCCAACTTCCAGCGTATGTTCCTCTTGGCGGCGGGCAAGCCAGGCCCGTACAGCATGAGTACGCACAAGGATATTGGCGCTCTCGGGCAGGCGCAGGTTATCGTCAGAGAGCAGTTCGTCGCTACCGGTCTCTAGCGAAGTGTTAGATATTTCGTCGTCATAATCCATGTATCGTTTTCCCCAGGTGTTCTGTAATCTCTATGTACATCCTAACATGAAGATGCAAATAGAGATACAGGTTACGCCAGGGCTTCTGGTAATAGCTCAGCTTTCTCTGGAGTTGCCTCCACATAATCTGTTGGGCGGGTGACATCCTTGCCGGAGGCAATACCCGCTGCCCGGAAGATGGGCGTAAGAACAACTACCAACACGAGGTTGAGGACGAGCGAGGAGACCGCTCCGTAGATACCAAATTTCTGTCCACCAATGTTGAAGACATAGACAGAAGAAAAGTTAGCTGCAATAAACATCCAGATTCCTGAAATCATGCCAGCCGCCCAGCCGATCACCAAGGCCCAACGATGTAACCAATTGGTGTAGAGACCAAGGAAGACCGCCGGCAACGTCTGTATGATTAAGATACCACCCAGGAGTTGGAAGTTGATGACGTTAGGTGTGGGAACGAACAAGATAAAGAGCAGCGCTCCAAACTTCACCACAAGTGAAGTAATTTTTGCCACAGTGGATTCCTCGCGTTCGCTATAGCGCGGTCGGAAGTATACCTTGTAGATGTTGCGCGTAAACAGATTTGCCGCGGCAATCGACATGATAGCCGCAGGGACCAATGCCCCAATAGCGATGGCTGCGAAAGCGAAGCCTGCAAACCATGATGGGAACTCTTGAGCAATAAGGGCTGGAACGGCAGCGTTAGAGCCATAAGCCTTGGGCAGGGTGACATGTGCGGCAATCGCCATATAGCCAAGCAGAGCTAACAAACCGAGCATCAGCGAATAGATGGGCAGGAGGGCAGCGTTGCGTTTAACCACATCGCGACTATTACTGCTGAGGGTGCCGGTAAGTGAGTGTGGGTACAGGAAAAGCGCAAGCGCTGATCCAAGCGCAAGCGTTGTGTATGGCAGATATTGTGCAGGGGAAAGAATATCATGGAACACAACAGCGGGTGTTTTATGAGCTGCGGTAGCCGCAGCGGCAGCTGCCGCAGAAACCACGGCCTTCTGATGAACTGCCGCAAAGATCGCTCCGAAGCCGCCAAGCTTGATAGGAATGATAATGATTGCCGCGAATAGCACAATGAAGATCATTGAGTCCTTGACGAGCGCAATTAGTGCAGGCGCTCGTAACCCGCTGCTGTACGTGTAGGCGGCAAGAATAAGGAACGCGATGATCAAAGCAGCTTCGACATTGACACCCATTTGAGCGATGGAGACTTCAATGCCGAACATTTGCAAGGCAATATAGGGCATTGTCGCCACGATGCCTGTGAGTGCAATTACCAAAGCGAGGGTGTTACTGCCAAAACGACCCTGGACGAAGTCAGCAGGAGTAACATAGTTATTCTGCTTACATACCGACCAGAACTTGGGCATCAAGAGAAAGATCAGTGGATAGACAAGGATAGTGTAGGGAACCGCGAAAAAGCCCTGCGCTCCAATGGCGTACATCAATCCCGGCACGGCGACGAATGTATAAGCAGTGTAGAGATCACCGCCTAGTAGGAACCACGTCACGACCGTGCCAAAGCGACGTCCTGCCAGCCCCCACTCATCGAGCTGATTAAGGTCACCGCGACGCCAGCGAGCGGCTACAAAACCAAGAACGGTTACCAGCAGAAAGAAGAAAATGAATACAGATAATGCTACCCAGTTAATCATCGATGACTCCTTCTTAATTAATGTGTTGACGAATCGGTAGTCTGGCCACTATTCCTTCTTTTGTTCCTTTGAAGGATAGGTGAAGGATGTGCTGCGAACTTTAGATTTTGAGCGCGTAGAGCACGGCAGTCAAAAGGGCGGTGATGACGATCCAGAGGAGTTGAAACCAGTAAAAGAAAGGTATACTTAGGAAATCTGGCTGATTATAATTATAGAAGGGTGGCCAGAGCAAAGCAATAAAGGGGACGAGCAGTAAAAGGAAGAGCCAGGAACGTCTTCCTCTTTCACGACGAGTAATCATGCGTTTCTCCTTTCAGCTCCTGTAATATACGGGAGCAGCAGCGGCACAACAAGAAAAATTGCCAGGAAAAGATTATGTAACTCTTATATAGTATATTACCGATTTTGTGGAAGTATGTCAATTTTACCTGGCGATGCTCCAGGCTAGTAATTCTTTTTCTTTTCTGCTATTATTTTAATATATGATTCTTATCATATATATAACAAATAATAATATGTTGTTACGCGAGGAAACTGCTATGAACCTGCAATATTTACGCGTCTTTTTAACGGTGGCCGAGCATGAACATATCACGCGCGCCTCAGAAGAACTCATTCTCAGTCAACCAGCGGTGACAAAAACCATTCAGCACCTGGAACAAGAGGTCGGGCTTGAGCTTATTGAAAGACATGGGAGACGTATCGCACTGACTCATGCAGGTCATGTCTTACACAATTATGCTCGCAAGGTATTCGCACTCGAACGTGAAATGGAAGAGGCGCTTGCTGCTCTGCGTGATGTGGACGCGGGAGAAATCACCCTGGCTGCCAGTACCACGACAGGCGTCTATTTGCTGCCACCCATTGTGGCTCGTTTTCACGCACGTTATCCACAGGTATCCTTGAATATAGCCATTCTTAATTCTCATGAAATAGTAGAAGAGACACTGAACTGGAAACTGGACTTTGGCTTAGTTGAGGGTGATGCTGCCGCTCTGCCAGCAGGGCTGCAGGTGGATGTATTTGCTCATGATGAACTTGTGTTGGTAGTAGCCCCGAAGCATTGTTGGAGAGGACTGCCAACTCTCCTGCCAACGGATCTGCGTGAGGGTCAGTTATTGATGCGCGAGCAGGGCAGCGGTATTCGTGAGGTTATTGAACAGGCAATGTTGCTGCACGGTGTACAGGTGCGTCCACTGCTCACTGTACCAGATAATGAGGCAATCAAACAGATGGCGATGAGTGGAGTGGGAGCGGCTATCGTCTCAGCCCTTGCCATTCAACGAGAGTTGGCTACAGGTGATCTTGTACGTATACCAATTGCAGGGCTAGACTTGCGTCCCGAACTTAGCCTGGTCAAGCGGACAGATAAACAACTTTCCCGCGCTGCTCAGGCATTCTGTGCTCTTTTATGCCCACCAACCGAGAATGAAGAGAGAATCTTCGATCCAGAGTAAGGTGTCAAATCTCTATTAGCTTGCTTGATGTGTAATATAGTAGAGGGCATAAATCATTGCCTGCTAGCGTTTTATATGGTAGAGAAGTGCCTATAGATTTCACCTATTCTGCTGTTGAGTGATCTTCATTTCTCGTCATCGTACGTTTCTTGCACTGTGGTGCCGATCATGCACTAGAAAGTTTGGCAATTGTTATGTTACAGCAAGTCAAACGTCTCCGTCCTTCATTGAAGCACCTTGTATTCGGTGGGTTGGGAGGAAGTGTAGGGATACTGGGCATTATATTCGCGGGTGGGCTTTATGTCGTAGAAAGGCTTAGACGTCCAAAAAAACGTGGTCAATTTGATGATTATACGTATAGCCCTTACGAGCTAGATCTACCGGCTGAAGTCGTGACTTTTTCCCCGCTTCATGGCGAGTATCAGGTCAGCGGCTGGTTTATACCGCATCCACAGGCCACTACTACTATTCTTGTTAGTCCTGGTTATCGCTCTCCAAAATCTGACCTGCTTGGTATTAGTGCCCATCTATGGAGGGCTGGTCATAATGTGCTAATTTTTGAATATTATGGACATGGAACGCCTATTGGTACACCTATTACCCTCGGCTATACGGAGATCAACGATTTTATGGGTGCGGTACATTATGCGAAGGAACGTGCGCCACAGTCTCGTTTAGGAGTCGTAGCCTATTCTATGGGGGCGGCGATTGCTATCATGTGTTCTGCGCGAAGCAATGATATCAAAGCTTTAGTCCTGGATAGCGCATTTGCTACCCATTGGGGTGTCATTGACTATAATGTTCGTCGTGCCTTACCATTGCCTTCGGCTCCTTTTGTCTGGACGGCTGATCATTTGATGTGGTGGCGTGCTCGCTATCGATTCCACCAGGTTGAGCCGCTACGTGATATCGCCAACCTCTCGCCTCGTCCAATCCTACTCATTCATGGTGGCAAAGATTCTATTGTCGATCCCCGTGATGGTACCTTACTCTATAATGCAGCAGGTGAGCCAAAGGAACTCTGGTTTGTGCCTGAAGCCGATCACTGTGGCGCGTACTTTGTTGATCGTATTGCCTATACAAAGAAGGTTCTCAGTTTCTTCGAGCAATACCTGAAGAAACCACGGTTGCAATTGGTCGAGCAAACTAGCGACGAGCAACAAGCAGTACAAAACCTTGATCAGAATTTTTCTGAAGCCAGTTAGATAGTGTTTGCGTAGGATGGGATGAGCGTGGCACGACGCCCCCACCCCTAGGATGACCGCAAGAGTCATCCCTACTATACTACGGCGCGGCTCCCAGCGCTGCTTGACGGGTATGATGCGGGACACGTAGAGAGGAGGGATGAGTCGGCCGTGGCTGTTGGAGATGAGAGGGTGAGCTTCAGCTGTAATCGAGAGTTACAACCATGCCGTCCCTGGCGGCTCTGCTGTTTGCAAAAATTTGCCTGGCGGCTCTCTCCGCTAGTGACGTATCAACAATTTTTGGACTGAAGTGCGTCAATAGCAGTGCGTGTGCTCCTGCCGCCTGGGCGATGCCAGCGGATTCTTCGGCGAGCATATGCGCGTTGGCGCGCGCTAACACCAGGTCTCCAGGATCATCGTACATGCTTTCGCAGATCAGCAGGTCAACATCGCGCGCAAACTCGCTGAGCGCTTTGGTTGGACGCGTGTCGGTGATGAATGCCAGAGAAATGCCGCGCCGTGGGGGGCCGAGCACCTGTTGCGGGGTAATGGTTTGTCCGTTGTATTCTAACGCCTCACCGTGCTGTAATTTGGACCAGAGTTGAACGGGCAGTCCAAGCGCCTGGGCCTGTTCGACTTGAAAAGCTGGCTTTCGTGGCAGTTCAGCCTTGTAGGCCAGGCAGGGAATGCCATGAGAGGCGGCAGCACACGAACCTTGCAAGCCACCGGGTAAAGCGAACTGTTCGCCACTCTTGATTTCGTGGATGTGTACGGGATAGGGCAGTTCCGCGGCGATGCGGCGCAAGCCCTCTATGACATAGGCAGTGCTAGGAGGTCCATAAATATCCAGAGGTTCGGTGCGGCCTGCGTGCGCAACCATGAAGAGAACGCCGGGCAGTCCTGCGACGTGGTCCGCGTGCATGTGCGTGAAGCAGATGGCGCCGAGCTGGCGGAAACCCCACCCCAGCGACTTCCAGGGAATCTGTGTTCCTTCGCCGCAATCAAAAAGCGTTAAAGTGGAACCATTACGCAGTAGCATACACGAAAGCCAGCGCCCCGGGAGAGGCATCATACCACACGTGCCGAGCATACAAATATCGAGCATAAAAGTGTTGTCAATTCACTGGCGAGCATATCGGCTTCCGATTCTTAAAAGGAAAGCGCGAGTATCTTCCCGCTTGTCGGTCGTTCAGCATGAGGCCATTCTTGCGTTGCCTCAAAAAAATTATACCCCATAGAAGGGATGAGTGCATAAAAGAATTCAGACTATTTTCCATTCACTAAGGAATTGCTAGTATCACAGATGTTACTATGAAGGTTGAATTCGGGCCATCCACAAGTAATCCCAATTGCCCTCCCAGATACGATTGGTCAATTATGGTTTGATCTGCCTGGCCTGATCCATTTATTAGAAGGACGTTACCGTTAATCTTGAAGGAGAATCTGCTTCCCTGGACGGTCACCTGCAATGTATTGCTAGCAGGGGCGTCGTGAATCGCCGGCATATCTTGGCCGGACTTCAAGATACTAAATCTCTTTGAAACATTTGGGTCATACTTGAGTACAGCCCATTGACCTTGCCCGTTTATGACAAAGCTATAGCCGTATACTTTGGTTATGTCCTTCTCATGCCTCAGCTGAAAGGCAAGTCCATAAAAAGTGCCTGAACTCCCCTGCTTCTGTGTAATTTGAGCCGCCAAGCTGAAATTTTCAGGCAATGTTCCAACACTTGTCGAGTCAGGACAGAGAAAGTGTGCTCGATTGTCAATTACTTCAAGCGTGTACGCGTTCCCTGCGATAATAGACGTTAGACCCTCCGGACTACCTTGTTGCCAACCGCGCTGGTCATCTTGAAACGTTTCTACAAAAGCTTGTGCTCTCGTTGCTGCTTGCGTGGGCGTGCAGGCAGCTGTGTGTGCTGACGTGTTCTGTATTGATGCATCAAGCGTTGACGTGGCTGAAGTGAAACCAGGCCAATTCACGAGGTGAACTCCGAAGACGAATTGAACTACTGCCAGCAGAATTGTGAGAAGCATGACCGCAATAGGAGAGATCCAAAAGTTTCTTCTTGAACGTCGACGATTAGATGGTGCAGGACGTACCACCGGAGCGGGAGGGGAGAGGACGGTTTCAAGTGCCTGCGCCATTTCTCTCGCCGATTGATAGCGTTCTTCAGGTTTCTTTAGCAGTGCCTTTGCAGTGATTTGTGCCAGAGCTTCAGGTACAGCAGGGTTTATCTCGCGAACATGCGGAGCAGGCATGTGAGCATGCTGGTAAAGCAGGGCGTAGGACGTGTCAGCCCGGAATGGAAGTTGACCAGTTAGCATCTCAAAGAGGACCACCCCCAACGCATACACATCAGTGCGTGCGTCAACAGACCTCCCTAGACACTGTTCTGGTGCCATGTATTGAGGAGTTCCCATTATATTACCGGCGTGCGAGAGAGCAGGATCTCCGCCTCCGCTCCCAAGAGTGCTCGTTGTGAGGAGTGTTTCAGAGCTTCTCGCGAAAAGTTTTGCCAGGCCGAAGTCCGAAAGGAGGAGTTCGTTACGGTTTGTAGCAGAAACAAGCATGTTCAGCGGTTTTACATCGCGGTGAACAAAACCGCGTAGATGGGCGTGATGCAATGCCCTTGCCATTTGTAGAGCATACAGGGCAGCCCGACGCGGTTCGAGTGGTTGCCTATCGATTAATTGATCGCGTAGTGTTCCTCTCGCAACATATTGCATCACCAGGAAGACTAAGTTTTCACTTTCTCCGAAATCATACACGACAACAATATTGCGATGTTGTAGATTTGCGACGAGTTGAGCCTCCCGCTCGAAGCGTACCTGAAAGTCGGATTGCCCTGCACTTTGGGGTCGAATCACCTTGATTGCCACTTCGCGCTGCAGACGTTCGTGATAGCCTTTGTAGACTCGCGCCATGCCACCTTCGCCTAACAGAGCTTGAATACGATATGCTCCCAGTTGTCTTCCAATCAGTGGGTCGTTCTGCATGTCGTCCCCTTGCGTATACTTCATACTGGTAAGAGTCAGCTACGGACCAGGTGTTGGTGTATCCGTGGGCGTAGGCGGTATTGGTGTTGGTGTATCCGTGGGCGTAGGCGGTATTGGTGTTGGTGTATCCGTAGGTGTAGGCGGTATTGGTGTTGGTGTAGGCGGTATTGGTGTTGGTGTATCCGTGGGCGTAGACGGTATTGGTGTTGGTGTATCCGTGGGTGTCACCCCAGGTGTTGGTGTATCTGTGGGTGTCACCCCAGGTGTTGACGTATCTGTGGGTGTCACCCCAGGTGTTGACGTATCTGTGGGTGTTGACGTATCTGTGGGTGTCGATGTGTCTGTAGGTGTTGACGTATCTGTCGGGACAATCGTTGAGGTGTCCGTCGCTACTATACAAGTCGTGTTGCCGCAGATCGGTACGAATGTTGGAATTACCACCACGGTCGATGTATCTATCGGCAGCGGCACTACTGGCAGTGGTGTTGATGGAGCCTGCACAGTAAAGGACACAGGTACTGTCGTCTCTGCTTGTGATCCTTGAACTGTTGTTATAATAGCCTTGATAATGCCTGCATACATTGTGCCTGGTGTCAGATTCGTACTGTCGACAGCAATGGAGATACCTGGTCCATATCCGGTTGGATACGAACCTGAGCCATCAATAGAGCCATTTGCACCTGAGTTGACAATTAACCAGTTTCCACCATTCGATGTGGATCCTACCACCAACACCTTTCCCGTATACGCCCCACAGTTGATGAAGTCTAAACCCGTTACCGTACTTCCTCCCTGTGTCACAGCAAGAGAAAGCGACGGTGAAGTGGCCTGAATACACGGTGAACCGGGTGGAGGTAGGAGATTCCAGGTTACGGATACTGCTGCCATCGCGCCAGCACCCGTTGTAAATATAATGGTATATTTATATGTTCCGGGAGAGATTGTAGT
>JRHI01002111.1_pt1 | contig 14527 bp, 12 predicted proteins | sample 215371 | NCBI WGS metagenome assembly JRHI01 (sample SAMN02929681, study PRJNA255918) | sediment metagenome | biome: cave system; feature: Ice Cave; material: Sediment; isolation source: sediment from deep within a dark volcanic ice cave with no known source of... ...
GTGGCACCCAGCCGTGCGGCTGGCCCGCTGGTACGAACGGCGTGATGCGCGTCGCGTCGACGCGAATCTCTGCGTCTCGCGCGGGCTGGCAGCCTTCCTCGAAAGCCGCTTCGGCGTAAAGCATGCGCACGTGTTGTACGACCGTCCCGCGTCCGCGTTCACGCCCATCGACCGCGCCGACCGGGAGCGCTTCCGCCAGGCGCTGTTCGCGCGGCTCGGCATCCGCGTCAGCACGGTCGGCTTCATCGTCTGTCCGACGAGCTGGACCGAGGACGAGGACTTCGACGTCGTGATCGAGGCCGTCATGCGCCTCGAGGAACGCATTCGCGGGTGGGAAGGCGGGAACAGCTCGCGGCGCTTTCCCGAGCTCGTGATCCTCGTGACCGGCGACGGCGCGCGCCGGGCTGAGTTCGAGCGCCGGTTCGCGGGGTTGCCCGCGCGGCGGGTTCAGCTGCGCGCCCGGTTCCTGGAGCCCGACGATTACCCGCGCGTCGTCGGGAGCGCCGACTTGGGCCTGTGCCTGCATCGCTCCTCGTCGGGGCTCGATATCCCGATGAAGATCGCCGACCTCTTCGGCGCCGGCGTGCCGGTGTGCGCCCTCGACTACGGCGCCTGCCTAGCGGAACGCGTGCGTCACGGCGACAACGGCCTGCTGTTCTCGACCGGCCGCCAGCTGGCCGACATCCTCTTCGATCTGTTCCAGATGTTTCCCGGCGATCAAAAGGACCTCGAGCGCCTGCGGACCGGCGCGCGCAAGCTGGCGCGCCCCACGTGGGAAGAGGGCTGGGCGCGCGAGGCCAGGCCGGTGCTCCTGCCGCAGTAGTTATAATGGGCTCTTTTGCGGAGGAGCCCCGATGCCTGTCGCCGATCGGCCTGACGTTCGTACGCTGGACAACTTCGTCGGCGGCCGCTGGGTGAAAGCCCGCGCCACCGATTTCTTCGACGTCCACAATCCCGCCGTCGGCGACCTCATCGGCCGCACGCCGCTCTCCACCGCCGACGATGTGGATGCGGCGGTGCAGGCGGCGGCGCAGGCGTTTCCCGCCTGGCGCGAGACGCCGGTGAACGCGCGCGCGCAGTTTCTCTACAAGTTCAAAGCGCTGTGCGAGGAGCATTTCGAAGAGCTTGCCCGCACGGTGACCACCGAGCACGGCAAGACGCTCGACGAAGCGCGCGGCAGCGTGCGGCGCGGCATCGAATGCGTCGAGGTCGCGTGCGGCGCGCCGTCGCTGATGCAGGGCTTCGGCCTCGAGGACATTTCGAAGGGCGTGGACTGCCATGTGGTGCGCCAGCCGATTGGCGTCGTCGCCGCGATTGCGCCGTTCAATTTTCCGGCGATGGTCCCGATGTGGTTTCTCCCCTTCGCCATCGTCACCGGCAACACGTTCATCCTGAAGCCGTCCGAACAGGTGCCGCTCTCGCAGCGGATGATGGTGGAGCTGTTGCAGAAAACCGGCTTGCCGCCCGGCGTCGTCAACCTCGTCAACGGCGGCCGCGACGTGGTGAATGCGATCTGCGATCATCCGGGGATCCGCGCGGTCTCGTTCGTCGGCTCGACACCGGTCGCCAAGCACGTCTACCAGCGCGCCACGCACGCCGGCAAGCGCGCGCAGGCGCTCGGCGGCGCGAAGAACTTCGTGGTGGTGATGCCGGACGCCGATTTCGACAAGTCGATCGACATCATTTTCGAGTCGTTCTACGGATGCGCGGGCGAGCGCTGCCTGGCGGGCAGCATGTTGATTCCCGTCGGCGACGCGCACGGCGAAGCGCGCGACCGGATGGTGGCGGCCGCGAAGGCGCTGAAGGTCGGCGACGGCACGACGCCCGGCGTGACGATGGGCCCCGTGATCAGCGCCGGCCACCGCGAGAAGGTGATTGGGTACATCGAGAAGGGTGTCCGCGAGGGCGCGCAGCTCCTGGTCGACGGCCGGACTACGCGCGTGGACGATCGGCCGAACGGGTACTTCGTCGGTCCGACGGTGTTCGACAACGTGTCGGCGAAGATGGCGATCGGCCGCGAGGAGATCTTCGGGCCGGTGGCGTCGATCTGCCCGGTGAAGACGCTCGACGAGGCGATCGCAATGATGCACGCGCACCCGAACGCCAACGCGACGTCGATCTTCACGTCGAGCGGCAAGGCGGCGCGCGAGTTCGCGAAGCACGCGACCGCGTCGATGGTCGGCGTCAACATCGGCGTGGCCGCGCCGATGGCGTACTTCCCGTTCGGCGGCGCGAAGGACAGCTTCTTCGGCGATCTCAAGGCGCACGGCCGCGACGGCATCGAGTTCTACACGGACAAGAAGGTGACGATTTCCCGCTGGTTCTAACCATGCGCACATTGATCAAGCACGGCACGATTGTCACCGCGGTCGATCAATACCGCGGCGACGTGCTGATCGAGGACGAGACGATCGCGGTCATCGGGATGTCGCTCGACATTCCGGCCGCCAACGTGGACAAGGTGATCGACGCGACCGGCAAGTACGTCCTGCCCGGCGGCATCGACGTCCACACCCATATGGACATGCCGTTTGGCGGCGCCACGTCGGCCGACGATTTCGAGACCGGCACGCGCGCCGCGGCCTTCGGCGGCACGACGACGATCGTCGACTTCGCCATTCAGTACCGCGGGCAGGCGCTGCACGACGCCTTCGAAACGTGGACGCAGAAGGCGGAAGGCAAAGCCGTCATCGACTACGGCTTCCACATGATCATCACCGAGCTGAACGATCAGGTGGAAAGCGAGATGGACGCGCTCGTCCGCCAGGGCATCACGTCGTTCAAGCTGTTCATGGCGTACCCCGGCGTCTTCATGCTCGACGATGCGAGCATTTTCAAGGCGCTGCTGCGGACCGGAAAAAACGGCGGCACGATCTGCATGCACGCGGAGAACGGCGGCGTGATCGACGTGCTCGTCCAGCGCGCGCTCGCCGAAGGGAAGACGGCGCCGAAGTATCACGCCCTGACGCGGCCGGCGCGCGCGGAAGCGGAAGCCACCCACCGCGCGATCGCGCTGGCGGAAATCGCCGACGTGCCGATCTACATCGTCCATCTCTCCGCCGCGGAGGCGCTCGAGATGGTGACCGAGGCGCGCGACCGCGGCCTGCCGGCTTTCGCGGAAACGTGCCCGCAGTATCTGTTTTTGTCGTACGACAACTACGAGGAGCCGGAGTTCGCAGGATCGAAGTACGTGATGAGCCCGCCGCTGCGCGACAAAGCGAAGCAGGATCACCTGTGGCGCGGCCTGGCGTTCAACGACTTGCAGTGCATTTCGACCGACCACTGCCCGTTCTGCATGAAAGAAAAGCGGCTCGGCGAGAACGACTTCTCGAAGATTCCAAACGGCGCGCCGGGCGTCGAGACGCGCATGAGCCTCGTGTACGACGGCGGCGTGCGCCAGGGCCGCATCTCGCTCAACCGCTTCGTCGAGCTGACGTCGACGTCGCCGGCGAAAATCTTCGGGCTGTTCCCGCGCAAAGGCACGATCGCGCCGGGTTCGGATGCCGACATCGTCGTCTTCGATCCGGACCGGACGATCACGCTGGCGGCCAAGACGCTGCACATGAACTGCGACTACAACCCGTACGAGGGGCGACAGGTGACCGGTGCCACCGACACCGTCCTCTCGCGCGGACGTCTGGTGATCGAGAACGGCCTGTTCGTCGGACGTCCGGGCGCCGGATCGTTCCTGAAGCGCGCGACGCGCAGCTGATGACGAGCTCGCTGCGACAGAGGGCGCGGTGGAGAGCCTAGTGTTGGTCGTTCGAAGCCAGCGCGTGGTCCTGCCGGAGGGCGAGCGCGCCGCGGCGCTGCACATCGCCGACGGGACCATCCAGCGCATCGTCGAGTACGCGAGCGAGGATCCGACCGGCGCGCGGGWGTTCAACGTGCCCGACCTGGTGATTTCTCCGGGCATCGTGGACACCCACGTGCACATCAACGAGCCGGGCCGCACCGAATGGGAGGGGTTCGACACGGCGACGCGCGCCGCGGCGGCAGGCGGCGTCACGACGCTCGTGGACATGCCGCTCAACAGCGTGCCGGCGACCACCACGGTCAGCGCGCTGCACGCGAAGGTCGCCGCGGCGCGGGCCCAGTGCCACGTCGACGTCGGCTTCTGGGGCGGCGTCGTGCCGGGCAATGCCGGCGATCTCGACGCGCTCGTGGATGTCGGCGTCCGCGGTTTCAAATGCTTTCTGGTCGCCTCCGGCGTCGACGAATTTCCCGCCGTCGACGAGCACGATCTGCGCGAGGCGTTGCCCATCCTCGCTCGGCGCGGCGTGCCGCTCTTGGTACACGCGGAAATCATTGCGGATTGCGGATTGCGGATTGCGGATTCGATTGCGGATTCGATTGCGGATTCGATTGCGGATTCGATTGGCGCTTCAGTGGCCGCATGACCCGCAGCCTCCTGATCCGCAGTCCCCGGAACCGCAGCCGCCGCCCGACCCGCAGCCCGACGGGTTGTCGCAGCCGCCCTCGCTGCCGCAGCCGCCGTGCGCGACGCCCTTGGCATTGGGCAGCTCGTATCGCAGGCAGCACTTGAGCCGGCCGCAGAGGCCGGACAGCTTCGACGGATTGAGGCTCAAGTCCTGCTGCTTGGCCATCTTGATCGAGACCGGTTCGAACGTCTGCAGGAACGTCGTGCAGCAGAGGGGTCGGCCACAGGTACCGTACCCGCCGTACATCTTCGCTTCGTCGCGCACGCCGATCTGGCGCATCTCAATTCGGGTCCGGAACTCCGCCGCGAGCTCGCGCACCAGTTCCCGGAAGTCCACGCGGCCGTCCGCCGTGAAATAGAACACCAGCTTCGATCCATCGAACGCCTGCTCGACGCGCGCGAGCTTCATGCCGAGCCCGCACTCCCGGATCTTCAGCAGCGCGATGCGAGACGCCTCCTGCTCGCGGTGCTGATGCTTCAGGCGCGCGACGATGTCCTCCTTCGTCGCGMKSCKGAMGACGCGCTGCGGCGAATCATCCGCGGGGCGCCGCTTCGCGTCGAGCTGCGGAATACGGCGCACCACCGTGCCGACCGTCGGGCCGCTGTCGGTCTGCACCACCACGCGATCGCCGGCGCGCGGCGCGCCGGCTTGGTCGCCGAGCAGATACGTCTGGGCGCGTCCCACCGGCGTGAGCTTCACGGCGACGAGCGGCACGCGAATGGGACCGTTCACAACTGAAGGACCAGCCAGTCGGCCACGAGCTTGACGCCGGCGTTGCGCTGCAGGGCGAAGAGCGCCCGATCGACCGCGGCAAACGCGCGCACACCGCGCTCGCCCCGGTACGTGTTCGTCAACCGCTCGAGCGCCGGGCGGACGTCGGGGTTGGCGAGCGTGCGCTCATCGGCGCGCGAGGCGAGCACTTCCACGTCGCGGAGCAGCACCGCCATCGCGCGCAGGTGCGCCGCGAGCTGGTCGCGCTCGCTGGCGCCGCCGGCGGCTTTCGTCAACAGCTCTTTCGCGCTGTCGATGCGGCGCGCGGGCTCGCTCTGCCCCGCCGCCTGCGCCAGCACGCGCTGCGCGAGATCGCGCGACTCCACGAGCTCGCCGGCGCTGGCCTGCAGCGCCTGGCCCAGGCTGCCGTCCGCGGTGGCCGCCACGGCGCGCGCTTCGGTTTCGCTGCGGCCGCGCGCCATCAAGGCGCCCGCCATGTCGTCGGCCGACAGCGGCCGGAACCGCAACTGCGGACAACGCGACAGGATCGTCGGCAGCAGCACGTCCGGCCGCGACGTCACCAGGATGAAGACCGACAGGGAGGGCGGCTCCTCGAGCGTCTTGAGGAGCGCATTCTGGGCCGGAGCCACGAGTGCGTCCGCCTCGTCGATGATGACGACACGCCGGCGCCCTTCGAACGGCCGGTACATCGCGCGATCGACGACGTCGCGAACCTGATCGATTTTGATGGCGCCGCTGTCGCCTGGCGCGACCAACAGCACGTCGGGATGCACGCCTCGTGCGATGCGCGTGCAGGCGGCGCACGTCCCGCACGCGTCGACCCCTGAGCCCTCGGCCCCGGGCCCTGCGCTCTGATTACAGTTCAGGGCCTGCGCCACCGCGAGCGCGGTCAGACGCTTGCCCACGCCGGAGGGACCGGCAAACAGCAGGCTGGGCGGGAGCGTGCGGCCGGCGACCGACCGCGACAGCAACTCGATCAACCGGACGTGGCCGACAACGTCCCTGAAGGGCATTGTCGGCATGCTATCACGCGCTAGCCGTGCGCTAGCCGCCGCTCTTTTTCTTCGGCGGAGGAGGCGACTCCTGATCGTCGGGCTCGTCGTCTTTGCCGGTGCCAAAGAGCCGCGACCAGAAACCGCGCTTGCGTTTCGGCGGCGGCGGCGGGGTTTCGACCTCGCCGACCGCGCCCGACGTGGCCGTCGGCCTGGGCGGCGCCCCGGCGTCCGCGACGCCCGGTGAGGCTGGGGCCGCCTGGACGCCGAACAGCCCGGCCAGTTTGGTCAGCATGCCACGCGACGGATGCTGGTCGCAGTAGCCGGTCGGCTCGGTCCCGCGCGCGAAGTACTCCGTGTAGATCATCGAGCGGCGTTCGATCTGCCCGCCCTTGCCGATGACCTCGACCTCGTCGCAGCCTTCCGTGGCCAATTGACCCGACACGCGGCAGACCCGTGCGGTGGTCACGCCCGGCGGCGCGACGAGCCACGCCGGCTTGTCGTTGCGAGTGGCGGCCTTCATGAACTTGGCCCACACGGGCACGGCCACGTCGGCGGCGAATCCGTTCGGCAGAATCGTCCGCGGCTGGTCGAAGCCGACCCAGACGCCGGTCACCAGCGTGGGCGTGTAGCCGATGAACCAGGCGTCGGCGAAGTCGTTGGTCGTGCCGGTTTTCCCGGCCGCGGGCAACGTGAATCCAAGCGCGCGTGCCCGGCTGCCGGTCCCCGCGTTGATGACGTCGGCCAGCATCGTCGACATCAGATAGGCCGTCGTCTCGCTGACGGCCTGCACCAAGGATGCCTGCGACCGATAGAGCACATTGCCGTCCAGATCCTCCACGCGGCGAATCAACAGCGGCGTGGGGACGAGGCCGCGGTTCGCAAACGCCGCGTACGCCGCGGTCATCGTCTGGAGCGTGACCTCGCCGGATCCGAGCGCGAGCGACGGCACGCTCGGCACGTCGCCTACGCCCATCGTCTTCGCGTACTGCACGGTGCGCGCGATGCCGACGTTCTGCAGCAGCCGCACCGCCGCGCGGTTGCTCGAGGTGCGGAGGCCGGTGCGCAAACTCATCGCCGGCGCGGACGAATGCTCGTCTTCCGGCGTCCACGCGCCCTGCGCGGTGGCGATCGGATCGTCGAGGTGATCGATCACGGTGGCCGGCGTGTAGCCCGCTTCGAGCGCGGCGGCGTAGACGAACGGCTTGAACGCGGAGCCGGGTTGTCGATGGGCCTGCACGGCCCGATTGAAGTGGCTGGCGTCGAAGTCGCGGCCGCCGACCATCGCGCGGATGTTGCCGGTGCGCGGCTCGAGTGCGATCAGCGCCGCCTGCAGCGCGTCGGACGGCTCGCGCGCGGGCGTCGCCGCGTGGCCGGCGGTCCTGCGCGCGGCGGCGCGCCGTGTCTGCCAGGCCGCGCGGCGCCCCTCGAGCGACGTGATCTGATCGGCCACGACCGATTCCGCCGCCGCCTGCATCGGCATGTCGATGGTGGCGAACACGCGCAGCCCGCCCTGATACACCCGCTGCCAGCCGAAGCGCGCGACGAGTTCCTGCCGCACCTGTTCCTTGAAGTACTGCCCGTGCGGCTCCTCGGAGCGCAGCGTGTCGTGGAGCAGCGGTCTGGTGGCGCGCGCGTTCTGCCACGCCGCGCGATCGATCGCGCCGGCATCGAGCATCGCCTGAAGGACGGTGTTGCGGCGCGACAGCGCGCGCTCCATGCTGACGGTCGGCGCATAGGTCGACGGAGACTTGACAAGACCCGCGAGCAGCGCGGCTTCCGACACGCTGAGCTGCGCCGCGTGCTTGCCGAAGTACCCGCGCGACGCCGCCTCCACACCGTAGAGGCCGTCGCCGAAGTACACCTTGTTCAAATACAACTCGAGGATCTGCTCTTTCGTGTAGAGCCGCTCGATCCGCGCGGCCAGAATCAGCTCCTGAAATTTCCGGCGGAACGACTTGTTCGGCGTCAGGAAGCTCTGGCGCGCCAGCTGCTGCGTGATCGTGCTGCCGCCCTGCGCCCTGCGATTGTGGCGCACGTTGGAGAGGGCGGCCGACGCCATGCGGACCAGGTCGAAGCCGCGATGGTCGAAGAAGCGTTGATCCTCGATGGACGTGATGGCTTTCGTCAGGTTGGGGGAAACGTCCGACAGCGGCACTTCGATGCGCTGTTCCTTGAATATGGTGAAGGCGAGCTGATCCTTATCGTCGAACACCGTGGTCGCCTGATCCATCTCGCCGATTCGCTGCATGGCCTCGAGATTGGGCAGCCCTTCGCGAACACCGATGACGAACCACACGCCTCCGGCGGCCGACAACGCAGCCACCAGCACAGACGCCGCGATCACCCCCAGTACGATCCGTGGATGCACACGGCGCGCGTCGTGCCACCTGCGCTTCAGCTCATCCAGGCGCTCCCGCAGTCTGGGGTCCATGCCTGTCCCGCTGCAACAGGTGCGCCACAGCTCGCGCGCGATCCCCCAGCAAACCCGCACGCCTGCGGCGGGAATCGGACGGTTTTTCGCCCGGAGCCTCTGCTTTCCTACACGCCGTCCCGACACCCGTTCACTATCTCAGCCGCTCGGGCGGTCCACGCATTATGATTGCCGGACCTATGTGTCATCTGAAATGGCTCGCGCTATCGCTCGTCCCCGTCATCGGCATCGTCGCGCTCTCGGCGCAGCAGCCGAAAACGTTCAAGGCGCGGCTGTCTCCCGTGCCGATTGACCTCTCCATGCAGGCGACCATTGCCGGCTCAGGCTCGGTGTCGGCGGTCCTCACGGGCTCCAGGCTCGCGATTACCGGCACGTTCGACGGCCTCAAGTCGCCGGCGACGACCGCGCAGATCCACAAGAGCCCGGTGCGGGGCGTGCGTGGACCAAACGTCTTCGACGTCACGGTCGCCAAGACCGACGCGGCGAGCGGGACGCTCAGCGGCACATTCGACCTCACGCCCATCCAGATCGCCGACCTCGAAAAGGGGCGGCTGTACGTGCAGCTTCACAGCGAGAAAGCCCCGGACGGCAATCTATGGGGCTGGCTCTTGGCCCAGGAGAATCGACGATGAGCCGTTCACTGTTTTCGGCAGCCGCGCTGATCGGTGCGGCTTCGCTCGGCGTGGCGCTGGCCGCCGGCCAGCCGGCGCCCGCAGCCATCTTCACCGCTGAACAGGCGACGGCCGGACGCGCCGTCTATCAGGCGAGTTGTGCGAGCTGCCACATGCCGGATCTCGCGGGACGCAATGAAGCGCCGCAGCTCGCCGGCAACAACTTCATGAACACCTGGCGGTCCAGATCGACGCGCGACCTCTTCGAGTTCATCCAGTCGACAATGCCGCCAACCGGAGAAAACCTGTCGGCGGGTCAATATCTCGCGGTGACCGCCTATCTGCTGCAGGCGAACGGGGCACCGGCCGGCTCGAACGCATTCACGCCGGCGACCGCGGCGCCGATTGGCAGCGTCGCCGCGGGTGCCGTGCGAAACACTGCGGCGTCAAGCGCGGCGCCGGCCGCGGGCGGCGGCGCGCCGGGCGGTCGTGCGGGCGCGCCTGGCGCGGCCGGGCAGCTGCCCGGCGGCGGGCGCGGCGGCGCCGCCGCGAACGCGGGTGTGCTCGGGCTGACGGTCTCGGGCACGGTGAAGAACTTCACGCCGGTTACCGACGAGATGATGCGGAATCAGGACCCGGGCGACTGGCTCATGGCGCGCCGGAATTACCAGGGGTGGAGCTACAGCCCGCTCGCGCAGGTGACGCGCGACAACGTGAAGGATCTGCAGCTCGCGTGGGTGTGGTCGATGAACGAGGGACAGACGAACGAGCCGAGCCCGCTCGTGCACAACGGCATCCTGTACCTCACCAACACGCTGAACATCGTGCAGGCGCTCGACGCGAGGACGGGCGAGCTGATCTGGGAGAACCGCATCGGCCCGAATGCCGCGACCGGCATCGCGGCCATGCGCAACATGGCGATCTACCAGGACAAGGTGTTCGTGGCGTCCACCGACGCGCGGCTGCTGGCGCTCGACGCGCGCACGGGCAAGACCGTGTGGGACACGCCGATCGCCGATCGCGCCAAGGGCTACGCGAACACCGCCGGCCCCATCGTGATCAAAGGCGTCGTCGTCAACGGGCTGGTCGGGTGCGATCGGTACGGCAACGACGGCTGCTGGATCAGCGGCTACGACGCAACAACCGGCAAGCAGCTGTGGAAGTTCAACACGATCGCGCGCACCGGGCAGGCCGGCGCCGAAACGTGGGGCAAGCTCGCCGACAACCTGCGCGTCGGCGGCGAGACCTGGATCGCCGGCAGCTACGATCCGGATCTCGATCTCATGTACTGGGGCACCGCCCAGGCGAAGCCGTGGATGCGCGCGAGCCGCGGAACGACGAATTTCGACAACGTGCTCTACACGAGCTCCACGCTCGCACTCCACCCGAAGGACGGCACCCTCGCGTGGCACTACCAGCACGCGCCGGGCGAATCGCTCGATCTCGACGAAGTGTTCGAGCGCGTGCTCGTGGATGTCGGCGATCAGAAGCTCGTGTTCACGATCGGCAAGCCGGGAATTCTGTGGAAGCTCGATCGCCGCAACGGCCAGTTCCTCGGCTACAAGGAAACGGTCTTCCAGAACGTGTTCGAGTCGATCGACCCCAAGAGCGGCGCGCCGCAGTATCGCGCCGACATCCTCGAGCAGCAGACGGGTCAGTGGGTCGACTCGTGCCCGAGCACGGAAGGCGGCCACAACTGGCAGGCGATGAGCTATCACCAGCCGACCGGGGTGCTGGTGATCCCGCTCAGCCAGTCGTGCATGGCGATGTCCGGACGCAAGCTCGAATTCACCAACGGATCGGGCGGCACGGGCGCCGACCGGCGCTTCTTCGAGATGCCGGGCTCTGAGGGCAACGTCGGCAAGCTCGCCGCCTTCGACGTGAAGACGATGAAGGAAGTGTGGAGCCGCGAGCAGCGGTCGCCGTTCCTCACGGGCGTGATCACGACGGCGGGCGGCGTCGGGTTCGTCGGCGATCTCGATCGCGTGTTCCGCGCATTCGACGTGAAGACGGGCGACACGCTGTGGCAGGCGCGTCTCGGCACGACGGTGATGGGCTACCCGGTGGTGTTCAGCGTCGGCGGCCGGCAGTTCGTGGCGGTCACGACGGGCGCCCAGGGCGGCGGCAGCCCGCGCCTCGTCCCCCGGACGATCGTGCCTGAAGTGAAACAGCCGACCACCGGCAACGCGCTGTACGTATTCGCGCTGCCGGAAAAAGCCAAGTAGCCGATCACCGCGTTCTGACCACACGTATTTTTTTGGAGGTACCGATGAATCGTTTCGTTGCGGCGGCCACCCTCACGCTGCTGACCACCATGCCCCTGATTGCGCAGGCCCCGAAGGGCTGGCTGCTGCGCGCCGATCGCAGCACGAACGCGTCGGACCCGGACGCGCCGGGCGCGATCAAATTCACCACCAGCGGCTCCGGTTTCCACGCCGTCAACCCGCAGGCAGCGGTCTACTGGAATCCGGCGAACACCGCGGCGGGCAACTACACCCTGAAGGGCACGTTCAGGTTGAACCAGCCGAGCGGCCACACGAACTACTACGGCCTCGTGTTCGGCGGGAGCGCGCTCGAAGGCACCGCGCAGAGCTACCTGTATTTCCTGGTCGCGCAGGACGGGACGTGGCTCGTGAAGCGCCGCAACGGCGACGCCGCGACCGACGTGCTGCCGAAAACGGCCAGCGACGCGGTGAAGAAGCCGGACGCCAGCGGCCAGTCGGCCAACACGCTCGAAGTGCGCGTCCTGGCCGACAAGCTCGACTTCGTGGTCAACGGGACGGTGGTGAGCTCGATGCCCCGATCCGCGCAGACGCCGACGACCGACGGCATCTACGGTATCCGCGTGAACCATATGCTCGACGTGCAGGTGGACGGCCTGGCCGCGGCGAAGAAGTAGCTAGAACCGCAGCAGACGATTGATCTTCACGACGAACGCGCGGTTCTTGAGGCCGCGGACCAGACCCGTCCTCGCCAGCAGATCGCTCGTCGTGTCGCGCTCGTCGGTGTAGACCACGAACAGCTCGCTGCCGGGGCGGTATTCCCACCGGTACCGCAGGTTGCTGCTGAACGCGTGGTCGCCCGAGCTGTACTGCAGCAGCGCGCTGGCGAACATCAGCGGCGAGAAGGCGTAGTCGAGGCGCGTCCGCAGCACGTTGGTCGTGAAGTCGCCGCTCGGCGACTGGATGCGGTTGAGGCTGAACGCTCGGCTCGAGCCAGAGCTGTTTGAGGATCGTCACCCGCGCGGGCCACAGCCCCCCGGTCGTGCGCCGTGATCGTGCCGTTGTAGAACTGTCCAGCCTGCAGTGAGACCGAGCCCGACACGCGCCGCTGCGACCCGAACCCGTACGAGACGATGGGGGCCGGTGGACCGTCGATCGCGGGCGCAGAGTGCGAAAACGCGTCGGTCGCACAGCATGAAATCATGAACAGAGCCGCACACCTCATCGTATGAAACCATCTCATCGCGCAATACCTTGTCACGGTTCGATCCTATAATTCCCGGATGGCCACTCACGCCTGTCACGTCGCCGTGCTCTTCAGCGCGATGGGCGACATGGACTGCACTTACGAAGAAGCGATCGACTTTCAGCGGCTGGTGGACGAGCGGCAGGCGACGCCGGCGTCGGCCTCCAGCCGGCAGAATCGATAGCGGCGTTGGCAGCTGTCGCGCAAGCCGGCGGGATCGCGTTTCGCGGCAGCGGCCGCGGCCTGACGATCCTGCTCGTCACGTCCAAAAAGCAGCCGGGCTGCTGGATCTTCCCGAAAGGCCACATCGAGCCTGGCGAAACCGACGCCGACGCCGGGGTCCGCGAGACGCTGGAGGAGGCGGGCGTCACGGGCGATCTGCTGGGACCGGTCGGCGCCCCGCTCGAGTACGACTGGGACGGCAGGTGCTACCGCGTCCAGTATTTCCTGATCCGCGCGACATCCGAATCGCCGGCGACCGACGGCCGCACGATCGCGTGGGTACCGTTCGACGAGGCGCTCGCGCGACTGAGCTTCGACGACACGCGGCGCCTGTTGCGCGAGGCGCGGGCGGCAATGGAAGGATCCACGCCGGCATGACACCCGAGATCGAGATCTACGACACGACGCTGCGCGACGGCGCGCAGGGGCATGGCATTTCGTTCTCCGTCGCCGACAAGCTGCGGATCGCGGATCGCCTGGACGCGTTCGGCGTGCACTACGTCGAAGGCGGCTGGCCGGGGTCGAACCCCAAGGACATCGAGTTCTTCGAGGAGGCGAAGCGGCGCACCTTCACGCGCGCGCGCCTGGCGGCGTTCGGCTCGACGCGGCGCAAGGACATCGCGGCCGCGGCCGACGATCAGGTGCAGCTGCTGATCGCCGCCGGCACCCCGGTCGTCACGATTTTCGGCAAGACGTCGCCGCTCCACGTCCGCGAAGTGCTGCAGACGACCCTCGACGAAAACCTGGCGATGATTGCCGACACCGTGCGGTTTCTGAAGGCGCACGGCAAGTTCGTGGTCTACGACGCGGAGCACTGCTTCGACGGGTTCAAGGAAGACACGCCGTACGCGCTGGCGACGCTGCACGCCGCCGAGCAGGCCGGCGCCGACATCGTCACGCTGTGCGACACGAACGGCGGATCGCTGCCGGCCGAGATCGCCGCCATCACGCGGCTGGCGCGCGCGGAGCTGCGCGCCCGCATCGGCATCCACACGCACGACGACATCGGGCTCGGCGTCGCCAACGCGCTGGCCGCCGTCGACGCGGGCGCGACGCACGTCCAGGGGACCATCAACGGCTTCGGCGAGCGCACGGGCAACTGCAACCTGACGAGCGTCATCCCCATTCTGCATTTCAAGCTGAACAAGCGCGGCGTGCCGGCGGAGTCACTCCCGTTGCTCACCGAGCTGTCGCAGTTCGTCGACGAGACCGCCAATCTGCGTCCGAACCCGCGCCTGCCGTGGGTCGGCGCGTCGGCGTTCTCGCACAAAGGCGGTACGCACGTGAACGCGGTCCAGAAAGTGCTGAGCAGCTACGAGCACGTCGATCCGGGCTCGGTCGGCAACACGCGGCACGTGCTCATCAGCGATCTCGCCGGCCGAGGCAATATCGTGATGAAAGCGAAGGCGCTGGGGTTCGACCTGTCCAACGACTCGGCCCACCTGAAGACGATGCTCGCGACCATCAAGGAGCTGGAGCACCGGGGCTACGAATTCGAGGCGGCCGACGGCTCGCTGACGCTGCTGATCCGCCGCGTGCTGTCGGCCGCSYCGMMGCCGTTCATCATCGACGCCTACCACGTGTCGATGCGGTCGGAGGGCACGGCGTCGGTCTGTGAGGCGACCG
>JRHI01002112.1_pt1 | contig 14526 bp, 12 predicted proteins | sample 215371 | NCBI WGS metagenome assembly JRHI01 (sample SAMN02929681, study PRJNA255918) | sediment metagenome | biome: cave system; feature: Ice Cave; material: Sediment; isolation source: sediment from deep within a dark volcanic ice cave with no known source of... ...
CAGGAGGGGTAGTGCGACAGCGGCGGGGTCGGCGGCGGCGAGCCGGTCCGCGCCCGCAGCAGCCCGACCGACGACCCGCCCACCAGCATCGCCGCCGCGGCGGCGAGCAGCGGGGTCCGCGGCGGCCAGCGCGGGCGCGGCGGAGCGGCCGGAGCGGCCGGCGAGGGTTCGTTCGCAGGCCGCGGCGCGGTCGGGACCGCCGCCGCGGCGGCGACCACCGGCGCCGCCCCCGCCGCGGACCGGAGCAGCAGCGAGGGCTCCTGGCGGAGGATCGACCGCTCCAGCCGCTGCAGCTCGGGGGAGGGGTCGATGCCGAGGTCCTCGCGCAGCCGGTGGCGGAGCTCGTGGCAGGCCGCCAGCGCCTCCTCCTGCCGTCCCGAGCGGTAGAGGGCGAGCATCAGCTGCCCGCACAGCCGCTCGCGGCCGGGATGGCCGAGGCGGAGCGCCGCCAGCTCAGCGGCGAGCCCGGCGTGGCCGCCGAGGGCGAGGTCGGCGGCGATCCGGTCCTCGAGGGTGGTCAGCCGCACCTCCTCGAGCCGGGTGATCTCGGCGAGGTCCCGCGGGTAGGCGATGTCGGCGAGCACCGGCCCCCTCCACAGGGCGAGGGCCTCGCGGAGCCGCGCCGCGGCGCTCGCGGGCTGGGAGGCCAGCAGCCGCCGTCCCTCGCACGCCAGCCGCTCGAAGCGGGCGGCGTCGATCTGCCCGTCCTCCGCCCGCAGCAGGTAGCCGGGGGGCCGGGTGAGCAGGGTGTCGCGGTCGAGGAGGCGGCGCAGGTCGCCGACGTGCCCCTGGAGGATGTTGACCGCGGTGTCCGGAGGCTCGTCCCCCCAGAGCGCGGCGGCGAGGCGGTCGGTGGACACGGCGCGGCCGGGGTTGAGGAGGAGCACCCCGAGCAGGGCCCGCTGCTTGGGCCCGCCGAGGGCCAGCGGTCCGTCCCCGGTCACCACCTCGACCGGGCCCAGGATCCGGTACTCCATCCGCCGCCTCCTCACGCTGGCTCCCCTCCCCGGCGATTCTGCCAGGCCACCAGCGATCCGTCAGTGGATGTCCAGCGCCCTCATCGACCGTGGGTCGATGCGTGGTCTGCTCGTGCCCGGGATCGTCCTGCTGGTGGCCGCCGGCGCCGCCGGGTCTCAGGGCGACCCCGGCCGGGGGTTCACCGTCGGCTTCGGGATCAGGGACGGTCGGTGCATCCAGGACTCCTCCGCGCTGACCCTGGACGAGGACACCGGCGGCGTCCTGTACTGCGTCGACCTCGGCGGCCTGCCGGCGGGGAATGGGAGCGGCTTCTCCGGTGACGAGGTGACCCTGATCACGGGCTTCGCCGGAGGGCTCCTGGCGCACCACCGTCCGCTCTCCGGCGACGACCAGGAGCGGGTGCGAGACTTCGCCGGCCGGCTCGCCGAGCGGAACGGTCACCTGCGGAGATCGGCCGTCGAGGCGGTGGCGACCACGGCCGCGGCGGTGATGGCCGCGGCGGCGGCCGCCGTCCTGGTGGCCGCGGCGGTGCTGCGGCGGCCGCGACCGCCGGTCACCACCTCGACGACGGCAGGGCCACCGGCTCCACCGGTGCGCGATCTCGCCTACCCGCAGCCGATCTGCAGGTCGGAGCGGTCGTCCTCGGCGTCGGGGTTGCGGAGCAGGTCGAGCAGCCCCGGCTCCGCCGGGACCAGCAGCCCCGCAGCCCCCGAGGCCGCCGCCGCCTCCAGCGCCCCCGCCCAGGCCGGCCGCCCCGGCAGCGGCGCCGCCCGCGACCACCGCTCGACGGCGCCCTCGGCGTCGACCTCGAGCCCGTCCCCGCCGGGGCCGGCCCGGGCGGCGAGCAGGCGGCCCCGGCTCAGCCCGCGGAGCGCGGCGGCGGCGGGCCCCGGCCCGGCGACCGCGCCGGGCAACACCCCGAGCCGCACCCGCCAGGTCACCGCGGCGAGGGCGCCGAGCAGCACCCAGGCGCCGGCGTCGCCGCCCTCCACCCACAGCGAGTCGACCCCGGCCGCCTCGTAGGCGGTGGCCTCGGCGAGCCAGCCACCGGGGTCGCCGCCGGGGACGGCCAGCTCGACCCCGACGCGGAGCCCGCTCACCCCTGCGGGCTGAAGATGATCACCGCCCGCAGCGCCAGCACCCCGAGGATCACCAGCACCGGCGCCACCGCCGCCATCGCCCCGGCGATGCCTCGCCGCGCCAGCCCGAGCAGGGGCGGCAGCAGGCCGAGGCCGACCACCACCCACAGCAGCACCCAGCCGTGGGAGAGCACGGTGCTCGCCGTGCCCGCGGCGGCGAGGGTGATGAACAGGAGGACGACGAAGAGCAGCTCCACGAGCGCGAACCAGCCGTCGGCCTCGGCGAGCCGCCGCTTCGTCCCCGCCGCCGCCCGGCGCCGGACGGCCACCGCCACCACCACCGCCGCGGCGCTCATCCCCGAGGCGAGGAAGAGGCCGCCGAGCGTCCAGGTGTCGCTCCACACCGCCTCGTTGCTCACGCTGAGCAGCACGCCGGTGTAGGAGGCGACGAAGAGCCCGAGCACCGCGCCGGCCACGGTGACGGCGGTGCCCACCGGTCCGGCGATGAGCCGAGCCACGGCGGCCGGCCGGCCGAGGGCGGCGAGGAACGAGACCAGGGCGAAGACGGAGAAGCCGCTCAGCGCCCAGACCCCGACCGACATCGGCGACTCGAGTCGGAGGTTGAGCCCGCCACCGCCGGGGGTGGTGTTCACGAGCATGTGCCAGAAGCGGGCGGGCGAGCCGAGGTCGAGGGTCAGCAGCACCGGGCAGACGGCGATCGCCGGGAGGGCGACGAGGAAGGCGACCCGCTCGGTGGTGCGGTCGGCGCCGGTGAGGCGGAGGAGGGCGCCGATGACGTACGCCCCCCCGGCGATGCCCGCGAGGAGGAAATACAGGAGGATGTACCAGCGCCAGTCGGGCGAGACCGCGAAGTGCTCGTTCACCGTGGCGCCTCGGAGGTCTCGGGAGTCTCGTTCCGCCGGCGGAAGGCGATCAGCCCGCCGAGCACGGCGAGCACCGACCCGAGCAGCGCCCCGAGATACCCGGGGGCGTTGTTGCGCCCCGGCCGCACCGCGCTGGCGGCGTCGGGCAGCCCGTAGGTCTCGGGCCGGTCCATGAGCAGGAAGAAGGCGCCGAGGCCGCCGTAGACCGCGCTGTCGCGGCCGTAGAGCCGTGCCTCCGCGCGCCCGTCGCCGTGGAGGGCGGCGAGGCGGGCGTCGGCCCGCTGGTGGAGCTGGTCGAGCGGCCCGAACTGGATCGACTGGGTGGGGCAGGCCTGGGCGCAGGCGGGCTGCATCCCCGCCTGGAGGCGGTCGTAGCAGAGGGTGCACTTGCGCACCGTGCCGGTGTCGCCGTGGAAGCCGATGACCCCGAACGGGCAGGCGCTGATGCAGTTGCGGCAGCCGTTGCAGACGTCCTGCTGGATGTACACGGTGTCGAACTCGGTGCGGATGATCGCCCCGGTCGGGCAGACGTCCATGCAGCTGGCCTGGTTGCAGTGCTTGCAGACGTCGGACATCATCAGGAACGCCTGCCGTCCGCCGCCACCCCCGGGCGCCGGGGGCGTGAAGCGCTCCACGAACTGGACGTGGCGCCAGTTCATGGCGTCGAGCTGGCCGGTGTTGTCGAGGCTGTCGCCGAGGAAGCTCGGGGCGTTGCCGGGGAGCTGGTTCCACTCCTTGCAGGCGACCTCGCAGGCCTTGCAGCCGATGCAGATGCTGGTGTCGGTGAAGAACCCGTACGCCGTGCCCGGAGAGATCCTGACGGCCATGGCTACAACCCCATGAGGTTGGGCACGATCTTGCGGAGGCCGAGGCTCTCGGCGTGGAGGGCGAGGGGCATCGCCGCCAGCTCGTCGACCGGGGGCACCGCGGCGCCGTCCTTGCGCAGGTCGACGCTGATCAGGTAGCGGCGGCAGCTCTCGCAGCCCTCGATGCGGGCGTGGGGGATCCAGTCGCCCTCCTCGTAGATCGGCAGCCGCCGGCTGTCGGTCTCGCCGCAGCCGGCGCAGACCATCCGCGGATAGGTCCAGCCGGCCAGGCAGCGGGCGCAGACCAGCCGCCGCCGCGAGCCGCTCAGCGCCTCGCCGGGCTCGATCACCGCGAGCTGCGGCAGCCCGCCGCAGCGCGGACAGTGGCGGGCGTCGACCTCCGCCCCGGGGGTGAGCGACTCGCCGAGCGCCTCCAGCACGGGGGTGGCGGCGGCGCGGGCCAGGTAGCGGTCGAGCGGCGACTGCTCCTCCCCCACCAGCCAGCCGTGCACCAGCGTCTCCAACCCGCCCTGCTCGAGGCGGCCCCAGGCCTGCTCGGCGAGCAGCTCCGGCCCGGCGGCCACGGTGGCCTCGACCACCGCGGGCAGCACCGCGGCGGCGGCGTGCGCGGCCACCGCGCCGAGGCCGTCGAGAGCCGGGGTCGCGGCGAAGGCCGGCTCCTGGACGTCGAGGAGGGCGTCGTGCAGCCGCAGCACCTCGGCGGCGAAGGGATAGCGGCGGGTGAGCTCGGCGCCGCGACGGCGGCGGTCATCCCAGCGGGTGTCGACGGCGACCGCCGCGGCCATCACATCCTCTCCACGTTCACGAGGAACGCCTTGAACTCCGGGGTGCGGGCATTGGCGTCGCCGACGAAGGGGGTGAGCGCGTTGGCGAGCCAGTTCGCCCCGTGGTTGGGGTCGCGGTCGGCGGCGACGCCGACGAAGCCCCAGTGGATGGGGATGCCCACGTGGTACACGGTTTTCCCGTCGACGGTGAGCGGCTGCAGACGCGGGGTGACCAGGGCGAGGACCTCGAGCCGTCCGCGCGCCGACGAGACCCGCACCCGGTCCCCGGTGCGGATCCCCTTCTGCTCCGCCAGCTGCACCGGCAGCTCGACGAAGGGCTCCGGCTGCAGCCCCACCAGCAGGGGCACGTGCTGGGTGACGTAGTGCTCGTGCTCGGTCAGCCGGTAGCTGGTGGCGATGTAGGGGTAGTCCCGGGCGGTGCCGAAGCGGTTCTTCCGCCCCGCCGCCCGGTCGTAGAGGAACGCCACCGGGGACGCCGACACCTGGGGGTGCAGCGGGTTGGTGATCGGCGACTCGATCGGCTCGTAGTGCTCGGGGAACGGTCCGTCGATGGTGGAGCTGGAGAAGAGCCGCCCCACCCCCTCGCCGTTCATGATGAACGGCAGCCAGGCCTTGGGATCGGTGGGGCTCATCGTCGCCGGGTAGTCGGGCACGTCGCCGACCCACTTGCTGCCGTTCCACTGGATGCCCGGCCGGGCCGGGTCCCACGGCTTCCCCGCCACGTCGGCGGAGGCGCGGTTGTAGAGCACCCGGCGGTTGAGCGGCCAGCTCCAGGCCCAGTTGGGATAGTGGCCGAGCCCGGTGGGATCGTTCTTCGCCGGGTCGTCGATCCCCTGGCGGCGGCGGGCGAGGTTGCCGCTCTCGGGATAGAACCCGGTGTAGATCCAGTTGCCCGCGGTGGTGGTGCCGTCGTCCTTGAGCAGCGCGAAGCTCGCCAGCCGCTTCCCGGTGGCGAGGTCGCGGCCGTTCACCTCCCGGGCGATCTCGTCGAGGGTGGGCCGGTGCGGATCGTCCATGGTCAGCTGCTGCACCGGGTCGGGGTACCGGCCGCCCTGCTGCTGGTACAGCTTCCGCACCCGCAGCAGCAGCTCGGCGAGGATCCAGTGGTCGTGGCGTGCCTGGCCCTGGGGGGGCAGCACCTGGTCCTTCCACTGCATCCAGCGACCACTGTTCACGAAGGACCCGTCCTTCTCGATCCAGTGGGTGGTGGGCAGCATGAAGACCTCGGTCCTCACCGCCGCCGGGTCGACGCCCGGGGCGTGCCAGAACTCCGAGCTGGTGGTGGGCAGCGGGTCCATCACCACCAGCCACTCCAGGTTGCCGAGCGCGGTCATCACCTGGTTGGAGTCGGGCCCGATGCTGGTCGCGGTCATCCCCGAGAGCAGCACCCCCTTCATCCGCCCCTTCAACGCGTTGTCGTAGATCGACATCCACGAGGCGTTCTGCCCCGGCTTGGGGAGGTGGTCGAAGGCGTACTGGTTGTCGGCGGTGGCGGCGGCGCCGTACCAGGTCTTCAGCAGGCTCACCATGAACTTCCGGTAATTGGCGCCGAGGAAGTTCCAGGAGTTGGGGTCGCTCCGCCTGCTGGCGCTCTGGTTGACGTAGTCGTCGAGGGTCCTCTGGCCGGGAGCGGGGACGCGGAGGTAGCCGGGGAGGATCTCCCACGAGATCGCGTTGTCGGTGTTCCCCTGGATGTTGGCGTGGCCGCGCTCGGCGTTCATGCCCCCGCCGGGACGGCCGATGTTGCCGAGCAGCAGCTGCAGGATCGCCCCCGAGCGGATCAGCTGCGCGCCGGTGGTGTGGTGGGTGAGGCCGACCGCGTACACGATCGTCATCACCTTGTCCGGGCGGCCCGTCTCGCCCACCATCCGGGCCACCTCGAGGAAGCGCGCCCGGGGGATGCCGGTGATCCGTTCCACCATCTCCGGGGTGTAGCGGGCGTAGTGCTGCCTCATCAGCTGGAAGACGCAGCGCGGGTCCTGCAGGGTGGGGTCGCGCCGGGCGAAGGCGTCGAGCGACGCGCCCTGCGGGCTCTGGCCCGCCACCGCCTCGTACGCCCACGTGGAGATGTCGTAGGTGCGCTTGCCGGCGTTGTAGCCGGAGAAGAGGCCGTCCTGAAAGCCGAATCCCTCCTGCACGATCCAGGAGGCGTTGGTGTAGTTGCGCACGTACTCGTCGTGGAACAGGCCGTTCTGGAGCACGTGGTTGATGAGGCCGCCGAAGTAGGCGGCGTCGGTTCCGGTGCGGATCGGCAGGTGGACGTCGGCGACCGCCGAGGTGCGGGTGAAGCGCGGGTCGGTGTGGACGATCCTCGCGCCGCGCTCGAGCTTGGCCCGCATGAACCACTGGAAGCCGACCGGGTGGGCCTCAGCCGGGTTGGCGCCGTTGATGAGGATGAGGTCGGCGTTCCGGATGTCGCGCCAGTGGTTGGTCATGGCCCCCCGGCCGAACGTGGCGGCCAAACTGACCACCGTGGGGCCGTGTCAAACCCGCGCCTGCTGTTCGAGGTGGACCACCCCCAGGGCGCGCATCACCTTGGCGGCGAGGTAGCCCTCCTCGTTGCTGAAGGCGGCGCCGCCGGCGAAGGCGATGCCCTCGCAGCGGTTGACGGTGTTGCCGTTGGCGTCCTCGGTGACGAAGGTGGCGTCGCGGGCGCGCTTGACATTGGCGGCGATGCGGTCGAGGGCCGCGTCCCACGAGATCGGCTGCCACGCGGTGGCGCCGGCGGGGCGGTACAGGGGCTGGTCGACCCGCCGTGCCGAGGTGGCCAGCTGCATCGCGGTCGCGCCCTTGGGGCAGAGCCTGCCCTCGTTGACCGGACTGTCGGGGTCGCCCTCGATCTGCAGCAGCTTGACCGAGCCGTCGGGCTGCTTCCGGGTGTAGGCGACCAGCGAGCAGCCCACCGCGCAGTAGGGGCAGACCGAGTGCGACTCGGTGGCACCGTGGATGCGCAGCTGCTGGGCGACGCCGCGGGCCTGGGTGAGGTCGAAGCCCAGCCCGCTGAGGGCCAGCGCCCCGCTGCCCGCGGCGCCGAACTTGAGGAATCCGCGGCGGCTGACGGTCGGCATCCGGTCCCCCTCCGACAAATACACCAACCGGACGGTGACGGCTTGTATGTTGGAACATACGCAGGGCACGGAGGGGTGTCAACGACCCCGCAGCACCCCGGCCTGCAATTGCAGGCGGAGGGTCAGACCTCGGCCGGGACCTCTCCCAGCACCGCCTCGGGATCGAGCGCCGAGGCCTCGCCACCGCGCACCACCGCGGCGCGCAGGCAGAGCCCGCCGGCGAGGGTGGCCGCGGCGCCGGCGAGCCGCACCCCGGACCGGTGGCGCAGCCGCGCCGGGAGCAGGGACACGGCCAGGGGCACCGCCAGCCCGGCGCCGGCGTACCCGCCCCAGAACAGCGCCCGCTGGCGGCCGCGCACGAGCGGCCGCCGCGCCACCGGACCGAGCTGATGCAGCCAGGCTCCGGCGAGCGCCACCTCGCCGAGCAGCGCAGCGCGCTCGGGAAGCTCGAGCGCGCTGCCGTCCTCGCCGGTGACCGCGAGCGCTCCCTGCACCGCGGCGCCGCCGGTGGCCGCCGAGGAGGCCATGAACAGCGGGCCGAGCAGCGGGGTGCGCGCCCACAGCGGCACCGCGGTGGCGGCGAGCAGGGTGCCGGTGTACCCGGAGAAGAAGAGCGCCACCAGGCTGCCCGGGAGGGTGAGCAGGTGAGGCACCAGCCGGCCGGCGCGCCGCAGCAGCCCCGGCAGCGGCGCCGAGGCGGTGTCGGCGAGGGTGCGCAGCCCACCGAGCGCGGAGGCGGCGGAGAAGCCGGCGAACGCCCAGCTGCCCAGGTTCATCGGCGAGAGCGGCTTGACCAGGCGGAGCATGTGGTGGAAGCGCGCCGGCCGGCCGAGGTCGAGGACGAGCAGCGCCGGCGCCGGCGCGATCGCCGCCGCGGAGACGAGATGGGCCGCCCGCGCCACCGGCCGCGCCCCCGGGCCGCCGAACCAGCGGGCCAGGGCGGCGATCAGGTAGGCGGAGCCGGAGACGCCGCCGAGGAAGAAGTACCAGATGATCAGGTGGTGCCAGGGCGGCGCGTTGAGCACCGGCTGACCGGCATAGCCGGGACGATCGTCACCGCCGTCGCCGCTGCGCGGGGTCATCGCCGCGCGCCCCGCCGCAGCGAGAGCGCCGACAGCACCGCCCAGGCGACGCCGACGGCGAGGTGCCCCGCGTAGCTGGGCAGCAGGTTGTGCCGCCCGGTGCGCGCCGCCAGCGGCAGCCCGTGCTTCCGGGGGTCGTCGCTGAGCACGAAGAGGGCGTGCAGCCCGGAGGCGAGCTGGTCGGAGTCGCCCCACAGCCGGGCTCCGGCGGACCCGCGCCGCTGTAGCTCGGCGACCCGCTCGCGGCCGCGCTCGGCGAGCTCGTCGAGCCGCCCGAAGGCGATCGAGCCGGTCGGGCAGGCCTTCGCACACGCCGGCTGCTCGTCGATCTGCAGGCGGTCGTGGCAGAGCGTGCACTTGTGGGCGCCGTGGTCGACCTCCGAGCGGGCGATGACGCCGAAGGGACAGGCGCCGACGCAGTAGCCGCAGCCGTTGCAGATGTCGTCCTGGACGAACACGGTGCCGAACTCGGTGCGGACGATGGCGCCGGTCGGGCACACGTTCATGCAGCCGGCGTCCTCGCAGTGCTTGCAGACGTCGGAGATGAAGAGCCAGCGGCCGCCGTCGCGCGAGGCGTCGAACTGCTCGAGGAACTTCACGTGCCGCCAGGTGTCGCCGCCGAGGTGGCCGGTGTTGTCGTAGCTGATCCCGAGCCAGTCGTTGCCGTCGGCGGGCAGCCGGTTCCACTGCTTGCAGGCGACCTCGCACGCCTTGCAGCCGATGCAGATCGTCGAGTCGGTGAGGAAGCCGACGGTCGGGCGCCGGGGCCGCGGCTCGGCGCGCGCCCAGGGGTTGCTCGGCCGCTGCGGGCTCATCTCGGCCGCCTCCCGGGACGCACCGCGCACATCAGCGCCTTGGTCTCGTTGATGAACACGTTCGGCTCCTCGGTGAGCGAGAGCAGGTCGTTGGCGATGTCGCCGGTCACCAGCCCGCTGTACCCGTAGTGGAACGGCATCGCCACCTGGTGGAGGGTGCGGCCGCCGATCGCGAAGGGCCGTACCCGCCGGGTCACCAGGGCGCGCGCCTCCACCGTCGCCCGCGGGGTCTCCACCGTCACCCAGCCCCCGGCGGTGACCCCGATCTCGGCGGCGAGCTCGGGGCTCAGCTCCAGCCACTGCTCGGGCTGCAGCTCGGCGAGCCAGCTGCTCCACCGGGACATCTGCCCGGACACGTGATGCTCGGTGACCCGGAAGGTGGTGAGCAGGTGAGGGTACCGGGGATCGCCGAGCGCCACCTTGAGGTTGCCGGGCAGGTCGTCGCGGGACTTCGACAGGGGGTTGCGCTGCTGCGCGTAGAGCGGGTTGCGCTCGGGCGCCTCGGTGGGCTCGTAGAAGGTGGGCAGGGGCCCGTCGAGCAGGCCGGTGGGCGCGAAGAGCCAGGCCTTGCCGTCGGACTTCAGGGTGAACGGCGAGTCGCCGGCGATCGCCGCCAGGCCGGTCGCCTCCGGACCGGGGCGGTGGTCGGGCCGCGTCGCCGGCGGGAAGTCGGGCTGGTCGAGGCCGGTCCAGCGCCCCGCCTGCTCGTCCCACCACACGTAGCGCTTGCGCTCGCTCCAGGGCTTGCCCTCGGCGTCGGCGGAGGCGCGGTTGTAGAGGATGCGGATGTTGCGCGGCCACGCGAAGCCCCAGCCGCGGTGGGTCGGACCGGCGGGGTCGCGGGCGGCGGCGAGGTTGCGTCCCTCCTCCGGCATCACCCCGCAGTAGATCCAGGCGCCGCACGCGGTGGAGCCGTCGTCGCGAAGCTCGCCGAAGTCCTTCAGCTGGGCGCCGCGGGCGCCGCCCTCCTCCACGCGCCAGCCGTTGATCTCCGCGAGCACCCGCTCGACGTCGGGCTCGTCGGCGATGCGGAAGCGCGGCGCCGGGGGGTGGGCCGCGTAGTCCCAGGTGAGCGCCTGGATGGGGCGGTCGCGCTCCAGCGTCGAGTCCGCGTAGAGCTGCTTGAGACGGCGGCCGAGGTGGTACATGAACCAGCCCTCGCTGCGCGCGTCGCCGGGCGGGTCGACCGCCTTCTCGTGCCACTGCAGCAGCCGCATCGTGTTGGTGAAGGTGCCGTCCTTCTCGGCCGAGGCCGCCGCCGGCATGAGGATCACCTCGGTGCCGATCGTGGTCGGGTCGGCGCCGGGCGCCTTCCACCAGAAGCTCGCCGTCTCGGTCTCGAAGAGGTCGCGCACCACCATCCAGTCGAGCCTCTTGAGCGCCTCCCGCACCAGGGACGAGTTGGTGTTCCCGGCGGCGGGGTTCTGGCCGAGCACGAGGTAGCCCTTCAGCCGGCCGGCGAGCATGTCGGCGAACGCCGCCTGCTCGGTGTGGTCGCCGGTGCGCTTCGCCAGCCAGCCGTAGCCGCGGTCGGCGCCGCCGGCATCGCCGTACCAGGCGGTGAGCAGGCTGGCGATATAGCTGGGGGCGTTCCCCCACACCCCGCGGGGCTGCTGCACCGCGGCGCAGTAGGCGTCGAGGTCGGCGTGGATCCCGCCGGCGAGCGGCTGGGGGAGGTAGCCGGGGAGCAGGTCGGAGAGGGTGGGGATGTCGGTCGAGCCCTGGATGCTGGCGTGGCCGCGCAGCGCCAGGATGCCGCCGCCCGGACGGCCGATGTTGCCGAGCAGCAGCTGCAGGATGGCGGCGGCGCGGATGATCTGCGGCCCCACCGACTGCTGGGTCCACCCCACCGCGTAGCAGATCACCGAGGTGCGGTCGGGACCCGAGTTCTCGACCAGCGCACGTGCCACCGCCTCGAAGTCGGCCCGCGGGGTGCCGCAGACCCGCTCGACCATCTCCGGGGTGTAGCGCGCGAAGTGCCGGCGCAGCACCCGGAGGACGCAGCGCGGGTGCTCCATGGTGGGGTCGCGTTCGATCCGGTAGTCGGGCCCGGAGGGGGCGCGCTCGCCATAGCTCCAGTGCGCCTGCTCGGGGTCGTACCGGCCGTGGTCGCGGGAGCCGGGCGCGGTGCCGCCGTGGGGAGCCGCGTCGCCGGGCCCGGCGGGGGGGATCGCCTCGAGGTCGTCGGCGACGAACCCGGAGAAGATGCCGCCGCCGTCCTCGGCGTCGACGTAGCCCTCGGGGAGGATCGTCGGGCCGTTGGTGTAGTCACGGACGTAGTCGCGGAAGAGATGGCCGCCCTCGAGGACGTGGTTGATCAGCGCGCCGAGGAAGACGATGTCGCTGCCCGAGCGCATCGCCACGAACCGCGAGGCGCTCGCCGAGGTGCGGGTGAAGCGGGGGTCGACGTGGATGACCTCGGCGCCGCGCTCACGCGCCTCGACCACGAAGCGGAAGCCCACCGGGTGGTTCTCCGCCATGTTGCTGCCCATCACCAGGATGCAGTCGGCGTTGACCAGGTCCATCAGGTTGGTGGTGGCGCCGCCCCGCCCGAAGCTCGCCCCCAGACCGGGGACCGTGGAGCTGTGTCATATCCGTGCCTGGTTCTCGATGGGCAGGATCCCGAGCCCCCCGGTGAGGAGCTTCTTGATCAGGTAGTTCTCCTCGTTGTCGAGGGTGGCGCCGCCCAGCGAGGCGACGCTGAGGCAGTGGTTGACCACCTCCCCCGACTCCGTGCGCTCGACGAAGCCGGCGTCGCGGGTGGTGCGGATCAGCTGGGCCACCCGCTCCATCGCCCACTCCAGCGGGCGCCGCTCCCACCGGGTGGAGTAGGGGGCGCGGTACAGCACCGACGTGACCCGGTCGGGGTTGACGTGGAGCTGGTAGGTGGCGGCGCCCTTGGGGCAGAGGTGCCCGGCGCTGATCGGGCTCTCCGGGTTGCCCTCGATCGAGAGGATCTCGCCGTCGCGGTGGTACACGCGCTGGCCGCAGCCGACCGCGCAGTAGGGGCAGACGCTGGGCGTGACCTCCGCCCCCTCGATGCGCGGGCGCAGCCCGGCGGTGCGCGGGCTGACCGGCTGCGGGTCGCCGCTGAGGCTGAGCAGGCGGCGCAGGCCCGACCGGGGGCGTGCGCCGTTCTCGGAGATCTCGGCCATGGTGGCAACATTAGCATCCGGACTGCACCGGCGTGCAGATGTCGAGATGTCAATCGTGCAATCCTTGCTGATCTCCCCGCAGCACCATGCGGCAGCATCGTGATCTGCCTTCGTTAACCGCCTCGGCCCTGGAAGTCCGCCAGTCGATATCCCAGAAACTCCAAGCGGGACATGGAGTTGCTCACAATCGCCCCAACTGCGAAACCGGCAGCGTATTGGTCACGAGAGTCTGCAATGCGGGGCCGGCGCCGGCTGTCCTGTCCTCCTGGAGGGGGGGTACCGGTCGGAAGGAGGTACCCCAGCATGGTTCGTCGTCTCGTGCTCGCCGCCGCCGTCGCCGCGCCCGCCCTCGTGGTCGCCGCCGCGCCGCTCGGCGCCGCCGCCGACAGCGGCGGCACCGGGACCGGTTCGCCGGACCCGCCTCGCGTTCTCCCCTCCTGCGGAGGCACCCGCCATGAAGGCGTTCCCGCTGCGGCTCGACGACGCGATCCGGCAGGCGGTCGCCGCCCACCTCGACCAGCGCCGCGCCGACCCGGTCTTCCGGCGCCGGCTGACCGCCGCGATGGAGCGCAAGCGCGAGCTGTGCGAGGGGCTGCTCGAGGTCCGTCCCGGGTGTCAGATGTTGGTGTCGTCCGCGGGCACGACCTCGGGATCGGGGATCGGCGCCGCGTCCTGAGCGCCGCCGACCACCTCCTCGGGAGCGGCGGCGTCGAGGGTGTACGAGGTCATCGACAGCGACCCGTACGCGTAGCCCTCGACCATGATCCGCGCCGGACGCCCCGCCGCGGCGGCGAGCCCCGCGAGGTAGAGCGACGGGATGAAGTGGTCCGGCGTCGGCACCGCGGCGGCGTAGTCGCGGTGCGAGTGGAGGCCGAGCATCTCGCCGGGGGCGCTGGTCATCACCGAGCGCGCCTCCTCGTCGAACCGCCGCGCCCAGTCGAAGCCGCGGTCACCGGCACGCGGATCGATGCGCCGCAGGTTGTGGACGACGTTGCCGCTGCCCACCACCAGCACGCCGCGGTCGCGCAGCGGGGCGAGCTGCGCGCCCAGCTCGACGTGGTGGTCGAGCGGCTTCATCGCGTTGATGGACAGCTGGACCACCGGGATGTCGGCGCCTGGAAAGGCATGACGGAGCACCGACCAGGTGCCGTGGTCGATCCCCCAGCTGTCGACGTCGAGCCCCACCCAGGTCGGCCTCACCACCTCGGCGACCTCCTCGGCGACGTCGGGAGCGCCGGGCGCCGGGTACTCGACGGCGAAGAGCCGGTCGGGGAAGCCGAAGAAGTCGTGGATGGTGCGCGGCCGCGCCATCGCCGTGACCGCGGTGGCGTTGATGTACCAGTGCGCCGAGACCACCAGGATGGCGCGCGGCCGCGGCACCGAGGCGCCGAACGCGCGCCAGGACTCGGTGTAGCGGTTGTGCTCGAGGGCGTTCATCGGGCTGCCGTGGCCGATGAACGCCGCCGGCATCGGTGCCTGTGCCATCCGGTCGCCTCGTGGGGTTCTCACCTACGATATCGGACCGGGACGGCCGACCCCGGCCGATCCAGGAGGACATGTGTGACCGAGAGCAGCGGCGGCCCCCCGCCGGACTGGCATCGCCAGCTCGCGGCCGCCACCTTCAACCGCACCTGGGAGCTGATCGACCTGCCGGAGCGGACGCGCGCCGAGGAGGACGAGATGCTCCGCACCGCCGTCGCCTCCCGGCACCACTGGGAGAAGGCCGGCGGTGGCGACGCCGAGCGCGCCACCGGCGACTGGCAGATCGCCCACGTCGCCGCGCTGCTCGGCCTCCCGGACCTGTCGCTGCGCTGCGCGCGATCGGCGCTCGACATCGCCCGCGCCGGCGGCTG
>JRHI01002113.1_pt1 | contig 14516 bp, 10 predicted proteins | sample 215371 | NCBI WGS metagenome assembly JRHI01 (sample SAMN02929681, study PRJNA255918) | sediment metagenome | biome: cave system; feature: Ice Cave; material: Sediment; isolation source: sediment from deep within a dark volcanic ice cave with no known source of... ...
TCTTCTGCGCCGTCTCCCTGGCCATCGTCTGGGGCACGATGCTGGAGCGCACCAAGTTCATCGTCTACATCCTTTTCGCGATCCCCTTCGCCGGCTTCATCTACCCGCTCATCAGCCACTGGCTGTTCGGTGGTGGCTGGCTCTCGGCGACCTTCGGTGCCCAGGACTTCGCCGGTTCCACCGTCGTCCACCTGACGGGCGCAACCGCCGGTCTGGCCGGCCTGCTGCTCCTTGGCCCGCGCATCGGCAAGTACGATCGCCCCCGCAAGCCGAACGCCATCCCCGGTCACAGCATGCCGCTCTCCCAGCTGGGTGTCTTCATCCTCTGGTTCGGCTGGTTCGGATTCAATCCCGGCTCGACGCTCAACGCGACGAACCTTCACTTCGCCGACGTCATCATCACCACCAACCTGGCCGCCGCAGCCGGCGCCGTGGCCGCCCTCGCGTGCGTCTACTTCCTCACCAAGACGATGGACGTCGGCATGATCGGCAACGGCGCGATCGCCGCCCTGGTTGCGATCACCGCCCCATCCGGGTATGTCGAACCGTGGGCCGCCCTGATCATCGGCGCGGTCGCCGGCGTGATAGTGGTCTTCGGAGTGCTCGCCCTCGACAAGTACCTCGATGATCCGATCGGGGCCCTGCCCGCCCACGGTCTGGCGGGCATCTGGGGCACCCTCTCCTGCGGCCTCTTCACCACGCCGGAACTGGCCAAGTTCAACACCACCGGTGAGGGTGGCTTCTTTTACACCCACTCCTTCCACCAGCTTGGTGCGCAGGCGCTCGCGGTGGGCGTCTCCTTCGTGACCGTCTTCGTGCTCAGCTTCGCCGTCTTCTGGATGATCAAGAAGACAGTCGGTCTGCGGGTCTCCGCCCGCGAGGAGATGGAGGGCCTGGACATCAGCGAGCACGGCATGTGGGGATATCCCGAGGCTTTCATGCCGGTGCCGGGCGGGGTGTACCGTCCAGCTGAGATGCCCACGATCAACCCCCACGCGGCGGTTGAGTTCGGGCCGGCGCCGAAGGTCAAGCGAGAGGAATTGGCATGAAGAAGATCGAAGCCATAATCCGCCACGAAAAACTGCAGGAGGTGCAGGACGTACTCGATGAGTGCGGGGTGTCGGGCATCACCGTCACCGAGGTCAAGGGCTGCGGAGCGCAGCGGGGCTACACCGAGTCATACCGGGGCACGCGGGTCAACATCTCGCTGCGGCCCAAGATCAAAATCGAGGCCGTGATGAAGTCAGAGATCGTCGAGCGGGTCGTCGAGAAGATCATCGCGGCGGCCCGCACCGGCGAGGTGGGCGACGGCAAGATCTTCGTCTATGCCGTGGAGGAGGCTGTCCGGATCCGCACCGGCGAGCGCGGGGCCGAGACCGTGCAGCACGCCGAACGTGCTATGTGGGGCCACTGATTCAGTTGAATTCGGGGACGGCCGGCCGGCAATTGGGGCGGCCGTCCCCCGTACCTTTCCTCAGGGTGCGGGCGGACCCGTCCCGGCGGCGATCTGATTGCGCAGGGCGAGAATCGAGTCGGCGTAATGCCAGGTGTCCGGGGCGTAGCGGCCGCTGAAGAGGGCCGGCTCCCCCTGGTAATAGGCGGCCAGCGCGGTTCGACGGTCGTACTTGCTCAGCAGATCCTTCAGCAGCGCCGCTCCGACCTCGGCATTATCAGCCGGATCGTCGAGGTTGACGAGCCGGCCGAGCAGGTTCGGTCCCGCTGTCGCGGCGGTCTTCGGCATCACCTGGAGCAGGCCGATGGCGCCCTCGCTGGAAACGCGGTCCTGGTGCCAGCCACTCTCCCAGAACGAGACCGCCAGCAGCAGGTTGGGGTCCACGCCCTGGTGCTGAGCGGCGTCGGTCAGGACCTGCTTCACCCCCGGGCGCTGGACCACAGGTTCGGGCGATGCCGGCGGGATGATGTCGGCGACGATCGGGTGGGGTGGCGCGGGGGTCGGCAGGGCACCCACCGCTGCCCGCGCCTGGCCGGCAATGAAGGGTCCGGTTTGCAGGCCTACGAAAATCACCGAGCCCATCGGCAGCAGGCAGCAGAGGAGCGTTCGGAAGCGGCGGAGGGGGGGCACGAGGGTCTATTCAAGCGAACGGACACCCTCCTCTGTCGCCCCTTTCGAGGACATTTTGTCCGTGCTGTGAATTCCAGCCGGTCCGAAGCTAAACGGGCGCGGCCTCGGACAGGAAGTTCGCGAGCAGGAGCGACAGCTCAGCTGGCTTCTCAGCAGGGATCATGTGCCCCGAACCGGAAATGATCTCCATGCGAGAGTCCGGAATCCCGGCCGCGATGATCTCGGCGGCCCGGGGCGGGCAGTTTCGATCGAGGTCGGCGCAGATGATTAACGTTCGTGCACTTACTTTTACGAGCTCAGGGTCCAGCGGCTCCGGTTTGAGACGTGCCATGGCCAGCGCGGCATTCCGGTAGCCGGCCGGGTCCCGCGTCGACTGGCGACGGATGGCCAGCCCGTCGGCCAATTCACCCGGGCTGATGTGGTAGACGTCGACCGTGTCGCGGTCGATCGCCGTCCGCAGCTCGGCGCCCGGCATCCCGGCTCGCTCGGTGTACCAGGCTGCGGCCGCGGCGCCCACCCGGCTGCTGGTGGCGATCGGAAAAAGGACGTCCACCCGTTCGGGGTGATCGATGGCGAGGCGCATCGCAATGGTGCCGCCGAGGCTGAAGCCGGCCACCGCCGCGCGCTCCAGCCCGATCGCGCCCATCAGGTTGTGAAGGTCGTCGCCGAGCTGGCGGAGCGTTCCATTTGCGTCGCCGAGCGTCGTCTCACCCAGGCCACGGACGTCGTAGAGGATGAGGCGGTGTCGCATCACCAGCTCGGGGATCGCCCGACGCCAGAGTCGATGGTCATCACCCTGGCCGTGGATCAGGATCAACGGCGAGCCACGGCCAACCTCGAACCAGGCCGTCTCGATATCGCCGGTTCGGATTCGCATGCCTGCGCTCCCTACGTTAACAGTTGATCTCGGAGGGACTTACGGTTGACCTTGCCCGGGCCGCTGAGCGGGATCTCGCCGACGAGCCTGAGCTCGATCGGCCACTTATAACGGGCCAATCCCTGCTCGGCGAGGAACTCCCGGATGGCCTCCAATCCGACAGCCGACCCTGATCTTGGTACCACGAAGGCAACCGGCGTCTCCCCGAGGTCACGATCGGGCCGCCCGACCAGGCAGACATCGGCGACCAGCGGGTGCCGGAGCAGAAAGGCCTCCACCTCGTGGGGATTGATGTTGCTCCCGCCCCGGATGATGAGGTCCTTCTTGCGGCCCAGCACCCGCAGGTAGCCGTCGGCGTCCAACTCGCCGAGGTCGCCCATGTGAACCCAACCGTCCGGGGCGTGGGGGCCGGTCGCCTCCCCCCAGTAACACTCCTGGACGGTGTCTCCCCGCATGCAGATCTCGCCTTCGCCGGAGATCATCACCTGGCAGCACTCGTGCGGTCGGCCGACGGTGTGAAGTCGCTTTTCGCGGGGGTCGCTCGGGCTGCCAACGCTCAGCTGACCGGCATCCATCGACCCGTAGAAGATGCAGACGGGGCGGCCGGTGCGGTCCTCCCAGGCCGCTGCCACGTCGGGCGGCAGCGGCGCCCCGGCCACGGCCGTCAGGCGCAGGGACGACAGGTCGGCCGCTGCCAGGGAGGGAGAGTCGAGAAGGCGGATGACGTTGGTGGGCACCCCGACCAACATCGTGGCCGCGTGCCGGGCGGCCAGTCTTAACACGGCTTCTGGCGTGAACCGGGGCTCGTGGAGCATGATCAGCCCAGCTCCCAGTCGGAGGCAGAAAAGGCACATTCCGCCGATGCCCTGGGTGAGCGGCGACATCACGAGCACCCTGTCCGCCTCGGTGACCTCGAGGCGGCTGGTGAAACCCTCGAAGGTTGCCTCTTTGAGCTTGGCGCTGAGCGCCGCCAGCTTCGGCAGGCCGGTGGTACCGCTGGTCATCGCTATCTCGACGATCCGCTCGGGTTTCTCGAGCTCCTCGGGCAGGCTGGGGGCGGGGGCGGGCCCAAGCTTGGTGGTGGTCGGGTCGAAAAGTCGGGGGAGGTCGGCTTCGGTGATAACCCGGCGGGCGCCCGACTTCTCGATAGCCCAGCGCAGCTCGGCATCACCCAGTGCGGGGGGCAGCGGCAGGATCACGGCGCCCGCGGCGGGGATTGCCAACTCCAGCGCCACGTACTCCCAGATGTTCGGCAGGTGAACACCCACCGGTTCACCGGGCGCCAATCCTTCAGCGGCCAGGACCAACGCGAGGCTGTGCGTAATCTGCTGGAGCTCGGCAAAGGTCACGACGTGATCGGCATCGAAGATCGCGATTTGGCCGGGCCGCGCGGCGGCGTTGGCAACGAGATGGCTGAGCGGCGCGAACTGCCGCCGGGGTGGCACCGACTGGGGCTCGTCGCTCATCCAGCCTTGTGACCTAACTGGCCAGAAATCAACGCTGACGGGTGCGGGGGGCCATCACAGCCCCCCGCTTCAGCTGTCTGTGGTCTCCGCGCCCGATCCGGCCGGCTCCTTGGTCAGCGGCTTCGGAATCAGCGTGATGCCGTTCTCGTCCGCATCCACCAGCAGGGTGTCGCCCTTGTTGAACCTGCCACGGAGGAGCTCTTCCGACAGGGGGTCCTCGATGCGCGTCGTAATGACCCGCCGGAGCGGCCGGGCGCCGTAGGTCTTGTCGAAGCCCTCCTTGGCCAGCCAGTCCTTCGCGGCATCGGTCACCTGGAGATAGAGCTCCTTTTCCGAAAGGTGCTTCATGGTCTTGGCCAGCATCAGGTCGACGATCGCCCGAACCTGTTCGTGGGTGAGGCTCTTGAAGGTGATGACGGCGTCGATTCGGTTCAGGAACTCCGGCCTGAACATCTTTTTCAACTCATCGTCGATGCGCGTCTTCATCGCCTTGTGACGACGATCGTTCTCCGCCTCCTCGGTCGCCGCGGCAGCCTGAAAACCGAGAGTCGTCTGCGCCTGGCTGAGATCTCGCACGCCGAGGTTGGAGGTCATGATGATGATCGAGTTGGCGAAGTTGACAGTCTTGCCCTTGGCATCGGAAAGCCGGCCATCCTCGAGGATCTGCAGCAGCATGTTGAAGACCTCGGGGTGCGCCTTTTCGATCTCGTCGAGGAGGATCACCGAATAGGGCCGCCGGCGCACTGCCTCGGTCAGCTGGCCACCTTCGTCGTAGCCCACGTAGCCGGGCGGCGAACCAACCAGCCGGGCTGTCGTGTGGCGCTCCATGAACTCGGACATGTCAAGCCGGATCAGGGCGTCATCCGAGTCGAATAGGAACTGGGCCAGGGCCCGGGCCAGCTCGGTCTTGCCGACACCGGTGGGCCCCAGGAAGATGAAGGAACCGATCGGCCGCCGGGGGTCTTTCAGCCCGGCACGGCCGCGCCGAACAGCCTGCGAGATCGCCACGATGGCGTCGTCCTGGCCAACGATTCGCTGGTGGAGTTCCTCCTCCATTCGCAGGAGGCGGGCGGTCTCCTCCTCGACCAAGCGCGATACCGGCACGCCCGTCCAGGCCGCCACGATGTGGGCGATATCCTCCTCTCCCACCTCGGGGACGATCTCGCCCAGCTTGTCGCGCCAGGCGCTCTCCTCGGCCGCGTACTTATCCTTCTGCTTCTTCTCCTGGTCGCGGAAGCTGGCGGCGGTCTCGTAGTCCTGCTTGGCGATCGAGTCCTCCTTCTGAGCCTGCAGAAGCTTGATCTCCTTCTGCATCACTTTCAGCTCGGGAGGCGTTGTGGTCAATTTCATACGGACGCGGGCAGCCGCCTCGTCGATGAGGTCGATCGCCTTGTCAGGCAGAGCGCGGTCGGAGACGTACCGATCGCTCAGGACAGCAGCCGCCTTGACCGCGACGTCACTGATGGTGACCCGATGATGCTTCTCGTAAAGCGACTTGATGCCGTGGAGGATGTCGATCGTCTGCTCCAGACTGGGCTGGTCGACGAAAACGGGTTGGAAGCGGCGCTCGAGCGCTGCGTCCTTCTCGATGTACTTGCGATATTCATTGAGGGTGGTGGCGCCGATGCATTGGATCTCGCCGCGCGCCAATGCGGGCTTGAGGATGTTGGCGGCGTCGATGGCGCCCTCGGCGGCCCCGGCTCCAACCAGGGTGTGGAGCTCATCGATGAAGAGGACCACCTCGCGGGTGGAACGAATCTCATCGAGGATCTTCTTGAGCCTCTCCTCGAACTCGCCGCGGTACTTGGTCCCGGCGACCAGGGCGCCCATGTCGAGAGTGAGCACACGCTTGTTGAGAAGCGACTCAGGCACATTCCCCAGCGTGATCTGTTGAGCAAGGCCTTCGGCGATGGCCGTCTTGCCGACGCCCGGCTCACCGATCAGGGCGGGGTTGTTCTTGGTGCGGCGGCTGAGAATCTGGATCACACGCTCGATCTCGGTCTCGCGCCCGATGACTGGGTCGAGGCCGTTCTTGCGGGCCATCTCGGTCAGGTCCCTCCCGAATTGATCGAGCAGGGGCGTCTTGCTCGGCCGTTTGGGAGCTGGCTCCGCCTCCTCGGTGGCGGAGTCGTGGAGCAGCCGTTCGATCTCGGCCCGGACCTTCTCAAGGTTGGCGCCGAGGTCCTCCAGAACATGAGCCGCGATGCCCTCCCCCTCGATCAGCAGGCCCAGGAGCAGGTGTTCAGTGCCGACATAGTTGTGACCCATCCGGCGCGCTTCCTCGAAGGAGATCTCGATGACCTTCTTCACCCGGCTGGTTGGAATGATCTGCTGGATGATGATTCGCTCATTTCGGCCCAGCACGGACTCAATGGTCTGGCGGACCTTGCCGATCTCGACGCCGAGGTTCCCGAGAACCTTGGCGGCCAGGCCCTCCCCTTCCCTCAGCAGCCCGAGCAGAAGGTGCTCGGTCCCGATGTAACTGTGATGCGACCTTTCAGCTTCTTCCTGCGCGAGCGTCAGCACCTTCTTGGCGCGCTCTGTGAATCTCTCGAACGGATACAAAGTGGTTTATCTCCTTTGACCTTGGGGCTGCTTCGCGGGGTGGAACCAGCACCTCCTCACGTGAGATCCGAGAATGGACTGCGCAAGAGCCGTATTGGAGTAACTATAACCCCGCCCCCACGCCCTTCCATTCCTCATTCGCCCTCTTTGTGAAGCGCCCATTTCAAGCTGGCGAGAGAGTCGGAGCCAGCTTCCCATCGCGGTTGGCGACGCTGTTCCCGCCAGCGCTACCAGCCCTCAGCGCCGGCCTGATCCCACTTCTCTTCATACCCATTTCGGTCGATGCCTATGTGCTGCCTCGGGCCGCGCTGGTGATCGTGATCGCAAGCGCTGCGGCGCTGATCGGGATCTGGTCCAGGCGGGGCGGCCGGCCCGGGCTGGGAGAGCTCGGCCCGCTCGCCCTCGCGGTGGCCGTCGCCGCGCTCGTGGCGACCGCCTTCTCCGTCTCGCCCACCCTCAGCTTGATCGGCAGTTACGGTCGCTACGAGTCCCTGCCGATGAGGCTCGCCTACCTCCTCCTGTTCTGCCTGCCGGTCTGGACCTTGCGAACCGCCAGGCAGCGCTGGTGGACGGTCACCTTCTACCTGGTGGGCTGCACCATTGTCTCGCTCGAGGCGATCCACCAGGCCCACACCGGTCTCCCCCCGCGACCAGACGGCAACCTCGGCCACGCCAACCTTCTCTCCGCCCTGCTCGCCATGGCGGTGCCGCTTGTCGTGGTCAGGGCCTTGCGGTCCCCCGCCTGGACCCTCTGCCTGCTACCCCTTGGCACGGCCCTGGTGACCACGTCCTCGCGCTCGGGCTGGTTGGGCGCGTTGGCCGCGGTCACGGTGCTGGTACCCCTTCTGACGGCTTCGGCGAGGGCGCGCCGACTCACCCTCGCCGGCGCCGGGCTGGCGATCGTGGCCGGGGGAGTCCTGATCGTGGCCTCCCCATTGGGCCGGCTGCACTCGGACACCGGGGCGGCACGGCTCCATGTCTGGAGCGATTCACTCGCGATGATTGCGGCCAGACCCATCTTCGGCTGGGGCCCGGAAAGCCAGGGCCTGGTCCTGGGGAGCTTCCTTCGCGGCGACTGGGAACCGGGCGTGACATTCGATCGCATTCACCAAATGGGCCTCGACCTCCTCGCCACCCAGGGGCTGGCGGGCCTCACCGCGGCGGCGCTCTTGTGGGGCGCGTGGGCCCTCGGTTGCTGGCGAGCCACCTGGCCGCAAACCAAACCTTCGCGAGAGGGCACCGACCGTCGCCACGAGCTGGCCGGGCTGCTGGGCGCGTGGGCCGGCTACCTGGTCGTCGCGTCACTCAACTTTGACTGGCTTGCCGCCACCGCGCCGCTCTGGCTGCTGGCCGGTGTCGCCTGGGCCGCGGTGCGGTCCGTGGACGCCGCAGGCGTGCCCGATGACACCGATCTGATGGCAGCCCGGCGGGGTGGCTCCCGCGTCCTCATCGCCGTGGCGGCAAGCCTGGTCCCGCTCTCGGCGATGGTCGGGCTGGCGGCTCTACCTCTCGCCGCCGACCTCGCCTACTTCCGGCGGGACGCGATCTCGGCGACCCATCTTGATCCCCTTCAACCCCGCTACCACCAGGCGCTGGGCGAGCAGTTGGCGGGCCAGAACCAGGCTGCCCAGGCGGTCATCGAACTGGAGGCTGCCCGCCGCCTCGGCAACAGCGACTCCTCAGCCTTGGTCTCGCTGGGCGACGCCTACGCCGCGCTCGGGGATCGCCCCCGGGCGCGCGCGGCGTACGAAGCTGCCCTGAAGCTGAACCGCTACGACCCGATCGCCGCCCGGCGCCTCGCCGAATAGGGCCTTGCCAAGTAGGGGCCAAGGGGACCCCGCGCCGCCGAAACTCCGGTCGAGTTTCGGCTACTCCTCGTCTTCCAGGTCGCCATACTCAGGCTCCCGACGTTCGCGGCTGACGTAGCCCGCGGGGGGGTTGGTGAGTTGTTTCAGGCTCAGCGAAATCCGGCGTCGCGCGGTGTCGACGCCGATGACCTTCACCTGGACCTCCTCGCCCACCTTGAGTACATCCTCTGTCTTCTCGACGTGATCCCAGGAGAGCTCCGAGATGTGAAGCAGGCCTTCGATGCCCGGCACAATCTGGAGGAACGCCCCGTACTTCTTGGTCTTGGTGACGGTCCCACTGACGATCGACCCGGCGGGCAGGGCAGCCACCACCTGCTCCCAGGGGTCCTGCTGGAGCTGGCGAAGGGACAGCGAGATGCGACTTTGGTCCGCATCGAGCTTGATCACCTTGACGGAAACCTCGTCCCCGACCTGGAGCACATCAGATACCTTCGAGACTCGGTCCCAGGACAGCTCGGAGATATGGATGAGGCCATCGGCTCCGCCGATGTCGACGAAGGCGCCGTAGGTGGTCAGGCCCGAAACCGTGCCTTTTACGGTATCGCTCACAGCGAGCCGTCCGAAGAGGTCGTCGCGCCGGCGGGCGCGGTCCTCATCTTCAGCGGCCTTCTGGCTGACGATCAGCCGGTTCCGCTTGCGATTTACCTCCAGGATCTTGACCGGAATGTGCTGACCCACCAGCTGCTCCAGGTTGCCGGAGTAGGCCCGCGCCACCTGTGAGGAGGGCAGGAACCCGCGCAGACCCAACACATTGACGATCAGCCCACCCTTGTTCTGCTCTCTGACCTCGGCATCCATCACCTCGCCCGCAGTCTGCTTGTCAGCAGCTGTGAGCCAGGTGGTCTCCGCCCGCGCCCGGCGCAGGCTGAGCACGACGTTGCCCTCTTCGTTCTCCGACTGGAGCACGAAAACCTTGATCTGATCGCCAGGCTCGAGGTCGACCGAATCGGCCTCCCCACGGAAGCCGAGCTCCTTGTTGGAGATGACACCCTCAGCCTTGGCGCCGACGTCCACGAGGACCTCGTCCGGATCAACACGGACGACGACACCGTCGACTATGTCACCGTGGTTGAGAGTCCGAAATGCTTCCTCTTCGAATTGGAGGTAGTCCTCCATGGTCAGCATCGGATTCGCGGACGAGGTCTCCTCATCCACGGCCGAGGTCTCCTTTTCCTCGGTCAATAGCGCGCCTGTCTCTTTGCTCAAAGAGATAACCCCCTAAAAGTATTGGTGTGGTCTTGGTCGTCAGTGAATTGTTGCCGCCAAAACGAAACCCCATTCTACCTCGGCAGGCGTATTTAGAAAAGTTCACCGAGGAGATGGTTGTCGATTCAGTCGGGTTCGGCCGGCCCGAACCTCGAGCAGGGCGAGGCGGCCGGGCGTCCTGAAGTCGGCGGTCGTCATGAATGCAGTTCCACTCGGTCGCTGCCGGCTAGCCGGTCAGCGCCACTCTGATTTCATCCCCCTTGGCCGGGTCAAGGCCCGCTTCGAGCGCCAATTCGAGGGTCGCCACAGCGAGAATACGGTAAACCCGAGCGGTTTCTGTCAGCCCGTGCCGGTCCAATTCGGCCAGATGCCGTTTCACAGCCGCCGGGTCGCCCCTCCGGATGGGGCCGATCAGAGCCCCGGTCAGCCCCTCGGCGGCGAGATTCTTGACCACACCCGACATCAGGGGCAGCAGGGCCGCCATGGCCTCCTCGCGAGTCCAGCCCATCGACTGCAACACTCCCGCCGACCGGCTGGTCAGGCCCACCAGAAGATTGGAGCTGAGGACGGCCGCGACGTGATAAAGGGCTCGCTGATCGTCCGGTACCCGGCGCGGCAGCCCACCAATATCGAGAGCGAGCTGGAAGAGACGATCGACGAGCGGTTCCTCTGACGCATCGATGGCAATCAGAGAGCCCTGGAAGGCATTGGGGGGCCGCTCGAATGGGAACGACTGGAACGGGTGGAACGAACCGACCGGGTGGCCCGCGCTGAGAATGTCAGCCAGCGCTCCAAGTGGCAGCGAGCCACTGACGTGAACCACCCGAGCGCCGAGCGGGAGGCGGCGGGAAACATTCAACGCCACCTCTGGCACAGCCGGGTCGGAGACTGCGATGAAGGCGACCTGAACCGCGGGCAGGGTGGGCGGCAGTTCCCTGCTCCCGATCAGCTCGCAGCGGTGCTGGGTGCCGGCGAAGGCGCGGGCCAGCGATCGGCCAAGGCGCCCGCGACCCGCGACCAGGAGGTCGATTAGGAGGCTGTGGAGCTGGAGGCCGCAGCCCTCGGTTCCTGGGCGAGCAGGCGATCGAACTCGGCAGCGTCGATCGTTTCAACCGTCTTGAGATGTTCGGAGATGAGCTCGAGATGCCCCCTCCGCTCCGTGAGTATCCGCTTGGCGGTTTCGTAACCGTCGCTCACCAGGCTGCGTACCTCCTCGTCGATCAGGGCGGCGATCTCCTCCGAGTAATTGCGCTGCTCGCCGAGGTCACGGCCGAGGAAGACCATCTCCTCCTTGACTCCCATGGCCACGGTGCCCAGTTTTTCGCTCATGCCCCACTGGGTGACCATCCGGCGCGCGGTCTGAGTGACCCGGCTGATGTCATCGGAAGCGCCCGAGGTTATGTCCCCGAAGATCAGCGCCTCGGCAGCGCGGCCGCCCATGGTGCCGGCGATCTGGTCGATCAGCTGGGATTTGGAGATCAGATAGCGGTCCTCCTCGGGGAGGCTCATCGTCCAGCCCAGGGCCATGCCGCGCGAGACGATCGAGATCTTGTGCACCGGGTCGCAATTGGGGAGCGACTTCATAACCAGTGCGTGACCCACCTCGTGGTAGGCGATCACGGACTTCTCGTGCTCTGAGATGCGCCGGCTCTTCTTCTCGGGACCGGCGATGACCCGGGCGATGGACTCTTCGAGCTCGTCCATGCCGATCACCTTCTTGTTGCCGCGCGCCGCCAGGATGGCAGCTTCGTTGATCAGGTTGGAGAGGTCGGCTCCACTGAAGCCGGGCGTCTGGCGCGCGAGCACCTCGAGATCCACCGTCGTGTCCAGCGGCTTGTTGCGAGCGTGTACGTCGAGGATCTGGCGGCGGCCCTTGATGTCGGGCCTGTCGAGCGTGACATGACGATCAAACCGACCCGGCCGGAGGAGCGCCGGGTCGAGAACGTCGGGCCGGTTGGTGGCGGCGATGACAATGACGTGGACGTTTGTGTCGAATCCGTCCATCTCGACGAGAAGCTGGTTGAGGGTCTGCTCACGCTCGTCGTGCCCGCCCCCGAGGCCGGCACCCCGCTGGCGGCCGACTGCGTCGATCTCGTCCACGAACACGATGCAGGGAGAATTCTTCTTGGCCTGGTCGAAAAGATCGCGCACGCGGCTGGCGCCGACACCGACGAACATCTCGACGAACTCGGAACCCGAGATCGAGAAGAAGGGCACGCCCGCCTCGCCGGCGACGGCCTTGGAAAGCAGCGTCTTGCCGGTACCGGGCGGCCCCACGAGCAGGACGCCCTTGGGGATGCGGGCGCCGAGCGCAACGAACTTTTCGGGGTACTTGAGGAACTCGACGATCTCGGTCAACTCCTGCTTGGCCTCTTCCACCCCGGCCACGTCCGAAAAGGTCACGGCGGGCTTATCACCGGCCACCATGCGGGCCTTGCTGCGGCCGAAAGACATTGCCTGGTTGTTGCCGCTCTGGGTCTGCCGAAGGATGTAGTACATGAAGCCGCCGATCAGCAGAAGCAGGATCAGGTTTGGCACGAGGACCTGCAGCCAGTAGGCGTTGCCATTGGCGGCCTCGTACTTGACACCCACGTGGTTATTGACGGCAAGGTCGTGCGCGAGGTTGTCGGTGGTGTCGGGCAGGTGGACGTCGTACTTCTTGCCCTGGCTGTCCTCCACCGTGCCGTCGCTGCCCTTGATGGTCAGCGTCTTGACGTGACCCTGGGAAGCCTCCTCGAGGAGTGTGGAGTAGGTCCATTCGCCGGATTTCTGGCTGGATTCGATGCCCTGCCAGGTGATCCAGAAAACGACGCCGAGGACCAGAACGAGTGCGAAATAGAAGAGGCTGGAGCGAGGAACGCGGATCACTTAGGAAAGAACTCCTTGTGTTGGTTGGACCGATTCTAGCAGGGCGTTTCCGCCCCCCACCACTTCGGCATGAATGGACGGTTGGCCGGGCGAGGCAGCCCAGCGCTTGTCGATGGCGACCCCCGGCACCCAGGCCAGCTCTCCCCCGGCGAAGACCAGGGGCAGCTCGTCGCGGGTATGTCGGGGCACCTTTGCGTCGACCAGGATGTCCTGCAGCTTGCGCAGGCGCCCCCCCGGCAGCGGGCGCATCCGCAGGCCGGGCCGGCGCTGGCCAAGGCTGAGCTCGGTCCCAGGTTGAAAGTGAGCAGCCTGGCCGGCCGCGCAGCCCGGGCAGGCGCGCAGCACCAGCCGGCCGGATTCGGGACGCGAGGCAGCCACCATTCCAATCATCTCTACGTGCTGATACGCGCGTCGGATTCTCACTCCGCCCGGAAGATTCAGTGTCTGGCCCGGCTTCCCCCCCTCGACGAGGGCTGCTATGGCGGCATGGTGGCGGCGCGAAAGAGCAGGGGCTCGATCCGTGACGGCTGCGTAGAGCCGCCTGACACACTCGACTCGAACGCCGGCCGGAACCGCCAGCAGCGCAGCGAGGCGAACCCGGCCGCCGTCAATGTCGAGCCGGGCCGCCGCCCCCTCCAATTCGATCTGCAGCTCCGCCGCGCGGGCCGCCGCGGCCAGGAGGCGACCTTTGATGCCGGGCCGATCTCGCTCCAGAGCGGGCAGGAGTTGAAGCCGAATCCGCACCCTTTCGAACTTCGGATCGAGGTTCGAGGGGTCACGCAGGACGGTCGCGGCCCGCCCGGCGAGGTACTTCTCGATCTGATCTCGCCAGGTCCCAAGGAGCGGCCTCAAATAGGGTCCCCGCCTTGAGGGCATGCCACGCATCCCCGCCAGGCCGGATCCGCGGAGGAGATGCATCACCGTACCCTCGACCAAATCGTCGGCAGTGTGCCCGAGGGCGACGCTGTGCAAACCACTGGTCACCAGCGCCTGGGCCAGGAAGTCGTAGCGGGCCTGCCGGGCGGCGGCCTGGAGGGATCCTCGCGGCAGTGCCCCCGAGCGCCGCCCGGCGAGGAGCTCGACGCCCCACTCGCGGCAGGCCCCGGCAAGCGCTGCCGCCTCRCCACTCGACCCGCTCCGCAGATCGTGGTCGAAGTGCGCGGCGACAACCGGGATGCCCAGGTCGAGCAGGGAGAGGAGTAACGCAGTCGAGTCGGGACCGCCGGAGAGAGCGACCAGCATGCCGCCCCGATCGAGCAGGCTGGGGTCGAGCAGTGAGTCGGTGAGGGTGGTGGCGGTGGGTGGGTTCGAACCACCGACAACACGATTATGAGTCGTGTGCTCTACCACTGAGCTACACCGCCGGCGACCGTCAGGAAAACATCACTACCGGGCGCCGTGGGCTCGGGCTTTCCCCTTCTTCCGCTTGGTCCGGTGCTTTGCGATGGCAACCCGTTTGCGTTTGTTCAAATGTTCACCGCTCCCTGAGACTAAAAGTAAGAGGAGCCGGGCGCGCCAGCTCCTCTCGGGTGGTTTGGGATGAGTTGCGGAGCTTGGATTCGAACCAAGGACCTTCGGGTTAT
>JRHI01002114.1_pt1 | contig 14512 bp, 10 predicted proteins | sample 215371 | NCBI WGS metagenome assembly JRHI01 (sample SAMN02929681, study PRJNA255918) | sediment metagenome | biome: cave system; feature: Ice Cave; material: Sediment; isolation source: sediment from deep within a dark volcanic ice cave with no known source of... ...
GCTCTCTGGGCCGCGACCGGAAATGGAGGATCTCCCAACCCCGCAGGGCGGCCAACCCGCGCAGACGGGAGTCGGGGTTGACGCAGACGCCGCGACCCACCGCCGCCAGCATCCCGGCGTCGCCGCCGCTGTCACCGTAGGCGGTGCAGCGCCGCAGGTCGAGCCCGTGGAGCTCGGCGAGCTCGTGGAGCGCGCGCACCTTCTCCCGGCCCTGGACGAGCCGCAGCAGACGGCCGGTGAGACGGCCGTCGACCACCTCCGGGCGGCTGGCCACGAAGCCGTCGGCGCCCACCAGCTGCGCCAGCGCCCCGACGATGTCCTCGGGGGCGGAGCTGACCAGGTAGACCGCCTCGCCGGCGGCGTGGTGCTCGCCGATCAGCCGGCGTGCCGCCGGGTAGACCAGCGGGGCCAGGTGGGTCTGCACCGCCCGGCGTCCCACCGCCCGCAGCCGGTCGACCTCCACGCCCGCGACCACCGAGGCGCCGCGCTGCGCCGCCCGGGCCAGCCGGGCCTCACCGGCCCCGAGGGCGGCGAAACCGACCTGGTGCGCGGCCGCGCGCACCAGGCTGCGGCGGGAGATCACCCCCGCGCGAGCCATGGGCGCGGCCAGCGCCAGGAAGGACGACCCGCGCAGCAGGGTGCGGTCGACGTCCATGAAGGCGGCGGCGCGGCCGCGGGCAGGGCGGCCGGCGGCCGCCGAGGGACGGCGAATGCGCTCCGGCCCGAGCCGGGCGTAGTCCTGGAGCAGCCCGTCGAGGACCGTCGCCCAGGAGCGCGGCTCCACCCGCCTGCGGGCGGCAGCGCCCAGGCGGCGGCGGGCGGCGGGATCGGCTGCCAGCCGGGCCACGGCGGCCTCGAAGGCGTCGCCCCCGGGCTCGGTGAGCAGGCCGTCGACGCCGTCGGCGATGAGGTCGGCGACCCCGCCGGCGCGCATCCCCACCACCGGCAGCCCCGAGGCCATGGCCTCCTGGACCACCTGGCCGAAGGTCTCGGTGGACGAGGGGAAGGCGAACATGTCGGCGGCCGAGTAGACGTCGCCGAGGGCGTCGCCCTCGAGCAGGCCGGCGAGCCGGACGTTGGCCGGCATGAGGCGGCGGAGTCGCGCCTCGTCGGGGCCGGCGCCCACCAGCAGCACGCGGAGCGCCGGGTGGCGCCGCGCCACCTCGAGGAGGCGGTCGAGCGACTTCTCCGGCGCCAGCCGGGCCACGCAGAGGACGCGCGGACCGTCGCCGCCGGGGGCCGGCCACAGTCCGCGTGCCCACTGGGCGCCGGGCCGGCCGGGACGGAAGCTCTCGAGGTCGACACCCCGGCCGCTGACGGAGACGTTGCGGAAACCGCGCCGGCGCAGCTCGGCGGCCAGCGTCGGGGTGGGCGCGTAGGTGGCCGCGCAGCCGTTGTGCAGCCGCCGCATCCAGGCCCAGACCGCCGGCACCGCCAGGCCGCCACCGTAGTGGCCGGCGTAGGCAGGAACGTCGGTCTGGAAGTGCGCGGCCACCGGCACCCCGGCCCGGCGGCCGGCCCGGACAGCGGTGGCGCCGAGCAGGGCCGGGGAGGCGAGGTGGACCACGTCGGGGGCGAAGCGCTGGAAGAGCCCGCGCAGGCCGGGGGCCAGCGGCGACATCACCAGGCCCGGGTAGAGGCCGGGAACGCCCATGACCCGGATCACCTGGAAACCCTCCGACTCGTGCGGACCGTGACCCGGGGCCACCACCAGCGCCTCGTGGCCGCGCCGGCGGCAGTGACGCAGCAGCGCCCCGACGCTTCGGGAGACGCCGTCGACGCGAGGCAGGAAGCTCTCGGTCACGATGGCGATGCGCATCTCCCGGTCATGCTGCGGCCGGCGCGGGGACCGAGGCGTTAACCGATGGGCCCCAGCAGGGGAGCATCTGTTCTCCGGTCGGGGAGGACACCGTCCCGGACGCTGGGCCACAATGGCCGGGATGACCGCAGGCGCCCGCAGCGACACCGTCGAGAGCGCCCTCCGCGACGGCTCTCTGACCGTGTCGCCGCCGGCCGGCGCCCCGGCGGCGCTCCCGGCGCGGCCGCTGGCCTCCGGCGCAGCCGCCGAACGTGCCGCCGGGCTGGACACCGGCTCCGCCCGGCCGGCCGTGGCCCGCCCGCGGCGGTACATCAACCGGCACCTCAGCTGGCTGGACTACAACGCCCGGGTGCTGGCCCAGGTCGAGGACCCGGGCATCCCGCTCCTGGAGCGCGCCAAGCTTCTGGCCATCTTCGCCTCCAACCTGGACGACTTCCACCAGGTCCGGGTGGGCGGCCTGGTGGAGCAGTTGCACGCCGGGCTGTCGACGCTGAGCGCGGACGGCCTGACCACCGAGGAGCAGCTCCGCCTCATCCGCCAGCGGGTGAGGGTTCTGACGGAGCGGCAGATGTGCGTCTGGCGGGAGCACCTGGTCCCGGCCCTGGACGCCGCCGGCATCCGCTTCAGCGACTACGCCTCGCTCGACGAGGACGACCGCCAGCACCTCGACAGCGTCTTCGACCGCACCATCTTCCCGGTCCTGACCCCGCTCGCCGTCGACCCCGCCCACCCCTTCCCCTACATCTCCAACCTCAGCCTCAGCCTGGCCGTCCGCGTCGGCGAGCCGGACAGCGAGACGGTCCGGCTGGCCCGGGTCAAGGTGCCCCCGCTGCTGCCCAGATTCGTGGTCCTGCCCGACGGCGAGCGCTTCGTCCCCCTCGAGCAGATCATCGCCGTCCACCTCGACCGCCTCTTCCCGGGGATGCGCATCGTCGAGGTCCATCCCTTCCGGGTCACCCGCAACGCCGACTATCAGATCGACGAGGACCAGCCCGGCGACCTGCTCGAGGCCGTCGAGGAGGTGCTGCGGCGGCGCCGCCGGGCGCCCCGGGTGGTCCGGCTGGAAATCGAGCAGGGCATGGGCGCGGAGGTCCTCGACCTGCTGCTCCGCGAACTCGAGCTCGACCCCGAGGGGGTCGATGTCATCGACGGCCCGCTCGACCTCACCGGCCTGTGGACCGTCCATCGCCTCGACCGGCCGGAGCTCAAGGACGAGCCCTGGACCCCGGTGACGCCGCCACGCCTGGCCGCCATCGGCCGCGGCGACGAGGGCGGCCCCGGCATCTTCGACGTCCTCCGCCAGCAGGACGTCATCGTCCACTTCCCCTACGAGTCCTTCGCCGCCAGCGTCGAGTCCTTTGTCGAGGCGGCCGCATCCGACCCCGACGTCCAGGCCATCAAGCAGACCCTCTACCGCACCGACGGCAGCAGCCCCATCGTCAGCGCGCTGATCCGGGCGGCGGAGGCGGGCAAGCAGGTGGTGACGCTGGTGGAGCTGACCGCCCGCTTCGACGAGGCCGCCAACATCGAGTGGGCCCGCCAGCTGGAGCAGGCGGGAGTGCACGTGGTCTACGGCATGGTGGGCCTCAAGACCCACGCCAAGGTCTGCCTGGTGGTCCGGCGCGAGGCCGGTGGGCTGCAGCGCTACTGCCATCTCGGCACCGGCAACTACAACGCCGTCACCGCCAAGCTGTACGAGGACCTGGGGCTGCTCACCGGCGACCGGGAGATCGGCGAGGACGTGAGCGATCTCTTCAACTACCTGACCGGGTACAGCCGCCAGCGCGAGTACCGCCGCCTGCTGGTGGCGCCGCGCACCCTGCGCAGCGGTCTGATGGCGCTGATCCGGCGCGAGACCGAGCGCGGCCAGGCCGGCCGCATCGTCGTCAAGGTCAACAATCTGGTCGATCCGGAGCTGACCGACGCCCTCTACGAGGCCAGCAACGCCGGGGTGGACATCGACATCATCGCCCGCAGCGTCTGCGGCGTCCGGCCCGGCGTGCCGGGGCTCAGCGAGCGGATCAGGGTGCGCTCGCTGGTGGGCCGCTACCTCGAGCACTCGCGGATCTACCGCTTCGGCCCCGACGGCTCCGCCGACTGGTACATCGGCAGCGCCGACCTGATGGGACGCAACCTCGACGGTCGCGTCGAGGCCCTGACGCCGGTGCGCGACGGCGCCCTGCAGGCGCGGCTGCAGGAGATCGTCGACATCGAGCTGGCCGACGACCGGCTGGCCTGGGAGCTGCACGCCAGCGGCGAGTGGACCCGGGTGACCGGCGGCGCCGGCGTCGGCAGCCAGCGCCGATTGCAGGAGCTGGCGCTGGCCCGGGTCGGCTCGGCTTGACCTCCACCGAGCCACCGGAGACGGACGCCGAGGTGGGATCTGGGGGGGACGGGGCCGTGCCGGAGGCCCAGGTCGATTCCCAGGCCCCGCCGGCGGCGCTGTCGATCGCGCCGGCCGAGAGCCGCCCCGAGCCCCCGAGGCGAGGCCGCGCCCGGCCGCGCAGGGGTGCGGACGCGGCCGCCCCTCGCTCGGTCAAGGTGGCCGCCCCGCCGCACTTCCGGCTCCTCGACCTGGGCACCATCGCCGAGGACCTGGTGGTCACCGCCGGCGCCGAGCGCCAGCTGCAGACCACCTACGTGGACACCCCTGATCTGCGGCTGGTGCGCTGGGGGGTGACGCTGCGCCACCGCCATGGTGAGGGCTGGCTGCTGCGGCTGCCCGCTCCCGAGCCGGGTGGCCACGCGGCGGAGCCCGAGGCGCAGGGACGCGAGCAGCGCTTCGACGGCCAGCCGGCGGTGGTGCCGATGGAGTGTGCCGTCCTGCTCACCGCCTACGTCCGCAGCGCCCGGCTGGTGCCGGTGGCGCGGCTGCGCACGGCGCGCCGGGTGATCACGGTGCAGACCCACGAGGGGGTGCCCCTCGCCGACATCGATGACGACGAGGTCAGCGTCCTCGACGGCCGCCGCGTGGCGGCCCGCTTCCGCGAGGTCGAGGTCGAGCTCCACCCCGGGGCGCCGGATTCGCTGCTCGACGCCATCCTCGCCCGCCTCCACGAGGCCGGAGCCGGGGTCATCGATCCCACCCCCAAGCTGGTGCACGCGCTGGGGTCCCGCGCCCTGGAGCCGCCCGAGGTGCAAGCCCGCGACCTCGGCTCCAGTCCCACCGCGGCAGCAGTGGTGCAGCGGGCGCTCAACGCCAGCGTGGCCCGGCTGTTGCGGCGCGATGCCGGGGTGCGCCGCGGCGGCGACTCCGAGGACGTCCACCAGGCGCGGGTGGCCACCCGCCGGCTGCGCAGCGACCTCCAGACCTTCCAGGGCCTCCTCGACCCCGACTTCGTCATCGGCCTGCGCGCCGAGCTCAAATGGCTGGCGGACGAGCTGGGGACAGTGCGTGACACCGAGGTCCTGCTGGAGCGACTCGGCGCCTCCGCCGACCGGCTGCCGCCGGTCGACCGGGCTGGCGGGCACCGCCTGCTCGGCACCCTGGTGACCCAGCTGGCCGACGGCCGGGAGCAGCTGCTGGCCGCCATGCGCAGCGACCGCTACGTCCGCCTGCTCGACCGGCTGGTGGCCTCGGTGCAGGCGCCGCCCTTCAGCGTCGAGGCGGAGGAGCCGGCCGCACAGACGCTGCCGCGCCTCATCGACAGACCGTGGCGTCAGATCCGTGCCGCGGTGCGGGCTCTTGGCGACGACCCCGAGGACGAGGCGCTGCACGACATCAGGATCCGCGCCAAGCGGCTGCGCTACGCCGCCGAGGCGGCGGTGCCGGCCACCGGCAGGAAGGTGGCCGCCCTGGCGGCGGCGGCGGCCGCCCTGCAGTCCGTGCTCGGCGACTTCCACGACGCCATCGTGGCCGACGAATGGCTCCGCGCTCATGCCGGCCGCGGCGCCTCCGCCTTCGCCGCCGGCCAGCTCTTCGCCGCCGAGCGGGCCGCCGCGCAGCGACAGCGCGAGTCCTGGGAGCCGGTCTGGAAGCGGCTGCGCGCCGCCTCCGCGCGCGCGTGGAGCTGAGCGCCGTGGAGCTGCGGCCGGTGCAGGCGCCGGTGGTGCTGGCCGCCGGCGGCGTTGTCTTCCGCACCGTCGACCGGCACCGGGTCGAGTACGCGCTGGTGCACCGCCCCGACTACGACGACTGGAGCCTGCCCAAGGGCAAGCTCCAGGGCGGCGAGACCGAGGAGGCGGCGGCGCTGCGCGAGGTCGCCGAGGAGACCGGCATGCGCTGCCGGGTGGTCCGCGCCCTGGGAACCACGTCGTATGTCGATCGCAAGGGCCGCCCCAAGATCGTGTACTACTGGCTGATGCGCGCCGTCGGGGGTCGCTTCACCGCCGGCGACGAGGTCGACGAGGTGCGCTGGCTGGGGCTGGAGCCGGCCGTGGCGCTGCTCACCTATGACCGCGACCGGACCCTGCTGGCCACCCTCGGCACCCATGAGGAATGACCATCAACCCGACGGAGACCGTCGTCTTCCTGGTCCGGCACGGCAAGGCGGGCGACCGCGAGCGCTGGACGCGGCCGGACGCCGAGCGCCCGTTGACGCCGGCGGGAATGCGGCAGGCGGAGCTGCTCCCCGCCCTGCTCGAGCCCCACGGCGTGAGGCGCTCGGTGGAGGTGCGCAGCAGCCGCTACCTGCGCTGCCGGCAGACTGCCGAGCCGCTGGCGCGTCGGCTGGGGCTGACGGTGGTCGACGATGACGTGCTCGTCGAGGGCACGCCGCTGGACGCGGTGCTCGACCGGCTGCAGCGCACCCCCGACGCGGTCTGGTGCAGCCACGGTGACGTCATCGCCGACACGGTGATGTGGCTCGACCGCAGCGGGCTGCTCGGCGGCCAGGAGCCGCGCTGGTCGAAGGGCAGCACCTGGCGGCTGCGCCTCATTGCCGGCGAGGTGGTCGGCGCCGACCACCTGGCGGCGCCGTGACGTGGAAGCCGACCGCCCCCCACACGCGCGCTCCGGCGCCTGCGCACTCCGGGCCTAGGGGATGATGGTCCGCTTCATGGCCGCGTCGACGATGGCGAAGGTGCGTTTCTCGCACCACTGACAGACGAAGGACAGCGCTCGCATGCCGCGCTGGACCTTGACGCGATTGGTCCAACCACAGCGCCCGCACGGCACCTCCTGGTACCCATCCTCCGGCGGCTTCTGCGGCGGATCGGGCGCCCAGGCCTCGAATCCGTCCATTGAGGCGTCACGATACGCGGGAGCGACGGCCGTTGCACGGTCCGGACCCTCTGGTGGCGCCAGCACCATTGCCGGGACACTCCACAGCGGGGCACGGGGCTGCGCAGCCGCCTCGACGGGCCGCGCCTCAGGTGGGAGCGGCGCCTGGGCGCCCCCGGTACGCCCGCCGGGGCCCACCGGCAGCGGCGAGCGGTCACCGGCGCCTGTCGCACCCGGACCCGGCGGCGGCCGACCGCCCCGGCCCGGCACTGACGTGGAGCGCCGCCGCGACCGCCGGGCGAGCAGGCGTCCCAGCAGATTCCACCGCCCCGGAGGCCGTCGCTCCATGGGTGCAACGATAGGACTACTTCGCCTTGTAGCGCTCCAGCAGGCCCCGGGCGATGATCAGCTTCTGGATCTCGCTGGTGCCCTCGCCGATGATCAGCAGCGGGGCGTCGCGGTAGAGCTGCTCGACCAGGTACTCCTTGCTGAAGCCGTAGCCACCGTGCACGCGCATGCTGTCGGTGACCACCTGCAGGCAGATCTCGGTGGCGAACAGCTTGGCCATGCCCGCCTCGACGTCGACCCGCTCGCCGGCGTCCTTCTTCTGCGCCGCCATGCGCGTCAGCAGGCGCGCGGCCTCGATCTTGGTGGCCATGTCGGCGAGGTAGAACTGGATGGCCTGGTGCTGCGCGATCGGCTTGCCGAAGGTGTGGCGCTCCTGCGCATAGGCGATGGCCAGCTCGAAGGCGCGCTGGGCGACGCCGACGCCGCGCGCGGCGACGTTGATGCGGCCCACCTCGATGGCCGCCATCATCTGCTTGAACCCCAGACCCTCGACGCCGCCGAGCAGGTTGGCGGCGGGCTGGTGGTTGTCGTCGAAGACCAGCTCAGTGGTCTCGACGCCCTTGTACCCCAGCTTCTCGATCTTCCTGCTGGCGACGAAGCCCGGGTACTGCTTCTCGGCGAGGATGCACGACATCCCCTTGTGCGCGGGCCTGGCGTCCGGATCCGTCTTCACCAGGGTGGCCACCACGGTGGCGTGCTCGCCGTTGGTGGCCCACATCTTGGTGCCGTTGACGACGTAGTCGTCGCCGCTGCGCACCGCCCGGGTGCGGATGGCCTGGACGTCGCTGCCGCAGTTGGGCTCGCTCATGGAGAAGCCGCCGTGCATCTCGCCCCTCGCCATCGCCGGGAGAAAGCGCCGCCGCTGCTCGTCGGTGCCGAACTGCTCCAGCAGGTAGGCCACGATGAAGTGCGTGTTGATGACCCCGGTGATCGACATCCAGCCGCGCGCGATCTCCTCGCAGACCGCCGCGTAGGTCTCCATGTCGAGCCCGGCGCCGCCGTACTCCTCGGCGATGGCGAAGCCGAAGAAGCCCAGCTCCTTCATCCGGGCGACGATCCGCTCGGGGTAGATGTCGTCGTGCTCGAGGTCGTGGGCGACCGGAATGATCTCCTTCTCGACGAACTCCCGCACCATGGCCACGATCTCGCGCCGCTCGACGGCGCGGTCCTCAGCTGTCACTGCCATGATTGACATCAACTCCCGACGGCGACGCCGCCGTCGACCGGCGCGCTGGGCTGGAGCCCGGCGGCGAGGCCGCGGGCGTGGAACTGGGTGGCCATCTTCCGCGAGGCCTCGTCGATCATCTCGTCGCCGAGCATGACGGCGCCGCGGCGGTCGACGTCGGTGGCGACCCGGTAGGCCTCGAGGATGGCGGCGGCGCGGTCGAACTGCTCCTGCGTGGGCGTGAAGGCGGCGTTGCAGGCGTCGAGCTGGCCGGGGTGCAGCACCCACTTGCCGTCGTACCCGAGCGCCGCCGCCTTGCGGGCGGACACGCTGTAGCCGGCGACGTCGCGGATGGCCAGGAAGGGCCCGTCGATGACCTGCACGCCGGCGGCGCGGGCGGCGACCGCGAGCCGGAAGAGCACGTAGTGGAAGACGTCGCCCGGGTAGTCGGGGGAGCCGCCCGCCACCGACAGCGAGGGCAGCTGCATGGCCGCGCTGAAGTCGGCCGGGCCGAAGACCAGGGTCTCGATGCGCGGGCTGGCGGTGGCGATGGCGTGGGCGTTCTCGAGGCCCTGCGCATCCTCGATCTGCGCCTCGATGCCGATGCGACCGGGCGCCAGCCCGAGGTCCTGCTCCAGCTGGGTCAGCGCCCGGTCGACGAAGGCGACGTCGCCGGGGTTCTGCACCTTGGGGACCATGATGCAGTCGAGGCTGTCGCCGGCACCGGTGACCACCTCGAGGAGGTCGTGGAACGCGTAGCGGCTGGTCACCTGATTGATGCGCACGACGCGCACCTTGCCGCTCCAGTCATGGGTGCGCAGCGCCGCCACGATCCTGGCCCGCGCCCCTGGCTTCTCCAGCGGCGCGCAGGCGTCCTCGAGGTCCAGGAAAACCTCATCGGCGCTGCTGGCGGCCGCCTTTCCCATCATCTTCTCGCTGCTTCCCGGGCAGGCGAGAACCGACCGGCGGAGCCGGTGCTGAGCCATGGTCAACCTCCTCGGTCAGGGCTGAGGCGATCCCCGGCGAGCCCGCTCCTCAGGGGGCAGGTCGTCCCAGGGGATGTCGCGCCGCGACGGCTTGTCGTCGGGTGCGGTCGGCCCCGCGCCGGGGGGATCGGCAGGCGTGGGTCCCCCCGGAGCGCCCCCCGGTCCGCGCTGGCCGAAGTTGGGGAAGCCGGGGATGCCACCCAGGCTGCCGAGCATGCTCTGGAGCGCCTCGGGACCGCCGAGATCCTCCTGCACCAGCTCCATCACCCGGCCCATCAGCTCCTGGAGCCGGGGGTCGCCGGTGAGCTTCTCGCCCGCCCCGGTCAGCTGGGCGAGCATGTCGTGGAGCGCCGCCTCCTGCGCCACCTGCATCAGCACCGGCTGGCTGGCGGCCGCGACCACCATCTGCGACTGCTGGCGGAGCACCTCGAAGCCCTTGCAGGCCAGACACTCGCCGGTGTGCTGGCAGCGGCAGAGCCGGGTCTTGAGCTTGTCCAGCTCACGGTGCAGCGGGGAGAGGTCGATGCCCTCGGAGGCGTCCATGGCCACAGCGTACTCGTCACCCGCATCCCCCACCGATTGCAAGGCTGCTAGGCCACGAAGGTGAAGTGGATGTAGAGCTGGAAGAGGTACATCTGGAAGCCCAGCGCCACCGCCGCCGTGACCCACCGCAGCCACGGCGGCAGGCGGACCAGCGCCAGGGCCAGCAGCGTGAACGCCGGGAAGAGGACGGCCGCGTAGCGCATCCAGCTCATCAGCGGCGTCCAGGCAGCCTCTCCCCCCAGCGCGATGGCCAGGGTGGCGGCGGTGTAGACGGTCCAGGAGGGGGGCAGCGCCCGCCACATCAGCGGCAGCATGGCGGCCACCAGTGCCACCGCCGCCAGGTTGCCGATCTCCTCGGTGCGCTGACCGGTGCCGATCCTGTGGATGCTGTCCGCCATCACCTGCCAGGGCCATGCCGCGTGGTGGCCCCAGACGTCGCGCAGCGGGCTGAGCGGGCCCAGCGGCAGGTCCAGGCGCGACCGGCAGACCGCGAACCAGGCCAGCAGGACCCCGGCCGGGACGGCGCACGCCGCCAGCATGGCCGGCTGGACGTGGCGAAGCGTGACCAGCGGACGCAGCCCCCGAGGCGGCGCGCCCCCCTCGGTCGCGGCCGCGCGCGCCGCCACCATCGCCTCCACCGCCACCGCCAGGATCACCACCGCGCCCTGCGGCCGGCAGAGCGCGGTCAGGGCGGCGAGCAGGCCGGCCACCGCCCAGCGTCGCCGCGATGCCGCCAGGAAGGTTCCGGCGGAGAGGGCCAGGAAGACCGGCTCGGGATAGGGCGAGAGCAGGAAGAAGGCGCAGGGATAGACGGCCATGCCCAGCACCGCCAGCGTCGCCACCCGGCTCCCGAACCGGGCCGCGACCAGGTGCCAGACCACGGCCAGGGCGACCACCAGCGCCACCGTCACCGTCAGCCAGGCGGCCAGCGAGATGTCGCCGCCCAACGGCCAGGAGACGATCCGCACCAGACTCGGGAAGAGCGGCTCGTAGGCACCGTCCCCGGTCCGCGGCGCATAGCCGTCGCGGACGATGTGCAGGTACCAGAGCGCGTCCCAGCGCTCGAAGGGGCCCACCAGTGGCCACAGCCCCGCCTGCCGCGGCGTGGCCACGTCGAGGTGATCGCCGGAGGGACGGTCGGCGGGGGCGACGGCGATGCCGGCCACCCCGGCAACGCCCAGCACCAGCCGCATGGCCACCACCATCAGCACCGCCAGCCGGACCCCGGGGTCGGTGGCCAGCCGGCGCAGCCACTGCGTCGGGCCCTGCCAGACACGGGGCGCCGCCCGGGTCGGAGCCACCACCGCGTCCGACCTCCCGATCACTCTCTATGTCCCCGACAGCGTGCGGAAGGGGTAGAGGATGGCGAAGCCGGCCAGCAGCAGGCCGATCCAGATTCCCACCACCACCCTGGGGATCCGCCGGACGGCCACCAGCCGCGCCACCGCGATGAAGACCCCGGGCAGCGTCACCACCATGTAGTAGATGTAGGTGGTGCGCTGGCTGGTGAGCTGGAAGACCTGGGCCGGTAACCAGGTGGCCGTGTACCAGGCCACCACCAGCATGGAGAGGTCGTCGCGCCGGACCACCGCCCAGTAGAGGTTGACGGCCAGGGCGGGCAGCGCCAGCGCCAGCAGCACCGGGTTGATCAGCCCCTGGAAGGCGATGACGGTGTTGACCGCGGTGACCTGCTCGCCGACCTTCACGGTGCTGGTCACCGTGTAGTAGTTGATCTGCTCGACATCGATCCAGAACTGCCACGGGTAGCTGGCGATGCCCTTGATGCCCTTGAGACTGGCGGCGTACTGGTTCATGAAGGCCACGTGGTTGCAACCGCCCGCAAACGGCCCGGTGCGGTCGCAGCGCGACGACTGCCCCTGGTCCACGCGATGGCCGTCGTGATAGGGCGGCACGGCGTGGTCGAGCAGCGAGAGCACCCCGAAGTAGGTGACCACGGTGATCACGGTGGCGGCCACCGGCATGGCGACCCGGCGCAGCACCCGGCCCGGGGACGGCGGGGACCCCGGCCCGCGCCGCGCCCGCCGCGCCCGCCGCGTCTCCACCGCCCAGCGCGCCAGACGACCCGCCTCCAGCACCAGCACCACCACCAGGGCGTAGGCGCAGAACTCCTTGATGGTCGAGCCCACGCCGAAGAGGAGCCCGGCCACCAGCGGCTGCCGTTTGAGGTAGAGGGCGACCCCGGCGAGCATGAAGGGCACGCAGTAGATGTCGAGGACGGCAATCCTCGAGCTGACCATGAAGAGGTTCTCGACCGCCGCCAGGGAGACCACGCCCACCGCCAGCCAGGACGAGCCGCCGGCCACCCGCACCAGCCAGTAGAGGAGGAGAAGGGCGGCGGTGCCGGCGAGCACCGCGGTCATGCGCCACCCCCAGGGGTTGTCGCCCAGCACCCGGATGCCGCCGGCGATGATCACCTTGCCCAGCTGGGGGTGCTCGCCGTTCTGGTCCGTGCCCGCCGGCGAGGTCACCTGGCCGGGGGGGCTGAACATGGTGGCGTAGGCGTCGGTCCGCGCCAGGGGGACGCCGGCGATCACCCGGCTGGCGTTGACGTAGTACTTCTCGTCGAAGATGAAGCCGGCCCCAGGGGTGTCCTCGGCCGGCCGGTCGAGCTGGAAGACGCGGGCCCCGAGACTGAGGCCGCAGATCACCGCCAGCAGCGCCAGCGGCATCCAGGAGCGCGCCAGGAGGCGGCGCGCCGAGGCGGCCCAGCCGTCGAGGGTGCTGCCGCCGGCGGCGGCCGGAGCGGGGTCGACGGTCGGTGGCACCGGCGGCGATGGCGGCGGTGCGTCCGGCCGCGGCGGCGGCGGGGCGGGAGTGGTGGTCTCCAGGGGGGCTTCCTTGCTGGGGACAGGGCCGTCCGGGGGAAGGGACGACCGGTCGGCGGACAGGATTGGGGAGCGCGGATCGTGACCGTTCCGTCACGGCCGGCGGCCGAGTCTGACGCAAACGGTGGTGCGGCGTGCCGGTCCTACGGTATAGTCCGGACTGGCGGGAGGTTCGGGCGACGCTCCCGGTGGACTTCATGGTCTGCCTCCGCTGCCGCAGCACCCTTTTTGGTCGGCGGCGCGCGCCCGAGCACGCAACAGATCGACGTCGTCTCCCAGGCGGCGTCTGCGTGCAAGCGATCCCCCGCGCCGACTCACCGAGGTTTCCCGTCCCCTGATCGCCCCGGACCTCGCCCTCGATCAGCTGCACCTCGTGGTCGCCGATGGCAGCGAAGCCATGGTCGTCCTCGGCGCGCTCGCCGGAGCGGCCGGCGACGAGACCGCCGCCGACCCGCGCGCCCTCTTCGCCAGCCGGCTTGGCGAGCTGGACTGGCTGACGGTCTCCTTTGCCGACGACGACCCGCAGCGCGTCCGCCTGGCCCTGCCCGACCTGATGCTGCACTGCCGCGCCGAGCCGGATCCCGACGGCGGCCGCGACAAGGTTGCCCTCCATGTCCAGAGCCTGCGCCCCGCGCCCGAGCACCCCGAGGGCGCCAAGGTCCTGACCATCACCGCCCGGCACCCCGTGGTCAGCGCCGCCAACGGCACCGCGTCGGACACCTACCGGCTGCTGGAGTGGCGCGACTCCCTGGCCGGCGCCTCCTCGAGCCCGCAGCTCTACGCCACCCTGGGCCTGGTCGAGCGCCTGGAGTCGGCGGAGAAGGGCCGCGCCCAGACCCAGCGGACCCGCTTCGATCAGGCGCGCGAGTCCTGGCGCTGCCGGACCTGCCGCGCCCTGTGGCGCCCCCACGACCACGAGCGCTGCCCCTCCTGCGGCCGCATCTTCGGCGAGTCCGACTATCGCCATCCCGAGGTGGGCAAGGTCGAGTTCCACGTCCCCGAGGGCGAGCCGATCGCGCTCCAGGCCGACGCCGCGGTGCTGGTCGAGCCCGAGGACGAGCCCAACTTCGTCGGCCGCGTGGCCCGCATCGACCACTCGCGCCGGACCATCGAGGTGGTGTGTCGAACCTTTGAGCACGCCGGCAGCGAGGGGACGATCACCCCCAGCTTCAACCGCGCTCTCTACCAGGCCAAGCGGAGCGTCCTCGCCGGCATCGCCACCCGCGACTTCGCCAGCGGCCTGCTGGCCCAGCTGCTGGTCCGCCCCGAGGCCGTCGCCGCGCCCCGGGTGTCCGAGGCAGCGGTCGACCCGACGCGGACCTGGCTGACCAGCGGCATGGCCCCCAACGGGCCGCAGAACCGCGCCGTGGCGCTGGTGGCGGCGCTGCAGGCGGGTCAGGGGGTGTTCATCCAGGGGCCCCCCGGGACCGGCAAGACCACGGTGATCGTGGAGGCCATCAAGCGGCGCCTGGCGGTCAATCCCGACGAGCGCATCCTGGTCACCTCGCACAGCAACCTGGCTGTCGACAACGCGCTGGAACGCCTCGCCGGCACCCCGGGGATGCGCGCCGTCCGCGTGGCCCGCGCCGAGCGCGTCCACCCCGCCGTCGACCAGTTCCGCTGCGACGACGAGGACGACCCCCG
>JRHI01002115.1_pt1 | contig 14510 bp, 12 predicted proteins | sample 215371 | NCBI WGS metagenome assembly JRHI01 (sample SAMN02929681, study PRJNA255918) | sediment metagenome | biome: cave system; feature: Ice Cave; material: Sediment; isolation source: sediment from deep within a dark volcanic ice cave with no known source of... ...
GGGTCGCGGAGGGGGCTGTCGAGATGGTCGAAGTGACGGGACCGGGCGCTGGGCCAAGCCAGGTGCGAGCGCGGGCCGCCGCCGCGGGCGCTGCGCTAGTCCCCTCTCCCCACTCTTCAGTGGGGAGAGGGGCGGCCGCTAGCTCCGGCGCCTGTTGCCGCCCCTCACCCCGACCCTCTCCCCGTGCTGAAGAAGCACGGGGAGAGGGAGAGCCGCCGTCTGCCATCACCCGCTCGATGGCATCGACGATGCCCATGTAGCCGGTGCAGCGGCAGAGATTGCCGCTCATCTCGGTGCGGATCTCGGCCCGCGAAAGACCGGTCTTGCGGCGCACCAGATCGCGTGCCGCGATCAGCATGCCGGGCGTGCAGTAGCCGCACTGCAGCGCGTGCGCCTCCGTGAAGGCCTGGCGCAGGCGGGCCATCGGCGCATCGTCGTCGAAGCCCTCGATGGTGCGGACATGCGCGCCGTCGCAGGACACGGCGAAGGTGATGCACGAGCGGGCGATCTCGCCGTCGATCTCCACCGTGCAGGCGCCGCAGATGCCGTGCTCGCAGCCGATGTGCGTGCCGGTGAGCAGGAGCTGCTCGCGCAGGAAGTCGGCGAGATGCGTGCGTGGCGCGACGTCGGCCTCGACCGGCTTGCCGTTGACGGTGAGGGCGATGCGCGTCATGCGGCCAGCACCTGTGCGATGGCGCGCCGCACGGCGACGGCGTGCAACGTGAGATCGTAGGCATCGCCGACGAGCCCTGCCTGCGCGAGCCGCTCCTGCAGCTCGGCCGTGCCTGGCAATTGCCCGCGGCCGAGAAGCAGGTCTCGGGCGTCGATGACGACTGGGGGGCCGGCGCCGGTATTGGCCGCCAGTCGCGTCAGCTGCTGCTCGGGATCGTGCACGGCGACGCCGATGGCGTCGGCGAACTCACCCGTCTTGCGGCAGATCTTGTGGAAGCCGAAGCGCGCCGCGCGCGAGAACTTCGGGATGCGCACGGCGAGGAGCAGCTCGTCTTGCGCGAGTTCCGTCTCCATCGCGCCGCGCACGAAACCGGCCAGCGGCACGCGGCGGATGCCGGCGGCACCCGCAAGGACCACTCGTGCACCCAGCGCGGTGAGGCAGGAGAGCCAGTCCGCCGCCGGGTCCGCGTGCGCGAGGCTGCCGCCGATGGTGCCGCGCGTGCGCACCGCGCGGTAGGCGATGCCGCGCGCTACGCGCGCGAGGAAGCCGCCGGTTGGGTCGGTGACGCGGCCGTCCTCGACGGCCGCGTGCGTGACCGTGGCGCCGATGGTGACGGCATCGGGATCCTCCGAGACGGCAGCCAGCTCGGGGATGCGCGTGATGTCGACCAGCAGCGGCGGCTGGGCCAGGCGCAGATTGAGCATCGGCCCCAGCGTCTGCCCGCCGGCCAGCACCTTGGCCTGGGGTTCGGCGGCCAGCACCCGGACGGCCTCAGCCACCGACGCCGGGCGCGCATAGTCGAAGGCGACGGGCTTCATGCGGCGACCTGGTGTTCCCACGCAACCGGACGCGTCTCGCCGGTGGCAGCGATCGGACTTGGATGGACGGCGTTCATGCTGCGGGGACCATTACCAGTTTCGTCGGACCCGACCCGCTCGATCGCCTCGACGATGCGCCGGGGCGTGATGGGCGACACCAGCAGCTCCGCGCCCAGGCCGGCGAGCGCGTCGTTGACGGCGTTGGTGATGGCGGCCGGGGGTGCGATGGCGCCGCCCTCGCCCAGGCCCTTCTGGCCGAAGCGCGTGTAGGGCGAGGGCGTCTCCATGTGCACGATGCGCACGTCGGGCACCTCGGTCGGGCCCGGCAGCAGATAGTCGGACAGCGTTGAGGCCAGCGGCTGCCCCTGCGTGTCGAAGCGCATCTCCTCGTACAGCGCGGTGCCGATGCCCTGCGCCGTGCCGCCGATGATCTGGCCGTCGACGATCATGGGGTTGACGAGGGTGCCGCCGTCCTCGACCACGACGTAGTCGAGGATCTCCAGCTCCCCGGTCTCGGGATCGACGGCGACGACGGCCGCATGCGCCGCGTAGCTGAAGGTGCCGGTGTCGCGCTTGGCCTTGTAGCCGGCGGTGACTTCCAGCCCGCCGGGGTCGACGTCGCTGGGGAGATCCTGCGGCCGCCGATACCAGGTGCGCGCCACGTCGGCGACCGCGATGCGCCCCGAGGGGCCCACCACCTCGCCGCCGACCAGCCGCACCTCCTCGCGCTTGGCCTGCAGCAGCTTGGCGCCGATGCCGAGCACGCGGTTCGCCAGCTCGTCGCAGGCGGCGGCGACGGCCCCGCCCGCCATGATCATGCAGCGCGAGCCCCAGGTGCCCGTGGAGTAGGGCGTCTCTGCCGTGTCGCCGTGGACGAGACGGATGCGCTCGTGCGGCACGCCGAGGATCGAATGCGCCACCTGCGACAGCGTGGTCTCGAGGCCCTGGCCGTGGCTGTGGGCGCCGATCCGCAATTCGAGCCCGCCGTCCGGCGTGAACCGCGCCAGCGCCGGCTCGTGGCCTGGAACCATCGGGATGCCCCAGGCGGCGTAGACGCTGGTGCCGTGACCGGCCTGCTCTGAGTACATGGCAAAGCCGATGCCGATGCGCCGGCCGTCGGGCTCGCCCTGCTGCTGGCGGGAGCGCACCTTGGCGAATCCGATGGTCTCGACCGCCCTGCGCAGGGCCTCGGGGTAGTCGCCGGAATCGAAGTGGCGCTTGGCGATGTTGTCGAAGGGCATCTGCTCGGGACGCACCAGGCTCTTGAAGCGGATCTCGTTGGACTCGCGGCCCAGCTTGCGCGCGAGTGCGTCGAGCGTCACCTCCAGCGCGAAGCACACGCCGGTGCGGGCGACGCCGCGGTAGGGCAGGATCGGCGGCTTGTTGGTGGCGACGGAATAGGCGCGGCAGCGGTAGTGCGGGAAATCGTAGAGGCCCGGCAGGATCGATGTCACCTGCCCCGCCTCCAGGCAGGCGGAGAACGGGTAGGCCGAGTAGGCGCCGGAATCGACTGACGCCTCGCAGTCGAGCGCCAGCAGGCGGCCGTCCGCGTCGGCGTAGGCGGTGAGGATATAGTGGTGCTCGCGGCAATTGGCGTTGGCCGTGAGGCTCTCGCGGCGGTCCTCGATCCACCTGAGGGCTGAGCCGACCTTGCGGGTGGCCCAGGCGAGCGCGATCTCTTCGGGGAGCAGGATGCCCTTGTAGCCGAAACCGCCGCCGACATCGGGTGCCACCACGCGGACCTGGCCCTGGTCCATCCCGAGGCATTCGGCCAGGCCCGTGCGCACGATGTGCGGCTGCTGGGTCGAGGTGTGCACGATGAGCTGGCTCAGCCGCGAGTGCCATTGGGCGACTACGCCGCGCCCTTCGAGCGGGCTCATGACCTGGCGCGAGGTGCGCAGCTCGCGCGTCACCGACATGGCGGCCTTGGCCTTGACGGCCTCGAAGTCCACGTCGATGCCGCTGGTGAGATAGAGGTTGTCGCTCCAGTGCTCGTGCACCAGCGGCGCGCCGGCCTTGCGCGCATCCAGCATGTCGGCGACGACGGGCAGTGGATCGAGATCCAGCTCGATCTCGCCCGCAAGATCCTCGGCCTCCGCCCGCGTCGGCGCGATGCACATGGCGATGAGCTCGCCGACGTAGCGCACCTTGCCCGTGGCGAGCACCGGCTGCAGCGACGACTTGAAGCCCGGCAGCGTGGTGTCGGCGCGGATCGCCGACACGCCCGCCAGGTCCTCGGTGATGAACACACGACCGCGGATTGCCGGCGGGATACGGATGCCCCTGATGCGCGCATGCGCCAACGGGCTGCGCAGGAACGCCACCTCCTGCATGCCCGGCAGCCGTATGTCGCCCACATACTGGCCGCGGCCGCGCATGTAGCGGTCGTCCTCCTTGCGCAGGAGGCGTGCGCCTATGCCTTGGTGGGTCATGCCCGGCGCGTCCCCGAGGTTGGTGCCCAACTCATTCTATGTTTAGCACAAGCTGTGATCGGGCCCCCAACCTTGGAGACTTCGGGACGCCTCCCAGGGCGTCATCCCGGCGCCGCGCGTGCCCTGCAGGGCACGTGCGGGAACAGGCCGGGACCCATGCACCGCTCAACTGAGGCTGTGGTCGATGCTGCGCCGAGACTTATCCGCGGAGGCCCAGTTTTCTTCACCGGATGCCATTCGGTCGCAACAGGTGAAAGGCGCAGCAGCGTCATGCGCTTCCGCACTCAAGAGCACGTTGAGAGCTGTCTGGGTCCCGGCCTGGTCCCGTTCGCGCGCTTCGCTTGCGATCGGCGCCGGGATGACGTGCGTGGGCAGTTTCGCCCCATCACCCCCGCCCCTGCCCAATCAGCTCGATGTTGAGCCGCACGCAGTCCCCCGGGTAGGTGATCTCGCCGACGTAGATCACCGTACCGGCGGTGTCGGTGACGACGCAGCGGGCTTCCGCCGTGGGAGCGTTGAGGGCGATGCCGAGGTTGCGGGCGGTCTCCATGTCGGCGGCGCCGATGGCGAGCGTCTGGTGGGCGCGCGAAATCTCCAAGTCCGCCATCTCGGACAGCACGGCCAGCGCGGCACGGGAGGCGAACAGCTTCGGCGCGCGGGTGTGGACGTGCTTGGCAACGTGTACGCGGGCGAAGGCGTAGGGGCGGCCGCCCTGCTTCTGGATGCTGCGGAGATACACGTAGGCCTCAGCCGGCACCCCATCACCCTCCTCGATGCGGGGCGGGGCGTCGTCGCCGGCGGGAAGGAAGTGCAGGACGCTGTCGCGGATTGGCGCGATCAGGCTCTCCCAGTCGGTCGCGAGCTGGATCCAGCGGTCGTTCTCGGGCGCCTTGGTGACGAAGGTGCCGCGGCCCTGGAACGATTTCACCAGGCCCTCGCCCTGCAGCAGGTCGATGGCTTGGCGCACGGTGACGCGGGCGACGCCGAACTCGCGCTCCAGCTCCTCCAGCGTGGCGATCTTGGCACCGACGGCCCAGTGGCCATCGCGGATGCGGCGGCGCAGTGTGGACGCCACTTGCAGATAGCGCGGCACGCGGCTGTCGGCGTCGGCCCGGGCGAGGGGAGTTTGTGCGCGATTGACCATGCGTTTTCCCGTATTGGCGTTCGTTCCCTGCCGGATCGCCCTATCGGGGTCAAGCGGCTGACCCGGAAGATCAAAGCTCGTCGCCAGTGCGTGCGCTGACGACCCCGCTCACCAGGTTCTCGCCCATCAGCCGGCCCACGTCGATTAGAGGTTCGCGTCGAGCCGGTGCGAGGCTCGCCGCCATGGCGGCGACGTTGGCGGCGAGCTGGCTCGCGGCGGCTTCGGCGGTTTCGATGTCCACCGCCTCGAAAGCGATGCGGGCGCCGGGCGTCAGGCGGCCGAGAACGGGGATGGCGGCGGAGATGACGGCGGCAATCTTGGGGTAGCCGCCGGTGGTCTGCCGGTCCGCCAGCAGGATGATGGGCAGGCCGTTGCCGGGCACCTGGATGGAGCCGTGGGCGGTGCCGTCGGAGACGATGTTGTAGCCTTTGCTGGAGTGCTCGAGCGGCGGGCCCTCCAGGCGCATGCCCATGCGATCGGAGGCTTGCGAGACGGTGTAGGTGCTCTCGAGCAGCGTGCGCAGGCCGGCGGGCGTGAAGTGGTCGTCCTGCGGCCCGAGCACCACGCGCACACGGCCATGCAGACTGAGATCGATCGGCGGGAGCATCACCTCCTCGCGCTCCGCAGCCGCTCCTTGCTTCAAGGGCAAGACATCGCCGGTGCGCAGTGCGCGACCCTCTAGTCCGCCGATCGCGGCTCGTATCAGCGTCGACTGGCTGCCGAGCACGGGGGCAATGTCGAAGCCACCCTCGACGGCGAGATACGCGACCGCGCTGCCGGCGAGCGCGCCGATCCTCAGCAAATCCCCGTGCCGCAAACGCACACTCTCGTAGGGGGCGAGGCGCCGGCCAAGACTCCCATCGCTGTCCGGTGGCAGAATTTCGATGGGCGCCCGGCCCCCGGCGACGGCGAAGCGGACGCTGTCGGCCTCCACTCGCAGCGTCGGCCCCTGGTAGGCGATCTCCAGCGCGCCGATGCCCGGCGCATTGCCAACGAGAAGATTAGCGGCACGCAAGCTCACATGGTCCAGCGCGCCCGAGACTGGAACGCCGAGGCGCTGGAAGCCCGGGCGTCCCAGGTCCTGCAGCGTCGTCATGAGGCCGGGCGCCAGCACCCGCAGCGCGGCCGTCATGCGCGCGGCTCGCGTGTTGGCGGTTCGTCAGGTGCGAGCCGCAGCTCTCCCGCGGCCGCCTTGGCCGACAGCAGGTCGAACTCCCGGAGCGACACCGGCGCGAACGTGACCTTGTCGCCGGCTGCGAGCAGTGCCGGCGGCGAGCGCCGCATGTCCCACAAGGGGGCCGGAGTGCGGGCGAGGATGTGCCACCCGCCCGGACTCTCCTGCGGATAAACGACGGTCATGGACATGGCGACGGCAACTGAACCGCGCGGCACCTTCACGCGGGGGTTCTCACGCCGCGGGAGTGAGAACTCGGGCGCTAACCCGCCCAGATAGGGCAATCCCGGCAGGAAGCCCATCATGTAGACGAGTTGGCTGGCCTGGCTGTGGCGCTCGACGACTTGGGCCGCGCTGAGACCCGTGCGCTCGGCAACGTCGGCGAGATCGAGGCCGAGGCTCGCGTCGTAGCAGGCAGGAATGCGCCAGCACCGACCAGCGATCTCGGCGGCTTCCAGGCCCTGCAGGAGCGGCTCGATGCGACGCTGCAGATCCGCATGGCTCAGTTGCAAGGGATCATAGTGCACCATGAGCGAGCGAAAGGTCGGCACCACCTCGATAACGCCGGCAAGCCCCGAGGCGTCCAGCTTCTGCCCCAGCGCCAGGACCAGCGCGCTCAGATGCGCATCGACACGGTCGCCGAACTCGACCACGAGAGCCGTATCGCCGGCGGCGAGAAAGCGGGGTTGTGTGGCAGATTGCATGCGCCTGTCACCTGGCATTCGGATCGCGCGGGCCGGATGTCAGGGTGGCGCGCCGCATCATTGTATGGTCTTCCTATAAACAGTACCAATTGCGCGGTCCCGTACCGGGGCGCATAATTGCAGCCTGCATTTTGCAAGGGTGCTTGCCGATGGCCATGATGATCAACCTCAATGCCGATATCGCCGAGGGCTGGGGCGCCTACGACATCGGCAACGACACCGATCTGATGAAGATCATCAAGTCGGCCAGCGTGGCCTGCGGCTTCCATGCCGGCGACGCCAACACCATGCACCGGCTGTGCACATTGGCCAAAGAGCTGGGCGTGAGCGTCGGCGCGCATCCGGGCTTCAACGACTTGTGGGGCTTTGGCCGGCGCCGTATCCAGATGAAGGCCAACGATCTCGAATACATGACCGCCTACCAGATCGGCGCGCTGCAGGCCATGGCGTCCTATGCCGGTTTGAAGGTGACGCACCTCAAGGCCCACGGCGCCCTCAACAACATGGCCGCCGAAGACGAGGGCTATGCGATGGCCATCGGCCGGGCCATCAAGACGGTCGACAAAAAGATCATCTACGTCGCGCTCTATGGCTCGCAGATGCAAAAGGCCGCCGAGAAGCTCGGGCTTCCCATGGCGCTCGAAGGCTTTCCCGACCGCCGCTACGACGATGCCGGAAACCTCGCCTCGCGCACGCTCCCGGGCACCGTGCTCAAGGACCCGAAGCTGGCGAGCGAGCAGGCGATCCGAATGGTGCGCGACGGGGAGATCGTGGCGCTCAGCGGCAAGCGCATCAAGGTTAAGGTTCACACGCTGTGCGTGCACGGCGACGAGGCGACGGGTGTGGTCGTGGCGCGCGGCATTCGCCAGGCGCTGGAGGCGGCCGATATCTCGGTGGTGCCGCTGACCGACATGAAGCTGTAAATCAGGGCGCGTCCAGGTGCAGGCGGGCAAGACGACAATCGCGATCATCGGCGGCACGGGCGCGCTGGGTGCTAGCCTGGCCCGGCACCTTGCCCGTGCCGGCCATGCAATCGTGATCGGCTCGCGCTCGGCCGAGAAGGCCGACGCGGCCGCCCAAGCGCTGGCGGTGTCAGGCGGCACGGTGAAGCCGCGCGGCGCCGGCAATGCGGATGCCGCGAAAGCGGCAGAGATCGTCCTCGTCACGGTGCCCTGGGCAAACCACGCCGCGATCCTCGACGAGATCGCGCCGCACGTCGCGGGCAAGCTGGTGGTCGATACCACGGTGCCGCTGGTGCCGCCCAGAGTGGCACGCGTGCAGATGCCGCCGGAGGGCTCCGCCGCGCTTACCGCACAGAAGCGGCTTGGGGCGGGCGTGCGCGTGGTGTCGGCGTTTCACAACGTGGCGGCACACAAGCTGCAGAAGGACGAGGCCATAGACTGCGACGTCCTGATTTTCGGCGACGACCCGAAAGACCGCGAAGTGGTGCTGGAGCTCGCCAAGGCCGCCGGCCTGCGCGGCATCCACGCCGGCCCGCTCGCCAACTCGGTGGCGGCCGAGGCGCTCACATCCGTGCTCATCGGTATCAACCGCACCTACAAGGTCGACGGCGCCGGTATCCGCATCACCGGCATCGCCACCACATAGAATCCGCAGGAAGCCGAGGGACCTTGAGCAACTCCGGGCTCACCATCACCACGCTCGGCGGCATCCCGCAGGTGCAGCGGGGCGACGACCTGTGCGCGCTGCTGATCGCGGCGCTGAAGGGCGCCACACCACGCTCTCGCGACATTGTAGTGGTGACCAGCAAGATCGTGTCGAAGGCAGAAGGGCGGTTCGTCGACCTCGCGACGCTGGAGCCCAGCGAGCGGGCGCGTGAGCTGGCACAGATCACCAGGAAGGACGCGCGGCTGGTCGAGGCGATCCTGCGCGAGACGGTGGAAGTCATCCGCGCCAAGCCCAACGTGCTGATCGTCGCCACGCGGCACGGCTTGATCCTGGCCAATGCCGGCATCGATCAGTCCAACCTCGGCGCTGACGACCACGGCCGACGCGTGCTCCTGCTGCCCGAAGCACCGGACAAGAGCGCCCAGCAGATCAAGCAGCGGCTCGACGCGCATTTCCAGGCCGACATCGGCGTCATCATCTCCGACAGCGTCGGTCGGCCATGGCGACTCGGCACGGTGGGGATCGCCATCGGCGCGGCGGGCGTGCCCTCGCTCTGGGACCGGCGGGGCGAGAGGGATCTGAGCGGCCGGCCGCTGGAGGTGACCGAGGTCGCCTTCGCCGATGCGGTGGCCGCTATGGCGGTGCTGGCCATGGGCGAAGCCGCCGAGGGGCGCCCTGTGGCGCTGGTGCGCGGGCTCGACTGGAGCGCCGAGGTCCGCCCGGCGGCTGCGCTGGTCCGGCCCAAGCCCGAGGACCTGTTCCGATGAGCCCGTCGCAGTCCGCGGCCGGCACTTACGTGGCGCTCTCCGGCGGCAGCGGCGGGGTCAAGCTTGCCGTCGGGTTGGCGCGGGTGCTGCAGGAGCGCCTCACCGTCGTCGTCAACACCGGCGACGATTTCGTCCATCTCGGGCTGCACATCAGCCCCGACGTCGACACCATGCTCTATTCCCTGGCGGGCCTGGTCAACGACGAGACCGGATGGGGGCGACGCGGGGAGACGTGGACCTTCATGCGCGCGCTCGGCGCGCTCGGCGGGCCGACGTGGTTCAAGCTGGGCGACGGCGATCTTGCCACACACATCGACCGCGCGTGCCGCCTGCGCGCGGGCGAGACGCTGACCGCCGTCGGGGCCAAGCAGGCAGCAGCGCTGGGGATTGCGGCACGCATCCTGCCTATGACGGACGATGCCGTCCGCACCGTGGTGGAAACCGATGCGGTCACCCTGAGCTTCCAGGAGTACTTCGTGCGCGACCAGTGCCGGCCGGCGGTGCGCGGCATCCGCTTCGACGGCGTCGATAGGGCGCAACCTACAGGTGAGGTGCTCGAGGCTCTGTCGGCGTCAGACCTTGCCGGCATCATCATCGGCCCGTCGAACCCATGGCTCAGCGTCGATCCGATCCTGGCCGTGCCCGGCATGCGTAAGGCGCTGAAGGCTAGCGGCGCGCCCATCATCGCGGTGTCGCCCATCATCGCCGGCAAGGCGGTGAAGGGTCCAACCGCCAAGATCATGGCCGAGCTCGGCCTGCAGCCTGACAGCCGCACCGTCGCGCGGCATTATGAGGGGCTGATCGACGGGTTCGTCATCGACAGCGAGGACGAAACGCTGGAAAAAGACGTGGCTCTTCCCATCCTCGTGACCAACACCATGATGCGCACTCTCGACGACAAGGTAGCGCTGGCGCAGCAATGCCTGGCATTGTGCGGCCGGCTCGCGGGTAGCCGTCGCGCGGGCACGGGGGCTTCGTCATGAGTTCCGGCCGGACGTGCGCCATCGTGCCCGTGAAAGCCCTGGGTCGGGCCAAGCGGCGGTTGTCGTCCGCGCTGCCCGATGTGGCGCGGCAGCGGCTGGTACTGACCATGCTGGAAGACGTGCTGGCAGCTCTTGCCGGCGTCGAGAGCATCGACTGCGTGGTCGTCGTGACGCCGGACGCGCGCGTCGCCGAGCTGGCGCAAAGCCGCGGCGCGACCGTTGTGCCAGAGCCGCGCGCCGAGGAGCTGAACCCAGCCATCGGCAGCGGCATCGCCTATGCCTGCGCACGCGGCGTCGACCAGGTCCTGGTATTGCCGGCCGATGTTCCCCTCACCACATCCGCCGAGCTGCGCAGCCTCGTCCAGTCGCGAGGGGCGCAGCCCGGGGTGACTCTTGCGCCGTCGCACGACGGCAACGGGACGAACGGCCTGCTGCTTGCACCCCCCAATGCCATCGACCCCTCCTATGGGCCGGGGAGCTATCTGCAGCATCTGTCGCAGGCGATGGCCCGGCGCGTCGATGTCAACGTCGTGCATCTGGAAGGCCTCGCCCGCGATATCGACGAGCCGGGCGACCTCGACCGGCTGCTGGCCCACGCGCAGGCGAGCAAGCGCTACGCTTTCCTCGGGCCTCACGTGGCCATCTCCGATACACTGCAGGCACGTCCGCAAGGGAAGAACAATCAATGACGTCTTCCGGCATCAAACATGCGCTTGCAGCCGCCGAGGCCGGGCGGCGCCTGTCTTCCTTCGAGGCGATGGCGCTGGCCGAGTGCGACGATCTCACCACTCTCATGGCGCTGGCGGAGCAGCTTTGTCTCGCCGGCCACGGCACGCACGTGAGCTTCTCCAAGAAGGTGTTCATCCCGCTGACGAAGCTGTGCCGAGACGTCTGCCACTACTGCACGTTCGCGCACGCACCCCGCGAAGGCGAGCCGCACTACCTGTCTCCCGAGGCCGTGCTCGACATCGCACGCAGGGGGCGGGCGGCCGGCTGCAAGGAGGCGCTGTTCACACTGGGCGACCAACCGGAGCTGCGCTACGGGGCTGCGCGCGACGCTTTGCGCGCACTCGGCGCCGAGACAACGCTCGATTATCTCGAGCGATCGGCGGCGCTGGTGCTGAAAGAGACGGGCCTGCTGCCGCATCTCAACCCAGGTGTGATGGACGAGGCCTGGCTCGCCCGCCTGCGCAAGGTGTCCGTGTCGCAGGGCATCATGCTGGAGACGGCGTCCGAGCGCCTATCGCGGCGCGGCGGCCCGCACTTCGGCTCACCCGACAAGCTGCCTGCCGTGCGCCTCGCCACGCTGGAGGCGGCCGGCCGCGCGCGCGTCCCGTTCACCACGGGTATCCTGATCGGCATCGGCGAGACGCGGGCGGAGCGCATCGAGGCACTGCTGGCGATCCGCGACGTGCACGAGCGGCACGGTCACATCCAGGAGGTGATCGTCCAGAATTTCCGCGCCAAACCCGGCACGCGCATGAGCAGCGCCGCGGAGCCCACGCTGGAGGATCACGCGTGGACTATCGCAGTCGCGCGGCTCGTGCTGGGGCCGGCCATGAACATCCAGGCGCCGCCCAACCTGCAGCCCGATGGGCTCGCCCAGCTCGTCCTCGCCGGCATCAACGACTGGGGCGGCGTGTCGCCCGTCACGCCCGACCACGTGAACCCCGAGGCACCCTGGCCGCATCTCGCCGACCTCGAGCGCGCCACGGCAGCCACCGGCCGCACCCTCGTCGAGCGCCTCGCCGTCTACCCGGAATATCTTGCTGCTCCAGGCGCCGCAGACCCCTTCTCCCCTTGGGGAGAAGGTGGCCGAAGGCCGGATGAGGGGGCCTTCACCGCCGTGAGGGAAAGTTCCCCCTCACCAGTTCAGGCAAATGACTTACAGCCGCGCCAGAAAGCTCTCATCCAGGGATCGCGAAGCGAGCGCGGCGGTAAGTCATGGCCTCACGTCCTCTCCCCAGGGGGAGAGGCGGCTTGGTTGGACGCGGCTACCGTAACCCCCACGCTGCGCCACATGGATGCGGCGGGGCTGGCGCGGGAGGATGGATGGGCACCGGGCGGGCTCGAGCCGCTGCCGGCGGCGCAGTTGGCACGTCTGCGGCGTGACGACGCGAGGCCGTCGCCGACGATCGCTCGGGTGCTGGCTCGCATCGCCGACGGTATCCGGCTCAACGAGCCGGACATTGTCGCTCTGTTCGATGCGCGCGGCGCGGACTTCGCGGCGGTTTGCCGGGCAGCCGATGAGCTGCGCGCCAAGCGCGTCGGCGACACGGTCAGCTACATCGTCAACCGCAACATCAACTACACCAACGTCTGCACCTACGGCTGCAAGTTCTGCGCTTTCTCCAAGGGCCGGCACAATCTGGGCCATCGCGACAAGCCCTACGACCTGGATATGGCCGAGATCTCGGCGCGCACGGCGGAAGCCTGGGCGCGCGGAGCCACCGAGGTGTGCCTGCAGGGCGGCATCAAGCCCGGCTACACGGGCGACACCTATCTCGCCGTCGTCGAGGCGGTGAAGTCGGCGGCGCCCGATATGCACGTGCACGCGTTCTCGCCGCTGGAAATCCGCACCGGCGCCGACACGCTGGGCCTGTCTCTCTACGACTACCTCTCGCGACTCAAGGACGCGGGCCTCGCCAGTTTGCCGGGCACGGCGGCCGAGATCCTGGACGACGAGGTCCGGACCATCCTGTGCCCCGACAAGATCAATACCGCCGAATGGTTCGAGGTGATGGAGACGGCGCACACGGTTGGCTTGCGCAGCACCGCCACCATCATGTTTGGCCACGTCGACGGCTACCGCCACTGGGCGCGTCACCTCCTGCTCGTGCGCGCGCTGCAGGAGAAGACGGGCGGCTTCACCGAGTTCGTGCCGCTGCCGTTCGTGCACATGGAGGCCCCAATCTACCTCAGAGGGCAGTCGCGCAAGGGGCCGACGTTCCGCGAGGCCGTGCTGATGCACGCGGTAGCGCGCCTGGCGCTCGATCCCGTCTTCTCCAACATCCAGGCCTCCTGGGTGAAGATGGGCCCGGACGGCGCGGCGCTGCTGCTCGATGCAGGCGCCAACGATCTGGGCGGCGTGCTCATGAACGAATCCATCACGCGCGCCGCCGGCGCCGTGCACGGCCAGGAGCTGTGCGCCGCCGACCTCGAGCACCTGATCCGCCAGCAGGGGCGGACACCCAAGCAGCGCTCCACGCTCTACGGGCCCGTTCCGGCCGAGCGAAGGAACGCCGCAGACTGCGGCGGCGCGCTCAGCCCGGCTTCCGTCCCGCTCCAACTCTGAAGGCGACGGGCAGCTCCAAGCCTTTGGGTGTCTTGTGGACTGTAGCCCTCCGCTCCAAGGCGGCGCGGATCGCCGCCTGCGTCGGCGCGTCCTGGAAGACGATTAGCGAGGAGGTGAGCGCCATGCCGCCAAGAGCGCCCTTCCACAGCGCATCGACATCGGGCACCAGATGTGTCGCTCGGTGGTCCTGAAAAGTGATGTCGGTGAGACCTGCCCCTTCCAGCAGGCGTCGGAACTCGTCGGGGTTGCAAAACCGCAGACTGGAATGGCCCTTCGGCAATACGGGTGGCGGCTTGGCGCCCACCTCGGCGACGGCATCCCGGATCAGGCCCTGAATGCGTTGCTTGTCCGAAGTGTCCCACCAGGAGAAGGCGATGTGCCCGCCCGGCTTCAGCGTGCGCAGGCACTCCGCGACGGAAGTTTCGGGATAGGGAAAATGTCCGAGGCCGAAGGCGCATACGACGGCGTCGAGCGCGCCATCCGCCACCGGCAGGTGCTCCACATCTGCGACGTGAAAGTCGATGCCGGGATGCAGCTTCCTGGCTTGAGTGATCATACCCGACGAAATATCGACGCCAATGACACTCGCCCCACGCCGCGTCGCTTCGGCTGCGAGCGCTCCAGAACCCGTCGGTACGTCCAGCAGCCTCATGCCGGGATCGAGCCGCACCGCCTCGAGCAGAGGCGCGATGGCGAGTGCCGTGACCGGCGCGAAGAACCCGATATAGCCTTCGGCCAGCACGTCGTGTCGCTGCTGCTCGTAGGTACGAAGCTGGGCTGCATCCTCGGGCGACAAGAGCGTGGCCATGGTCATCTCCCAGAAGACATCAGCCGCAGTTCATGATGGCATGGTAATTGCTCACCCCCTCCACCCCGTGATCAGGCGTGATC
>JRHI01002116.1_pt1 | contig 14501 bp, 13 predicted proteins | sample 215371 | NCBI WGS metagenome assembly JRHI01 (sample SAMN02929681, study PRJNA255918) | sediment metagenome | biome: cave system; feature: Ice Cave; material: Sediment; isolation source: sediment from deep within a dark volcanic ice cave with no known source of... ...
CGAGATACACGCCGCCGTTGTCGCTGACGCCCGCCGCCAGCGGCTCGATGTCGGCCGCGGTGCGGATCAGTCCGAGGCCGTCGCGGATCCATTGCACCACGGCGCCGCCGATGAACACGCTGCCCTCGAGCGCGTACTCCGTGCGCCCGCCGATCTGCCAGGCGACCGTCGTCACCAGCTGCTGCGTTGAGCGCGTCGGCGTGGTGCCGATGTTCTGCAGCAGGAAGCAGCCGGTGCCGTACGTGTTCTTCGACATCCCGGGCTGGCGGCACATCTGGCCGAACAGCGCGGCTTGCTGATCGCCGGCGATGCCGGCGATCGGCACGCGCTCGATACCGAGCGAGTCCGAGACCTGGCCGTACACCTCGCTCGACGATCGCACCTCGGGCAGCATGCTGGCCGGCACGCCGAACAGCGTCAGCAGCTCCTCGTCCCACTGCAGCGTGTGGATGTTGAACAGCATCGTCCGCGACGCGTTGCTGACGTCGGTGATGTGGTGCGCGCGGCCGGTGAGCTTCCATACCAGCCACGAGTCCACGGTGCCGAATGCGAGCCTGCCCGCATCGGCGCGCGCCCTGGTGCCCGGCACGTTGTCCAGAATCCAGCGGATCTTGCTCGCCGAAAAATAGGCATCGATGAGCAGGCCGGTCTTGGCCTGAATCGTCTCGCCGGTACCCTGCGCTTTGAGCCGCTCGCAGTAGTCGGCGGTGCGGCGATCCTGCCAGACGATGGCGTTATAGACCGTCTCGCCGGTGTCGCGATCCCAGACGATGGTCGTTTCGCGCTGGTTGGTGATGCCGATGGCGGCCAGCTCCTTCGGCCGCACCTGCGCCCGTCCGAGCGCCTCGACGGCCACGCCGATCTGGGACGCCCAGATCTCCTGTGGGTCGTGCTCGACCCAGCCGGCGCGCGGAAAAATCTGCGTGAACTCCTTCTGGGCGACCGCGCGAATGGCGCCATCGTGGTCGAACACGATGGCCCGCGAGCTGGTCGTGCCCTGATCGAGCGCAAGGATGTAGGTCATATTTGCCGGGTCCGAGTCTACAATACGCGCATGAAAAAGGGATTGCTGCGCGAGATGCTGGCCGAGTTCTTCGGCACGTTCATCCTGATCGTCTTCGGCGTCGGCGTCGTCGCGCAGGTGGTGTTGAGCAGGCACACGGCGGGCGACTACCTCTCCATCAACATCGCCTGGGGCCTTGCGGTCACGATGGGCTGTTATGCGTCGGCGGGGGTGACGGGCGCCCACCTGAATCCCGCGGTGACGCTCGCGCTGGCGGTGCATCGCAAATTTCCGTGGGGCAAGGTGCTGCCCTATTCGCTGGCGCAGCTGGCGGGCGCGTTCGTCGCGTCGGCGGTGGTCTTTGTGACCTATCACGAAGCGATCGACGCGTTCGACGGCGGCGTGCGGCAGGTGCTGGGCGCGCAAGGGACCGCCGGCATCTGGGCGACGTACCCGCAGCCGTTCCTGAGCGCGTTTCCCGGCGGCTTCATCGATCAAGTGGTCGGCACGGCGCTGCTGGTCGGCGTCATCTTCGGGATCACCGACAGCCGCAACTCACCCGTGCCCGCGGGGCTCGCGCCCGTGGTCGTCGGCCTGCTGGTCCTGCTGATTGGCGCGACGTTCGGTTTCAACGCCGGATACGCAATCAACCCGGCCCGCGATTTCGGCCCGAGGCTGTTCACGTTCGTCGCCGGCTGGGGCGGGGACGTGTTTCGCGCGGGCCACGCGTGGTGGTGGGTCCCCATCGTGGCGCCGTGTGCCGGTGGCGTGATTGGCGGCTGGACGTACGACGCCTTCATCGGCCATCGTTTTCCCAGCCACCCGGGGTAGTAATGCATGAGCTGGTCGCCAGTCGAGGGGATCGGGCAGGGCGTGGCGGCGCAGCCCGCAGGTCGGCGACCGCAGTGCGCCCGAGGCACCGCGTTTGCACCGCACCTCTGCGATGAGGGCCCAACAGAGCCGTGCGCTCCTGCTGCTGACCGCCACGCTGGCGACGTCGGACTGCTCGCGAGCGGGCGCGCCGGCCCCGACGCCGCCCGACGCGAGCGCGGCGCTCCGTGAGCTGGTCGACGTCAAGCGTGCCGCGTTCGCGCCTGAAGACGGCGACCGCGGCCACCATGTATGGGAGGAAGAGCAGCGCTTCTACAGACAGAACGGCTACCAGCTCGCGTGGAGCGACGGCAAACGGACGCGCGAGCAGTTGGACGGGCTGATTCGCGCGATTCGCGCCGCCGGCGAGGACGGTTTGAATCCCCAGGACTACCATGTCGACGAGCTCGACGCGGCGCGGCACGCCGCGCTCGATCGTGATCGGGCGGTGAGCCTCGACGCACGCGCGACCTACGCCCATCTTCGCTACGCCTGGGATCTCGTCCACGGCACGATCGATCCGGAAGACGTGAACCCGCAGGGGCACGCGGCGCCGCGCAACGTGGATCTCCACAACGTGCTGGAGAGCGGTCTGGGCGAGAACACGGTCGGGGAGTCGCTGGCGCGTCTGGCGCCCGCATCGGCGCAGTATCTCGGTCTGAAGCACCAGCTCGCCCTGGCGCGCACGAAGGCCGACGCGGCGGCGATCGAGCAGATCGTGATGAACATGGAGCGCTGGCGCTGGCTGCCCGACGATCTCGGGCCGCGATACCTGCTCGTCAACATCCCGGCGTTCCGGCTCGATGCGATCGAGAACGGCAAGAGCGTCCTCGACATGAAAGTGGTCACCGGAAAAAAGGACAGCCCGACGCCGCTGCTCGCCGATCGCATGACCACGGTGGTGTTCAGCCCGTACTGGAACATCCCGCAGGACATCGTGCAGAAGGAGATCCTGCCCAAGATCGAGAAGGATCCCGGTTATCTCGAGAAGAACAACATGGAGGTCGATGCGGGCGGCCGCTACCGGCAGCGCCCGGGCGCGGGCAACTCGCTCGGGCAGGTAAAGTTTCTGTTCCCGAATCACTACAACGTGTACCTGCACGACACGCCGGCGCAGGCGCTGTTCAACCGCGTCGAGCGCGATTTCAGCCACGGTTGCGTCCGGCTGGACGAGCCGATGAATCTCGCCCGGTATGTGCTTCGCGATCAGAAGGAATGGACCGACGAGAAGATTACCGCCGCGATGAAGGCCGGCACCGAGCGCGCGGTGCCGTTGAAGCAGCCGCTGCCGATCTATCTCGTGTACTTCACTGCGTGGGAGGAGAATGGGGCGCTGCGCACGGTGCCCGACGTGTACGGGCTGGACCGTCGTCAGGCCGCCGCGGCGAATGCGCAATGAGGCTCGTGCGAACGGCGATCGTCGCCTGCCTCCTCATGATGCTGGGCGCTGCCGGCCGCGCGGGCGACGGCTTCGACACCAAGACCGCCTCCTTCGCGATCACGTTTCACGATGAGATATCGGCCTACCGCGACACGGCGGTGCTCGCCCGGCCAGGCGGCGTGGTGGTCTTCAACGCGGTTGGGGGGCCGCCCGGCGACTACGCGGCGGCGACCAACGATGGGACGCTCGTGCAGCAGGACCTGCGGCGGTGGCGCTGGACAGCGCCGGACCGTCCCGGCACGTACCTGATCAGGTTCGACGGCCCGGGGAAGAAAGATGCCATCGCCGCGCACCTGTTCGTCATGGTGCCCGCGACGGAGGTGAAGAACGGGCTGCTGAACGGCTATCGCATCGGCGAATACCCGGCGACGCCGCTCAAGGGAAACCCGATGTATCTGCCGCCCGCCGGCTTCATCGAAGTGACCAAGGAGAACGAGCACACGAAGGTGTCGCCGCACTTCACGCTCGAGCAGCTGCTCTGCAAGGAAGACACGACCAAGCGCTTCCCGAAATACGTGCTGTTCAAGGAACGGCTGCCGCTGAAGCTCGAGGCGGTGCTCGAGCGGGTCAACGCGCTGGGGTTCGCGGTCGAGACGCTGCACGTCATGAGCGCGTTCCGCACGCCGTACTACAATCACGCCATCGGGAACGTGAAGTACAGCATGCACCAGTGGGGCAGCGCGGCCGACATCTACATCGATCCATTGAAGAAGGATCGGATGGCGGATCTGAACCGCGACGGCCAGGTCGACATCCAGGACTCCAAGTATCTGTACGATGCGATCGAACAGCTGCTCGCGACCAGACCGTATGCGCGCTTTCAGGGCGGCATGGGCTTCTATCCCGGCACGTCCGCGCACCCGCCCTTCGTGCACGTCGACGTCCGAGGCACAGCGGCGCGGTGGAAAGGGTAGGGGACGCACGACGTACGAAGTACGAAAGCTGAAGGGTGCTCTCGCGACGGCCGCGTTGCTTGCGATCGTCTGGGCGCCGCGCGAGGCTGGCGCCTACTCGGTGCTGGCGCACGAGGCGAACATCGACGCCCTCTGGGAGACCAGCCTGCGCCCGCTGCTGGCACGCCGCTTTCCGCGAGCCACGCGCGATGACGTGGCCCACGCGCGCGCGTATGCCTACGGCGGCGCGGTGATTCAGGATCTGGGCTACTACCCGTTCGGCAGCCATTTCTTCAGCAACCTGGTGCACTACGTCCGCACCGGCGACTTCGTGGAGGCGCTCGTCCGCGAGTCGCACGACGTGAACGAGTACGCCTTCGCCCTCGGCGCCCTCGCGCACTACACGGCGGACAACATCGGCCATCCCGGCGGCGTGAACCCCGCGGTGGCGCTGATGTATCCCAAGCTCCGCGCGCGGCACGGCGATTCCGTGACGTACGCCGATTCGCCGGCGACGCACGTCCTGGTCGAGTTCTCGTTCGACGTCGTGCAGGCGGCAAGCGGCGCGTACGTGTCGGACATGTATCAGAGCTTCATCGGCTTCCAGGTGGCGAAGCCGGTCCTCGAGCGCGCGTTTCTCCAGACCTACGGTCTCGAGATGAGCGACGTGTTCTTCAGCGAAGACCTGGCGATCGGATCGTACCGCCACGCCATCAGCCAGACGATCCCCGAGATCACGCGCATCGCCTGGCGCGACAAACGTGAGCAGATCCAGAAGCTCAACCCTGGCGCGGCGGCGGAAAAATTCATCTTCAACCTGTCGCCGCAGGAATACAACAAAGCCTACGGCATGGAGTACCAGAGGCCCGGCCTGCTCGCGCGATTCCTCGCGCTGCTCTACCGTCTGCTGCCGAAGGTGGGACCGCTGCGGCCGCTGGAATTCAAGGCGCCGACCAAGGAGGCCGAGGCGCTGTTTCTCGAGAGCTTCAAGGGCACGCGCGAGCGGTACCGCGCCGCGCTCACCGCCCTCGGAAACGGACGCCTCGATCTGCCCAACACGGACTTCGACACCGGCAAACCCAGCGCGCACGGCGAATACTCGCTGGCCGACGATACCTATGCCGAGCTCCTGAAGCGGATCGCCGGCCATGCGCCTGCCGGGGTTCCCGATGCGCTCCGCCAGAACATCAACGCGTTCTACGCCGCCGCGCCGAACCGGATGTCGAGCAGGAAGGAACGGAAGCGAGCCGCGAAGATCAAAGAACAGCTCGCGGCGTTGAATCGTCGCTAGCGCGCTCTGCAGGTCCGTGTAGCGTGAGCCTTCACGCGAGCGTCGTTCGCTCGGCTGAAGCCTCGCGCTACGGCGTCGTGCGCTACCGCATCGTGCAAACGGCTCAGCCGTTCGTCGTTCGTCAGACGACGATGCCGTCGCGCAGCCGGACGACGCGCGTGGCGAAGTCGCGTGCGAAGTCCTCGTCATGGGTGGCGACGACCAGCGTCCGCTGCTGCCGCTGCAGACCCTGCAGCAGCGCCCCGAGCTCGAGGCGGCGCTCGGGGTCGAGCGACGCCGTCGGCTCGTCCAGCAGCAGCACGCGTGGATCCACCGCGAGCGCGCGGGCGATGGCGACCCGCTGCGCCTCGCCGCCCGAGAGCTGCCGCGGCAGCGCGTCCGCACGGCGCTCGACTCCGAACGCCCGCAGCAGCTCCAAGCCGCGCGCGCGCGCGTCCGCAGGCGCGACGTCGTGCGCGTGCACGGGGGCCAGGCAGACGTTGTCGATCGCCGAGAGATGCTCGAAGAGGCAGTGGAACTGGAACACCATTCCGACCTTGCGCCGCAGCGCCCGAAGCGCCGGCGTCGGAATCGCTGCGCCGCCGGCCAGCCTCACGCCGTCGACGTCGATCTGTCCGGACTGAAATGTTTCTAGCCCGGCGATTGCCCGCAAAATGGTCGTCTTGCCCGAGCCCGACGGTCCCATGATCGCGACGATCTCGCCGCGCGACACGGCGAGGTGCACGCCGCGCAACACAGCCCGCGGACCGCGGTACAGGTGAAGGTCGACGACATTCAGAACGGCGCCGGTCATGGCTTCCAGCGCAGCTCGAGCCGGCGCGCGGCCGCGGCGAGCGGCAGCGACATCGCGAGATACAGCGCCGCGCACAGCGTGCCCGGAAGCACCCAGCTCCCGAGGTTGGTTGCAAAAATCTGCGTCTGTTTGGTCAGCTCGAGGACCGTGAGCACCGAGACAAGCGACGAATCCTTCAGCAGCGCCACGAAGTCGTTCGTCATCGGCGCGAGGGCGAGCCGGAACGCCTGCGGCGCCCGCACGAGCATGAGCACCTGGCGCTCGCCGAGGCCGAGCGTGCGCGCCGCTTCGAGCTGGCCGATCGAAATCGCTTCGAGCGCCGACCGGTAGATCTCGCTTTCGTAGGCCGCGTAGTTCAACGCCAGACCGAGCAGCGCGGCCACGAACGCCGGCAGCCGGATCGCGGCGGCCAGGCCGTAGTACAGCACGAAGAGCTGCAGCAGAATCGGCGTGCCGCGGATGAGCTCGACGTACGCGGTCAGCGCACCCCGCACGATCGGTCCGCCGTAGACGCGGCCCGTGGCGATGCCGACGCCGATCGCGACGGCCAGCGCCATCGACAGGCACGACAGCACGATCGTGATCGCCGAGGCGCGCAGCAGCGAAGGAAAATACCGCCGCGCCGCCTCCCACCGGCTCATGGCCGCGACGTTGGCCGACTCCTCGAGGCCCGTCCCGGCAGGAACCGGCTCGCCGGCGAGCAGCCGCGCGTACAGCGCCGGCTGGTCGTCGTTCCAGACCGACCAGGTCTTGAAGATGCGCTCGAGCGTCCCGTCGCGCATCGCGCCGCGCAGGATCTCGTTGAGGCTGTCGCGCAGCGGTGCGTTGTGCGGCGCGAGGATGCCGACGTAGTGGCCGATCGCCACCGTCTGCGGCTGGATGGTGAAGCCGGGGACCGTCCGGCGGCGGCGCTCGGCGAGCACGTTGTCCAGCAGCACGGCGTCCACGCGCCCGATCACCAGATCGCTGTACGGATGCACGTCATCTTCGTACGACGCGACCCGCAGGCCGTGCTCGCGTTCCGCGCGCAGCAGAATCTCGTACGCGATCGTGCCGCCCAGCGTGCCGACGGTCCGGCCGCGCAGATCGGCGAGCGACCGGAACCGCGAGGCGTCGCCGTCGCGGACGCTCAGCACCTCGCGGAACTCGTAGTACGGCATCGTCACCGCGAGCGTCGCCCGCCGCGCGGGCGTATCCTCGATGCCGCTCATGCCGATCTCGGCGTCGCCGCGGACGATGCTCTGGTCGATGGATGTGAAAGTGACGTTCAGAAACTCGGGCCGGCGGCCCAGACCGCTCGCGAGGAGCCTCGCGATCTCGACGTCGAAGCCCACGACGCGATCGGGGCGAGCCGGATCGGCTTGGACAAACGGCGCGCCGCCCTCCGGATCGCCCGCCCAGCGCAGCACGCGGGGAGGCTCGGCCGATGCGACAACGGTCGACGCCGGGCCCGCGGACGCCGCAGAAACGAACAACGCGAGGCCGACGACCGCCCCGACCTCCGCCAGGCGCACGGCGGTCCGCCGAAACGTCACGCGAAAGCGGAAAGCTTGCGCCACAGGGAAGCGGAACACTGGAGTAGATTCTACCGGGAGGTCTGCGATGGCGAGTGTGGCGTTTCTGGGGACCGGCCTGTTGGGCGGGGCGATGGTGGAGGGGATGCTGCGTCGCGGCGACGCGGTCATGGTGTGGAATCGCACGGAGGCCAAGGCGCGCGCGCTGGAGGCGTCCGGCGCGAAGGTGGCCGCGACGCCGGGCGACGCCGTGGCCGCCGCCGACCGCGTGCACATGACGCTGCCCGACGACGAGGTCGTCGATCAGATGCTGGCGGCCGTGAAGGCGCGGCTGCGCCCGGACGCGACGGTCGTCGACCATTCGACGGTCTCGCCGCGCGGCGCCAAAGCGCGCATCCCGCGGCTGCACAACGCCGGCGTGAAGTTCCTGCACGCGCCGGTGTTCATGTCGCCGCAGATGGCGAAGGACGCGGTCGGCATCATGCTCGTCTCCGGTCCGAATGACGTCTATTCGCCCATCCGCGACGCGCTGGAGATGATGACCGGCGAGGTCTGGTATCTCGGCGAGCAGCCGGAGCTCGCTGCCTCGTACAAGATCTTCGGCAACTCGATGCTGTTCGTGATCGCCGCCGGCGTGGCCGACGTCTTCGCCATGGCCAAGGGACTCGGCATTCCGCCGGCCGACGCGCTCGGCGTGTTCTCGAAGTTTCAGCCCGGCGGCCTGATCAAGGCGCGCGGCGAAAAGATGGCGCGCGGCGACTTCAGCGCCAGCTTCGAGCTGACGATGGCGAGGAAGGACATGCGGCTGATGCTCGAAGCCGCCGCCGGCCAGCCGATGACCGTGCTGCCCAGCATCGCCAAGGCGATGGACGAGGCGATCGCCAAGGGCCACGGGCAGGACGACCTCGGCGCGATCGCCGCGGACGTGGTGCGATGACGGGCCGGGTGGGACGGGCAGGGCAGGCAGGGCTGGTGGGGTCGGCGATCGCGCTCGCTGTCGTCGTGCACGCCTCGAGGTCCGCGATCGCGCAGCAGGCTCCGAACGCCGTCGCGAGCTTCGTCAAGGTGCAGGCCCCGATCGTCGTGCTGACCCACGCGCGCGTCATCGACGGCACGGGGGCGCCGGCGCGCGAGGACCAGACGATCGTGATCCGCGACGGCAACATCGCGTCGATCGGCGCGACCTCGTCCGGGACGCCGCCGGCCGATGCGCGGGTCATCGACCTGACGGGCAGGACGGTCATCCCCGGCCTCGTGATGCTGCACGAGCACCTGTATTACACGACCGGCCCGGGCGTGTACGGCCAGCTCGGCGTGAGCTTCTCGCGCCTCTACCTCGCGGGTGGCGTGACGACGATGCGGACAGCGGGGAATGTGAACGGGATCATGGACATCAACTTGAGCCGGCGCATCGCTGCCGGCGAGATGCCTGGCCCTGCGATCGACGCGACCGCGCCGTACGTGAACGGCCCGAGCGCGTTCCTGCAGATGCACGCACTGAAAAATGCGGAGGAGGCGCGCGCGCATGTCGTGTACTGGGCGGAGCAGGGCTCGACGTCGCTGAAGGCGTACATGCAGATTTCGCGCGGCGCGCTGAAGGCCGCGATCGACGAGGGGCACAGGCGCGGCATGAAGATCACCGGTCACCTGTGCTCGGTGACGTACGGCGAAGCGGCCGATCTCGGCATCGACAACCTCGAGCACGGATTCTTCGCGGCGACCGATTTCGTCGCCGACAAGCAGCCCGACGCCTGTCCCGGCCAGGCGCGCGGCCAGCAGACGATCGCGGCGCTCGACGAGAGCGGCGCGCCGTTCAAGGCGCTCGTGCACAAGCTCGTGGACAAGCACGTCGCGCTGACGTCGACGCTGACGGTGTTCGAAACCTTCACGCGCGGCCGGCCGAAGCCGCCCGGGCTCGACGTGCTGACGGAGCAGTTGAAGGAGAGCTTCGAGCGGGCCTACGAGCGCGTCGCGCAGGGCCAGCCGTCGGTGTATGCCGCGCTGTTCCCGAACGCGATGCGGCTCGAGCGCGCGTTCGTGAAGGCCGGCGGCACGCTCGTCGCCGGCACCGACCCGACCGGCGCGGGCGGCGTCGTGCCCGGCTACGCGGACCAGCGGCAGATCGAGCTGCTGGCCGAGGCGGGGTTCTCGCCGCTCGAGGCGATTTCGATCGGCACGCTGAACGGGGCGAAGTATCTGGGTCGCGACGCCCGCATCGGATCGGTTTCCGTCGGGAAGCAGGCGGATCTGGTGGTCGTCGCGGGCGATCCGTCGACGACCATCGCGGACCTGCGACGCGTCGAAACGGTGTTCAAAAACGGCGTCGGCTACGACCCGGCGAAATTGATTGACTCAGTCCGAGGGCAGGTCGGGATCTGGTAGGCGCGTGGGCCGCGTGAGGCAGGTAGGCCAGGTAGGGGCTCGTATCCGACCCACCTGGCGTACCCGGCCTACCTACCTGGCCTTTACTGTCCGGCCGCGCTGCTTTTCACGCCGGCCGGCTTCAGCGTCAGCTTCTGCAGGCGCCAGTTCAGCAGCTCCGCGACATAGATTTCGTTCTCGCTCGGGCAGGCAATCTCGTGGATCCAGCCGAACTGCTTCGCCTGATGCCCCGACTTGCCGAGCCACCCGAGCACCTTGCCGTCGAGCGTCAGCTTGTAGACGCGTCCCGGGAACGCGTCCGAGCTGTAGAGAAACTGCTGTCCGGACGCGTTGGGCGGCGTGACGCAGAGCGCCCACGGCGCGCCGGCTTGCGCCGCGCCCTGCTCCACAGTGGGCTGCGCGCCCATCCACGGCTTCGCATCAGGCGGGATCGGCACGTCGATCTTGATCTCGCGCACGAACTGGTTCGTCTTCGGATCGATGACCTGGATGCGGCGGTTGCCGCGGTCGCCGACGTAGATGTTGCCCTTCGCGTCGTTGGCGATCGTGTGCGGTGTGTTCAGCTCGCCCATCTTCGTCCGGCCCGGCTCGCCGATCGACGCGACCCAGTCGCCGTCTTTCGTGAACTTCGCCACGCGCGAGTTGATGTAGCCGTCGCTGATGTAGATGTTGCCCTCGGCGTCCCACGCGACGTCGGTCGGCTGGCGGAACTGCGCGTTGACCGGCGGCCGCGGCGGCGTGACCCGGGTCCACGGCTCCGCCTCGTCCGACGCTTCCTTCTTGCGCCCGAACACCATCGTCACGTGGCCTTCAGGGTTGATGCGGACGATCATGTCGGAGCCCTTGTCGACGGCCCACAGGTTGTCGTCCTTGTCGAAGCGGATCGCGTGCGCGTAGGACCACGCGTAGAGCCCCTTGCCGACCTCGCGCAGAAACTTCCCGGTCTTGTCGAACAGGAGCACCTGGGACGCGGTCGCCCCATACGCGGGGCCGCCGGCGCTGTTCGAGCGCGTGAACACCGCGACGTCGCCTTTCGAGTTGACCGCGACGCCGGAGACCTCGCCGAGGTTCAGGTCGGCCGGCAGCTTCAGGAAGTTGATGTTCGCGTCGAACGGAATCTCGGGCACCGGCGACTGCGCGTACGACGGAGCGGCGCCCAACAGCGCGATGAGTGTGATGACGAGGCGTTTCATATGTGTCTCCTGCTTGGAACGCAAAGTTTGCCAAGCGCGCCAAGCGATGTTGGTCTGTGCGGTCTGTGCGTTCGAACGTGGGCTATTGCCCGGCCGCCGTCGAGGTTTTCGTCTGCGGGTGCAGCATCAGCTTCTGCACGCGCCAGTTGAGGAGCTCCGCGACGTAAATCTCGTTCTCCGACGGGCAGGCGATTTCGTGGATCCAGCCGAACTGCTTCGCCTGGTGCCCCGATTTCCCGAGCATCCCGACCAGCTTGCCGTCGAGCGTCAGCTTGTAGACGCGGCCGGGGAACGCGTCGGAGAAGTACAGGTACTGCGTGCCGGGGGCCTGCGTGACGCACACCGCCCACGGCGCGCCCGGCGCCATTGTCCCCGATCCCGGAGGCGCGTCCGCCGCGAGGAGGCGCGCGACGTCGGGCTTCGCGCCCATCCACGGCTGCGCGTCGGCGGGCACCGGCACGTCGATCTTGATCTCGCGGACGAACTGGTTGGTCTTGGGATCGATCACCTGGATGCGCCGGTTGCCGCGGTCGGCGACGTAGATGTTGCCTTTCGCGTCGTTCGCGATGCTGTGGGGCGTGTTGAGCAGCCCGAGCTTGCCGCCGCCCGGCTCGCCGAGCGACGCGACCCAGTCGCCGTTCTTGTCGAACTTCGCGACGCGCGAGTTGATGTAGCCGTCGCTGATGTAGATGTTGCCGTCGGTGTCGAACGCGACGTCGGTCGGCTGGCGGAACTGCGCGTTGACCGGCGGACGCGGCGGCGTGACGCGCTTCCACGGCTCGGCTTCGTCCGACGCTTCCTTCTTGCGGCCGAAGACCATCGTGACGTGGCCTTCCGGATTGAACCGGACGATCATGTCCGAGCCCTTGTCGATGGCCCAGAGATTGTCATCCTTGTCGAAGCGGATCGCGTGCGCGTAGGACCACGCGTAGAGCCCTTTGCCGACTTCGCGGAGAAACTTGCCGGTCTTGTCGAACAGCAGCACCTGCGACGCCGTGGCCGCGTAGGCCGGGCCGCCCGCGCTGTTGGAGCGCGTGAACACCGCCACGTCGCCTTTCGAGTTGACGGCAACGCCCGAGGCCTCGCCGAGGTTCATGTCCGCCGGGAGCTTGAGGAAATTCGGCACCGAGTCGAATGGGATGTCCGGCACGGGCGCCTGCGCGTAAGACGTCGCGCAAAGCGGCGCGATCACAGCGATGAGAGCGATCAGGGCGATGATGATGCGTTTCATGGGTCTCTCCTCTTGGGAACGCCAGGCCTGCACACGCTCGAAACCTCGCGTGACGTTGCGGGCTTTGTGTTCCCCTGGACGCGACAAGACGCGACAGTATGGCGAACGGTGGGGGCTGGATCAAGGCCTATCCGCGCACCTGTTGAGCCTTGGCCAGCTGCTCGAGCAGCGGCTCGGTCTGCTGCAGGGACAGACAGGCATCCGTGATGCTCTGCCCGTAGATCGCAGGCCGTCCGGGCACATAGTCCTGACGGCCTTCGACGAGGTGGCTCTCGAGCATGGCGCCGAAGATCCGGCGCGAGCCGGCCGCCACCTGCTCGCAGATGGCCGCGGCGACGACGGCCTGCCGCTCGTGATCTTTATGGCTGTTGCCGTGCGAGCAGTCCACCATCACGTTGTCGCGCAGCCCCTTGGCGGCGAGGCGCGCGCCCACCTTTGCGACGTGTTCCGCATCGTAGTTCGGACCGGTGCGGGTGCCGCCGCGCAGGATCACGTGGCACGCGTCGTTGCCGACGGTTTGAAAGATCGCCGACACGCCCTGCTTGGTCACCGACGGAAACCAGTGCGGCGAGCGGGCGGTGAGCACGGCATCGACCGCGATCTGGGTGGAGCCGTCCGTGCTGTTCTTGAAGCCGACCGGCATCGACAGGCCCGACGCCAGCTCGCGGTGGACCTGGCTCTCCGCCGTTCGCGCACCGATCGCCACCCACGACGTCAGATCGGCAATGTGCTGCGGGATCTGGGTGTCGAGAAACTCGGATCCGGTCGGGAGGCCGAGGTTGTTCACGTCGAGCAGCAGCTGGCGCGCGAGGCGCAGCCCCTTGTTGATGTGGAAGCTCTCGTCGAGGTCGGGATCGTTGATGAGCCCCTTCCAGCCGACCACCGTCCGCGGCTTCTCGAAGTAGGTGCGCATCACGATGATCAGACTGTCCGCGAGCCGGTCCGCGATCGGCGTCAGCCGCTCCGCGTACTCGAGCGCCGCCTTCGGATCGTGAATCGAGCAGGGACCGACGACGATGACGAGCCGCGCGTCCTTGCCCTCGATCACGTTCGTGATCGCGCTTCGCGCGTCCGAGACGACGTTGGAGGCGCGCTCGCTGATGGGGATCTCTTCGAGCAGGATGGCGGGCGGGATCAGCGGCCGAACGTCGCGGATGCGCAGGTCGTCGGTGCGGCGGATCATGAACCGGTGGTCGAGCAGCCGTGCTCCTGCACGCGGTTGATCGCGACGATCCCCTCCGGCACGGGGCGCGAACGATCGATCAGGGTGGCGGTGGTCGCGTCGTCCACGGCGTCGGGTGTCCCGCCGCTCGCCAGCCGCGAGAGAAATAAGCGGCGCGATTTCGAAGGCATCACGTGAATAATACCCTTATGGCGTTTCTGGTTCGACTGCTCGTCAATGCGGCGGCGCTGTGGGTGGCGACCCGGCTCGTGCCCGGCGTCACCTACGACGGCGGGGCGCTGCCGCTGCTCGCCGTGGCGCTCGTGTTCGGCGTGGTGAACGCGTTTCTCCGGCCGGTGGCGAAAATCCTGACGTTCCCGCTCATCCTCGTCACGCTGGGGCTCTTCGCGCTGGTCATCAACGGGCTGATGCTGTGGCTGACCAGCTCGCTGTCGTCAGCGCTGGGGCTCGGGTTTCACGTGAGCGGCTTCTGGGCGGCGTTCTGGGGCGGGCTCGTGGTCAGTCTGGTGAGCATGATCCTCTCGATGCTCGTTACCGACGCGAAGCGCGACAGAATGAGTCGATAAGGTCCGCCTTCGCGCTGCACGCGTCGGTGGACAACCTTCGCGTCACTCGCCCACCGAAGCTCGTGCGTCGTGGGCTCGTGCGAGCGAAGGTTGGTGCGGAAGAGAGGATTCGAACCTCCACTGGATTGCTCCAACTAGCTC
>JRHI01002117.1_pt1 | contig 14494 bp, 17 predicted proteins | sample 215371 | NCBI WGS metagenome assembly JRHI01 (sample SAMN02929681, study PRJNA255918) | sediment metagenome | biome: cave system; feature: Ice Cave; material: Sediment; isolation source: sediment from deep within a dark volcanic ice cave with no known source of... ...
CCCCGTCCCGCTACAAAGTAGTCCACTATGTCAAGTTGGAACGGCACTAGATGAGCGGGAAGACGATCGCCGAGGTCATCCTCTCCCGCGTCTCAGGGCGCGATGTCCGGGCGGGCGACCTGGTCATCGTCCCGATCTCGCGGGTCATGGTCCACGACTCGGTCATCGACGCGGTCATGACCGGGCTGCGCGATCTCGGCAAGGAGGCGGTCTGGGACGCCGCGAAGGTGGCGGTCTTCGTCGACCACGCCGCGCCCGCGCCCACGCCGGTCGTCGCCGATTCGCACCGGGTCCTGCGCGAATGGGTGCGGGCGCAGGGGATCCGGACGTTCTACGACGCCGGGGAGGGCGTCTGCCACCAGATCATGGTCGAAGAGGGCTACTGCGAGCCCGGAACGGTCATCGTGGGGAGCGACTCGCACAGCAACTCGTACGGCGCGGTCGGCTCCTTTGGCGCGGGGATGGGCGCGACGGACATCGCGGTCGCGCTCGGCCTCGGGCGGACCTGGCTCCGCGTCCCGGAGTCGATCAAGGTGAGCTTCTCGGGGACCTTGCGGCAGGGCGTGACGACGAAGGACGCGATCATGCGGGTCGTCCGCGAGATCGGGACCGACGGCGCGCGGTACGCCTGCGTCGAGTTCCACGGCGCGGGCGAGCTCCCCCAGGGCGACCGGATCACCCTCGCCGGCATGACGACCGAGATGGGCGCGAAGGCCGGCATCGTCGTCGGCACCCCCGAGGCGCCGGAGTGGCTCCGACCCGACCCGGACGCGCGATACACCCGCACCTTCCATGTCGACCTGTCCACGCTCGAGCCCCAGATCGCGATCCCGCCGCGGGTCGACCAGGTGTCCGATGTCTCGGATGCGGTGGGCATCCCGGTCGACATCGTGTTCCTCGGCTCCTGCACGAACGGCCGCCTCGTGGACATGCGCCAGGCCGCGTCGATCCTGCGCGGCCGCCGGATCGCGCCCTGGGTGCGGCTGGAGGTCGTCCCATCCTCCCGGCGGCAGTTCGAGGACGCGATGGCCGACGGCACCCTCGGCATCCTTTCGGCGGCCGGCGCGGTGATCGGCAGCTCGGGGTGCGGGCCCTGCCTCGGCCGGACCGGTGGCGTCCTCGCCGGGCAGGAGGTCTGCTTCTCCACCGCGAACCGCAACTACAAGGGCCGGATGGGCTCGCCGGATGCCGCGATCTACCTCGGCTCGCCGTACGTTGCCGCGGTCGCCGCGCTCACCGGGGTCATCGACGACCCCCGGCCGTATCTCGAGGCGAACGAGGCCGACTTCGACGCCCTCGTCGCCCGACGCCGTGCCGAGCGGCCGGAGCGCGGGACCGCCTCCGCACGCTCGGGAGATCGGTCGCGCGAGCTCGTCATGGCGATGCCGGTGCGCAACAGCGCCTGGGTCATCGGCATGGACCAGGAGGACTGATTGTCCCGGGCCTGGGTCTTCGGCGACGACCTCGACACCGACCAGATGGTCCCCGGCCGCTACGCGCCGTTCATGGTCGGGCAGGACAAGTTCCAGAACTACGCCTTCTACGACGCGCGGCCCGGATTCGCGAAAGAGGTCCGCCCAGGGGACATCCTGGTCGGCGGCGAGAACTTCGGCTGCGGCAGCTCGCGCGAATATGCGGTCGCGGCGTTGAAGAAGCTGGGGGTCGGCGGGATCGTGGCGAAGAACTTCGCCCGCATCTTCTTCCGCAACTGCATCAATCTTGGCATCCCGGTGCTTGAGTCCGCGGACGCGGTCGACGTCGTGTCAGACGGCGACGAGGTGATGTTGGACCTCGCCGCCGGCCTGCTCCGCGGGACGCGAGGCGAGGCCCGACTCCGGCCGCTTGCGCCGTTCGCCCAGGAGATCCTCTCCGCGGGCGGCGTGGTCGCCTATCTGCGGGCGCACGGCGATTTCCCGAGCGTCCGATGAGCGACGATGCATTCCTCCTGGGCCCGGAGCGGTACGGCATCGTGCCGGAGGACGACTGGTCGAACGCGCTCCGACAGAAGGACGGGATCCACCTCTCGCGCGTCACGGCCGCGGACCGGTGCTCAGATCGATCGCCACCGGGAGCGCCGTCCGGGCCCAGCTCGAGAGCCGCTTTCCGGGACCGCTGTCCATGTATCTCTCGTCGAGCAGCCGCCGGGCGAGCGCGTCCTCCTTCGTCCGCTCCTCGCCGGTCTTCGTCATGAGCGCGATCCAGAAGGCGACGTCGGCGAGGGCTATCGGCGCGGCGCCCTGGAGCGACCCGCCCGGCCGCACGAACTCGTCGCGTGCCGGGAGCCGAACCGCGGCGGTGCCCTCCCCGATCGCCTCGAGCACGAAACCCCACCAGCGGGCGAACGGCGCTTCGGCGGGGACCCGCCGGGCGGCGGCCTCGGTGATCGCGACGGTCATCGGCCGGGGCTCCCGGGCCCCTTACGCGGTGGGTGCCGGCCGGGCCGGCACCTCGGGCATCGCGAGCAGCTCGAGCACCATCTCGCGGCGCTCGATCGGGGTGCGTGAGGCGATGAGCTCGAGGACCTTCTTGCGGCCCTTCATCTTGCCGATGAGCATCGCGCCCACGAGCTTGTCGCCGAGGAAGAACAGCCGCTTGTAGTTCCGGCCGTCGTAGTCGACCTCGACCAGGGCCTCGGCCTCGGGTTCCTCCTCGGTCGTGACGCCCATGACCGAGATGTTCGAGTTGAACATCCCCGAGGCGTACGTCGGGACCTCCACGTACGGGGCCTTCGCCCCGAGCATGTTCTTGGCGACGTGGCGCCCGTGATTCAGCGCGTTGTCCCAGGTCCCCATCCGATGGTGGCGCTGGCTGACGATGTCGTAGAACTCGGCAACGTCGCCCGCCGCCCAGACATCGGGGATGCTCGTCTCGAGGAACTCGTTCGTGAGGACGCCCACGTTCGTCTCGAGGGCCGTCTGCGCGAACAGGTCGATGTTCATGGTGAGGCCGAGGCCGACCCCGACGATATCGGCATTCGCGCTGAACCCGCTCGTGCCGGTCACCCGCACCGTCCCGTTCGTCTGCGCGACCTGCTCGATCGCTTCCTCGTAATGGAAGTGCACGCCGGCATCCTCGCCCAACAGCGTGACGATCCGCCCGCCGGCATCGTCGAGCGCGCGCCGGAGGAACCGTGGGCCGCGCATGAGCCAGTGCGTCTCCAGCTTCCGGTAGGCGAACGCTTCCGCCAGCTCGTAGCCGATGAACGATCCGCCGAGGACGACCGCGACCTTCGACTCCGGGATCCGCCGGACCATCGCCTTCGTCTCGTCGAAGTACTGGAAGTTGAAGACGTACTTCGTGCGGTCGGCGCCGACCGCACGAAGCGGATTCGGCCGGCCGCCGGTCGCGATGAGTAGGCGGTCGTAGGGAAGCTCCCCGCCCGGGTCGGTCGTGATGGTCTTGTGGTCGAAGTCCACCTGGACGACCTTCGTCTCCAGGCGCAGGTCGATGCGGTTCTTGTCGTGCCACTCCTGGTCGCGGACGTACACCCGCTGCTCGAGCAGCACCCCCTTCAGGTAGCGGGGGAGCGAGACCCGGTTGTACAGGGTGTAGGCCTCGTCGTCGACCATGACGATCAGGCAGGCGGCGTCGTCCTTGCGCAGCTGCTCGGCCGCATACGTGCCGGCCGCGCCATTGCCGATGATCACGAATCGCGTGGGGCCCTCGCCCAAGACTTGGCCTCCGAGGTGGTGTGGACCAAGTGTGGCGGAAAAGGAGATTCACTGCCGTGACTAGGCTCGTGTGCGATCACGGTACGTCGTCCATAATGGGCGTGTGCCTCTTCGGACCGTCTACCAATAGTTGGAAACGGATCCGTCACCGTCAACGAGTCCACGGACGAACGAGAGGAAGAACTCGTCGGGAACCGCGATCGCACCGATGGTCAGGCTTTTGCGCGGCGTGATGCCGATCGCAATGAGCCAGTCGAAGAGCGTGCGATTGCCAAATTGCGCACGGTAGGCCGGTTGTCTTCCCGGCTTGTGCTGAACGCCGATCTTCACCGCCTGCCCGATACCGGCGACAAAGGCCTCGACCAATTCGCGGTCTGTATTCGTGAACGTGATCGCCCTTCCGCTTAGGCACCCATCGGTGGCGATGAGACCTACGGCATACGCGAGTTCGTGATTCCAAGCGACGTGGCCCGTTGGATACAACCGCACTGCGGCGCTCGAGGGACCCCGTGGGTGTCGCTTGCCCACGCGAGCTGCTGCATTTCGCGCGATCGAGTGGCTGGTCGCAGCAGTGAGGCCACGCGCCCAATTGGGTCGGCCCCGCTTTCCGGCTGCCATTCGGGCAATCTGTTCATCCGTCGCGGCAGTCAGTCCGCGGCCCCACCCGATAGACTTGGCGTTATCTGCCATCGCCTTCTGTATGCCAAAACCTGAAGGACGTGGCAATAGGACTGGCAGTACCGGCGGCGGGATTCGAACCCGCACTACGCCGCTCTTAAGGCGGTGCTCTCTAACCAGTTGGAGTACGCCGGCGGCATAAGTATGGGGGTCGCCGGACGTTGTGAGGAGGTCGTTATGCGTGCCGCCGTCACAGTCACCAGCTTGCTCCTCGTTCTGATCTGTGCCGCTGCGCAGCCCGCCGCCGCGTCGTGCATCCAGCAGGACCTCGCGGCCCAGATCGCCCGTGCCGACGTGATCGCCGCGGGTCGCGTTACCTCGGTGGGGTCGGGCGGTGGACCGCTCGTGTTCCAGCCGGTGACCTTCTACAAGGGCACCCTCGACGGCGGCCCGGTGACGGTCCAGAACGGGCCGAGCGCGGGGACGGCGACGAGCGTCGACTACCGCGCGTCGGTCGGCGATCACGTGCTGTACCTCACGGGCAGCGGCCGGAGCCTGAGCACGAACGACTGCAGCGGCAGCCATCCCGGGGTGCCGACCGCGGATGAGCTCCGACTCCTCGGCGCCGGCACCGCCGCGCCTCCGGCGGGGGGAGGGGTCCTCGCCGAGGTCGGGCTGTTCGTCGTCGCCGGGCTGCTCGCCGGCGCGACGGTGTTCTATCTGCGACGGCGTGAGGCCGCCCGGAGCGCGCGGGCGCGCTGAGCCGGCCTGACGCCTACGCCGGCCCGTCCACGTTCACGGTCACCGCGCCGGTCCCCGAGCGCGAGAACACCGCGAGGTTCGCCTCGGTCCCGGGGTTCGACTCCCGATGGATCGTGCCGGCCGGGACATGGATGAAGTCCCCTTCGGTCGCGTCGAACGGGCCATCGACAGAGTCCATCCGCAGGACCCCTTTGACGACGTAGATCGAGGTCTCGTGGGCGCCGTGGTGGTGCCAGCCACTGCTCACCCCCGGGCCAACGATCGCGGTGCCTGAGGTGAGCCCCCGGGCGTTGATCGCGTGCGCCCGCTCCATCCCCGGCGTCGGGTTCGCATCGGCCGTGAGCTGGCCCTTGCGGATGACGCGGAGCGGCCCGTTCCCCGGACTGGTCTCTGTCGGCTCGGATGAGTCAGATGTCACGTTCGTCCCTCCCGCGTTCTTCGTCGCTGCCCCAGCGCTCGTGCTGGACATGGAGCTGGGCGCCGCGCTTGGCGATCCAGTTATCCACGATCCGAAGGGTCGCTGGGTCCGTTGGGACCGCGACGACCGCGTGGTGGCGGTTCGCGCACTCGATCCGAACCTCATGGTCCGTCCGCGAGAACGGGAACAGCGGCATCCCGCATGCTCCGCAATCGAGCGTGCCGTCGGGCTTCAGCTGGCGCAATGGCGGTCCGATGTTCGTCGTTGTGGCTGCTCCTTCGGTCGGTGGGCTAGACTATCCCCAATCGCCCCGGTCGACGGCCGGGTGCCTTTTCGCTCCGGGCCAGGGACTCCCGCCACCACCGGCGGGACCCGTGACGGTCCGCAGCAGATCCAGGGAAAGGAGGTGGCAGAGCCCCCATGCGTCCATACGAGTTCATGTATCTCGTCCGGCCCCAGGCCGACGAAGAGCGCCTCGCCGCCGTCGGAGAACGTCTGCAGCAGGCGATCACCACGCTCGGCGGAAAGATTGAGAAGGTCGGCCCGCCCGTCCGGCGGCGTCTCGCCTATGAGATCGGCAAGTACCGGGACGGCCAGTACGCCGTTCTGGAGTTCTCACTCCCGCCCGATCAGGCCCGCGAATTCGAGCGAACGATCAAGCTGACCGAAGACATCCTGCGACACCTCGTCATCCGTCGCGACGAATGAACCGCGTGAGGTAGGAACGACCATGGCATCGATGAGCAAGATCCAGATCATCGGCAACGTCGGGCGCGACCCGGAGATGCGGATGACCGCGAACGGGAGGCCGGTCTGCGACTTTTCCGTGGCCGTGAACCGGGTCCAGACCGGTGGCGGCGAGCGGAGCGAGCAGACCGACTGGTACCGCGTGAGCTGCTGGGGCAAGCAGGCCGAGACGGCCCAGCAGGTCGTCCAGAAGGGCCAGCAGATCTTCGTCGACGGCCGCTTCACTCCGCGTACCTACATGAACAAGGAGAACGTCGAGAAGCTCAGCCTCGACATCAGCTGCAACGATTTCCAGCTCCTCGGAAGCCGCCGCGACCGCGAAGGCGGGATGGGCGGCGGTACCGTGGCCGCAGGCAACAACCAGGGTGATCAGCCGGGCTTCGACCCGGACGAGATCCCCTTCTAGGAGAGAAAGCAGTTCATGAGTGGAGAAACACCCCAGACCCCGGGTACGGGGTCCGGCGCGCCGCAGGGCGCACCGACCGGTGGGGCGCCGCGTCCCGTCGGCGACCGACCGCGCTACGGCGGCCCGCGCCGCGACGCCCCAAGCGATCGCGGCGGTGATCGCGGTGATCGTCCGCGCTATGGCGGTGCCGGCGGTGCCGGCGGCGCCGGTGGCGGCCGGCGGCCGCGCCGCAAGGTCTGCTCGTTCTGCGTCGACAAGGCGAAGAAGATCGACTTCAAGGAGGTCGGTCGGATCCGCCGCTACATCAGCGAGCGCGGCAAGATCGATCCCCGCCGCAAGAGCGGCAACTGCGCCAAGCACCAGCGGATGCTCACGACCGCGCTCAAGCGCGCGCGGCACATGGCGATGCTCCCGTACACCGCGGAGCACGTCCGCTCGCTCATGAGCCCGCAGGCCCGCGCGATGGCCGGCGGCCCACCGCCGCCAAAGCCCGACCGCCCGCCCTACCGGCCGGGTGGCTATCAGGGCGGCCCCGGGGGATTCCGTCCCGCCGGCGCCCCGTTCCCGCCGCGTCCACCGATGCCCGGCGCGCCGGCGTCGCAGTCAGGTCCCGCGGCCCCGGCTGCCGCACCGGCAGCATCGCCTCCCGCCCCGCCGACGACGCCCGGAGCATGAGTCGATGAGGCCCGCCATCTGGCGGGCCTCATCCGTTCAGCCGGCGGCGATCCCGGTGGACCGGCCGATCAGGCCGTCGATGAACCGGCGCCGGCGGAACGCGTTCGGGTCGGCGTAGAACGCGGGTTCCGGGCTAGGCCGTATGGCCGGCCATGAGCAGGCCGAGCCGCTCCTCGGTGGCGTCCGCCGCGGCGACGGTCTCGACGATCCGGCCCTCGAAGATGACCGCGATCCGGTCGGAGAGCGCGCGGACCTCGTCGAGCTCGCTCGACACGAGCAGGATCGCGCAGCCCCGGGCGCGCTGCTCCAGCAGCCGCTCCCAGACGTACTCCGTCGATCCGATGTCGAGGCCGCGGGTCGGCTGGCTCACCACGATGAGCAGCGGCTCCGCGCAGAGCTCCCGCCCGAGGACGACCTTCTGCTGGTTGCCGCCCGAGAGGTTACCGACGATCGCGCGGCCGTTCGGCGGGCGGACGTCGAAGTCCCGGGCGAGCCGCTCGCCTTCCGACGCGATCACGGCGCCATCGAGCACGCCGCGCCGGCTGAACGGCGCGCGGTCCTGCTTCCCGAGGATGAAGTTGTCGGCGACGGTGAACGCCAGGACCAGGCCCTCGGCGCGCCGGTCCTCGGGGACGTAGGCGACACCGCGGGAGCGGGTGCGCGCCGGGTCGTCGTGCGCGATGTCCGCGCCGGAGATCCGGATCGCGCCGGCGGTGGGATCACGGAGCCCGAGGACGCACTCGGCGAGCTCGGACTGGCCGTTCCCGCCGACGCCGGCGATCCCCAGGATCTCGCCGGCCCGGACCGTGAGCTCGACACCCTGGAGCGCGACCGACCCACGGTCGCTCGTCGCCCCGAGGCCGGTGACCTCGAGCACCGGAGGCGCGTCGGCGGTCGCCTGGCGGGACTGCAGCGGGCGGAGCTCGCGACCGACCATCAACCGGGCGATCTCCGGCGGGCTCGTCCGGTCGGTGATGAGGACACCGGCGTTCGCTCCGGACCGCAGCACGGTGATGCGGTCGGTCACCGCGAAGACCTCGCGCAGCTTGTGGGTGATGAGGATGACGGTCTTTCCCTCATCGCGCAGCGTCCGCACGATGGTGAAGAGGTCGTGCACCTCCTGGGGCGTGAGCACGGCGGTCGGCTCGTCGAACACCAGCAGGTCGCTGCCGCGGTAGAGGACCTTGAGGATCTCGACCCGCTGCTGCAGTCCGAGCGGGAGGTCCTCGACCCGGGCCCGGGGATCGACCGCGATGCCGAAGCGCTCCTGCAGTGCGCGGACCCGTACGCCGATGGCGCGGCGGTCGAGGAACGGTCCGGAGCGCTCGTCGCCCAGGACCACGTTCTCCGCCACGGTGAGCGGGGGAACGAGCATGAAGTGCTGGTGGATCATGCCGATCCCGTGGGCGATCGCGTCGCGCGGGGACCGGATCCCGGCGTCCCGGCCCCGCAGCCGGATGGTGCCCGCGTCCGGCCGGTAGAGGCCGTAGAGGATGTTCATGAGCGTCGATTTCCCGGCGCCGTTCTCCCCGAGGAGGGCGTGGATCTCCCGTTCGGCGACGGTGAGATCCACGCCGCGCAGGGCGGCGAGATCCCCGAATTGCTTGGCGATCCCCCGCATCTCCAGGAGCGCTGCCTCGGTGCTCATGCGTGTCCCTCGGCTTCGTAGGGGATCCCGTCGGCGGCCGGTGGCCGGGACCGCCCGACGAATCCGGCCACGGCGAGGATCGTGAGGACATAGGGGAGCGTGCCGAGCAGCTGCACCGGCACCGCGGTCTCGCCGATCTTCGCGCCCTGGAGCGAGAAGGACAGCGCGTTCCCGTAGCCGAAGATCAGGCTCGCGATCAGCGCGCCGACGGGCGACCAGCGTCCGAAGATCATCGCCGCGAGCCCGATGAACCCGCGGCCGCCGGTCATTCCGTCGGTGAACGAGTGCGCGACCGACAGCGAGAGATAGGCGCCGCCGAGGGCGGCGAGCGCGCCGCTGCAGAGCACCGCGATGTAGCGGATCCGACGCACGTCGATCCCGACCGTCTCCGCCGCCCGGGGATGCTCGCCGACCGCGCGGAGGCGCAGTCCGAACACCGTGCGGAACAGACCGACGTGCAGGAGGGCGACGAGGACGAGCGTGAGCCACACGATGGAGCTCTGGCTCGCGAAGATCTCGCCGAGCAGGGGCACTCCGCCGAGCGCGGCGATCCGGATATCGGGGACCGCCGGCAGCCCGGCGGGGGTCCCGGTGGTGCCGTAGAGCTGGTAATCGAGATAGCTGGTGAGGCCGAGGGCCAGGATGTTCAGGGCCATCCCCGAGACGATCTGGTCGCTCCGGAGCGTGATCGACGCGTACGCGTGGAGCGCGGCGAGTGCCGTCCCGGCCAGGATCGCCGCGGCGAGCGCGACGACGATGCTCCCGGTCCGGTCCGCGGCGACGATCCCGGCGAAGGCACCGACGAGCATCGAGCCCTCGAGCGCGATGTTAGTGACGCCGCTTCGCTCGCTGACCACGCCGCCGAGCGCGGCCAGGGCGATCGGCGTCGCGAGGCGGAGGGTCGCCGCCAGGACGCCCGCGCCGATGAGCATCTCGAGCGTCACGCGATCGCCTCGACCGGCCGTGGGCGCCCGCGCCGCCGGCTCAGCCCGCGGACCACCGTTTCCGCGGCGATGACGAAGAGGACGAACGCCTGGATGATCGAGACCAGATGGGAGGAGATGCCGGCGCTCGACTGCATGAGCGTCCCGCCGTGGGCGAACGCGCCGAACAGGAGGGCCGCGAGGACGATGCCGATGGGGGAGTTCTTCCCGAGGAGCGCGACCGCGATCGCGTCGAAGCCGTACCCGGACGAGAAGCCATCGTAGACCCGGTTGAACACCCCGCTCACCTGGATCATGCCCCCCAGACCGGCGAAGCCTCCGGCGATCGCCATCACCAGGACCATGTGCCGGGCGGGATCGATGCCGGCCTGTGCCGCGGCGCGCGGGCCGAGCCCGACCGCCCGGAGCCGGTAGCCGAGCGGCGTCCTCCAGAGAAGGAACCAGAACACCACGACCGCGGCGGCGGCGAGGAACACGCCGGCGTGCAGGCGGGACAGCGGGACGATCTCGTTTGGCAGCACGATCGGGAGACGCGCCCCTTCGCCGATCGGTGTGGACGCCGGGGTGCCAAAGGCGTTGCGGGCGCTCAGCGGTCCGTTCTGCAGGAGCCAATGCATCACGAAGACGACGATGTAATTCAGCATGATCGTGGTGATGACCTCGTTCACCCCGCGGACGGCCTTGAGCAGGCCGACGATCGAGCCGTAGGCCGCACCACCCCCGATGCCGAACAGCGTCACCAGTGGCAGGAGCAACGGTGCCGGGAGCGTGGCGAATTGCGAGCCGGCCCAGCCGGCGGTGAGCGCGCCGACGAGCAGCTGGCCCTCGGCGCCGATGTTGAACAGTCCCGTCCGGAACGCGATCGCGACCGAGAGTCCGGTGAGGGTGAGCGGGATCGCCGCGACGATCGTCTCGGTGATGTCGTAGGGCGTACCGAAGGCGCCGGCGAGGAGCGCCCCGTACGCGTGGAGCGGGTCGTTGCCGCTCAGCGTCACGAACACCGCGGCCAGAAGCAAGGCGATGGCGACCGAGACGAGCGGGATGAGCGGTCCGGCGGCCCACTGGAAGGTGGGCTGACGCACGGACGGGGCCGGGCGTGTGCCCGGCCCCGTCGGCGGCTGTTGCTCGGTCACCGGGTTACTTGGCGACCGTATCCTTTGGGGTGATCTTGCCCGACTTGATGTCGGCGAGCGCGGCATCGGCCGCCTTCTTGGCGTTCTCCGGGACGATCTTGTCCAGCTTCCCGTAGCCGACGCCGTCATTCGCGACGCTGTTGATCGTGGCACCGGCCTTGAACTCGTTCAGGCGGACCGAGCGGATCACGTTGAAGACCGCCTTGTCCACCTTCTTGAGCGCGCTGGTGATGACGACCCCCGGAGCGACATCCGCCTGGTCGGCGTCCACGCCGATGGCGTACTTGCCCTTCTCCTTCGCCGCGGCGATGTAGCCGAGGCCACTGCCGCCGGCGACCTGGAAGAAGATGTCGCAGCCCTGGCTCGCGTGGTTCAGGCCGACCTCCTTGCCCTTCTGCTGGTCGACGAAGTCCTGGCTGTAGCCGACGAGGACCTTCGTCGTCGGGCTCACGGTCTTCACCGCGTCCTGATAGCCGGCGATGAAGCGATCGACCGGCGGGATCGGCAGGCCGCCCATCGCGCAGACGGTGTTGTTCGTCGCGGCGCCGACCTTGTCCTTGGCCATCGTCGCGGCGATGACCCCGACGAGGTAGCCCGCCTCCTGCTCCTTGAAGAACAGGTTCGCGACGTTCGGCAGATCTTCGGACTTGCCGGCGTCATCCTGTGGCGCGCCATCGACGATCGCGAACTTCACGTTCGGGAACTGCTTGGCGACCTTCCAGGTGGCGTTCTGCATGAGAAAGCCGACGGCGATGACGAGGTCGGCCTTCTCCTGCGCGAACTTGGTCAGGTTCGGCACGTAGTCGGACTGCTGCTTGGATTCGATGACCGCGCTGTCGACGAGGAGCTGGGCCATCGCGTCCTTGCGGCCCTTGTCGGCGAGCGAGTTGAAGCTCTTGTCGTTCAGGCCGCCGACATCGGTGACGAGGCCGATCTTCGGCTTGTGGGTCTCCGCCTTCGCCGAGCCGGCTGCGCTGGCGCTCGGGGTCGTGGTGCCTCCGCCGCCGCCGCAGGCGGCGACAATGGTCGACGCGAGGACGAGGAACGCGAGAATTCGCTTCACTTCGGCAGGTTCCCTCCCTACAGGCTGGCGCCGATGGCGCGATGCGGAGTGTACGGCCTGCGACCCCACCCGGTGGGGCTACTGGATCGGCAGTGAACCATGCGGGACGGCGACCACATAGACGATGAAGCCCGCGTAGAGGATGCCGAGCGAGGTGAGCTCGCGGCCGCTCAGCACGTTGCCGGACCGGAGGTACACCTGCATCAGTAGGGCGGCGGCGATGGCGACCGCCGCGGAGGCGATCGCGAACTCGTTCAGCACCCAGGGCGTGAACCAGAGTCCGACCGTCACCGGGATGCAGGATTGAAAGACCATCGCCCCGGAGATGTTCCCCATCGCCAGGGTGTCCTTCTTCTGCCGGATCCAGAGGACGCTGTTGAACTTCTCCGGCAGCTCGGTCGCAAGCGGCGCGATGACCAGGGCGAGCACGAGCGGCGCGATCCCGAACGACCCGGCGACGAATTCGATCTGCTTCACGAAGAGCTGCGCCCCGATGACGATCGCGCCGAGGGCCGCGAGCACCTGGACGACGATCAGTCGGGTGTTCGGGGATGCCGCGCCACGCTGGATGTGCAGGGGATTCAGGTCTTCGTGGGCCTCGCCCTCGGGCCGTGGATCGCTGGCGGTCTGCCAGACGTAGTAGGCGTACGCGCTGAGAAGGAGCAGGCCCGCGACGATGCGGAGGAACGCCGGCTTCTCGAAGAAGGGCAACCCGAGCGCGACGGCGACGATGTACACCCCGAGGAAGAAACGGAGGTCCCGGCGAACGACCACCTGATTGATGTTCAGATGCGGATCGCGCCTCCCGCCTCGGGCATACCCGAGGACCGCGATGCCGGTCACGAACATCGCCGCCGTAGCGAGCATGAACGGTGCGCCGAGGATGGCGCCGATCCCGATCTCTTCGGAGGCCGCTGTGCCAACGAAGATGATCGCGATGATCGGGATCATGGTCTCGGGGAGCGCGGTGCCAACGGCGGCCAGGACGCTCCCGATCATGCCCTCGCTCAGTCCGAGCCGCTGGCCGAACCATTCGATCCCGTTGGTGAACAGCTCGGCTCCGGCGAGGATGACGGCAAACGACACCGCGAGAAGGACGAACGCGACGACGAGGTCCACCGGTCCAGCCTACCCAGAGTCGAGCCCTGCGGTCGAATCGCCGGCCGGCGCGTCGGCGGTCGTTACGTTCGTTCGTTCGTTCGTTCGTTCGCCGACCTCCGGGGGTGGCCGGATGGACGTGGCAGAATAGTCCGATGGTGAAAGAACTGACCCGGCCGGTGACGCCCCTGCGCCGAGGGGCCGCGCCAGACACGGCGTGGGCGTATTTCAACGGGACGTTCATGCCGCTCGCCGACGCCAAAGTGGGCGTGCTCACGCATGGCCTGAACTACGGCACCGGCGTCTTCGAGGGGATCCGCGCGTACTGGAACGCCGAGGACGGCCAGCTGTACGCGCTCCATCTCCGCGAGCACTACGAGCGGCTGCTGCGGTCCTGCAAGATCCTCAAGCTCCAGGTCCCGCATAGCGCGGCCGAGCTCGTCGAGATCACGCTCGAGCTTCTCCGCCGCTGCGACTACCGGCAGGACTGCTACCTCCGGCCTCTCGCGTTCGCGTCGGACGAGATCATCGGCGTCCGGCTGCACGACCTCACGACGTCGTTCACCGTGTTCGCGGTCCCATTCGGTACGTACATCGACATCGAGCACGGCATCAGCTGCGGCGTTTCGTCCTGGCGCCGGACCGACGACAACGCGATCCCCGCGCGGGCGAAGATCACCGGCTCCTATGTGAACGCCGCGCTTGCCAAGACCGAGGCCCAGGAGGCCGGCTTCGACGAGGCGATCGTCCTGACCCAGGAGGGCCACGTGTCCGAGGGGAGCGCCGAGAATCTGTTCATCGTGCGGGACGGCGTGCTCATCACGCCGCCCGGCACCGAGAACATCCTCGAGGGCATCGTCCGTGGGAGCATCCTGCGGATCGCCGCGGATGAGGGCATCCCGGTCCAGATCCGCCAGATCGACCGGACCGAGCTGTACATCTGTGACGAGCTGTTCCTCTGCGGGACCGGCGCCCAGGTGTCGCCGGTCACCTCGGTGGATCACCGGGCGGTGGGCTCCGGGAAGATCGGCCCGATCACGACGCAGCTGAGCGCGGTGTATTTCGACGCCGTGCACGGCAAGGGCGACCGCTACCGGAGCTGGGTGACGCCGGTCTATCCGCGCAGTTAGCCGAGCTGCCCATAGAGGTTGTTGACAAGGAGAGAGCTCTCCGTGCTTGCTTCGGGTGACTGAACTCGAAACGGCACAAGGAGGGCGCTCCGGTGTCGCACGCTCGGGCGACGCGCGAGCGGTCCCGCCGACGGTCGCGCTGGGGTCCGCTGCGGCTCGCCTGGGAGCTGCGCCTGGCCCG
>JRHI01002119.1_pt1 | contig 14484 bp, 11 predicted proteins | sample 215371 | NCBI WGS metagenome assembly JRHI01 (sample SAMN02929681, study PRJNA255918) | sediment metagenome | biome: cave system; feature: Ice Cave; material: Sediment; isolation source: sediment from deep within a dark volcanic ice cave with no known source of... ...
TCTACGACGAACGCCTGACGACCCGCCTCGCCCAGCGGGACCCGGACCCCCGTATGAGCGAGGACTCCCGGGCAGCCGCGCACCTGCTCGAGAGCTGGCTCGCCGCACGGAGCGGCCCCGGCGCGAATTGACGCTCCCCGCGGCCCGCCGATCCGCCCCGACGGATCGTCTAGGCTCTCTCGCGAAGGGCGCGCCGCGGCGCCCCGACCGCTATGAGTCCGTCACGCAGAGGAGATTCCGGGCGCGCACGCACGGCGCAGGAGCGCGAGCGCGACCGGCTGGAGCGGGAGCGCCGCCGAGCCCGCGAGCGCGGAGCCTCCTCGCCCCTCGCCGAGTCGGAACAGCGGGCGGCGTCTGACGGCGCCGACGTGCACGATGGCGAGGTGTCCTTGGCGCCGGCGACGGAGGATCGCCCGCCTGCCCGTCCGGCCGCGCCCGGTGTGCCCGCTGGGCTCGCCCGCGCGTCGACCCTGGTGAGCGGCGCGGGGAGGGCGGTCGGCGCGCGGGGCAAGCAGCTCCTCGAGCGTCGCAAAGCCCGAACGGCAGCGGACGGCGGCCAGGGCGAGCCTGGCGATACCCTGCGCCCTCGCCTCCGCACCCGAACCGATACCCGCAGCCAGACCCGGACCGGCCCGGGGCGCCCGAGCACCGGGCGTGTTCGTGCCGCGACCGCGCGCCGCCCTTCCCAAGTGTCAAAGAACAAACGCAACTCGACCGGTTCACAGGAGCCCCGCAGCCGGCGCGGGCGAATCGCCGCGCTTGCGGCGCTCGCTGCCGCCATCGTCGCACTGTGGTTCCTCTTTTCGCTCTTTCAGCCATTCAAGGGAACTGGGCACGGGAGCGTGTCGGTCGAAGTCCCGCGCGGGGCGAGCTCCGCGACGATCGGCACGCTGCTGGCCAACCGGGGCGTGATCTCATCGGCCTTTTTCTTCAAGCTGCGTGCCGCGCTCGGCGGCAAGCGGGGACAGCTCGAGTCGGGGCATTTCGATCTGCGCCTCGACATGAGCTACGGCGCAGCGCTCGAGGCGCTGACCGGGCATCGGGGGACCGCGGCGCAGATCACCATCCGGATTCCCGAGGGTCTCTCGCGGGCCGAGATCGCGCCGCTCGCCCGTCACGCCGGCACAACCGGCGATTACGTCCGGGCGTCGGTCCACTCGCACGTGCTCAAGCCAGGCTCCTATGGGGCGCCGGCGGCCGCCCACTCGCTCGAGGGCTTTCTCTTCCCGGCGACGTACGACCTGTTGCCGGGGGACCCCGTCAGCAAGCTTGTCAACGCCCAGTTGGCTGCGTTCAAGACCAACCTCGCGAAGGTCGACCTCGCCCGCACGCGCGCTAAGCGCCTTTCGATCTACGACGTCCTGACGATCGCCTCGATGGTCGAGCGCGAAGCGCAGCTCGCGAGCGAGCGGCCGCTGATCGCCGCCGTGATCTACAACCGCCTCCACAGCGGGATGCCGCTCGGCATCGACGCGACGCTCCGCTACGCGATCAAGGACTACACCCGGCCGCTGACGGTCTCCGATCTGCGCCTGCGCTCGCCCTACAACACGCGCCTCCAGCCTGGCCTGCCGCCCACTCCGATCGGCAACCCCGGCCTCGCGTCGATCGAGGCGGCGGCCCATCCGGCGGCCGTGCCCTACATGTACTACGTCGTCAAGCCGGCGGCCTGCGGCCAGCACGCGTTCTCGAGCACGTTCGCCCAGTTCCAACAGGACGCGGCCCGCTACAACAACGCCCGGGATGCCAAGGGCGGGAAGTCGCCGAGCAGCTGCCCGCATTAGTCGCCCTCCACCCAAAACGGTGAATCGGCTCGGGGTACTCGGGTGGCCGGTGGCACACAGCCGCTCGCCGGCGATGCACCAGGCGGCGATCGCCGCGCTCGGGCTCGAGCGCTGGTCATACCAGCTGCTACCGGTGCCCCCGGATCTGTTCGCCGAGACGGTGCGCGGGCTCGGCGCGGCCGGGTTCGTCGGGGCGAACGTCACCGTGCCCCACAAGGAGGCGGCGCTCGCCCTGGCCGACGGTGCGAGCCCGCGCGCCCGCGCGATCGGTGCGGCGAACACGCTGAGCATCGCGCGCGACGGGACGATCACGGCCGAGAACACCGACGCCCCGGGGCTGCTCGATGCGCTCGCGGCGATCGGGCGCGAACCGGCCGGTTCGAGCGCGCTCGTGCTCGGGGCCGGGGGCAGCGCGCGGGCGGTCGTCTGGGCGCTGCGCGAGGCCGGCGCCGCCGTCTCGATCTGGAACCGGACGCCAGCACGGGCACTCCGTCTCGCCGATGAGCTCGGTGTGCGCGCGGTCAAGCGGGCCGAGCCGGCCGAGCTGCTCGTCAACTGCACGACCGTCGGGCTCGCCTCCTCTGCGCGCGCAGGCGATGACGGATTCACGTCGTTGCCGATTTGCGCCGATGAAGTCGTGCAATACGCGTGTCTGGTCGACCTCGTCTACAGCGACCAACCGACGGCGCTCCTGAGAGCCGCGAGCGATCGCGGCCTCGAGACGGTCGACGGGCTGGAGATCCTGGTCCGCCAAGGCGCGCGGAGCTTCACGACATGGACCGGGCAACGCGCGCCGCTCGCGGCGATGCGAAGAGGAGCAAGCAGTGCAACCAGGAATCAGCAGCGATGATCGGACTGCCCATTTGAGGGTCGTGCCCGAAGGCGTCGAGCGCCGGGGGCCGGCGGGTGCGACCGATCGTCCTGAGCACTGGAACGGGCTGACGCCGCCGTCCCGGCGGGGAAGCTCGAGCCGCTTCCTGACGGATGTGATCGTCGACCTCGGGCTGTGTGTCCGCGAGCGGGTCGACGAGGCGATCGCGGCTGCCCGCGTCAGCGCGACCACACCCGAGCAATGGCTCGTGGGCGCCGGGGCGCTCGACCCCGACGGCTTGGCCCGGGCGCTCGCCGAGCGCCACGGGCTCGACTTCATCGACCTCGGCGTCTTCAGCGTCGACATGACCGCCGCCAACCTCGTGAACATCGGTGCCGCCAAGCGCTACGAGGCGCTGCCGGTCAGCTTCATCGACCAGCGGACGCTGCTCCTGGCGATGGCCGACCCGGCGAACGTCGTCGCGATCGACGACATCTCGATCATGACCGGCTACGAGATCCGCGCGGCGGTTGCGACCCGCGAGGACATTGCGAGCGTCATCTCGCGTCTTTCGCGGATCGGCGACGTCGTCGCCCAGGGCACCGATGAGGACGATGGCGTCGAGGTGGTGGAGCTGCGCGAGTCGGCCGACGACGCCCCGATCGTACGCCTCGTCCATCAGCTCGTCGCCCAAGCGGTCGAGCAGGGCGCCTCGGACCTCCACCTGTCCCCCAACGGACAGGAGCTCCGGGTTCGCTTTCGGATCGACGGCATTCTCACCGACGTCACGAGCATCCCCCGCCGGATGGTTGCCGGGGTGGTCTCGCGGATCAAGATCATGTCCGAGCTCGACATCTCCGAGCGTCGCATGCCCCAGGACGGCCGGGTCGGGCTGAAGGTCGACGGTCATCACGTCGACCTGCGTGTCGTGACCCTGCCGACCGTTCACGGCGAGGGCGTCGTGATGCGCATCCTCGACAAGGAATCGGTCGTGATGGAGCTCGAGAAGCTCGGCATGTCGCCGCCCGAGCACAAGCGCTTCGAGCGGGCGTTCAGCCAGGCCTACGGCGCGGTGCTCGTGACGGGGCCGACCGGATCGGGAAAGTCGACCTCGCTCTATGCGGCGCTGACGAGTCTGAGCACGCCGGAGAAGAACATCATCACGATCGAGGATCCGGTCGAGTACGAGCTCGAGGGCATCACCCAGATCCAGGTCAACCCTCGCGCCGGGCTGACCTTCGCGAACGGCCTGCGGTCGATGGTCCGGGCCGACCCCGACGTGATCATGGTCGGCGAGATCCGCGATCGCGACACGGCACAAATCGCGATCGAAGCCGCCCTCACCGGGCACCTGGTGCTGAGCACCTTGCATACCAACGACGCTCCGACGGCGCTGACCCGTCTCATCGAGATGGGGATCGAGCCGTTCCTCGTCGCCTCGGCGATCGACTGCGTCGTCGCCCAGCGGCTGGTGCGCACCCTCTGCGCCCACTGCAAGCGCCGGACGATCCTTCCGGCCGAAACCCTGCGCGAATACGGATATCACGCCGGCTTCGACATCGACGGATACGAGCCGGTCGGGTGCAAGCATTGCGGCGGCTCGGGCTACAAGGGCCGGATGGGCGTGTATGAGGTGATGACGGTGACGCCGGAGATCCGGACCCTGGCGATCGAGCGTCGCTCGGCGGACGAGATCGGCGAGATGGCCGGTACGCAGGGGATGCGGCGACTCAAGGATGACGGCCTCGAGAAGGTCAAGCAGGGGCGAACTTCGATCAGCGAGATTGCGCGGGTCTGCGGCAGTGGAGCGGTCGGTTGAAGGCCGGGCGCGCAAACCGCCCTCATTTTTTTCTACGTGTTGCCGATAGGGGTTGAAATGGCGCTTGATTTTGCAGACGTGCTGATGGAAATGATCGGTCGCAGGGCCTCGGATCTCCACGTCGCTGCCGGCGCCCGCCCGACGGTCCGCGTCCGCGGACATCTGAGCTCGCTCGAAGAGTTCCCGGTTCTCACGCCGGAGGACACCCGGGAGATCGTCTACTCGATCCTCTCCGGCGAGCAGCGCCGCCGCCTGGAGAACGATCTCCAGCTCGACTTCGCCTACGTCGTCCCCGGACACGCGCGGTTCCGTGTCAACGCTTACTTCCAACGCTCGGCACTCGGGGCGGCGTTCCGCTTGATCCCGACCGACCTCAGCTCGATTGACGCCCTCGGACTGCCGCCGGTGGTGCACGAATTGACGCGCAAGCCCCGCGGCATCGTGCTGGTGACCGGGCCGACAGGCTCCGGCAAGTCGACCTCGCTGGCGGCGATGATAGACGCGATCAACCAGACCCGGGACGAGCACATCATGACGATCGAGGACCCGATCGAGTTCCTCCATTCGCACAAGCGCTGCATCGTCAATCAGCGCGAGCTCGGCAGCGACGCTACGAGTTTCGCAGCCGCGCTGAAGGCAGCCCTCCGTCAGGATCCGGACGTGATCCTGGTTGGCGAGATGCGCGACCTTGACACGATCTCGACCGCCCTGACCGCAGCCGAGACGGGCCACCTCGTCTTCGCGACCCTCCACACCCAGGACGCTCCACAGACGATCGACCGGATCATCGATGTCTTCCCGGCCGAGCAGCAGAACCAGGTTCGCACACAGCTGTCGGTCGCGCTGCAGGGCGTCATCACACAGCAACTGCTGCCGACCGCCGATGGCGCCGGCCGGGTTGCCGCGTGCGAGGTGCTCGTGCCGACCCCGGCCGTGCGCAACTTGATCCGCGAGGGCAAGATCCATCAGATCACCTCGTTCATGCAGACCGGCGCGGCGCACGGAATGCAGACGATGGACGCCGCGTTGGCGACCCTCGTACGGAGCGAAAAGATCACCCTGAAGCTCGCCGCGAGCCGTTCGTCCACCCCCGAGGAGCTCAAGCGCCTGCTCGGCGCTATCGCTCTGGCCGCATAGGAGACCTCAGGCGATGAGCACGTTCACATTCAAGGCGATGGACCTCGCCGGAGCGGCGATGCGCGGCCAGGTCGAGGCCGAGACGAAGCAGGCGGTGTCCGACCAGCTCAAGTCCCGCGGGCTGGTCGTGCTCGACGTCGTCGAGAAACACGCCTCACACGAGTTCAACATGACCGTCCTCGAGCGCGTCAAGCTCGGCGACCTTGCGATCACCTCGCGGCAGTTGGCGACGATGGTCTCCTCCGGCATGACGATCCTCCGTGCCCTCTACGTGCTGGAGGAGCAGACCGAGAACAAGAAGCTTCTCGCGACGCTGAGTGCGGTGCGCAAGGACGTAGAGGCCGGGCTCGCGTTCAGTGAGGCCCTTGGCCGCCACCCCAAGATCTTCAATCCGCTGTTCATCTCAATGGTCCGGGCCGGCGAGATCGGGGGTGTGCTCGAGAGCTCGCTGACCCGAGTCGCAGACCAACTCGAGAAGGAGGATGCGCTCCGCCGGCAGGTCCGTTCCGCCATGGTCTATCCGATCGTCGTGTTGAGCGTGGCCCTCCTTGTGATGGTCGCGCTGGTCGCCTTTGTCGTCCCCGTCTTCGCCGGCGTGCTCAAGCAGGTCGCCGACACGAAGGCCGGAGCCACGCTGCCGGCGATCACCCAGGTTACGGTCAACATCTCGCACGTCGTTACCGGCTATTGGTACGCGCTGATTCTCGGCGCCGGGTTGACCATCTTCGCGTTCATCAAGTGGAAGAAGTCGGTCACGGGACGTTCCCAATGGGACAGCATCCGTCTGCGGATCCCGTTCAAGATCGGCGACATCGTGCAGAAGATCGCGATCGCCCGCTGGGCGCGAACCCTCTCGGCGCTGACGGCTGCCGGGGTGCCCCTGCTCGAAGCGCTTGACATCACCGGCAAGACCGCCGGCAACGCCGTCGTCCAGAAGGCCATGGAAGACGTGAGCGCCTCCGTCAAGCGGGGCGGGACGATCGCTGACCCGCTCAAGGAAGCGCCGGTGTTTCCAACCATGGTCAGCCACATGGTCGGTGTCGGCGAGTCGACGGGTGAACTCGACACCATGCTGACCAAGATCGCCGAGTTCTATGAGGAGCGGGTCGACGCGGCCGTCAAGGCCCTGAACTCGATCCTCGAGCCGGTGATGATCGTTTTCATCGGCGGCATGGTCGGGTTCGTCGTGATCGCGATGTACCTGCCGCTGTTCAAGGTCTACAGCCAGGTCAAGTAGGGCGGCTGTGAGGGGTCCGGCAGCGAACCTCCGCAGGTCGGGGATGCTGGTCGCCGCGCCGTCCGGCCGGCGTCACGCGCGCAGCGACGGCGGCCGGCTCGACCATCCGTCCGGCTCGAACCGCAGAGTCTCGCCGGCAGGCGTGTCGGGCCGATGGAACTCCATGACCTGGAATCTCCTTCGTCGGGCCCGCGACGAAACCGGCACCACCATGGCCGAGGTGCTGATCGTCTGCAGCCTCCTGCTGGTCGTGACTGGCCCGCTGTTCCTCGTTCTGGAGACCGTCACCCGCAACCAGAACCGCGATCAGCAATGGGGTTTCGCGATCCGCGACGGTCAATCCGGTCTGGCGAGGATGATGCGCGAGGTCCGTCAGACCGTCAAGATCGTGGCCGCCACGCCGTCGACGATTGACATCCTTGTCGGGTCGACCGGCGGGGAGGTGCACGTCGGCTACTTCTGCAACGTTCCCCAGGCCGGGACTTCCTACAACCAGTGCGTTCGAGTCCAGGCCAACTCCCTGGCGGCAGCGCTTCCGGCCCCTTCCACTGGTACGCCTGTCGTCCTGCGTGTCCAGAACGGCGGCGTCGGCGCGTATTGCAACTCCGACGGGTCCTACTCGAGCGCAGTGTTTCACTACTCGACCACCGCCACTCCGGCCGCGAGCACATCCTGCTCCGAGGCCGCCGAGCACGTGGCAGCGATTGCGCCGCTGCTGGTCAAGGCCGCGGTGAACCTCCCGGCGAACGGTGAGCTAGCCGGCCAACGCGGCGCGCTCGGGCACACGATCGCGCTCAGCTCCGCCGCCTACATGCGCAACCTGGGCTCGGGGTCATGATGCGCGGCGAGGAAGGCTTCACGCTGGTCGAATTGATGGTCGCCGCGCTCTTGATGGTCGTCGGCCTGCTCGCCCTCGTCGGCGTGCTCGACGTGACGCAGCGGCTGACGACCGTCGCTGAGCGTCAGACCTCGCTCGCCCACCGCGCCCAGCAGGAACTCGAGCGCATCCAGGCGCTGCCGTACAGCAAGGTCGCGATGGCCTCCACGCCGTCGCATTCGACCGACCCGGCGATCCCTGACTATTACGTCGTGGATGGTCCGCCGGCCACCTTCCAGTACGACCGCAAGACCCCCGCCCTGGTCGAGCCGTTCGCCGTCGATTCAGCCAATCAGTTGATCCAGCGGAGCGCCCCGTGGAGCGACGGACGGCTGCACGGGCGGATCTACGATTACGTCACTGCCTCGCACGACCCGAACTGCGACACCGGCAATTGCCCGGCCCTCGGTGCGCCCGGCGGTGATTACAAGCGCGTCACGGTCGCGATAACGCTCGACGGCGCCACCTATCCGCGCAACCCGGTGCTCGTCTCGACGCTGATCGCCAATCCCGCCTCTGCGCCGAGCGGATATGTCGTCAACGGGGTTCAGAACCCTCTGCTGAGCCCCAGCACATCGTGTCTGGACAACACGGGGACGCTCGTGCCCTGCCGTGCGGCGATCCCCGGCACGCCAAACGTGTGGTTCCTCTCTGACACCCCCACGGTCACGACCGGCGCGGGCGGCCTGTTCAGCTCCTTCAACACCACCCGCGTGCCGATCACCGGTCCCACCGGCTCCCACCCGACGCATCCGACGACGGCCGTGGTCGACTCACTGACCTGCCTGCCGGGGGCGCTCGGCCCGCTCGCCGTCATCACCGGCTGTCGCATCCCCGATCGGATGGGCACGATCCCGCCGCCGCAGGGCCCCACCACACCGCTTACCCCCTTCTGTTACAGCAGCACGAGCGGCTGCACCGGCAATCCGCCCACCGCGGGTAATCCGCCCACCGCCCAGCCGAAGGGCGGGCGCACCTTGACGCCCGACGTCAGCTGCCCGACAGCTCCGTGGACCGGAACGGACAACAACAAGGGCGCGTTCTGGGCGACCGACCCGGTCGCGGCAAACACCGTCCTGAACGGCAACGGCGGCATGACGCTCTATGCCGAGACCGCGAACGGTGTAGCGGCGAACGTCACGATCTGCGTCGGCATCTACGTGATGCCCGACCTCGCTGGGTTGATCTCGGTGCCGCCGACGACGGTCGGCGTCGTCTCCTACACGATGGCCGCCTTCCCCAGCGTGCCGACGCCCGTGTCCTTCGGCTTCAACTTCCTTGGCGCCAACAACACGTACACAGTTCTGGCCAACAACCGGATCGGGGTACGGGTCTGGGTCGACGCATCGTCTGCCACCGGCGTGACGCTGCTCTACGACCACCCGCAGTTCGCGTCGGCGCTCCAGCTGAACACGCAATGAGGGAGCTGCACATGATTTCCACCAGCATCACGCGAGGACTGCATGCAGAGCACGGGGTGGCGATGCCGATCGCGCTCGCGGTGCTGCTGATCGTCACCCTGCTCGGCGGTGCGGCGACGGTCGCGGCGGTGGACACGAGTGGTCTCTCCAACCGCGATGCGAACACCAAGCTGGCGCTCGCGGCAGCAGACGCAGGGCTGCAGGCTGCGACCTACCGCCTGAGCGTTACGCAGCCGGACGCGACCGTGGTTCCTCCGGCCGTGGCGACCCACTGCGTGACGAACGCCGGGGCGATCACGCCCAACTACCCCAGCGCCAGCCCGACCGTGTGCTACGACGGACCCCAGGCCTACGGCGCCCAGTCGCCGGACCCCTCAGCGATCCTCGGCAACGGGAACAGCTTCGAGTATTGGATGACGCTGCCGCTGGCTGCGGGTCAGGCTTGCGCGGGCCTGGCGGTCGTCAACCAGGTCGGGATCACGCAACGCTGCGTCACGGCAATCGGGACAGCCAACGGGATCGCGGCGCGCGTCGAAGCGCGCGTGGCCGCGTTCGCCGCCAAACCGCTGTTCCCGATCCCGGGGATGATCGGTCTCAAGGAGGTGTCGATGTTCAACAACGCGATGATCGCCGGCAGGGCGGCGACGAACGGGACGCTTTCGATCAATCAGTCGACCCTCGGCGAGGCGGTGCTCGGCCCCAGCGCGGTCGCGACGAAGGATGGCGTCGTGCTTCCCGACGGCGGTAGCGCCCCGGTTGTCACCCGCCGCTCGCCTGGGGAGGGACCGATCGTGCTCTCGCCGGTGGACCCCGGGACCTCGGCGACCAGCAGCGACGGCAACGACCGCATCAAGAACGCCTGGCGCTCGCCGCAGGTGGTGCCCTTCGACGCTGCCAGCTCCACGACCCGCATCATCTGGGATCCCGTCAAGCGTGACCTGACGATTCCCGCGGGCGAATCGCTGACGCTCGGGGGCGGCGACTACAACTTCTGCAGCCTGACGATCTCAGGTGGCACGCTGGCGGTCGCGAATGGCCCCGCGAAGGCGCGGATCTTCATCGACTCCCCGGAACGCACGGGCTCCGGCTGCGACCCCAACGCCGCCAATGCCGGGGTCCTCGCGGTGACCAACAACGGCAAGCTCACGAACCCGGGTGGCGACCCGACCGCGCTTCAGCTTTACGTGTACGGGCGGGCCGCCGACGGCGCCAACACCGTCACCTTTGACAGCTACACGCCCACCTTTGCGGTGCTGTACGCGCCGCAGTCGACGATCAACATGTTCAACAACGCTGGCATAAACGGCGACATCGCGGCGCAGCGCATCGTCAGCCTCGGCGTCCAGGGCCAGTACGAGGGGACCAACGTCGACACCTACGACCCGCGCGTCAATGACCTGCGCGCGCGGTCCACGGGCCTGTATTACCGCACGGCCTGGGAGCAGTGCCCGTCGCAGCCGACCACTGTCGGCGTCCCTCGATCCGGCTGCTGAGGCCCGCGATCCGCCAAGCGGAGTAAGGACGCCGCCAGATCCGTACTGCTTCCTCGACGGCCTCGCGCGTGACGATCGCGACGACCCGGGTAGGTCCGGTCGTGTCGAGCACGATCCGCGCGAGGAAGCCGTCGAACTCGACCGAGACCGCGCCGGCGGGCGCAAGTCTTGCGCGCATGGCAGCTCCTCGGCCTGCCGACCGGCGTGCTCGCCTCGCTGATGGCGACCGAGGCCGAGCAGAACGGGCACATGATCGCGGCGTTGACGGCGAGCGACAACGTTTCCTATCTGCCGCATGCCGCAGTCGCCCACCAGCTCGCGGTCCACCTCGCGGCGGCCCCCGCCGTCGTCTCGAACGGATTCCCGCCATACGACCTTTATGAGTTCCCGCCGGCGGTCGGGAAGATCCCGCTCCACCGTAGCGATGCCGGTGCATTCCTCCGATCCAGATCGTCAACGGACTCGAGCCGGGAAACATCGCCAAGGCGCTGGCCGGGGAGCCTGTAGGAACAGTCGTCAAAGCCGACTAGGGCGACCGCCGATCACCTGCCCGGTGCTCTCCCACTTCGGCGGTGTGGATCCCAGCATCCGTCGGGAGCAGATCAATCGGGTCGGAGTGCTCGCCGCGTTGCGAGGACCGGCTCAGCGCGCCCGCAGCGAGTCGATGACCAGCTCGAGGTGGCGCTGCCAGTCAAACCCCGGCCCGGTGTGGGTCATCGTCGCGCAGACGCCGCACATCAGCATCGGGATATCGGCGGCGCTGACGTCCGGGCGCATCGTCCCGGCGCGCTGGGCCCGCGTCATCAACTTCTCGGTCAGGTCGATCAGCTCCGCCTGCTCGGCGCGAGCCTGTTCCCAGACACGTTCGCCGGCGCCGAGCATCGCGTGCTGAATCGCAGCGTCGCGGGCCGCGAGCCTGGCGTTCTGGCGCAGGAGGTCGCCGAACACCGCGAACGGCTCGCCGGCCTGCTCGAGCGCCGTCCGGGTATTGGCGCTCATCGTCGTCAGCTTCTGGCGCACCAGCTCGCTGAGCAGGGCCTCCTTGGTCGGGAAGTGGCGGTAGACCGTGCCGACACCGACACCGGCCCGCCTGGCGACCTCGTCCATCTGCGCCTCGGCGCCGAGCGCAGCGAACGCATCGCGGGCGCTCTCGAGGATTCGCTCGCGGTTGCGCCTGGCATCGGCCCGCTGGGGGCGCTCGGTTTCGAGAGGGGGGCTCATCACAGAAGATTCACATCGGGGGCTTGACAAACGGAATCATAGGTCCGTATTCTGCGAGACGCAAACCGGAACCGGAGGTCAGCTTCCATGACGCCCCTCGTCGAGACCCAAGCCAAGCCGTTGCTGGACACAGCCCGGGCCAAGAACCTGGCCCTCCTGCTCCTGGCGATGACCCAGTTCGTGATCGTGATCGACGCCTCGATCGTCAACGTCGCTCTGCCGACGATCGGCACGAGCCTGCACTTCTCGCGTGCCGACCTGTCCTGGGTGGTCAACGCCTACACCCTGACCTTCGGTGGATTCCTCCTCCTCGGTGGACGCCTCGCGGACCTGATCGGCCGTCGGCGGATGTTCATCTGGGGTCTGATCCTCTTCTCCGTGGCCTCACTCGCAGGCGGGCTCGCCCAGTCGGAGGGCTGGCTCCTGGCCGCCCGGGCGGTCCAGGGCATGGGGGCGGCGATCATCTCGCCGGCAGCACTCTCGATCCTGGCCACCACGTTCGCCGAGGGTGCCGAGCGCAATAGGGCGCTCGGGGTATGGGGCGCGGTCGCGGGCGCCGGCGGCGCCGCCGGCGTCCTGCTCGGGGGCATCCTGACGAGCGGCCTCGGCTGGGAATGGGTGCTGTTCGTCAACGTCCCGATCGGGATCGCGGCCGCGGCGCTGGCGCCGCGCCTGCTGCTGGAGAGCCGCGCCGAGGGTGCCGGGCGGTCGTTCGACATTCCCGGCGCCGTCAGCGTCACCGCCGGTCTGAGCCTGCTCGTCTACGCGCTCGTCGACGCCGTGAATGTCGGCTGGGGATCGACCGCGACCCTCGCCAAGCTAGCGGGCGCAGCGATCCTGATCGGTGCGTTCCTCGTCATCGAACGCAGCGCCTCCCAGCCGCTGATGCCGTTTTCGATCTTCCGACTGCGCACCCTGCGCGGAGCCAACGTGGTCGGCCTGATGATCGGCATGTCCCTCTTCTCGATGTTCTTCTTCATCTCCCTCTATGTCCAGGGAGTCCTCCACTACACGCCGATCAAGGCCGGCCTGGCCTACCTTCCGCTGGCAGTCGGAATCATCATCTCGGCCGGCGCCGCGTCGGCCCTGGTGACCCGACTGGGCTTCAAACCCGTCCTGATCACCGGCATGCTGCTCGTGGCCGCCGGACTACTCTGGTTCTCCCGCGTCCACACTCCCGGCGGCTCCTACATGCACGATGTGTTCGGTCCGTCCTTGCTGGCCGCTGTCGGCCTTGGCTTCTCTTTCGTGCCGGTGACGATCGCCGCCGTCACCGGAACCGGCCCACACGAAGCCGGGCTCGCCTCCGGCCTGATCAACGCCTCGACGCAGATCGGCGGTGCGCTCGGACTGGCGATCCTCGCGACGATCGCCAACAGCCGCACGAAGTCGGTGATCCTCGGCGGTCAGCACGATCCACTGATCGCGCTGACGAAGGGATTCGACCTGGCCTTCCTCGTCGGGGCGGGCTTTGCCGTCGCCGGTGCGATCCTCGCCGCCCTGATGATCTCCTCGCGTGACAGTCGGGATCAGGCTGCCGACGCACGTGCCGGCCAGCCGGTGGCGGAGGGCGCGCCCGCATAGAGCGGACGGAAATCCGGCGTCGCGTAGCGGCCGGGCCCGGGCGGGTAGGCTGCCGATGATGAGGCCCCCGATCGCTGCGACCGTCGCGCGGACGGCATGGCGCTTGTAAGCGACGACCGGCCGATCGGCGGTGTCGAGGCGGAGTCGAAGAAACCCCGCCGGGTGGTCGACGCCGTGGATCACTACCAGCGAGAGCATCGGTGGATCGGCTTTCCGCTGGCCGTGATCTACAAGTACGCCGATGACCAGGGCGGCTATCTGGCGGCGCTGATCACCTATTACGGCTTCCTCTCGATCTTTCCGCTGCTGCTGCTGCTGCTGACCATCCTCGGCTTCGTGCTGGCCGGCGACGCCCACCTGAGCGACAACCTGATCAAGTCGGCGCTGGCCCAGTTTCCCGTGGTCGGTGACACCCTCCGCGCCCAGATCGGCGCCGCCCGCTCGAGCAGCGGGAGCACTACCGGGCTCATCGTCGGCGTCATCGGCACGCTCTACGGAAGCATCGGCGCGGCGCAGGCCACCCAGCACGCGTTCAACAAGGTTTGGGCGGTGCCGCGCAACGAGCGGCCAAACCCGGTCAAGTCGCGCCTGCGCAGCCTTGTGCTGCTCGGTGTGCTCGGGATCGGCGTGCTGATCACCACCGTGGCGTCGGGACTGACGACCGGCGCGACGAGCTACGGCGCGACGGTGGGAACCGGCCTCAAGCTCGGCGGCATCGCCGTCGTGGCCGTCGTCAACATCGGCTTGTTCATGTTCGCCTTTCGCGTGCTGACCGCGCGTGAGATACCGACCCGCTGCCTACGCCTCGGCGCCGTGATCGCCGGCCTCGGCTGGGAGGCGATTCAGCTCGGGGGGACCTACTACGTCGCTCAACTGAAAGGCACCCAGGCGGCGTACGGCGTGTTCGGCGCGGTGCTCGGGCTGATCGCCTGGATCTATCTCCTCGCGACGATGACGGTGATCGCGGCCGAGGTCAACGTCGTCTCTCAGCGCCGGCTCTGGCCGCGGTCGCTGCTGACACCGTTCACCGACAACGTGAGCCTGACCGCAGCCGACGAGCGCACTTACGCGTCCTACGCCGAGAGCGAACGCCATAAGGG
>JRHI01002120.1_pt1 | contig 14482 bp, 12 predicted proteins | sample 215371 | NCBI WGS metagenome assembly JRHI01 (sample SAMN02929681, study PRJNA255918) | sediment metagenome | biome: cave system; feature: Ice Cave; material: Sediment; isolation source: sediment from deep within a dark volcanic ice cave with no known source of... ...
CCGCGTAGCTGATCAGCGGCTTGCCCCGCCAGTTCTGGCTGATGAAGGAGAAGAGGCGGTGCTCGATTTTGTTCCATTTGCTGGTGCCGGGCGGGAAGTGGCAGACACTGATCGTCAGGCCGGTTTCGTCGGCCAGCCGCTGCAACTCCCACTTCCACAACCGCAGCCGCGACCCGTTGCTGCCGTCCCCGTCGGCGGTGATCAGCAGTCGGTCGGCCTGGGGGTAGCGCGCCCGCCCGGCCCCCTGCCACCAGCGCCGGATACTTGCCACCGCGAACGCCGCCGTGTCGTGGTCGATCCCGACGTTGACCCAGCCAGCGTTCTGGGCGAGATCGTAGATCCCATAGGGACTGACCCGTCCCAGCTCCGGCAGCACGAAATCATGCACCCGCACCTCCTCAGGGTGGCCGGTGGGCTGCCACTCCCGGCCGCCGTTCTTGAAGTCGCCGACCAGTTCCTTCTTCTTGGTATCCACGCTGATCACCGGGTCGCCCGCCGCCAGGAACGTCGCCGCCGCCGCGTTGAGGTGGGCGAATTGAGCGTCGCGATCGGGATGGTCCGTCCCCTCGCGCGTCTTGCGGTTGGCCTGCAAGCTGTACCCCCGGTCGCGCAGCGCCGCCGCGACCCATTGATGACTGACCCGATGCCCCAGTTCGCCGAGGGCGGTGGTCAGGTTCCGCACACTCTTCCAGGTCCAGCGCAACGGCGATTCCGGGTCACCACGGGTCGCCGGATCCACCAGCCGCTCCAGGTCGTCGCTTACCGTCGGGTCCAGGTCGACGGTTTTCTTGCGGCCGCCACCCGGTCGCCGGATGCGTCCCGGGGCGGCACTGGGCACCGTCCCGGTCAGTTCGGCGATCCCCAACCGGATCGCCCGACGCGACAGCCCGGTGGCGCGGGCAACGGCGGTGATCCCGCCCCAGCCCAGGGTGATGGCTTCCGAGGCCGCGACGGCCCGCCGACTCCGCTCATCCAACACGCCGGCGACGCGGGCGTAGCGTCCGGCGATCGCTGCTTCCTCATCCATGTCGCCCAGTCTACGACCAGTCGCTCAGCTTGACCACCTTGTTTCTTGACGAGTCCTTACCATGTTGCTGCCAGCGAAACCGTGCATCGCGGTCAGCCCACTTCCGCAGCCGCTACGGAATGGATGCCTGCCCGATCCAGATGCCGACGCCGGCCAAGGTCGATCGGGTGACCGTCCGCTGCGACCTCGACGGGGATCAAAAGCAGGCGGGGCGGACTGCCGAATGATCCGGCGGATGCACCGCCGTTGCCGCGACGTCAGGCGCTAACACGAGCCAGGAGGAATACGTGAGCATCACGACCTGGAAGCAGACCGATGTCGAGGGACAGCTCCGGACTGCTATCTCGATCGACGAGAGCGGGGCGCCGATCGAGTGGTTGACCACACTGGTGCGCCTGTCCGGCAGCACGGACGAACGCCGGGCGGCCCTCGCCGTGGGAGCCCGCTGGTCCCGACGGCACGGGGATCTTGGGCGGGACGAGAGTGGATCGATGAGCCGCTCGGAGGGATATCACGAAGGTTGATGCACGGCGACGAGCGCACCGAGGGTCGGGACCGGCATCGTCTTCCGACGATCCAGCCGGCGTCGGCGGCCGAGCAACTCATCAACGGAGGCGGGGAGCATGACGGACACAGTCGCGCGGATTACGAACTGGGATGATTCGGTGCTGGAACAAGACATTCTCGAGAGCATCTCGCTCGACGTACCCTGGGCGACGATCGAGCTGTTTGCCGCCCTCGTTCGCCTCTCGGGCTCGCCAGAAGAGCGCAAGGCGGTCGATTACCTGATCGAGCGTCTCGGGTCCTGGGACGTGCCGTACCGACTGCATGAGCCGGAGTGCTTCATCTCCATCCCGCTGGAGGCAACGGTTCGAGTCGAGGCGCCGGATGGCAAACGCTTCCGCGCCAAGACGACCGCGATGTCGGTCTCGACAGACGGCCGCGAGCTGTCGGGCGAACTTGTCTACGTCCCGCCGAAACTCCGAGAAGACGTCGCGGACGATTGGTCGTACGGCCTCGACTTCACGGGTCTCGATGTTGCGGGGAAGATCGTCATCGCCGATGGAATGGCCGCGCCGGGTCGGGTGATCGACGTGATGACCGCCGGCGCGCTGGCCGGGGTCTTCGTCAACCCCGGCGAGGCGATCCACGAGAGCATCTGCACGACGATTTGGGGCACCCCCGACCTCGACTCGAAGGACCGCCAGCCGACGATTCCGGTGATCGGCGTGAACAACCCTGACGGCCGCGAGTTGATCGATCTGGCGAAGCAGGGCGGCCGCGTCGCCGTCTCGACCCGGGTCGAGACGAGCTGGCGCAAGATTCCGGTCCTCGTCGCGGAGATTCCCGGCGGCTGCGTCCCCGACGAGTTCGTCCTGCTCCACGGCCACGTCGACTCCTGGCACGTCGGTGTCGGCGACAACGCGACCGGTGACGCCACGATGCTCGAGCTCGCCCGCGTTTTCTCGCAGCACCGCGACCGGCTCGCCCGGTCGCTCCGGATCGCCTGGTGGAGCGGCCATAGCCACGGTCGCTACGCCGGCTCGACGTGGTACGCGGACGCCTTCGGCATCGACCTCGCCCGCGGCTGCGTGGCCCAGATCAACTGCGACTCGCCCGGCTGCCGCTGGGCCGACACCTTCAACGAGTTGACGGCGATGAGCGAGACAGTGCCGTTCGCCGAGACGGTCATCCGGGAAACGACCGGGATCACACCGCAGACGGAGCGGCCGCCGCGCGCCGGCGACTACTCCTTCAATGGCATCGGCATCAGCTCGTTCTACATGCTCAGTTCGACTATGTCCCCGGAAGCGCGGGCAGAGAAGGGCTACTATCCGGTCGGAGGCTGCGGCGCGAACATCGCCTGGCACACCGAGGACGACACGCTCGCGATCGCGGACCGGGCGAACTTGCGGCGCGACATGCGCGTCTACGCCGCGTCGGTGCTGCGGATCCTTAACGCGCCGCTCCTCCCGTTCGACTGGCGACGCACGACGCAGGAGTTCCGGCGGACGATCGAGCGTTATCAGCAGGCAACCGGCGACCGGTTCGACTTCCGCCCGTCCCGCGACGCTGTCGATGCCCTTGCCGCCGCACTCGATCGCTTCTATGAATCCGCCCCCGCGCATCCCGCGCCGGATGCCCCGGATGCCCGGCGCTTCAACCGCACCCAGCGGCGGCTGGCGCGACTCCTCGTCCCGGTCAACTACAGCCGGCAGACACCGTTCCACCACGACCCTGCCCTGGAGGTACCGCCGCTGCCGGATCTGGCTCCGGCGCTCTCGATGCGCCACGCGAAGGACGGGGCCGCCGAGCGCGGCATCTTGACAGCCCACCTCATGCGCGGCCAGAACCGCCTCGTCTGGACGCTGGAGCAAGCCCGCGAGCTGATCGACGGCGCGAGCGCCTAGCGATTGGTGGAGGAGTCGCCCGGCGTCGCACACCCAGCGCCGATCGAGACGAGGAACCAAGATCTGCGCATCTGTGACGTCGGACCGTCTACGCGCCAGGCGGCCCTCAAGCAGTTCGTCTCACCGGGCGTGACCGTTGTGGCGCGGCGGCCGGAGGGCGGGCCAGCGAGCATCGAGTCGATGTGGGAGGAATACCTGCATGTCCCGCCGCTGATGGAACTGGCGGTCAAACTGGAGCGGCAGGGCTTCGACGCGATCGTTCCCGGCTGCTTCGGCGACCCAGGACTCGACGGCGTCCGCGAACTGGTGAGCATTCCCGTCGTCGGTGCCGGCACCACGTCGATGCTGCTCGCCGCGAACCTCGGCCACCGCTTCGGCATCGTGGCGGTGCTCGAGAGCGTCGTCCGGCCGCTGGAGAACCTCGCCAAGGTCGCGGGCGTCGCCGACAAGCTCGCCTCCGTCCGGCAGATCGGCATCCCCGTCCTCGAGCTGGATGGAGACCGCGAGATGACCTTCGCCTGGCTCGTCGAGGCCAGCCGGTGCTCGATCGAGGAGGACCGAGCGGACGTGCTCGTGCTCGGCTGCGGCACCTCTCCTTCCGTGCCGTCGAACTGCAGGAGATCGTCAGGGTTCCCGTCATCAACCCGCTCCGGGTGGCTCTTCGCACGGCGGAGCTGCTTGTCGTCCGCGGTCTGAGCCACAGCAAACGCTCCTAGCCGGTCCCGCCGAAGCGGTCGTCGGAGTTCGTCGGCGGACGGTAGTCAGCCTAACCGCCCGCGGGCGAAGCAGCGCTGGTGGCACCGTTGCTCCACTACTGGACGGGCCCCTGTCCCTGCTCGTCGCTCGGTTCGTCGTCCAGCCGGCACCGTCCAACGCCTCGGTAGCCGACAGCTCCTTCGCCGGCGTGTGGTGTCGCTTCGGATATGAGTTGGTGGGTCGCTCCTTCGTGCCCTCGTTCCCCGTCAGCCGGACGCGCATGCTCAGGAGTCCGACCGTCGTCCCGACCGCACCGGATGAGGTGGTGTTTCGAATTTGCCACGCCACGTCCGGCTGCTTCCGGGCGGCAATCCCCGCGGTGATCCCTCCCTTCGATCTTGGCTCCCACTCCCGAACGCTCCCCCAGCTTTCGAAGCGGGAAGTTGCTCCGTAGTGGCGTGTCGTGGCGTGATGAGAGAAAACCGTCAGGCCGGATTCGGTTTTACCCTACCGCCTGGCCTCCGTGCAAAAAGCAGCGAACCAGCCGCCCGTCGACCGAAACGGGGGGAGGCATGCGATCGCGGCAAATGTCCATCTCGTACGGGCACCGGGGGTGGAACGGGCATCCGCTCGGCAAGTCGATCGCGCTCGGGATACCGCCTTTGATCGGGATCTCTTTCTCCGGTCGACCCGGTTCGGGGATCGGGATAGTGGCGATCAACGCCCGGGTGTAGGGGTGCTCAGGTTGGCGGATGACGCTGGCGGTCGGACCGATCTCGACCACCCTCCCGAGGTACATGATCGCCGTCGTGTCGCACAGGTACCGGATGAGCGAGAGGTCGTGGGAAACGTAGATCACGGTCAGGTTGTGCTGCCGGCTCAACTCCTTCATCGTGTTGAGAATCCCGGCGCGGACCGAGACGTCGAGCATCGAGACGGGCTCGTCGGCGATCAGGAAATCCGGTTCCAGCACCAGCGCCCGCGCCAGCACCACGCGCTGCAGTTGGCCGCCGGAGAGCTGGTGCGGGTACTTGTTGAAAAACGCCTCCGCTGGCCGCAGCTGCACGTCGTCGAGCGCCTGCCGGACCCGCTCGACGCGCTCGACGGCGGTGCCGATCTTGTGGATGATCAGGGGTTCCGAAACCGCCCGCAGGATCGTGAAGCGCGGGCTGAACGACTCGTACGGGTTCTGAAACATCAGTTGGGCGCGGCGTCGGAACGCCTTCAGCGCCGACCCTCTCAGCGTGCCAAGGTCCTCGCCGTCGATCCGAATGACGCCACTCGTCGGCTCGAAGAGCTTGAGGAGCAGCTTGGCGGTTGTGCTCTTGCCGCAGCCGCTCTCCCCGGCGATGCCCATGATCTCGCCCCGCCTGAGGTCGAACGAGATGCCGTTCACTGCCTTCACGCTGCCCTGCGGTCCGGCGAGACTGCCCAGCGCACCGTGACGAATGGGGAAATGCTTGACGAGATCGCGGACCTCGATCAGGGGGCGCTCGTCGGGCCGACTCGCGCGCCGGTCTGCCACGTGGTCGCCTCCTTTGCCAGCATTCTGAGCAGATCGACTTCCGGCCACCGATGGCACGCTGCCCGATGACCGGGCGCGACCTCCACGAGCTGGGGTTCTTCGTGGAAGCAGCGCTCGATCGCGAATGGGCAGCGCGTGTTGAACCGGCATCCGTTCGGCGGATCGACCAGGTCCGGGGGGTACCCTTCGATCGAGATCAGCGCCTGATTGGGATTCGCCAGGTTCGGGTACGCGTTTTGCAGGCCGAGCGCGTAGGGGTGGAACGGCTCCTTGAAGAAGCGCTCGGCCGTCGCCCACTCCATGATCCGCCCGGCGTACATGACTGCGACTTGATCGCACGTTTCGGCGACGACGGAGATGTCGTGGGTGATCATGATGACTGAGAGCTGGAGCTGGTTCTGCAACCGGCGGAAGGTCTTCAGCACCTGGTGTTGGACGATGACGTCAAGGGCCGTGACCGGTTCGTCTGCGACGACGAGGTCGGGGTTGAGCGCCAGTGCCATCGCGATCACCGCCCGCTGACGCATGCCGCCGGAGAACTCGTGCGGGTAGTTGTCTAACCGGTCGCGTGACAACCCGACCAGGGCGAACAGCTCTGCAGCGCGCGCTCGGGCCTCGCCCCGACTCCGGTCGCCGCGCCGCACCAGCACCTCCGCCAGCTGCGCCCCGACGCGGCAGACCGGATCGAGCGAATCCATCGAGGACTGGGGCACCATGCTGATCTCACGCCAACGCAACCGGCGCATGTCCGCTTCCGACAGCTTGAGGAGGTCGCGCCCCTTGAACAGCATCTCGCCGCCGGCGATCCGACCGTTGCGGGGCAGCACGCGCAGCAGAGCGCGCCCCGTCGTCGTCTTGCCGCATCCACTCTCGCCGATCAGCCCGAGGTGCTGGCCGGCGTCCAGCGAAAACGACACCTTGTCGACCGCCCGCATCACCCCGCGTCGGGTGTCGTAGTGGACTTCCAGGTTCTTGATGTCGAGCAAGAGCATCCCGCTAACGCTCCCGCAGGCGCGGGAAGAGCAGCTCTTCGTAACCCCGCCCGATGAAGAACCCCGCCATCACCGCCAGCATGATGCAGACACCGGGCGGCACGAACCAGTAGTAGGCGCCGCGCGAGAGCGCCTGACTGACGTAAGCATCCTCGAGCATGAACCCCCAGCTGACCGACTTCGGATCGCCGAAGCCAAGGAAGCTCACCTCCGCTTCGGTGAGGATGGCCCAACCGATGGCCAGACTGCCGTACAGGAGCGACAGCGAGAGGATGTTGGGCGCGATGTAGACGAAGATCGTCCGCCACGCGCTCGCGCCCGAGACGCGGGCCGCCTGGACGAAGGCGCGCTCGCGGACGGTGAGGACCTGGCTGCGGATGACGCGGGCCGTGTCGCGCCAGAGCAGGAGCGCTATCGACAGGACGACGTTCCAGATGTTCGGGTGGAGGAACGCAACGAGGACGATGACGAACGGCAGGAACGGGATGCCGAAGGCGACGTCGGTCAGGCGCATCAGTGCGCCATCAACCCAACCGCCGAAATAGCCGGCGACGAGCCCGACGATCGTGCCGATCCCGACGACGAAGAACGCGGCCGAGAACCCGACCAGCAGCGCCGGTCGCGTGCCGTAGACGAGTTGCGAGAAGATATCGCGGCCGATATTGGTCGTGCCGAGGAAGAACTCGCCGCTCGGCTTCTTGTTCGCCAGCCAGATGCCGTTCTGTTGCTGGACCGCCTGCGGGTCGTGCGGCGCGATGACCGGCGCGAAGACGGCGACGACCGCCATGATGGCGTAGATGACGACGCCGGCCATGGCGAACCGATCGCGGCGCATGATCTCGACGGTCGGAGCGAGCACCCCGGCGATCCTCGCCCACGGGCCTGGCGCGCGGCGCTTGGCGACGACATCGTCCCCGTGGACCCGCTCGGCCATCAGCCCACCTCCCGCCGCGATGCCGCCACGCGGGGGTCGAGGACGCTGTAGAGCACGTCCGACAGCAAGTTCATGACGACGATGACGACCGCGATCAGGAAGAACGCCCCCTGCGCCAGGGGATAGTCCTTCGATTGGACTGCCTTGACGAGCATCCGCCCAAGACCCGGCCAACTGAAGACCGTCTCGATCACGACATCGCCGCCGACGGTGTAGCCGATGCCGAGGGCGAGCGCGGTCACGATCGGCAGGAGGGCGTTGCGGGCGGCGTGCTGGAGCATGATCCGCCACTCCGGCAGCCCCTTCATCCGGGCCATGACCACGAAGTCCTCGTCGAGCACTTCGAGCATGTTGCTGCGCATCAGGAGCAGCGGCAGACCTTGCAGGTAGATGCCGAGGGTGACGGCCGGGAGGAAAAGGTGCCGCCAGAAATCGCCGGACCGCACCTGCTCGAAGATCGAGCTGTAAATGACGCCCGGTTTCGCGACGCCCGAGGACGGAAACCAGCGAAGCCGAAAGGAGAAGAACGCCAGGGTGAGCATCCCGACGAAGAACTGCGGCGCCGCCCTGGTCATCAGTGTGATGAGGATGCCGACGCTCTCCACAGTCGTGCCGCGTCGCCAGGCCAGGAACGCGCCGCCGATCACGCCGAAAACGTAGGCGACGAGAAGGGCGGTCCCGGTCAGGAGGAGCGTGTTCGGGAAGACGTCCATCAGCAAACCGAACACCGGCTGCTTCTGGAAGAACGACGTCCCGAGGTTCCCGGTCGCGACGTTCTTGAGATAGTAGAGGTATTGGACGGCGAGCGGTTTATCCAACCCAAATTGCCGCTTGAGCGCCGCCTGCTCCTCCAGCGTGAACGTGGTGTCGATGTAGGCCGCCAAAGGACTGCCGGGCATCAGCCGAAAGATCAAGAAGAGGATCGTCAGGATGACCCACAAAACGAATGCCATCTGCGCCATCCGACCGGCAAGGTAGATCAGCCTGGCTCTGCCCATGCTGCGCTCCGAGTCACGGCCCCCTCACGCCCATTCTGCCGCGCGGAAGGAGCCTGAGAGGCGTAAACAACGGCCGGTTGCTCCTGCCTGCTGATGGCTAGATGGACCCCGATGGCGCCACAGCACGGCTGCGGCGATTCGGATAATGTGTCGGGGCGGTTCAACCGCCCCGACGGAAGGACGGCATTGGCCGAAACCGTCGTGTGCTACGACCCGCCGGTCTGCAGCGTCTCGGTCTTCCCCTCCGGGTAGACGAGAGCGCCGCTCGCGTCCCAGGAGTAGCCGGCGTCCTGAAGGACCTTCTTGGCGCCGGCGATGTCCGGATCGCCGTACTCGGGCAGGCCGTCGGCATGCCAGAACTTGAGCGCCTTCGAGACGTGGGAATCGGCGATGGTGGCGAATCCCTTGAAGATGTTCGCGGCGATCTGGTTCTTGCCTGTGACCATTGCCATCGCCCGGCGCAGCGCCGGATCGTCGAGCGGTGGCCGGCGCTGGTTCGGCGCCAAAAAACGAAATCCGACGACGATCGTCGAAATCATCGCTAGCCCGCCAGTCGAGTCGACCGTTTGCTTCAGCAGGTCTGGGTCTCCGGTGTAATCTGAGAGGAAGTTGATTTCGCCGCTCTGGAGCGCGCCGACCGCGGCCGAAACGTTCGGCATGTCGCGGAGGATCCACTTGCCGATCTTCGGCGCGTTGTAGTGGTCCGGGTTGGCCTCCAGGATCACCTCTTGCGACCGCGCCCAGTTGACGTACTTGAACGGACCGGAGCCGATCGGCGCCTTCTCCTGGTACTTCTCAGCGTTTTGCCCTTGCTTCTTGAGGTCGGCCAAAATCGGCTCCCAGATGTGCTTCGGGATCAGGTTCAGCTTGGACAGACCCGACGTCTCAAAGGCCGCGCTCGGTGCCGACAGCTTGAACTCGACCTGGTTGTCGCCGACCGCTGTCGCCGAGGCGATCCCCTTGACGAACGGCTTGTACATCGGCGACATGTCGCCGACGGGGGCCTGGAAGCTGAAGATCACGTCGTCGACGGTCACTGGCGGCCCGTCGTGCCACTTCAGCCCCTGACGCAGCGTGCAGACGACGGTCGTCGGATCCTTCCACGCGACCTTTTCGGCAGCGGCTGGCTGCGGCAAGCCGGTCGGGTCGATGCGCATCAGGCGATCCCAGACCAGCTCGGTGATCCACGAGTCGGCGACGCCGGAGATGTAGAGCGGGTTGATCGCCGCGATCGAGGTCTGCGTATTGAGGATCAAGTCCTTCTTGTCGCCCTTCGGCGTCGCGCCGACGAACGTCCAGAAACACTTGATGCCGATCCCGCTCGCCTCAACGATGGTCTTCTCGTCCCAGACGTTCTTGCTGTAGGCGTAGTTGGCGTGCGGGTAGACCCAGAAGAGGAACGGCTGATCGCGGGCGACGAGCTGTTGGGCCTGATCGATCAGCGTTTTGCGCTTCTCACGGTCCAGCTCGGCGCGCTGCGCCTCTGCCAGCTTGTCGTACTCGGGGCTGATGTAGCCGACGAAGTTGTAGCCGTCCTTGGCGGTGCTGGAGTGGAAGAGGTTGTAGATGAACTCGTCGGGATCGAGCCGCTCGGGACGACCGATCATCTCCCAGGCCGTCATGTCCCACTTGTCGCGTTTGTACCAGACGTAGTCGCTCAGCTGGTCGCCCGGCATGACCTGGACGTCGACGTCGATGCCGATCTGCTTCAGTTGCCCGACCAGGAACTGGATCGACTCGTACTCCTGGGGGATCGTCGCCTGGGGATCGGTTAGCACCTGGAGCTTGCGGACCTTGCTTCGTGCCGCTTGCGCCGCCGGTGCCGCGCTCGTCGCGGTCGACGCGATACCATTGAGCGCCGTCGCGGCGGCCGCCATCCCGCCCAGCGCGCCCACGCGCCGGACGAACTCTCGCCGCGACAGATGACCGGCGTTGAACCGTGCGACCAACCGGGCAAGGTCTTGCTTTTGACGCTCCGTCACGGTGTCTCCTCCTCACAAATCGGTGCGCGAACGCGTCACGATCCCTACGGAAACAACAGTCAGCCGCCCTGGTGAAAGATCTCTTCGTGGGGTGTATACCACACTCCGATACGTTGCTGCCGGATCAAATCCCGGAAGTTCTGGACAAGCGCTCCGTGGCTTGGCCGCCCAATCAGCCGCCGCCGTCGCCTCATCTCGGCCCGACGGGAAATCCGGCCACGGCAGCGTCGCGTCGATGTCGCGTCGTCCCCACGGGTGGCATCCGGATCGCCCACCGCTGTCGCTGGGCGGCATCCTCCAACCGGCGGTGGCGGCGATGCTGGGCGGCTGCCGCAGCCTCTCTGCGGTGGCGCAAGGGGGCCGGGAGCGCGTGGAGGAGGATCCGACAGCGCTCCTCTCGCTCGGGTTGCCGCCCGGACGGAGTCCCTCGCCCCCCACGCTCCACCGCGTCTTTGCCGCGCTGGAGGCGGCGGCCTTCGAGCGGGCGCAGGGGCGGTGGCGGCGGTCAGCGGGGTCGCGCCGACCGACGCGGTCGCCCTCGACGGCACGACGCTGCGCGGCATCCACGGCGATGCGGTGCCGGGGGTGCCTCTGGTGGCCGCGTTTGCCCACCACGCCGGGGCCGTGCTGGCGGAGGCGCCCAGTCCCGGCCAGGGGCAGGAACTGGCCGCCGCCAGGACCGGGCTGGGGGAGCTGCCGCTCGCTGGGCGGGGGGTGACGGGGGATGCGCTCTGGACCCAGCGCGACCTCTGCCGGCGGATCGTGGCCGGGGGCAGTGATCACCTGCTGCCGGTAGACGAGAATCAACCGGCGCTGGTGGCCGCCGTCGCGGCGGGCTGTTCCCCCCTGGACCAGTCCCGACCCGGACGGCCTGAACCCACCGACGACCGACCGGTGGCTGGTGACTGGACCCAGCGGGTGCCCCGGCGCGCCTGGGTGGGGGGCTGACGGCGATGATGGTGGTTGGACCCAGAGGGTGCCCCGAAGGTGCGCCACGGGCGGCGGGAGACCCGCGTGCTCTGGGCGCTGGCTGACCCGCTGCTCAATGCCCGGGCCGGGGAGGCGGGGACGCACGGCACCCCCTGGCCGCGCCTGGCTCAGGTTTGCCGGGTCGACCGACGGCGGGATCGACGAGGCCGGTCGGCCGGTGGTCGTCGAGTTCAGATCGAGGGGAGTGAAGCGTCTGGATGACCATTTCCGGCGTAGTTGTGGGGGATTTGGGGGTGTAGCGCGGGCGACTGGTTCGAAGCCAGACGCTCTGTCCGTTGAGCTACGAGGGCATCGACGGGCGACTGCCGTCGGCTTCGCTGAGTAGAGCAGTCGCTCCCAGTCGCGCGCAGACCGAGGTGAAGACGAGCAGCGGCCGTCGTTGCCGCAACGAAACGCCCGACGGCTGGAATGGCCATCGGGCGTCGTCATCGGGGGTGCCTTACGGGGCTCGAACCCGTGACCTCCGGTTCCACAGTTGGACGGAGGGCCGTCCGCCGCCATTCGCACACGTCCGAAATGCCGCGTTCGGACGGCCTTATTGCTCACCATCCATACGCCAACGTCCGCCGTTGTTCGTCGGTTTTGGGGTAGGTTTTGGGGTACCGTCAGGAGGACGCTGGCACGGCAGTTCGCATCTGCTTTCGCTTTTCCCGCCATCGCTGCTGTCGCCGTCCCGCCGCCGTTTCCTGGCACTCCGGACAGTACCGCGTGTTCCGCCGCTTCAAGCAGCTCCGCCCGCAGTTCTCGCACGGCACGTACGGCACGCCAGCGCACAGCAGTCCCGCCAGTTGCGCCGCGAGGATGTTGAACAGGGCGTTGCGGGGGTGGACCGGATGATCCCAGTCGTCGTCGGCCTGACCGATTGGCAGGGAAAGGAAGGGTGCCTTGTCGTCCCAATAGACGGCCGGGGTCAGCGCGGCGTGGGCCAGCCAGTAACGCGTCACGTATGAGGCAAGCCATCGCCGTTGGTAGCTCAGGCTGTGCCGGGCCCCGCTTGCGGTCTGTCGATCGAGGTTGAACGCGATCGTCTCGGGCATGAGCATTCCGAGCTGGAGGTACGGGCTGAGGCGTCGTTCTTGGACGAGGTCGTCTGCCGCCGACGCCGTCTCTGCTTCCCACGGCGCCACCGCCGCATGCAGGTGGTGGTGTCCGGCCTCGCGATCGCGGATGAGACCGACCCCGGCGAGGACTCGGTTGGGGTCGATCTTATCCCTTGCCTCACGCAGCTCGAGCGCCAGGTGGGTCACGGCCTTGGCACCCATGGCGTAGAGGCGCCATGCCTCGATCGGTTCCCACGACACCGCGCATCCGCACCAGGGTTCGGCCAGTTGGGGCACCACCCGCCGGGCTGATGGGCTCGTGGATGGCAAGCCCTGCGGGGTCAGCCCGAGGACCCCGAAGTCCCGAGCGAAGGCAGCGATCACCTCATCACTGGCGTCAACGAGCTTGATGAAGCGCAGGAAGACGTTCCGCGCCGGTTTGCCGGCGGGCCACCAGTGCCCAGCCCCGTTCTCGGCGTCGAGCGGAATGTATTCGATTCGTCCGGGACCGAGCCGCACGCGCGCCGGGGCCGCCATGCGCGCCGCCATCACGCCCTCGCCCAGACCGCTCGCTACGACCGGCACCGCCTGGCCTACGTCCACACCCGCCCAGGCAGCTGCTGCCGAGATCGATCGCCTGACGCTCATTGATCTTGTCCCCTCAACGGTAGACGGTCTTGTAGACGGTGAAATCCTAGCATGGCCGTGCGCCGCCGTCCATCATGCCCGAGGGACACGCTTGTGCCCTCCGGTTTCGAGTGGAACAAGGAGCAAACGATGATGAGCGACATGACTCCCGAGTTGGCCGATCTGCCGCTCTTACTGAGGATTCATCCGGACGTGACCCGTCTGACCAGCCTCGGGCGCAGCACGCTGTACGGCGAGATCGCAGCCGGACGGCTGCGCGCCGTCAAGATCGGCCGGGCGATTCGGATTCGGCGGGACGACTTGGGCCGGTGGCTGGAACTCCACACCGCCGGCGGCGACCGCCCTGAGGCAGCGTGGCCATGGCCACTGCAACGCAGCACGCCACGGCATCACCAAAGGCGTGAACATGCACAGCGAGACACTGGGCGAGCAGCCTGCCATTCCACCCGCCACGCTGCCGGTCCGCATCGAGACGATTCCAGTGGCGCTGACCGAACGCCCGCAATGGGTCGCGTGGCGATGGGAATGGAGCACCGAACGCGGCGAGTGGACGAAAGTGCCGATCAACGTCCACACCGGCCGCCGGGCCAGCTCGACCACCCCCGCCACCTGGACGACGTTCGGCGACGCCCTGGCCTACGCCGAAGTTCACGGCCTGGCGGGCGTCGGCTTCGTCCTCACCCGCGACGATCCGTACACCGGCATCGACCTCGACGACTGCCGCGACCCCGTGACGGGTGTCCTGGAACCCTGGGCCGAGGCGATAGTCGCCGAGTTCGCCAGCTACACCGAGGTCACGCCGAGCGGGACCGGCGTCCGGATCTGGATCGCGGGGACCGTCGTCGGGTTGGTCCCCGACGGCAAGGCGGGCCGCCGGACCACCAAGCCGCCCAAGATCGAGGTCTACAGCGCCGAGCGGTACTTCACCGTCACCGGTCATCGTCTGAACGGAGGCGACCCCATGATCGCCGCGCGGCAGCCGCAACTGAACGCGTTCTACGCCCGCGTCTTCCCCCCGCCGAACGGCGCGGCTCCGCAAGCGCCCCCCGGCCACGCGCCGCCCGCGCAGCTCGCCGACGACGCGGTGATCCGCCACGGTCGAGACGCCGCCAACGGCGCCAAGTTCTGCCGCCTGTGGGCGGGCGAGACCGCCGACCACGGCGGGGACGACAGCGCCGCCGACCTGGCGCTGCTCTCCCTCCTCGCCTTCTACACGCAGGACGGCGCCCAGCTCGACCG
>JRHI01002121.1_pt1 | contig 14475 bp, 13 predicted proteins | sample 215371 | NCBI WGS metagenome assembly JRHI01 (sample SAMN02929681, study PRJNA255918) | sediment metagenome | biome: cave system; feature: Ice Cave; material: Sediment; isolation source: sediment from deep within a dark volcanic ice cave with no known source of... ...
ACGCGTAGCCGGTCGGCACGACCGTGTGCTCCACCGTCCAGAGCGACTCGAACCCGAGCTCCTCGGCCAGATGGGCGAGCTCGACCGCGAGCTCCGGCCGGGCGAACGGCCCCGCGTTGGCGAACATGATCCCGAATTTCACTTTGGTGTCCTCTCGCCTCGGTCGCGCGCGGCCCGGGTCGGCCTCGACCAGGCGTCGCTCCGGTCGCGGCAGCCCGCGAAGCCTACGAAGTCTGCATCCGCTCTGCTCCGCCCACTCGGGGCGCCATGTTCGCTCTCCCTTATGCTGCGGTGGTGAAGATCGGAGTGCTCGGAGCAACCGGACCCGCAGGCCGTGGCCTTGCGGCGCGCCTTGGTGATTGCGGATACGACGTCCTGGCCGGCTCGCGTGACCGGGCGAAGGCCGAGATGGTGGTGCGCGACCTACGGGAGCGATGGGGCGACCGGGTGGCTCGTGTCGTGCCGGCCGACAACAAGGCCGCGTGCGACGCCGACGTCGTGTTTCTCGCCGTCAATGCCGACGCGGCGTTGGCGACGGCCCAGTCCTTCTCCGACGGGCTGGCGGGCAAGGTCGTGGTGTCGATGGCGAACCATCTTGTCCGGCGCGGGACCGAGTTCAACGCGGTGCTGCCGCCGCACGGGTCCATCGCCAAGGAGATGCAGGTGATGCTCTGGCGGTCGAAGGTCGTCACGGCCTTCCATCTGGTGCCCGCGGCCGAGCTCGTGAATCTCGACGAGCCCATGGTGAGCGACGTGGTCGCGTGCGGCGACGACGATGGCGCCCGCGCCACCCTGATGGAGATCATTGGCAGCATCCCCGATCTCCGGGCCTTCGACGGAGGTTCACTCGAGAACGCGGTCGGGATGGAGACGTTCGCGGCGATCCTGCTCACGATCAACATCCGCCACAAGGTGCGGGCCGGCCTGCGCCTCAGCGGAGTGTGACGTGGCGATACGGCTCTACGAGACCGCTTCCCGCAAGATCGTCCCGTTCGAGCCCGACCGGCTCGTTCGTATGTACGTCTGCGGCATCACGCCGTACGACTCGACCCATCTGGGTCATGCCGCGACGTACCTCGCGTACGACCTGCTGACCCGACGACTGCAGGAGCTCGGGCACGAGGTCCGCATGGTGCGCAACGTCACCGACGTCGACGACTCGATCCTGCCTCGCGCCAGGGAGCTCGGCGTGCCGTACCTCGACCTCGCGGAGGCGGAGATCGCGCGCTTCCATGCCGACATGGAGGCACTCGACATCCTCCCGCCGGTGCGCGAGCCGCGTGCGACCGAGACGATCGGGGAGATCGTCGGCATCATCGGCCGTCTGCTCGACAAGGGGAACGCCTACCTGACGCACGGCACCGTCTACTTCGACGTGTCGACGTTTCCCCGGTTCGGTCAGCTGTCCCACTATCCGCTGGATCAGATGGTTCGTCTCGCCCGGGCCCGCGGCGGCAACCCCGACGATCCGCATCGCCGTGCGCCCCTCGACTTCGTGCTCTGGCAGCAGTCCGGGCCGGGCGAGCCCGCGTGGCGCGCGCCGTTCGGGGTGGGTCGCCCCGGGTGGCACGTGGAGTGCTCGGCCATGGCGATGGAGGAGCACGGCCCGACGCTGGATCTGCACGGTGGAGGGACCGACCTGATCTTCCCGCACCACGAGAGCGAGATCGCCCAGAGCGAAGCCCTCACCGGGAAGCCCTACGTCCGCCACTGGATGCACTCGGCGATGGTGGCGTACGAGGGCGAGAAGATGAGCAAGTCACTCGGCAACCTCGTGTTCGTCAGCGATCTGCTCAAGGTGGCCGACCCCCGGGCCATCCGGCTCACGCTCATGCGTCATCACTACCGCGCCGGCTTCGAGTACCACGACACCGACCTCGAGGAGGGCACCGCGCTGCTGCACCGGCTGCTCGCGGCATCGCAGCGCTCCGACGGTGCCGACCCGCGGCCGTGGGCGGAGCGGGTGCGGAACGCGCTCGACGACGACCTCGACGCGCCCCGCGCCGTCGAGGCGCTCGACGACCTGGCGAGCGCCGTTCTCTCGGGTGGTGACGACACCACCGCCCCGAAAGTGCTGCGCGAGCTCGGCGACCTGCTCGGCCTCGATCTGCGCCGCCCACTCTGAGCGTGTCCCGTGCGAACGTGGCAAAGGGCCGCCGGGGAGGCGCTGGTAACGTCGCTCGGCGATGAGTGATCGCATCACCGTCACCCTTCCCGACGGCTCCCAGCGCGACTACCCGAGCGGCTCGACCCCGGTCGACGTCGCCGCGTCGATCGGCAAACGCCTCGCCAAGGACGCGCTCGCGGCGAAGGCCGACGGAGAGTGGATCGACACCACCACGCCGCTCGTGCGCGATGCCAAGCTCGAGATCGTCACGCCCGCGAGCGACGACGGACGCGAGGTGCTGCGCCACTCGACGGCACACGTGATGGCGCAAGCCGTCACCGACCTTTTCCCGGGGGCGAAGTACGCGATCGGCCCCGCCATCGCCGACGGCTTCTACTACGACTTCGAGCTTCCCGACGGCGCCCACTTCACCGACGACGACCTCGCCCGGGTCGAGTCCCGCATGCGCGAGATCGTCGCGGCCAATCAGCCGTTCCGACGTGAGGAGCTCCCGTTCCACCAGGCCCTCCAGGTGTTCGCCGACCAGCCCTACAAGCGGGAGATCATTGAACGAGTGCGCGACGGCGCCGGCACGGTGGTCGAGGCGTCGGAGGTCGAAGCGGGGGAGACCGTCTCGGTGTACGAGAACCCTCGCGACGGCTCGGCGCCCTTCGTCGACCTGTGTCGGGGACCGCACGTCCCCTCGACCGGCCGTCTGCGCGCGTTCAAGCTGACCAAGGTCGCGGGCGCCTACTGGCGAGGAGACGAGCACCGGCCGATGCTGCAGCGGATCTACGGGACCGCGTGGGAGTCGAAGGAGGCGCTCGAGGAGCACCTGCACCGCGTGGCCGAGGCCGCCCGGCGCGATCACCGTCGTCTCGGCGCCGAGCTCGACCTCTTCTCCTTCCCCGACGAGATCGGGTCGGGCTTGGCGGTGTTCCATCCGAAGGGTGGGCTCGTGCGCCGCCTCATGGAGGACTACTCGCGCGAGCGTCACGAGCAGGCCGGTTACGAGTTCGTCTACACGCCGCACATCACGAAGTCGGAGCTGTTCGAGACGTCGGGCCATCTCGACTGGTTCGCCGACGGCATGTTCCCGCCGATGCAGCTCGACGGCGGCACCGACTACTACCTCAAGCCGATGAACTGCCCGTTCCACATCCTGATCTACAGGAGCCACACCCGGTCGTACCGCGAGCTTCCGTTGCGCCTCTTCGAGTTCGGGACGGTGTACCGCTACGAGAAGTCGGGTGTCGTGCACGGGCTCACCCGCGTGCGCGGCATGACCCAGGACGACGCGCACATCTTCGTCACGCGTGAGCAGATGGCCGACGAGCTCCGCTCGTTGCTGCTGTTCGTGCTCGACATGCTGCGCGACTACGGCCTCGACGACTTCTACCTCGAGCTCTCGACGAAGCCCGAGGGCAAGGCGGTGGGCAGCGACGCGGAATGGGACGAGGCCACCGCCACGTTACGGAGCGTCGCCGAGTCGATGGATCTCGAGTTCGTCCTCGACGAAGGCGGCGGCGCGTTCTACGGACCCAAGCTCTCGGTGCAGGCCCGCGACGCGATCGGTCGCACCTGGCAGCTGTCCACGATCCAGCTCGACTTCCAGCTCCCGCAGCGCTTCGATCTTCATTACATCGGCGCCGACAACGAACGGCACCGGCCGATCATGATCCATCGGGCGTTGTTCGGCGCGATCGAGCGGTTCTTCGCGATCCTGGTCGAGCACTACGCGGGCGAGTTCCCGGCCTGGCTGGCACCGGTGCAGGCGGTCGTGCTCCCCGTTGCCGACCGTCACGACGCTTACGCCTTCAGGCTGGTCGACCGTCTCCGGGCCGAGGGTTTTCGCGCCGAGATGGTCGACGCCCATACCGACACCCTCAACAAGCGCGTCCGAGGGGCGAAGACCCAGAAGGTCCCCTACGTGCTCGTGGTCGGCGACGCCGACGCGGAGCAGGGCACCGTCGGCGTGAACAAGCGGGGGAGCAGCACGGCGGAGCGTGACGTGCCGCTCGACGCCTTCATCGAGCATCTCGCCGCCGATGTCGCGGAGCGCCGGTGAAGCGGGCGCGGACGTCCGTGTGAGCAGGCTCGAACGCCTGTGGGCGGGGTGGCGCTCCAGCTATATCGAAGGGGTCGTCGCGGACCCGACCGAGCATCCCGACGACTGTCTGTTCTGCCGGCTCGCCGAGCTGCCCGACGAGGAGGCACTCGTGCTGGAGCGAACCGAGCGCACCTTCACCGTGATGAACGCGTACCCGTACACGTCGGGGCACGTCATGGTCGCGCCGCTCCGCCACGTCGCCGATCTCGAGACGCTCGACCCCGACGACGCCGCGGCCGTGATGCACGCGACCCAGCGCGCCTGCGCCGCGTTACAGCGCTCGTACCATCCCGACGGTCTCAACGTGGGTGCGAACGTCGGTCGGGCGGCCGGCGCCGGTGTCCCCGGTCACGTCCACGTGCACGCGCTGCCGCGCTGGACCGGCGACACCAACTTCATGACGAGCGTGGCCGAGGCACGGGTCCTCCCCGAGAGCCTGCGGGACAGCTGGGAGAAGTTGCGGGCCGCCTGGCCCGCCGCCTGACCCGCGGCCTGACCGGCGTCACATCGTCCCGACTATTGGGGTCGATCGGCGCCGGGCCGCTACCGTCGACGGCGTGACCGACGTCCCCCACAACGGGCCCGGGCCCGCCGGCGACGCGCTCCCCGAAGACCTCGACGTCACCGCCTACGTCGGTCCGTACGTCTTTCCGAGCATGACGCGCCGCCGCATCGCGGGTGCGCTCTACGCCGGTGTCGCGGCGGCGTGCCTCGTGGGGTACGCGGTGACGTCGAACGGTGGCGCACTCGTCGCCGGTGTCGTGCTCGGTGCCATCGCGGCGTATCACTTCCTCGCGGGCTGGAACCTGGCCGTCGACCAGACCGAGGCACTCGTGGTCGCCACCCGCACGGTGGGCTTCCCGGTGGGGCACGCCTCGGCCCAGCTCGCGTGGCGCGGCCTGCGCAGCCGGCCCGCCTGGCGCATCCTTCTCTACAGCGCCGACGAGCCGCCGAGCATGCGGGGCCTGGTCGAGCTCGACGCAGTCGACGGCCACGTGCTGGGCGAGTACACGGAGCTCAACCCCGAGGACTGGTCGCAGTACGGATACGGTACTCTCCCTGTTCAGAGCACATCTTCGCCGTAGCACGACACTCTACCGTCTACAATCCTGGCGTGGAAGATACCGATTCGATCCTCTCGTCCTGGGCACTCGCGCTCCACGACCACCAACCCTCCACACGGCGGCTGTACGCAGACATCCTCCAACGCTTCGCCAGAAGCCTCCCTGTGGGCGTCTCGCTGCTCGAGGCGACCCGGACGGACGTGAGGGCCTACTTCGCCTCCTTACAGGCAGAAGGGCTCTCACGGTCGACGATCCGCTCGCGGTGGATCGCGCTCCGGTCGTTCTACGGCTGGGCGGTCGCCGAGGACGAGATCGACACCAACCCGCTCGACGGGGTGAAGGTCGAGAAGGCCGACCCACCGCCGGCCGAATTCCCGAGCGACGACGAGCTCGCCATCCTGTTCAAATCGCTCACCGGGCGCGGCATATGGGAACGGCGTGACCTCGCCATGATCCGACTCGCCGCCGCGACCGGGCTGCGCCTCGGTGAGCTCTGCTCGCTGAAGGTCGCCGACATCGACCTCGCCCGCGGTGTCGCATACGTGCGGCACGGCAAAGGCGACAAGGCGCGTCTCGTCACATTCGACGACAAGACCGGACACGTGCTCGACCGGTACGTCCGCGAGCGCGGCCGGTACCGCCTTGGCGACCTCCCCGACCTGTGGCTCTCGAGATTCGGGCCGTACGGCATCAAGGGCGCGCAGCACATGATCCGGCGTCGTTGTGAAGCGGCCGGCATCCCGGTCTTCCACTGGCACCAGCTTCGCCACCGGTTCGCCCACACGCTGCTCGAGCGTGGCGGCACCGAAGGCAGCCTCGCCCGGCTCGGCGGCTGGTCCGACCCGGCCGTCATGCGCCGCTACGGCGCCTCACGCGCTACCGAACGGGCTTTGAGCGAATATCGGAACCTCGGCGGGGTGCTCTAACGGCACGGACCGGGGCGGCAACGAAGGTGACCTGATGCGTCTCGCCGGGTGGCGTTCACGCGTCATGTTGCAACGCTACGGCGCCCCCGCGGCGGACGCTCGGGCCCGTGAAGCGCACCGGCGATTGTCACCACGGGACCGGCTGAACGAATAGCGGAATAATCGGTGCGGCGGTCGTATGCGACATTTGTTGCATGCCGCTCACACCGTACGAACGAACACTCCGCGCCCGGTACGCCGCCTCGACCCGATGGGCGAACATCACCGACAGGCGGGCCGCACTCGAGCCGGCCCGTAAAGGGCTCGCCGCATCGTTCTACCGCGGCACCGAACACCTGCCCGCCGATGTCGCCGACCGTATCGCCACGTCGAGACGGAAAGCCCATTACGCCAAAATGCACCTAGCGTCACTCCGGGCACGCCAACGGGACGCGTCGTGACCGCCGACGAGGCACGCGCCGGGCGGGCCCGCCAGCTCGCCACCGAGTACGGCGAACCGGAACCGATCTTCACCGGTGGCGCATTCCTACGCCTCGGGCGGCGCACGGGCAGCCAAATCGCCGCCGAATTCCCCCGGCCCGCACGACCCGCACCAGCGCCGCCGGCCCCGACGGTCACGCCGATAGCCGCACCCGCCGCCTATCAACAGGACTGGGCAGAAACCGAAACGATCGCAGCGACCACCCGGTTCCGGGAACGCATCCTCAACGACGAAGGTCTCGACACCCTCGCCGACCCCGAATGGCTCATAGACGGGATGCTCGCCCTCGACAGCATCGCCATAGCGGTCGGACCGTCAGGGCAATACAAAACATTCGTCGCGATCGACCTTGCCGGCCACGTCGGGAACGGCATCCCGTGGCAAGGGCATAGCGTCAAATGCGGGCCCGTCGTCTACGTGATCGGCGAATCGGCACGCGGTGTCAAACAACGCGGCCAAGCATGGCGGGAACATCACGACCGGCACCAAACCGGTGTCCGCTGGTACCCCGAAGCGTTACAGATCGGCGACCCCGCCAGCATTGCCGCACTCACCGAATATGCGACCGAAATCGGCGCCGTGATGATCGTATTCGACACGCTCGCCCGGAGCACCGTCGGCACCGAAGAAAACTCGGCGAAAGAGATGGGGCTGATAATCAACACCCTCGACCAGCTCCGGGCCGCCACCGGCGCCTGTGTTCTCTGCGTCCACCACACCGGTAAAGACCCGACCGCCGGTGCCCGCGGATCGTCCGCAACGTTCGCGGCGATCGAAACCGAGCTGAACATCACCGGCAAAAACCTGTCAGCGACCGTCAAAACGACGAAACAGAAAAACGGTGACCCTTACCCGGCGATCACTCTTCGCCTCGACCGGGTCGCCGATTCGCTCGCCATCCTTAGCGGCATCGACGCCGAGATTCGGACCGACGGGCTCACCGAAAACATGCTCGACGAGCTCGCATCGGTAGACGGCCAGGACGAGGGCGTCGGCGTGAGCGCCAAAACCATTTCGGACGACACGGAAATTCCCGCCACGACCGTCCGCCGCGACGTTGGCGTCCTCGCCGGGACCGGTTACCTCGAGCGGTTTGGCGGCACGAAACCCGTCTACCGGCTCACCGAGAAGGGTCGCGGTGTCGCCGACCGGGTGAGGATTATGAGAGAAACCTGACGCCAAACGCATTTGGCGTCAGGTTTGAAGAAACCACGACGCCACTGTCCGTTTTGTCCGTGGCGCCGCCCTGACCAGCGACGACACCACAGAAACCACGACCCTTTTTTACGTGGTGGAAACCACCACACCAGAAACCCAGGGTTTATCCCTGGTTTCTGGTGAGGACCACTGACCCTTCAATAGACACCGCGAAAGGAAAACTACGTGAGCCCTCGTAGCGCGGGCAGGTTCGGCCGGCAACGCCGAGAACGTCAACGGGATGCGCGGCGGCGACGGGCACGGGATCGTCGGCTCGGCCGGCGCCCGAAGGACGATGACGGGAAGGGCGGGCCGGGATGATTACGGAGGAACAGGTGGCCGGGTTTCAGGTGATGCTTGCCGGGCTGGTCTCGAGGATGTTGGCCGGGGTTCCTACGGCTGAGAACATCCCGGCGTTCACCGCCTGGTTGGCCGGGTCAGGTTGGACGGCCGCTGAGGTCGAGCTCGCATTGCTCGGCGAGGTGCTGGCGGCACGTGCGGCTGTTGCTATGGCACAAGCAGCGATCACCGGTCTCGAGGGCGAGCTGCACGAGGCGCTGCCGGGCGGGTATGCCCGGTCGGCCCGTGGCGACAGGCCCGGTTACCTGTGATGTTCACCGTGTCTGCCAGGTGGCAGGGGTGCCGTGGCATGGGTGCGGCATGGGTGCCCGGCTCGAGCCGGCGCGGGCGGGAGTGTTCGTCACGCCTCACACCGCGTCGCCGCCGGCGTGGAAATCGTCAGATTGGGCAATCAGGCGCGGATCGACGGGGTGGCGTCGCAGGACCCCAGCTGGCAAACGCACCTATATAACGGCATACCCATATAACGAAAGGCGTCAAAACGTGACCGATGTTGAGCTCCGCGACCTGCTCGGCCTGATCGCCGGCGTTACGGACAGCGAATGGAACCGGCTCGAGGTGTTAGCGAAATCGGATGGCCGCGTTTGGGCGGATGCTGTGCACCGGAAGGTCGGGAAGGTGCACCGGGATGGCGGGAACCGTCGGTTGACACCGCGGACGTGGCGTGATGGCCGACCGTAAGCGGGGCGAGGATATCCGGGTGCCGTTGTATGACTGTTTCTGCGATGAGGCTCACGGTTACTGGTGTGAGCTGCACGACGAGCTGTGCACGGATGACGAGAAACGACGACGGATGTTGAAGGCGGCGGCGGAACATGACCGGTGATCCAGAATCTTGGCGGTCATCGCGGATTTTGGCGGTGGCCGAGCAGGACACCTGCTCCGGCGCGGTTTTTTCCCCGATTCCGGGGCCCTTTTTTTCCGGGGGAGCCCGATTCCGCCGGGAGGTTGCACGGTGGGACCGGTGAGATTGCCCTGTAAGGCCCCTCCAGGCCCGTCTGCGGCGTTTGGGGACACAGCGTGCCTACGGATACCCGGAAAGGCTGAGAAGTGATCTACGCAACGATCGTGTTTTCGGATGATCGGGGCCGGTTGAGCTCGTGGCGTGGCCGGTTGAATGACGAGCTCTACCAGCAGCTACCGAGGGCGTCGAAGGCGGTGGCGCCGTGCATCGGGTGTGGGCGGGTGCGGGCCCGTGACGAGGACCGTTCGGGGCCGCGGTGTGGCGATTGTTTCGCCGCGCATCGGGCACGGCGGGATCGCCAGGAAGATACTGTTTGACAGGTTCTCCCATTTGGGTGTATACTGTGGTGCACATATCCGACCCTCACCGTCTGACCATTCAGAGACGGCACACCCCGGCAGGCAGGGTGTCCCGCACAGAATCGTCGTCGGAGCGCCGGTACATAAGCACCAGGCGGCGGGACGCTCGAGCACAAATGTTCGCGTCCCCACATTTCAGATTTGAGGGGTAAATGGATATCAACGAAATTCGAAAGCGGCTTGAGGCTGCGCGTGGTGAGGCTCTCGCGGCCGAAAAGGCGTACGACAAGGCGATCAAGACTCGTGGCGATAAGGGTGCGGTCGATCAGGCCGAGGCGTATCTGATCGCGGAGCAGCGGGCCGACCGGATCGCCGGCGAGTTCGAAGCAGCGGTGCGTGACGCTGTGAACCGTGGCGAGCTCACAGTCGAGCGTGGCGACGGTTCCGGTTCGCGTGACGATGAACGTGACCGTAAGGGCCGGTCGCGTCGACCTGCCGGCGATGTTCGTGACACCGCGATCCGTTCTCTCGAGCGTGTCGCGGATGAGCAGCGTTCCGGCCCGGTCGACACGAAGGTTGTCGAACGGTATGTCGGTGCGATCGAGAAGGACACGACGGACCTTTCGGCCCGTTATGTCGAGGCCGCGTCGGACGAGGATTACCTCGGGGCGTTCCGCAAGTACGCGAACGACCCGGAACGTGGTCACCTGTTGTGGGATGACCGTGAGCACGAGGCGTGGCGTAAGGCTGAGGCGGTCCGTGCGACGCTGACAGACACGTCCGGTTCGGCACTGTTGCCGATCCACCTTGACCCGAACATCATCCTGACGAACACGGGTGTCGCCGGCGATTTCCGGTCGTTCTCGCGTGTTGAGACGTTGCCGGTCGGTAACACGTACAACGCGGTGACGACAGCGAACGGTTCGGCCGAGTGGGTCGCCGAGAATACACAGGTGAGCGACGCGACCCCCACGCCGGCGACGAAGGCTGTCCCGGTCTACAAGGGTGATGCTTACTTCCAGTACACGATCGAATTCGCGCAGGATTCGAAGGATTGGGAGCAGCAGGTTACGAAGTTGCTCGCCGACGCGAAGCAGCGGCTCGAGCAGACAGCGTTCGCTGTCGGCACGGGTGGTACGCAACCTACGGGCATTGTTACCGCGTTGCAGGCGGTGACGGCGTCACGGGTGAACGCTACGACGAACGGTTCGTTCGGTGCGCCTGACGTGTTCGCACTGTTGCAGGCGTTGCCGGCCCGTTGGTGGGATCAGGACCGGGGCGCATCATGGCTGAGTAACCAAACGTTCGGTGTCGAGATTCGCAAGTTTGCTCTCGCGTCGGGCAATGTGAGCTCCGCGTTTTGGGCGGACCTTGGTACGCGGGAACCGCCGACGTTGCTCGGTTACCCGGTGCATCACGCGTCCGGGATGCAGGCGACACCTCTGAGCGCGGCGACGGCCAGCAACGACGACATCCTCGTGGTCGGTAACTTCAATCAGTATCTGATTGCCGACCGTCTCGGTGCGACCGTCGAGTTTGTGCCGACGGTGCTCGGCGCGAACCAGCGGCCGATCGGTGCGCGAGGCATCGTGCTTTGGTTCCGTACCGGTGCGGATGTGTTGGTGCCGGACGCGTTCCGAATGTTGCGCGTCTAGCTGATCGTGATGGCCGGTGATGCTTGGGCGGCCGGGCATCGCCGGCCACCACTAATGGTGGGCGGGCCGCCGGTTTCTTTCGGGCCGGCGGGACCGTTCGCCGCTCTACTCGTTCGGCACGAAACCGATGCTCGGCGGTGGCGGCGGTGGTTGCGGCGTCTGCTCGCTCTGGCGCTTGTAGAGCAACATGATGTTGCCCGTTGCGAGCAGGGTCATCCCGATGGGCTCCCATCCGTCGGCACCGAACTGGTTGAGGTATTGCAGTTCGCGGCCCGTGAACCCTTCAAAGGGTTTCGGGTGGCGAGATACCAGCAACGGGAACACTTGCCATGTCGTCATGGGCTGACAATACGCCGCCCGAGCCGGCGCGGCGACGAGGTCGCGGTGCTAGCGAAAGAGGGTTGCGGCGACCGTCGTGACGGCGAGGGCGAACATGGGAATCAAGTGTCGCTCAATGTCCAGCGCGCCGAGACGATGTAGGTGTGTGYGTGCTCGTCGAGTTCCTTCGCCGGGATCGTCGCTGAGCGGATGCCGGTCTCGGGGTCGGTGCTGTGAGCGCGATAGCGGTACAGGCTGACGGGCATGACTACGACAGCGTATTTCGACGTGTCGCCGTGGGGCCGGTCGTACACCGGCACGTATGCCTCGGCGCCTTGTGACACGGCCCAACCGTTGCGCAACACATCGTCGCCAGTCGCGTCGTCGACCATCACGTAGGCGAGCACTTGCTCCGAAGGTGCGAACGTTCCCATAGGGCACTCTCGTCGGCATTCGCTCGGTGTCACTTGAGAAACCCGAACGGACGGCCGCCTTGCTTCTGCGGGCGGGCCGTGTGAGCGGCGCCCTCAAGCTGTCACTACTTCGGCTTCGTCGATCCATCGCGCTAGGACGCTGAGCGCCGCGAGTTGTTCGAGCGCGATCTGCGGTTCGAGCTCGGCGGAATGGTGCGTGACCGGGTTGCGGATCGCCAACATGCAACCGCGTCCGAAAAACATCGCGCCCTCGTGGAGCGACTGCCAGGTTTGACTGTTCGGCGGTATCCCCCGGAATCGCAGCCGCGGCGAGTTTACGCTCGGCGGGTCGGTACTGAAGGCTTGCGTGACGAGCGGGGCGCCCGTGATGTCGTCGCGGCCGAGCCGGGCCTGCAAATGCTCGTCGACCACGGTTGCGGCGGCTTGAACGGCGTGGCGGTAGTACCTGCCGTCCCAGAGGCTCGCCGCCGGTCCCCATACGGCCGGGTGTAGCCCTGTGGCGGCAAGCTGCGGGCCGGTGGGGCCGAGAATGGTCGCCAGGCGGGCAGCGTTCTGTAAGAGCCCTTGGAGCTCGACCGCAGCGCGCCGAGCCTGAAGCCACTTCCAGCGCCCCGCAGCTGCTTGGAGACGCGAGGCAAGGTTCGGGTCGAGTTCACGAGCGATACCTCGCACCAATGGAAGCAACCGCGTAACCGCATCTTCTGATCCTCGAAAGGGCTCGACGGAGGCGGGAGCGGTGGTGCTGGCCAGGACTCGATTATGGTCGAGTTCGACCAGAAAGGCGTCGACCTCGTAAAGCGCGGCTTCCACGTCCATGCCCCGCAATGTACGCGCACCACGCGACGCGGCCCCGTGACACGGGCGGTCCCCGGGGGGCGGCGTCGGTCGGTCAGATCGGTGTCCCGGTTACCGGCGAGCCGAAACTTGCTCGACCTCATACCGGACCCCGTCGATTTTCTGCGCCAGGTTACTGAACGCGTTTCCGTACCTCGAGGTCACGGCATTTGAGGGCGTGCACGTTCGCGTTCGTGCCGACATGCTGGACACCGGCTCCGGCTTCGGTGAACCGGACACCGTGATCCGGCTTGCCGAAGAACGTGACGAACGTGTCGCGCTGCACGGTGCGCCATGTGGCCGGTTCACTTTCCCGTTCCCAAATCACTTCGGTCACGTCGGCGTCAAACCGCGCCGATGTCCTCGTATGCGTCGATACCCATGACGTTCCTTTCGGTCGGTGTTGCCCCGCACTTGAGAAGAGGGGACGGCCGACCCTGGGGACGAAGCCGGGCCGGCTCAGGGGAGCTAGAGCCTAGCCTTCCCTTAGGCTTTAGCTCCCTTGACCTACGGTGCTAAGGACCGTAGGCAATAACAGAGAGGTAATCTATTGCGCTACTACTACATTGGAGTAGCGGCCGTTTCCATTCTTATGATTCTCGGTTTCGTTCTTACTATTCGTTTCGTCCGTAAGCAGGAGGAAATGGAGACAAAGAAACGTAGCATGAATAACGCCGAGAGAATGGAATGGGTACGGTGGTCGAATAAGCGTGACGAACCAGGAATATGGAGATTAATAGGTTGGTTACTTCTCACGTTCGGAATGGTAGTAGGGGCAGCACTAGCCTTTGCTATCTACGAATGGTTCTTTATTGCGTACCTACACTGGTATTGAAAGGTGGTGAAATAGACATGAAATGCGTAGCCTACTTGCGAGTCAGTACGCAAGAGCAAGGTGACTCAGGTCTAGGGCTTGAGGCGCAAGAGCAAGCCATAGCGGCTGAGTCCGGTTCGACTGGATGGCCGATCAGCCGGTGCGTACGCTCCCGCCGTGGTTGTCACGCACATGCCGAAGCGCCCTGACTACGGGCTCGGTCAGTGCTTCTACTGCGGCGGTGCGCTGACCGCTAAGCCTGCGCCCGACGTGTGCATCGTGATTGTGTGCGGCTACTGCGGGCGGGAGTGCGCGTAGCTCAGGGCCCGCCAGTGAGCCATGCCGTTGGGATGCAAACTGTCCCGTCCGAGCGCACGGGACGCGACCCAACGAGCGCCATCACCATCATTTGGGGCTCCGCCGTTTGATTCGCGGGACAGGGGACAGTCGTAGTCGTCGGGACGTGCACGTCGACAACCGCTGAGCCCGAGCCCGAGTCCGATGACGACGGGGCGAACAGGCCGTACGCGACAAGGCCCAGAATCACGGCGGCAACGGCGGCCACCGACAAGAGCAGTACGACGAACGACCTCAACGCCGACTCGTGCTTCGGGGCTCTGGCCATCGTGCGCCCCGTCCTCTAAGAGGAAAGTTACCCCTTATGACGGCGGTACCGCCCTCCGGTCTGGCCTATCGAACGTACGTTCGGTATCGTGCCCCCAGTTGAGGTCGACGCCCTAACTCCCCACAGAATGGGTGTGCGCCGGCCACGGAGGGCACGGCGTTAGAAACGAGCCACGGACCGTCCCCCCGGCCGTGGCTCGTTTCGCGTTCCGGGTCCAGCGCTTGAGTCCTGAAGCGGTCGGGGTCGGGGTCTTGCCCACACGGCATGGGGAGCGTCCCTCCCCCGAC
>JRHI01002122.1_pt1 | contig 14459 bp, 13 predicted proteins | sample 215371 | NCBI WGS metagenome assembly JRHI01 (sample SAMN02929681, study PRJNA255918) | sediment metagenome | biome: cave system; feature: Ice Cave; material: Sediment; isolation source: sediment from deep within a dark volcanic ice cave with no known source of... ...
GGGCGGCGGCCAGGGACCAGCCTGAGTCCGCGCAGAAGCGCAGAAGAAGGTGAGCAGATGATCGGCAGGCAGGCGGTGGTGGAATTCGCATCCGAGCACGTATCGCCGTGGGGCGAGCTGAAGCTGATCTCGGGCACCGCCAACCCGGAACTGGCCGAGCTGATCGCGGAGGACATCGGGGWGCCTCTGGTCCGGTCGGCGATCAATCGCTTCTCCGATGGCGAGATCGACGTCAAGATCCACGAGTCGATGCGGGGCCACGATGTCTTCGTGATCCAGCCCACCTGCTCGCCGGTCAACGAGAGTCTGATGGAGCTGTTCATCATGCTCGACGCCCTGCGCCGGGCCTCGGCGGGCCGGGTGACGGCGGTGATCCCGTACTACGGCTACGCCCGCAAGGAGCGCAAATCGCAGCCCCGAGAGCCGATCAGCGCCAAGCTGATGGCCAACATCATCACCATGGCCGGGGCCGACCGGCTGCTCCTCATGGACCTGCACGCCGAGGCCATCGAGGGCTTTTTCGACGTTCCCACCGACCATCTGACCGCGGCCAAGATCCTGGCCGGCTACATCCGGGGCCGCAGCCTGCCCAACCTGGCGGTGGTGGCCCCTGACGCCGGCGGGGCCAAGCGGGCCGAGTCGCTGGCCAATCGCCTGGAGGCGCCGATTGTCTTCGTCTACAAGCGCCGACCGCGCGACGAGGAGATGGAGATCATCGACATGGCCGGCGACGTGGCCGGTCGGGATTGCGTGGTGGTCGAGGACATCATCTCCACCGGTGGCACGGTGGTCACTGTGGCCGACGCCCTCAAGCGGAACGGCGCCCGTTCGGTCACGATCGCCGCTTCGCACGCGGTCTTCACCAAGGGGGCGATCGATCGCTTGCGGGCGGCGCCGATCGATGAGGTGGTGGTCACCAACTCGATCCCGATCCCGGTCGACCACCGGGTGCCGCCGCTGACCGTGCTCTCGGTGGCACCGCTTCTGGCCGACGCCATCATCCGGGTCCATGAGAACCGGAGCGTCAGTGAGTTGTTCCGCTGATGTCCGGCGACCGGTCCCTGACATGACCGCGGCCGAGCCACCCGCACCCGGGCCCCGTCATGGGGCCTGACCTGCTGATCCCGATCCCGCTGGCGCTCGCCATCCTCGGCGTGTGCGTTTTGCTCTCTTGCGCGGCCTCGGCCGCGGAGACCGCGCTGACTTCGGTCGGTCGCTTCCGAGCCCGGCACCTGGCCGAGTCGGGCGATCGCCGTGCGGTGACCCTGCTCAGGCTCTTCGAAGATCCCAACCGGTACCTGTCGACCGTGCTGGTGGTCAACACCGTGGCCCTCATCTTCGCTTCGTCGATGGCGACCGTGATCGGACTCCAACTGCTGCCGGTGGGGTGGGGTTTCTGGGGCGATCTGGCCGTCTCCGCCCTCCTCTCTTTGTTCCTCCTGATCTTCGCCGAGGTCACCCCCAAGACCCTGGCCATCCGTTACGCCGACCGGGTGGCGCTGGTCTCCGCCCGGCCGGTCGACTGGCTGGCCGGTATCTTCCGGCCCGTGATTTGGTTGATCACCCTGGCGGCCAGAGTGCTCACCGGCGGCCGAGGTGCCCACGCCCCTTACCTGACTGAGCGCGARCTGATGACCATGCTCCACGTATCCGAGGAGCARGGGGTAATCGAAGAGGATGAGAGGGAGATGATCCACGGGATCATCCAGTTCGGCGACAAGCGGGTGCGCGAGGTGATGATCCCGCGGCCCGACATCCACGCGATCCCGATCGATGCCGACCTCGACGAGGTGATGGATGCCATCCGGCGCTACGGGCACACCCGTTTTCCCGTCTACCGCGAGGATCTCGACCACATCGTCGGCCAGCTGAACGCCAAGGACCTGCTCTTCTACCTGCCCAAGGAGGACCGCTTCCAGCTCAGCGAGCTGCTCCGTCCGATCCGGGTCACGCCCGAGCAGAAGAAGGTCGACGAACTTCTGCACGAGATGCAGGCCGAGAACGTGCACATGATGGTGGTGGTCGACGAGTACGGGAGCACCGCCGGGCTGGTCACCCTGGAAGACCTGATCGAGGAGATCGTGGGCGAGATCCGCGACGAGTATGACGCCGCCGAGGAGGACCCGCTGGTGATCGTCTCGCCGACCGAGGCGGTGGTCGACGCCAGGATGTCGCTGAGCGAGCTCAACGAGCGGCTCGAACTCGGGGTGGAGCAGAGCGAGGAATACGACTCACTGGGAGGCTACATCCTCTACCAACTGGGGGAGATCCCCAAGGTGGGTGACACCCTGACCGGAGGCCGGGCGCAGATGACCGTCCGCTCGATGACCAACCACAACCGGATCGGCAAGGTGACCATCCGGCTCCTGGGCGAGCAAACCTGGCCGGCCGATCTGCTCGAGGAGATCGGCATGGCCCGGTCCCAGCCCGGCCCTGAGCCGGAGCCGCCGGGCGCCTCCGAAGATCGGGAGGACCGGCGCTGAGCGAAGGATCTCGGCCATATCGGGGCCTGCCGGGCCGGCTAAGGTGGAGGCATGAGGTCAGCCGGTGCCGCCGCGATCGCCGGCGTCTGCCTGATCGCCGCCTGYGGKGGCAGCCCGGGGCATGCGAGCCAGTCCACCTCGCCCGCTTCCGCACCGGCCGCCTCGGTGCCAGCGGGGTCGCCGCCGGTGCCGACCGCGTCGCCGCCGGTGCCGACCGCGACCCCGCCGCCGCTCACCCCGCCSCCGACGACCGCTCCGCCCCTGGGAGCGGCGCCCGCGCCCGGCGCCCCCACGCCCCTGGCACCGGTCGATCCCGCCCAGGCCGCCTGCCTCACCCGGCTGGCGCCTGCCGAACTGGGGGGTGCCATCTTCCAGGGCGCGCCGGCTCGCCTCTATTCGGCGGCCGGCGGAGTTTCGCAGAATCAGGCCGGCGCCGCCGGATATCTCAGCTGCACCTACTGGAAGGCGGCCGAGCCGGCGACCAGCGTGAGGAACGTGATCGCCTACTACGAGGTCTACTCGACCGCGGATGCGGCCGCCAGACAGTTCAACCTCAACCGGGGAGGCTATCCGACCGGAGGCGGCGCCACCGTGACCGACCTCAGCGGCACCGGCGATCGTGCCTTCCTGGTCACCGGCAGCCGGCCGCTGCCAGGGGTGACCTTTCAACTGCTCCAGGCGCTCCGGGGAAGCCGGATCCTGATGGTTTCCGCGGCCGGCATCCCGCTGACCCGCGAAGCGCTGACAAACCTGGTCCAGACCGCGCTCTCCCGCATGCCGGTGGCGGGCTCCACTCCCTAGCCGCTCGGCAGGCCACCGCGTGAACTCACTCAGCCATCGCCAGCTCCGGATCGACGGGCTCCGCATGCACGTCGCGGAGCAGGGCTCGGGACCACTGGTGGTACTGCTCCACGGTTTCCCCGAGTCGTGGTATTCCTGGCGCCACCAGTTCGCGCCGCTGGCCGCGGCCGGTTACCGGGTGGTGGCCCCGGACCAGCGCGGCTATGGCGGGACCGACCGGCCGGAGGCGATCGACGCGTACACCCAGTTGCATCTGGTGGGAGACGTGATCGGATTGCTGGACGCGCTCGGTGAGCAATCCGCCGTGCTGGTCGGTCACGACTGGGGGGCCCCGGTGGCCTGGAACACCGCGCTGCTCCGCCCCGACCGAATCCGCGGGGTAGCCGGGTTGAGTGTGCCTTATGTGCCCCGAGGCACGGTCGAGCCGGTCGAAGCCTACCGGAAGCGGATCGGCGATCGCTTCTACATGCTGTACTTCCAGGAACCGGGCCGGGCCGAGGCCGCCCTCGAGCGCGACGTCAAGACCAGCCTGCGCCGGCTCTTGACGGGCGCCTCCGGCGACGCCCCGCCGGGAGTCGGCTGGCCGGCGGTGATACCAGAGGGCAGCGACATCGTGGAGGCGATTCCAGAGCCGGAGACATTGCCGGCATGGCTCACCGAGTTCGATCTCGAGGTGTTCGCGCAGGCCTTCGAGGCCGGCTTCGGCGGCGGCCTGAACTGGTACCGGAACCTGACCCGCAGTTGGGAGCTGATGGCGGCCTGGAAAGGCGCGCCTTTGCTGGTGCCGGCGCTCTATATGGTCGGCGACCGCGATGGTGTGTACCACTTCATGGAAGTGGAGCGCCGGCTGCCCCTGCTGTCGAGCTGGATGCCCGGGCTGACCCGGACCGTGGTGCTGCCCGGCTGCGGGCACTGGACTCAGCAGGAGCGCCCGGCCGAGGTCAATTCGGCGCTGCTGGAGTTCCTGGCCGGACTCGCCTGACCCGCCGCCCCCGACCCGACGGCCGGTGGGCAAGGGCGGCATGCCTACGGCATGCCTAAGCTGAGCGCGTGGCTACCTACGTCGACCGCGGTATCGTCCTGCGCCGGATCGAACACGGCGAGGCCGACCGGATCCTGACCGTGCTCACCCGAGGCCACGGCAAGGTAGGTGTGATCGCCCGAGGCGCTCGCCGCCTCCACAGTCGCTACGGCGGCCTGATCGAACTCTTCGCTGAGCTCGATCTGGAGCTGGCCCGGGGCCGCAATCTGGACGTGCTGGTCCAGGCTGCGGTGGTGCCAGGCCCGGTGCTGGCCGGCGACCTCGACCGCACCGCGTACGCGGGCCTGGTCGCGGAGGTGGCGGACGCCGTCACCGAGGACCGGCACCCGCTGGAGGGCCTCTATGACCTGACCCGGGCGGCGCTGGTCGGGCTGGGTGTGGAAGAAGATCCACGGCTCGCGGTGATCGAGTTCCTGGCGCGGATCCTGGACTTCATGGGCTGGGGGCTCCAGGTCGACGTGTGCGTTCAGTGCGGGAGGCCGCTGCGCCCGGAACCGGCCGCCTTCCAGGCTCACTCCGGGGGCTTTCTCTGCTCCAGTTGTGTGCTGGGCGAGCCGGAGGTGATCGGGGTGACCGCCCTCAAGGTCCTGCGCATCCTCTTCGCCGGGGACCCGGCCCTGTTCCGTCGCCTCCGTCTCGACGCCGCCACCCTGGCCGATCTGGAGCGGGTTCTGGAGATCCATCTGGAGTGGCAACTGGAGCGCCGGCTGCGGTCGCTCCACTTCCTCCGCCAGGTGAGAGGGGGTGGTTGACCGGCGCCGCGGGGCCGCCTGGCGGCCCGGGGAGCAGCTACCATCAAGCTTGGCCCGCCCCGCGCGAGCCGACCCGGATCCAGGCCGTCGCTTCAGCATGCCGTCGGGCGGCGGGCGGCGCGGCATCACGAGAGGCAATCCAAATCCATGGCCGTCGACGAGTCCCAGCTGATGGACAAGGTGGTGGCGCTCACCAAGCGCCGCGGCTTCGTCTTCCCGTCCAGCGAGATCTATGGGGGGATCAACGCCCTCTACGATTACGGTCCATACGGGGTTGCCCTCAAGCGGGCGATTCGCGACCTGTGGTGGCGGCACATGGTCGAGATGAGAGAAGACGTGGTCGGGCTCGAGGCGTCGATCATCATGCACCCCGAGGTTTGGGTGGCGTCAGGTCATGTGGCCGGCTTCACCGATCCGATGGTCGACTGTCTCAGCTGCCGCCGCCGCTGGCGGGCCGATCACCTGAACCAACCTCGGTGCCCGGCCTGCGGTTCGACCCAGCTCTCCGAGGCGCGTCAGTTCAACCTGATGTTCCGGACCTTCATCGGCCCGGTCGAGGACTCGGCCAGCCAGGTCTACCTGCGGCCGGAGACCGCGCAGGCGATGTTCGTCGACTTCAAGAATGTCGTCAACTCGATGCGGGTGCGGGTGCCTTTCGGGATCGCCCAGCAGGGGCGAAGCTTCCGCAACGAGATCTCGCCGGGGAACTTCATCTTCCGGGTGCGAGAGTTCGAGCAGATGGAGATGGAGTACTTCGTCCGCCCGGGAGTTGATCGCCGGCGACTGGTGGGCGAAGGCGAGGACGAGCGCTGGCACGCCTACTGGATCGACCAGCGGTTCCGCTGGTATACCGAAGTGCTGGGAATCCGCCCGGAGCGGCTCAGGGTGCGCGCGCATGATCCGGGCGAGCTCTCCCACTATTCCAAGGCGACCAGCGACATCGAGTACCTCTATCCCTTCGGCTGGGGCGAGCTGGAAGGAGTCGCGAATCGCACCGACTTCGACCTCCAGGCTCACCAGGAGCGGTCCAGRCAGGACCTCACGTATCTCGACCCGGAGACCGGTGAGCGCTTYTTGCCGTGGGTGATCGAGCCGGCGGCGGGAGTCGAGCGGATCTTCGTGACCTGCCTGCTCGACGCCTATGACGAGGAGGAGGTGCGCGGAGATACCCGGGTGGTGCTCCGGCTCGGCCGTCACCTGGCGCCGGTGCAGGTGGCGGTGATGCCGCTTTCGAAGAAGGAAGAGTTGATCCAGCCCGCCCGGCAGATCGTCGATACGGTCAGGCGCCTGGGGCTGCGGGCGGAGTACGACCAGACCGGCGGCAACATCGGCCGTCGGTACCGTCGGCAGGACGAGATCGGCACCCCGTTCTGTGTGACCGTGGACTTCGATACCCTCCAGGATCGGGCGGTCACGATCCGGTTCCGCGACAGCATGGAGCAGGAGCGGGTGCCGGTGGCCGAGCTGCCGGACCGGCTTCGGGCCCTGTTCGAGTAACCGGCGGGGCGGCCGGTGGAGCGGCCGGTCGCGGACCCGGGCTTGCGGCCGGCCGGGGCCACGCGATTCAATCACGGGAGTTGAGGTGTGGGCAGACCGGCGGCCGGATCGGGCCGAGGCTATCCGGAACCCACCCCGGGAGGTCCTGGATGGGCGATGCCGCGCGCGAGGTGGAAGTAAGCCGGCTGTTGCTCGCGCTGGTCCCGATCGGGCTCGGCCTGGTGGTCCTGATTGTGCTCGAACTGTCGGTCCTGTTGGCCGCCTGGCGGCGGCCGGAGGAGCCAGCCGAACCGGGCTGGCTGGAGGAGATCGATCCCGAGCCGGGCGGCCCCGGTCTGGTCGGGCAGGTGGGGGAGGGAAGGGATCCGGCGGCTTCTGGGGGCATGGATCCCGACACCGGCCGCCGCCCGCCCGGAGACACCGGCCGCCGGCCGCCCGGAGAATAAAGGACGTGACCCAGAACGGATATGGCGGTCAGGACATGTTCTCACCCCTGCGCAAGGTGCTGGTCAAGCGGCCCGACCGGCACTTCGGCGAAGCCGACCCCTCCCGGTGGCACTACTCGGGCGGCATCGATCTGGAGATCGCTCAGGTTGAGCATGATGCCTTCACCGACCTGCTGAGAGCGGCCGGGGCTGAGGTCTTCTACCACGACGAGGAACAGCCGGGCCGGGCCGACGCCATCTTCGTCTTCGACCCGGTTTTGGTCACCGACCGGGGCGCCGTCCTGCTCAGCATGGGCAAACCCGGGCGGCGCGGGGAAGAGGAAGCGATCGGGCGGCGGCTGGAGGCGCTGGGCGTGCCGGTGGTGGCGAAGATCCGCCGCACCGGGCGGGTCGAAGGCGGCGACCTGCTCTGGCTCGACTCGCACACGCTGGCCGCCGGCATCGGCTTCCGGACCGATCTGGAGGGGATGCTGCAACTTCGCCAGATCCTGGCCCCGATGGGGATCAGCGTGCTGCCGGTCGAGCTGCCTTATCACGCCGGGCCCGCCGCCTGCCTCCATCTTCTCTCCCTGATCAGCATCGTGGACGAGCGCCTGGCGGTCGTCCACCGGCCGCTGCTCAGCGTGCGGTTCCACGAGGAACTGCTGGCCCGTGGATTCCGGCTGGTCGATGTCCCCCCCGAGGAGCTGGCGACGCTGGGTCCGAACGTGCTCGCCACGGCGCCGGGCCGGTGCATCATGCTGGAAGGAAACCCTCGCACCCGGGAGCGCCTGGAAGCCGTCGGCTGCCAGGTGGAGGCGTATCGCGGCGAACAGCTGAGCCTCAAGGCCGAGGGCGGGCCGACGTGCTTGACCCGGCCGATCCTTCGGGCCGGCTGACCGGGTCAGGAGGAGCCATGTACGAGGTCTGGCGGGAAAGGGTGCGGTCGCTCACGCTGGAACTGGTCAGCCACCCGAGCGTGACCGATACCCGTGGCGAGACCCGGTTCGGACATCTGCTGGCCGAGTTGATCCAGGCCAGCCCCTATTTCCGAGCCCACCCCAACCATGTCCTCCTGGCCCGGACCACCGGAGATCCGATCGAGCGCTACAGCCTGATCGCCCTGGTTCGCGGTTCGGGAAGGCGGGCGGTGCTGCTCACCGGCCATTACGACGTGGTCGAGACCTCGGCCTATGGCGATCTGGAACACCTGGCGTTCCGTCCCGAGGCGCTGCGTGAGGCGCTGATCCGGGAGCTCAAGCTGTCGGCTTCCACCCCGGCCGCCAGGCGGGCGCTGGCCGACCTGGAGTCAGGTTTCCTGCCCGGCCGGGGGGTGCTGGACATGAAGAGCGGCCTGGCGGCGGGGATCGCGGTGCTCGAGCGGTTTGCGGCCGAGCCCGCCAATGGCAGCCTGATCTTGATCGCCACTCCCGACGAGGAGAACACCTCGCAGGGGATCCGGGCGGCGATGCGGGTGCTGCCCAGCTTGATCGCCGACTGGGGACTGGAAATCGCCGGCTCGATCAACCTGGACGCCTCGGTCGACAATGGCGACGGGACCAGGGGGCGAGCCGTTTACACGGGCAGCGTGGGCAAGCTCCACGGCTCGGTGATGTTCGTTGGGCGGCCAACCCACGCGGGGGCACCGTTCGATGGCGTCAACGCCAATCTGATGGCGGCCGAGCTGACTCGAAGGATCGAATGCGATCCCGACTTCAACGATCCGGGCGGGATTCAAGCCGCGGCCGGGGATGCCCCTCCGCCGCCGGTCAGCCTCCGCCAGATCGACCTCAAGACCAGTTACAACGTGACAACTCCGGCACTGGCCTGGTGCGAGATCAACCTGCTCTTTCACGACCGGCCCGTGCCCGCGTTGCTGGCGGATCTGAAGCGGGCGGCCCGGGAGGCGGTGCGATCGGCGCTGACCTTGATGCGCCAGCGCGGCCGACTGTATGCGACCCGGGCCGGGGTCAGCCCGCCCGCCCTCGAACACCAGCCCCGGGTGCTGACCGTCGCCGAACTGCGCGACCTGGTGGTGATGGAGCGGGGGGTGGGTGGTCTCACCCGCTGGCAGAACGAAGTCGACGCCGCCGCCTCCGATCCCGCCCTGGAGGCCCCCGCCCTCTGCCGATGGGCCACCGAGCGGCTGGTGGCGGTGGCGGGCCTGGCCGGACCGGCCGCGGTGGTGGGGGTGGCCAACCTCTTCTATCCCCCGGTCAGCGCAGGGGACTCGCTGCGCCACCAGGCGCTGGTCAACGTGGTCTCCGCCAACGTGGCGGCGCTGAGCGCCGAAATCGGCGAGCGGCTGGCCATTCGCCCGCACTTCCCGGGCATCTCCGACATGAGCTTCATCGGCGGCCGGGCCGGGCGCGGCGACTGGGGCGTGGTGCTCGAGAACACCCCCGCCCGCGGCGGCAGGTTCGAATTCGACCCGGCGCCGGTGGCCCAACTCGATATCCCGGTGGTCAACATCGGACCCAGCGGACATGACTACCACGACCGGCTCGAACGGGTTCACGAGGAATACTCTTTCGCGGTGGTCCCGGAGCTGGTCTGGAGGGTGGTCAACGACCTGCTCGCCTGAGCTGGCGTATTCTCGTCAGACATCACCCACGGAGGTAGACCATGTCCGTCAACGACTCGAGCAGCCAGAGCTGGGCGCCCACCGGGGTGTTCACCGCCGATCGAATCTGGCGCAATGGCGAGTTGGTGCCGTGGGCTGAAGCCCGAGTCCATGTCAGCGCGGTGGGGCACAGCTCGGTGGCCTCCTTCTTCGAGGGCATCAAGGCGTACTGGAACCCGGACCGCCAGGAACTGTACGTGTTCCGGCTCGGCGAGCACATGGAGCGGCTGGTGCAGTCGGCCCGAATGATGCGGGTCGACCTCGCTTATGACGCCGCCCAGTTGGAGCAGGCCGTGGTCGAACTGTTGCGGGCCAACCGGGCCCACGCCGACGTTTACGTCCGGCCCTGGGTGTTCGCGGCCGGCCTGGTTCGGGAGATGAGCGTGCCCGAAGGGTCGGCCACCGAGTGCGTCATCGACCACTGGCCGTTCACCAGCCGAATGCTGACCGAGCGCGGATTCCGGTGCTGCATCAGCACCTGGACCCGACTCTCGGACCGCATGATGCCGCCCCGGATCAAGGCTTTCAGCAACTATCACAACAGCCGACTGGCGGTGGTCGAGGCCCGTCACAACGGGTATGACGCGCCGATCTTCCTGAACCACCGGGGCACCGTCGCCGAGGGCCCCGGGGCCTGCTTGGCGATGATCCGCAAGGGCCGGATGGTGACCCCGCCGGTGACCGGCAGCATCCTCGAGAGCATCACCCGGGCGACGCTGCTGGAGCTGGTGCCGGAGCGGCTGGGAATCGAGGTGGAGGAGCGGGAGATCGACCGCACCGAACTCTACGTCGCCGATGAGGCGTTCTTCCTTGGCACCGGGTGGGAGATCACGCCGATCTACAGCGTGGACGGTATCCCGGTCGGGGAGGGCCGGATGGGTCCGGTCACTTCCCGGATCGACCACCTGTATCACGATGTGGTACGGGGCCGGCTGGGCGGATACGAACATTGGCTCACCCCGGTCTGGGCGGGAGCCGCGGCCCCGACCGCCGGAGCCYGGTAGGCGGTCCGACCAGCGGCGGCAGGAGGCGGTGAGACCGATCGACGCATTCTCCACCGCCCGGGAGATGCTTGCCGCCCTGGAGCGACGGGAGATCTCCGCCCCGGAGTTGCTGGAACTCCATGCCCGCCGGATCGAGCGCTACGATCCCGAGCTCAACGCCATCCCGGTCCGGCTTCTCGAGACCGCCCGCGAGGCCGCTGATCTGGCCGATCTCCGGCGCCTGCGGGGCGATGCCGCGCCGCTGCTCGGGCTGCCGGTGACCATCAAAGARACGATCGAGGTAGCCGGCCTGCCTGCCACCGCCGGCCGGCCCGCCCGCCAGGCCTGCCCCCCGGAGGCCCACGGCCCGGTGGCCGACCGAGTGCTGGGTGCGGGCGCGGTCTTGCTCGGCAAGACCAATGTTCCCACCGACGCCATGGACTGGCAGTCGAACAATCCGATCTATGGCCGTACGGTGAACCCCTGGGATCCGGCCCGGACCCCGGGCGGCAGCACCGGGGGTGGTGCCGCCGCCCTCGCCGCCGGCCTCAGCCCGCTGGAATTCGGCAGTGACATAGGTGGTTCGATCCGCGTTCCGGCGGCTTTCTGCGGTGTCTACGGTCATCGCCCCTCGGACAGCCTGGTGCCCAACTGGGGGCATGCCGCGATCTACGGAGGGCATCTGGGACGGGATCTTCCGAGCCCGGCCCGAGTGCTGATAGTGCAGGGTCCGCTGGCCCGCTCGGCGGCCGACCTCGAACTCGCGCTGGACGTTCTCGCCGGGCCCGGGGCCGGCTTCGAGGTGGCCTGGAGGCTGCGGTTACCCCCTTCGCGACACCTCGAACTGGCCGGCTTCCGGGTGGCGGTGATGCCGTTCGAGCCCTGGCTGCCGGTCGACCCCGAGATCGTGGCCGGCCTGGAGACGGTGGCCGAGCGGCTCCGAGCGGCCGGCTCCAGGGTGAGCGTGAGCCGTCCCGACTTCGACTTCCGGGAGCACGAGAAGCTGTACGGCGCGCTTTTGGCGGCGCTGAGCTTCGCCGGCTTTCCCGAGCTCAGGCGTCGCCGATTCGCCTCGGAGGCGAGATCGGAGGACGAGTTCGGCGAAGCCCGGGCGAGCGGCATCGACGCTTCGCTGGGAACCTACCTGGAGTTGCTGGCCGGGCGCGAAGCGATCCGGGAAGCTTACCGGCGCTTCTTTCGGGAGTTCGACGTGCTGCTGACGCCGGCCACGATCGTGCCGGCGTTCCCGCACATCGATCCCGGGGTGCCTTTCGCCGAGCGGTCGCTCACGGTGGCCGGGGAGCAGGTGCCTTACAGCCGGCTCCAGTGCTACCCCGGGCTCGCGACTCTCGCCGGTCAGCCGGCAACCGTCTTCCCGGCCGGGCGCACGCGGTCCGGACTGCCGATTGGGCTGCAGGCGATCGGGCCTTTCCTGGAGGACCGGACCCCGCTCACCTTCGCGGCCGCGCTGGAACCGGAACTGGGGGGGTTCCAGCCTCCGCCCGCCTATTCTCGCTGAGTCCGGTTCGGGCTGAAAAAGATCCAGGGGCCGACGTTGCCGACGGCCCCTGGGAGGAGAGGATGGAGGATCAATCTCGGTGCGGTCACCCCGCGTGTCGCCTGGTGGAGCGGCCCGTGAATCCGGGTACCGCTACCCCTACTTGACGAAAGAAGACTAGCAAGGAATGGTGGGGGCTTCTACGGCTTACGCGGAAATTTTGCACTAATCCGACAAATGACGATGCGCAAGCGGATCACGAAGGGCGGTTGTCGGGGGAAGCCATCCGCAAGCAGGGGTCGGGAAAAGTGAGACGGGCAGGACCTCGAGGCCCTGCCCGTCCGCGGGGAGGAAGACAGTACGGAGGGGATCCGGGCCGGAACCCGGTTCAGGGCTACCGGCTGAACCAGAAAGGTTCAACTAATTACCGTGTATCAACATAGCATGATTACCGTAGGACAAGCGGCAAGTTACACTACGTTGATACTCAGGTCGCTGCTTCCCCCAGTACCAGCGTCAGTCCGGCTGGGTGCCGGCGCCTTGCCGGCCGTCCGCGGTGCGTACCGCGGACGGCCGCGGCGCCGGCGGAACTAGAAGTAGAAAAGGGTGATGGTCTCAGCCACGCAGGCCGGCTTGTCGGAGCCTTCGAGTTCGACGGTCACCTGGTTGGTCACCTTCACCCCACCGGAGATGTCCTCGACAGAGATGCAGGCGGCCCGCGCCCGGATCCGCGATCCGGCCGGAACCGGGCTGGTGAACCGGACCTTGTTGGCGCCGTAGTTGATCCCCATCCGGACCCCATTCACCTGCCAGAGCCTGGCCATCAGCGGTACCACCAGCGACAGGGTCAGGTAACCGTGGGCGATGGTGGTGCCGAAGGGGCCGGCCTTGGCCCGCTCCACATCCACGTGGATCCACTGGTGATCGTCGGTGGCGTCGGCAAACCGGTTGATCCGCTCCTGGTCGATCAGGAACCAGTCGCCAACCCCCAGTTCCTTCCCGGCCAGCGCCCTGACCTCATCGATCCCGTTCACCTCGAGCATGCTCAGCACTCCATTCATGGCCGGCGGTAAGGGGCCGGGCGAAGCGCCCGGAGGCCGGGCCGGCAGCCTGCAGCGAAGCTTAGCGGAGCCCTGATCGGAGGCGAAGGCAGCTGGCGGTCAGTCGATGTGCTCGACCACCAGTGCGGTCAGGGAGGTGGCCGCGGTCCAGAGCCGGTGGGTCCGCCCTCGCGGCCAGCGCACCCGCTGGTCGGCGGCGAGCAGGTTGACGCGGTCTTCGACCGCCACCAACCCCTCGCCCTCCAGGCAGATCACATCGATCTCGTGGCGACTGACCTGCTCGGCGGTGGTCGACGCGGGAGCCAGCCGGAGCATGCCGATCACCACTCCGTCGCTGGCGAGCAGGATCTTGGCTTCGGCTCCGATGGTTCCATCCTGGAGCAAAGGCGTCCACCCGGCCGGGATCGGCGTGGGCTCGATTTCACTGGAGTCCGGTTCGCTGGAGGCCATGCCGCCAGCGTACCCCCGACTCCGGTAAGGTCCCGGCCGTGGTGCCCTGGAGCCGGGGCCGACTTTAAGCTTCGATCGTGGCTCGTGAACCGGGCACCGGCGACGTGATCGCGACCATCAAGAACCGGCTGGACATCGTCGAGGTGATCGGCGAGCGGATCCGGCTGATCCCGCGTGGCGGTCASCGGGTCGCCCTGTGCCCATTCCATTCGGAGAAGACCCCGAGTTTCAATGTCAATCCCGTGCGCCAGAGCTTCTACTGCTTCGGCTGCCAGGCTCATGGGGACATCTTCGAATTCGTTCAACGTTACGAGCACACTGACTTCAGAGGGGCGCTGGAGATCCTGGCCCAGCGGGCGGGGGTGGAGCTGGAGACCGGCGGCCGGGGAGCGGACCGGGAACAGGCCGCCCTCCGGAAGCGAGTGATCGAGATCAACCAGTTGGCGGCCGATTACTACCATTACGTGCTGGTCAAGCATGAGCAGGGCGCGCCCGGCCGGGATCTTCTCGACCGCCGGGGGGTGAGCGCCGCAACCGCCGCGGCTTTCGGGCTCGGCTACGCTCCGGCCGGCTCCAACCTGTTGCGCTACCTCGCCAGCCGTGGGGTGAGCGCGTCCGAGGTGGCCCGGGCCCGGCTCTCCGGCCATGACGGCCGGGACTTCTTCCAGGAGCGGCTGGTGATCCCGATCCGGGACGAGTCGGGCCGGACCGTGGCCTTCACCGGGCGGACCCTGCGAGCGGACGAGCCCAGAAAGTATGTGAACTCGCCTGAAACCGCCGCCTTTTCCAAGAGCCGGACTCTGTTCGGGCTCGACCGGGCCCGGGCGGAAATCGCGAAGGTGGG
>JRHI01002123.1_pt1 | contig 14459 bp, 16 predicted proteins | sample 215371 | NCBI WGS metagenome assembly JRHI01 (sample SAMN02929681, study PRJNA255918) | sediment metagenome | biome: cave system; feature: Ice Cave; material: Sediment; isolation source: sediment from deep within a dark volcanic ice cave with no known source of... ...
GCGCCGACCGCGGCCAGTCGCTGGATCTTCCTCACTCGATTTCAACTCCTCATCGGGCTGCCCGGCTGGTCCGGGCCTCACAGGTATTACTTCGGTAACCCGAAGCGGTTGGTTCACGGCTCGCAGATTACGAATAGGACACATTCTCGCTGTTAGCGGTATGTCCTCATTGGACGGATGCTCATTGGACGGTGAACTGTACCGAGTGCCATCCGGTCGCGCCGTCGGGGATGGGTGCGGCACGGTCCGCGGTCTGGGTGTATCCGGTCTTGTCCGTCGCACGCACCTCGGCAATGTGGGCACCGGGTTCCCACCGGCCCCGCAGCCGGAACATCCGCCAGGTGTCCACGTTGACCTCAGTGGACAGCTCGGCGGGGCGCCACGGTCCGTGGTCGAGGCGTACCTCCACCTTCTCGATGCCTCTGGTCTGCGCCCAGGCCACCCCGGTGATCGGTGTGTTGGGGCTGACCCGCTCGAACGACCCAGGGCTGTCGATCCGGGACATCGTCTTGATCGGCGCCCGTTGCCCCCAGCCGCGCTGCAGCCAGTAGGCCCGCTTCGCGTCGAACGTGGTGACTTCCATATCGGTGATCCACTTGGTTCCGGAGACGAAACCGTACAGCCCAGGGACGAGCATCCGGACCGGGAAGCCATGCTCGATCGGCAACGGCTCGCCGTTCATCCCGATCACCAACATGGCCTGCCTGGCCGGGTCGACCAGCGTCGCGGTCGGGGTGCCGCAGGTCCACCCATCAACGCTGGTGGTGTACGCCTGATCGGCACCAGGCGCCATGCCGGCCTCTTTGAGGATGTCGGCCAGCAGCACACCGGTGAAATTGGCGGTGGAGAGGTAGGGCCCGCCGACCTCGTTTGACACACACGTCATCGTCACGGCGCGCTCGATCAACGGACGCGAGGTCAGCTCAGGCCAGTTGAGAGTGACTTCCCGGTCGACCATCCCGTGAATGCGCAGCTTCCAGTCCTCGGTACGCAGCTGCGGCAGCGTGAGGTTGACGTCTACCCGGTAGAAGTCGGAGTTGCGCGTGATGAAGGTCGGTGACCCGTCGGCCGCGAAGTCCGCCCCCGGTGGGATCGGCGGGGCAGTCACGGTGGGCCCGATCCGTCCGAGCGCCTTGCGGGAGGCCTCGAGGCCACTGCGTCCAACCAGCAGCTGGCCACCGGCCGCAGCGATCCCGGCACCCGCGGCGACCGCCACCGAGCCGGCCAGCAACGTCCGGCGAGGCATCCCCACCACCTCGCCGGCCGTCTGAGGTTGGCTGAGCAGACCCAGGCGGTGCAGGAAGACGAAGGTGCCCGCGCTGACGATCAGCGCCACCAAGGGGGCGAGCACGTCCAGCGAACCCGCGGTAGGACGCGACAGCACCGCGACACTGGCAATCACCCCGAGCACCACGATCAACACCAGGCCGGGTGTGCGGGAGCGCCGGGAGATCAGCCCGGCGACCACTGCGACCAGTCCGACCACCGCGGCCATACCCGACAGCAGGACGACCTTGTCGTAGCTACCGAACGTGCGAACCGCGAAGTCCTTGAGCCACAGCGGGGTCAGGTCTATCGCGCTGGCGCCTACCGCGAGGAACGGCGAGGCGGTCGGCGAGATGAAGCCGCCCACCAGGTGCCCGGTCGCCAACCCCGCGACCATCGACAGCAGGCCGACCAGGGCTGCCACCGGGGCGGACAGCCGGGGCGATGAAGCAGGAGCAGCCGCGGTGGGAGACGACCGGGTCGTAGTCATGTCCGCCAGTTCGGCTTGCCGGGGTGAGAAGTTCAATCGGAGATCAGATCGTGATGGTCTTCACTGAGTAAGAGCGTGACGCAGGCGCGGCTCCTCCACTGTCCAGAAGCCGTGCTCCCGGCCGTCGATGAGGATAACCGGCACCCGGTCGCCGTACTCGGCCCGCAGTTGCGGGTCCGCATCCACGTCGCTGGCGTGCCACGCAACGTCCAGTTCGGCGCAGATCCGGGCGATGTCCGCTCGGGCCGTCACACACGCCTGGCACTGGGCACGGACCAGCAACGTCACCTCATGCTTCATCGGCGTCAGCTTGCCACCGCCTCCGGAACCGCCTCCAGCCGCGGTCTGGGGAAAGACCGGCAGCTAACTGGCCTGGTTTGGTGCGTTCTGTCCGCGGAACACGGTTGGCAAGTACCAGACCTACTGTCCGAAGCCTAGGAGGTGCACCGCGTAGCGTGTCGCCGTCGTATGCTTCCGCACGCCTTAAGGCGACCCGTTTAGGCGACCGTTGACGCGAACGGTCGGCACGAGCGAACTGAGGAGTGGCTCATGCCGCAACCGAGATGGTCCTCGGAACCCCAGGACCGATCCGCAACCGCGCGCGGGCGTGCGGAGGGTCCCCGACCACAGCTGCGCCGGTTACGCCGACGCCTGATCGCGTGAAGTTCGCCCGCCCCAGCACCCAGCCGGTCCCCCATCCGGGAAAGCCCGAGTCGGGCACACCCCATCCGGGCAAGCCCGAGTCGGGCGCCGCGGAGGTGGATCAACCCGCGGAGGGTGCTGGCATCGAGCACGCGGGGCCAGAGGTCGACACCGCCGCATGGGAACTCGTCGCGGCCGCCCAGCAGGGCGATCAGAACGCCTTCGGCCAGCTTTACGACCGGTATGTCGACGTGGTCTTCCGGTTCATCTTGTTCCGGGTGAGTGACCGCCCCCTGGCCGAAGACCTCACCAGTGAGACCTTCCTGCGAGCGCTACGTCGGATCTCGTCGGTGAGCTACCAGGGCCGCGATGTCGGAGCCTGGTTCGTCACCATCGCGCGTAACCTGGTTCTCGACCACGTCAAATCCAGCCGGTACCGGCTGGAGATGACCACCGCCGACATTCTGGACTCGAGCGCGGATGACCGCGGCCCTGAGCACGAGGTGGTCGCGGAGGCCACCGCCGCCGAACTCATGCGCTGCGTCGCCCAACTGGGCCGGGATCAGCAGGAGTGCATCATGCTGCGATTCATGCAGGGCCTGTCGGTCTCGGAGACCGCAGCCGTGATGGGCCGCAACGAGGGCGCCGTCAAGGCACTGCAACACCGCGCGGTACGCAGGCTGGCCCAGATCTTGCCGGACGGGCTGCGATGACTAGCACATTCACGGCCGACACTGCGCGCCTGGGCGTAACCACCTGGATAACCGCTCGTTGCACCGAGGGACACGGCCCACGGGTCCGAAGGTGGTGAGTACGACGCGCACATCCGGGGGTCGGAGCAGCGACGGGCAAGAGCAGGACAACTTCGCCCGCGCAGTGGATAGCGGTATCCGCGACGTCTCCGACCGGACCTTGCAGCGTGACCTGACTGTGGTCGCGGCGTTGCGCCAGGTTGGCGCAACGGTCGGCCCGACCACGGCGGAACGTGACCGGATGCGCGAGCGCGTCTTGGCGGAGTTCTCGTCGGTGGTTCACGAAGGCAACAGCCCCGTCCTGCCCTTGCGGGCCGCTCGGCGTCGCCGCTGGCTTCCCGACGAGACCCGGGGACGGGTGGTGGTGGCAGCGGCCGCGGCGCTGTGCCTGACGATGTCACTGTCTGGGATGAGCGTCTTGTTGTCCCGCGATGCCGTGCCCGGTGATGCCCTGTACACCTTCAAGCGCACCGCCGAATCCGCCGAACTCGGATTGACCTTCGGGGACCATCCCAAGGCGCTCAAACACCTGGAGTTCGCCGGCGATCGGGTGAACGAGATTGAGATCATGGCTGACCAAGCCGACAGTGCCGGCACCTGGTCTGCGGGGCAGGGCAAGTTCGTCCGGGCCCTCGATGACTTCGATTCAGACGCCACCGCGGGTGCGCGGCTGCTCACCGGCCTTGCCCTGCATGGCCAGCCCAGCAGCCTGCTCGCGTTGCGCACCTGGGCTGAGCAGCAGAAGACCCGGTTAGCGGTGGTGCGAGCCGCGTTGCCAACGCCCATCAGCTCCCGGCTTGACAGCACACTCGCGCTGCTTGACCGGGTAGTCGCGCGAGCTTCCGGGCTGAGCAACCGGTCCAACTGCGTCACGATCACCTCCGGCGTCCGTGATGAGCTGGGTCTGTTGCCCGCGAAGGACGCCTGCCAGCCGGCCCCGGTGGACGGCACCTCCGCGGCGGTACCACTGCCGAGCGTCCCAGCTCTACCGGCGGTAAGCCCACCCAGTGCGGTCGTGCCGCCTAACCTGCTGCTTCGTCCTCCGTCGGTGAACCCGGTTCCCGTTCCCGCTCAGACCGGTTCGAACCGGTCCGGGCTCACGACCCCCCGAAGCCCGGGTAGTGTTCTGCCGAACCCGGCTCAGCCCGGCTCAGAGCCGTTGCGACCGGAGCCATGGCGGCCCTTCCCCGCCCATGATTCGCCGAAGCCCGCCGCTCCGCTGCCGCCGTGGATTCTGCAGCCGCGGTTGCTGCCTCCTGGATAGTCGTCAACTCAGCTCCACCCACCGTATGTCGAGTAGATCCTTACTGTTCGGTTGCTCAGGGCAAGTCATCACGTCACTCTTGTGATCGGCTTGGCGCTTTGAGCAAGAGTGACGAGGAAGGACCCCACTCCGATATCAGGGCAGGATCCAGTGCCACGACGGTGTGATCAGGACGGCCATCGAGACGGCCATCAGGACATCCGTAAGGATAAGGCGGTCCTGGCCAGTCTCGCTGGCCAAGGCGCCGCCGAGGTGAACCTCGTTGGCTTGGCCGTCGCGGAGGTGGAGGCTGCTCTGGCGGTCCCCCCCGATCTCACTGCGGCCGCCTTCTTCGACGTCGATAACACCATGATGCGGGGCGCGTCGATCTTCTATTTCGCGCAAGGTCTGGCCGCCAGGAAGTTCTTCCCGTCCGGTGCGCTGGCGTCGTTCACGTGGCAACAACTGAAGTTCAGAGTGTTCGGCAAGGAGCTCAGCCTCGCGGAGATCCGTACCAGTCGCGAGCGGGCGCTGTCATTCGTCGCTGGTAGATCTACTCGGCAGTTCATCGAGCTTGGCGAGGACATCTACGACGAGCTGATGGCCCACCGGATCTGGTCGGGGACGCTGGCGCTGGCGAAGATGCACCTCGACGCTGGGCAGCGGGTGTGGCTGGTCACCGCGACCCCGGTGGAGCTGGCCACGATCATCGCTCGCCGCCTCGATCTCACTGGTGCGCTGGGCACCGTCGCGGAGGCCGTCGACGGTGTTTACACCGGCCGGCTGGTTGGCGACATCCTGCACGGCGCGGCAAAGGCGCAGGCGGTGCGCGCGTTAGCCGTGAAGGAAGGGCTCGACCTGCAGCGCTGCACCGCCTACTCCGACTCAGCCAACGACATTCCGATGCTCTCGTTGGTGGGCACTGCGGTCGCGGTGAACCCGGATCCCGACCTTCGGGAGACTGCCCGATCACGGGGCTGGGAGATCCGCGAATTCCGGGCCGGTCGCAAGGCCGCTAGGACCTCGGTGGTGGGCATCGGCATGGCGGTTGGCGCGGTCGCCGCCCGCGTGGCTTACCAACGTCGCGCTCGCTCCTGACCCGCGCTCAGTCGAGGAACGGGTTACGGCGCTTGATGAGTAACCGGTGCAGCGTCTGCTGGATGGTCTCGCGTATCTGGTCGGTGAGGTTGAACACCAGCATCGGATCCTGCGCCGAACCCCGCTCGTAGGCGTCGGTCCGGATCGGCTCACCGAACTCGATGTACCACTTCGACGGTAGCGGGATCATCCCCAGCGGCCCCAGCAGCGGGAACAACGGTGTCACCGGGAAGTACGGAGTGCCGAGCAGCCGAGCCAGCGGCGTGATATCGCCGATCATCGGGTAGATCTCCTCGGCGCCCACGATGGAGCACGGGATGATGGTTGTCTGGGTGCGCAACGCCACCGCAACGAATCCCCCACGCCCGAAACGCTGCAGCTTGTACCGGTCCCGGTAGCGCTTGCCGAGACCCTTGAACCCCTCTGGCCACACCCCCACCAGCTCACCAGCGGCCAGCAACCGCTCGGCGTCGGGGGCGCAGGCCAGTGTCTGGCCCGACTTGCGAGCCAACGAGCCAAGCAGTGGCGTGCGAAATACCAGGTCGGCGCCGAGCATCCGCAGGTGCCGTCCGGCTGGATGCGCCTCGGCCACAGCGATCGCGGTCATCACCGCATCCAGCGGCAGCGTCCCCGAGTGGTTCGCGACCACCAAGGCGCTGCCCTCAGCGGGCACGTGGTGGCTGCCGATCGTCTCAACCCGGAACCACCTGCGGTACAGCGGTCGCAGCAGCGGGAGCAGCACATGGTCGGTGAGGTCGGGGTCGAAGCCGAACTCGTCGACGGCGTAGTCGCCGGAGCACCGCCTGCGCGCGAATGCCAGCAGGCCAGCCAGCTCGCGATACCACGGCGGCTCGCCCTGCTGCGGCTCCCCGACCGCAGCCTCGGCGGCCGCGGGCCCCGCTGGCGGCTCGCTACCGGTCGTCGCGCCTCCCAGCCGGTGCAGTGGAATCACTCGCGCGTCTGGCATGTCGCCACCACCGGCTACCGGAACCGGCCCGCGAGGCTGAGCAGGCCTCGCTCCGCGGTGGCAATCCACTTCGGATCGACCGCAGGCCGCAACGCTGTGTCACGCACGAAATCGTCGAACGCCTGGGAAGTCGTCCACCGGGGCACGAAGCCGAACTCGGTGCGCAACCGGGTGGTGTCGAGCACCCGGCCGAAGTTGAGGAATCGAGTTTGCTCTGGTTCGTAATCGACGAGTGCCACGCTGTGCAAAAACCGGCCGACGGCGTCCACGGCCAGCTCCGGTATGGGGACCGGAATCCGGCCCAGCCGCCGGATCGCCTGTGACACCAGCAGCACGCCGTCGCCGGCGACGTTGAAAATCCCCGGTAGCTGCTCCCGGGTGGCCCGCTCGAGTACCGCCAATGCGTCCTGTTCATGCAACAACTGCAACCGGCCGTCGTAGCCCAGCACAGTGGGCACTACGGAAAGCGAGAAGTAGCGGCTGAGCACGGTATCGACGCGTGGCCCGATGATGTTGGCGAAGCGCAGCACCGTGACGTCCACATCCTCGCGCCGCCGCGCGAAACCGCGGATGTAGGCCTCGATCTCAACCGCATCCTTCGCGTAGCCAGAAGCCGGTATCGCATTGGGCTCGTCACGTTCAGTAAAGATCGCCTGATCCAGCGGGCTCGCCCCGTACACAGCGCCGGTGGACTTCACGACCAGCCGGGTCACCGTCGTCGACTTCTGGCAGGCCGCGAGAAGCTGCATGGTGCCGATGACATTCATCTCTTTGATGGCGCTTCGACTGCTGCGGTATCCACCAGAGTCAGGCGGGTTGGCGCTGGTCGAGGCGTGCACCACCGTATCGACCTTGGCCGTAGAGATCACCTTGGCGATCAGCGGATTACGTAGGTCGACGCACACGAACTCGGCGCGGCCCATCCGCCGCAACAATTCTGGGCCCGGCGCCACCGTATCCACAGCGAGAACACGGTCGATGTCGGGATCGGCCGCGAGTCGAACAGCCAGCTGCCCACCGACGAAGCGACTGGCTCCGGTGACAAGGACCGTGGACGGCGACATGCTGCTCCCTGCGGCCGCGCGAAGAGATTACTTCTTCAGCTTGCGGCGCTGCACCCTCGTTTTGCGAAGCAACTTGCGGTGCTTCTTCTTGGACATGCGCTTACGGCGTTTCTTGATCACCGAGCCCATGCTCGGCCTCCTCGCTGTCGTAGCTGTGTTTGGTCAGGGGATACTGGCTTCGATGGGCCGCGAAGCGCCCAGCAACGGGCGCGAACGGGCGCCCAGGGTAACCCTCATCAGGGTCCTCACAAAGTCAGGCGTAGCCGGCACCCGACCCTAGAATCTCATCCCGCATCGAAATAGGCGTTCTCCAGGTAACCGTGCACGGCCGCCTCCGGAACGCGGAAGGAACGACCGACACGTACCGCAGGCAGCTCACCCGCATGTACCAGCCGGTAGACCGTCATCTTGGATACCCGCATCATCGCGGCCACCTCGGCGACCGTGAGGAACTGTACCTTGGCCGCCCCGGCCTGTTCGTTCATCAGCATGGGTCATCGCGTCCTCACCACGTCACGCGCCGTCGGGCTTCCCCTCCCGCGGTCCGTGACGCACCTGTTCTGATGAGAGTAGCGGGACTGGTGGTGGCTGTGCGACTCCGATCAGTTGTACTTCGCATCCGTTGCAGTGAGCATCAGTTCCGATGGGCAGCTCCGAGTTCGATCGATCGGTCCCGAGCCGCCTCGATGGCAGCCAATAACGCCGCCCGCACGCCGTGGCGCTCCAACTCCCGAATCGCCATGATCGTCGTACCGCCGGGAGAGGTCACCGCCTCTCGCAGCAGCACCGGGTGCTCACCGGTTTCGCGCAACATCCGGGCTGCCCCCACCGCAGATTGGGTGATCAGCTCGGTCACCATCGGCCGGGGTAACCCGAGCATGATCCCCGCGTCGATCATCGCCTCGACCAGGTAGAAAAAATAGGCCGGGCCGGACCCGGACAGAGCGGTGACGGCATCCTGCTGGCTTTCCGGCACCCGGACCACCTTGCCCACGCTGCCCAGTAACTCCTCGGTCAGCTGCAGGTGCGCGTCGGCGGCGAAGCGGCCGGCGGATATCGCGCTCATCGCCTCGCCGACCAGCATCGGGGTATTGGGCATCACCCGCACAACTGGCACACCGTCGGGCAGCCTGCGCTCGTAGAGCGCGGTAGGCAACCCGGCGCACAAGCTCACCACCAGAGTGCTCGGTCGGATCAGTCCGGCAAGCTCGGCCAACAGCGGGTCGATATCCTGCGGCTTCACCGCGACGATCAAGACGTCGGCCTTACCCGCCGCAGTAGCGGTATCGACCGCACGCACCCGGTAGGTCTGCTCGAGTTCGGCGGCCCGGTCGGGATAGCGCTCCGTGAACATCAGGTCATCCGGGCTGCGGCCGGCATCGAGCAGCCCGGAAAGCAGGGCCTCGCCGATCTTGCCGGTGCCCAGGACGGCGATCGTGGTCATGGCGCCACGGTGCCACAGTCACCCGACAGCCCACCGGCGGCCGACAAACTCAGTCGACGGACACTCACTCGACGGACACTCAGCCGCCGGACACTCAGCCGACGGACACTCAGCCGCCGGACACAGCGGCGCGAAGGAAGAAGGCGACGTTGCCAGGTCGCTCGGCAAGCCGTCGGGTGAGGTAGGAGTACCAGTCCGATCCGTAGGGCAGGTACACCCGCACGGTGTTGCCCCCCGCGGCCAATCGTCGCTGCTCGGCCGGGCGCACCCCGTAGAGCATCTGGTACTCGAAGCTGCTCGGCGGGCGCCCGTACCAGCGGGTCCGTTCGCCCACGATGTCGATCAGCCGCGGATCGTGGGTGGCGAACATCGGGTAGCCCGGTCCGGCAAGCAGAATATTGGCGCAACGCGCAAAGCTACGCGCGACCTCCTCCGAGGTCCGAAATGCCAGCTCAGGCGGTTCAGCGTACGCGCCCTTGCACAGCCGCACCCGGGCGCCCTCGACCGCCAACGCCCGGCAGTCGTCCACCGTGCGATGCAGATAAGCCTGCAGCACCGCCCCGGTCCTGGGCCAGCTACGGCGCAGTTCGGCGTGCACCCGCAGGGTGGAGTCGGTGACGGTGTGGTCCTCGGCGTCCAGGCAGACGGTGGTCCCGGCCTGCTCGGCGGCGGCGCAGATCCGAGCGACGTTGCGCAACGCCAGGGCCTCGTCCAGGCGCTGACCCACCGCTGACAGCTTCACGCTGACCTCCGCCCGGTTGGTCAGACCCTCGGCTGTCAAGCAAGCCAGCAGCTCGAGATATGCCTGCACGGCCGATTCCGCGCCCGCCTCGTCTGCGACGCTCTCGCCGAGATGATCCAGCGTCACCGCCAAGCCGTCGGCCACCAGGGCGGCAGTGGCGGTCACCGCCTGCTCGGTGTTCACCCCGGCCACGAAGCGGCGGACCACGTGACGGCTGACCGGCGCAGTAGCGACAATCCGCCGGACAGTCGCATTATCAGCAACCGCCAGCATCAGCGAACGCAGCACGGAATGCACGCTAGCGGGCGGCCTGTGCTGCGAAGCCGGGTAGTGCCAACGTCGTGAACTCGCCACCGCCGACCTTGCCCGCGACGGGGACGTCGGTGTGGTCGAGTTCACGACGCAGCCGTGGCCGACGGTCAGAGGTTCAAGCGTGCGAAGAGCAGCGCCTCGGTCAGCAACGCGCGGCGCTCCTGGCGAGTACGGGCCCGGCGGGTGCTCACCTCGAGCACCACGGCGCCGGTGAACCCACGGTCCACCAACCCCGTGCAGACTTCGGCGCAAGGCTGGCTACCCCGCCCTGGGACCAGGTGCTCGTCCCGCGGCGCACCGCTGCCGTCCGCCAGATGCACGTGGGTCAGCTCGTCGCCCATCCGCCGTACCATCCCCAGCGCGTCGACGCCGGCCGCGGCCGTATGCGACAGATCCAGCGTGTAATGCGGGTACCCGACGTCGGTGGGGTCAGGTGACGGAACATAGCTGGATACTTCAAGCCGGCCACGGCGCACCGGGAACATGTTCTCCACTGCGATGGCGAGCCCCGAGCAGTCCTCCAGCGAAGCGACCTGCTGGCCGAATCCCGTGGCGTAATCTCTTTGCCAACGAAACGGGGGGTGCACCACCACGATGCCGGCACCGAGTTCGGTGGCCGCTTGCACGGAGCGTTGCAGCCGTACCGCCGGGTCTGCCGCCCACACCCGTTGGGAGATCAGCAAGCAGGGGGCGTGCACGGCCAGCACGGGCATCCGATAGCGATCGGCCAACGCCGCGACGGCGACGACGTCCTGGCTGACCGGGTCGCCCCAGACCATCACCTCGACGCCGTCATAACCGAGCTCGGCTGCCAGCTGGAAGGCCACGGAGATCGGTTCGGGCCAGGTCGAGGCGGTGGACAGGGCCACCCGGATCGAGTCGGCCGGCGACACCGGCTATCGGCCGACGAGCAGCAGTGCTGCCGGGGACACTGTGACAAACAGGCCCACGAGCACCGCGACGACCGTCGTCTGCAGGTCCTCGGCACGACGCACCCGGCGAACTACCCAGACCAGTCCGGTGATCACGGCAAGGGCAACGACCAGCGCCACCACTGGGATCCGCTGCCAGAGCCACTCGCAGATCAGCCACAGCGCGGCGCCCCCGACGACGCCGATCCCGACCTGGCTCACCATCACCGCCCACTCCCACAGCGGCGAGCCGGCCTGGTGCACCTGGCCCTCATCCGTGGCGATGGCGTCCTCGGTCGGCTCCGCGCTGGAACGGCTGGCAGCGCGCAGCCCAGCAGGCGGTTGGCTGATACCTGGATCGGCGCTAGGACCTGAATCGGCGCTAGCCGGACCGCGGTTCGACCAGGTTGTGGGGTTCACCGGCGCCCGGTCAAGCCGCGGCAGCTGCTCGGTCACCGGGCCGTCAGACGGCGTCGTGGTGCTGGGAAGCGGGGCTCGTCGGGGCAGCGCCGGAGGGGTCATCGGCACTCGTGCCGCGGCCACCGACGGTGGTCCCACCGCTGGGGCCCACCGCTGACGGGCGGGACCGCTGAGGTGTGGCGCGCTGAGGTGTGGCGCGCTGAGGTGTGGCGCGTTGAGGTGTGGCGCGTTGAGGTGTGGCTGGGTCGAGTCTGGGCTGCCGGCCCAGTTGCGCTCCACGACCGGCTGCGCAGCGCCGCGCGCGGCCGAGGGGTCCGCGGCAGTGTCCGCGACACCGTCGCTGTCGTCGGCGGCCCGGCGATGCCGCCGCTCGGCGGCCGGGGCCGAATCACCATATCGGGCCAACAGCTCAGCCACGGTGAACTGGGCCCGCTCCTGCGGTTCGCTACTGCGCCTCATGATCGCTCACCGTGCACCTCGGGCCACTCTGCGTCTAGTACGACGAGGTGGGCGGCGCCCCGGCTGCGCCGTCCGGTCGATTCCGTCCAACCAGTCCAACCAGTCCAATCTCCGCAAGATCACACCCTCACGCAACGCCCAGGGGCAAAGAATCATCTCATCGACGTCCAGAGCACGCATCGTGGCTTGCACGACCAGCGCTCCGGCAACGAGCTGGTGGGATCTGCTGGCGCTGACGCCCTCCAGCTCGGCCAGGTCCTCGGCGCTCATCCGGGAGATGAAAGCGATCACTTGGCGCAATCCGGCATCGGTGAGCGTACGCCGGACCCGAGGGCCCGCAGAGGACGGCGCGGCACCACTGAGCCGCGCCAATGACCGGATTGTCTTCGACGTGCCCACTACCCGGTCCGGGGTGCCGGCATCGTGCAGCTTTCGCGCCGGTTCCACAAGCTGCTCGACGATGTGCTCGCGTAGGGTTTCCAGCTCGCGACGGCGGGGCGGGTCGTGCGTCAGCCAGGATCGGGTGAGCCGCCCGGCGCCCAACGGTAGGGACACCGCCACCTCTGGTTCCTCGTCCATCCCGCTGGCGATCTCCAGTGATCCCCCACCGATGTCCACCATGAGTAGCCGGCCGGCAGACCAGCCACACCACCGGCGGACCGCGAGAAACGTCAGGATCGCCTCCTCCTCGCCGGACAGGACCTCGAGCTCGACCCCGGTCTCAGCCTGCACGCGGTTGAGTACAGCGACGGAGTTGGAGGCATCGCGCACCGCCGAGGTTGCGAAAGCCATCAGATCCTCACAACCCATCGCGGATGCCGACTCAGCGGCCTCGTGCACGGTGCGGATCAGATGATCGGCGCCCACCCTGGTGATCTTCCCGCGGGAGTCCATCTGCTCGGCCAACCGCAGCACCGACTTCTCCGACGTCTGCGGCAACGGGTGGGCGCCGTGGTGCGCATCCACAACCAGCAGGTGGACGGTGTTAGAGCCCACGTCGAGCACACCCAGGCGCACGAGAGGCCAGGCTACGCCGCGTGGGCGTTCACGTGTCGTACTTGTAGCCAAGGCCGCGGACGGTGAGCAGGTGCCGGGGCGCGGAGGGATCCTGCTCGATCTTGGAGCGCAACCGCTTGACATGCACATCCAGCGTCTTGGTGTCGCCGACGTAGTCCGCTCCCCACACTCGATCGATGAGCTGGCCGCGGGTGAGTACCCGGCCCACGTTGCGCAACAGGTATTCCAGTAGGTCGAATTCCTTCAGCGGCAGGCCCACCTCGTGCCCGGCGACGGTCACGATGTGCCGCTCGACGTCCATCCGTACCGACCCGGCCTCCAACACTGCCGGCCCCAGGGTGGCGGTCGTCGCAGGGCCATCGGGGCCTTCCGCCCCTCGGCGCAACACCGCGCGGATCCGTGCGATGAGCTCGCGGGCCGAGTAGGGCTTGGTGACATAGTCGTCGGCGCCGAGCTCCAGCCCCACGACCTTGTCGATCTCGCTGTCTCGGGCCGTTACCATGATCACCGGGACCGCGGAACGCACCCGTAGTTGCTTGCAGACGTCGGTACCGCTCATCCCCGGCAGCATCAGGTCGAGCAGCACGATGTCGGCACCGTTGCGGTCGAACTCCTCCAACGCCTCGGATCCGGTGGTGGCCACCGCGGCGGAGAAACCCTCCTTGCGCAGCAAGAAGGCCAGCGGATCAGCGAAGTCCTCCTCGTCCTCGACGATCAGTACTCTGATCATGGCGATCCTCCCACGTACTCGGGGGTAGACAGGGTGCGCACCGCGTCTTGCGAAGCGTCGGACTGTGGAGCCTTCGGATGGGCGGGTATCCGAAGGGTGAAGGTGGAGCCGGTGCCGGGCTTGCTCCACAGCGCGACGGCCCCGCCGTGGTTGGCGGCGACGTGTTTGACGATCGCCAGCCCCAGCCCGGTGCCGCCGGTGGACCGGCTGCGCGCCTGATCGATCCGGAAGAACCGCTCGAAGACGCGTTCCTGGTGTTCGGGGGCGATGCCCAGGCCGCGGTCGGTGACCGCGATCTCCACGAAACCGTCCACCAGCCGCCGGGAGACCGACACCGTGCTGCTGCCGGGTTGGGAGTAGGAGACCGCGTTGTCGAGCAGGTTGGACAACGCGGTCACCAGCAGCGTCGCGTCACCGTCGAGCAACAGCCCGCTGGGCGGGTCGACGGTGATCCGGATGTTGGCCGACTCGGCGGCACGGTGATCCGGATGTTGGCCGACTCGGCGGCTAGCCGGCAACGATCCAGCGCCCGGTGCACGACCTTGTCGACCTCGACGACGGCCAGCTCGGGAAGCCGCTCGGCGCCCTGCAGCCGCGACAGCGCGATCAGCTCGGTGACCAGCGTGCCCAGCCGGTTGGCCTCGCTGAGGATCTTGGTGCCGAACCGGTGCACCTCGTGCGGGTCGTCTGCGGCATCCAGCACCGCCTCGGCCAGCAGCGCCATCGCGCCGACCGGGGTCTTGAGCTCGTGGCTGACGTTGGCCACGAAGTCTCGCCGGGTCGCTTCCAACCGGACCGCATCCGACTCGTCGGAGGCGTCGATCACGGTGTACCCGTCGCCCAGCGGCCGGACCTCGCCGAGCACAGCAGTGGGTCCGCGACCCGATCGGACACCGTGGTCC
>JRHI01002124.1_pt1 | contig 14448 bp, 15 predicted proteins | sample 215371 | NCBI WGS metagenome assembly JRHI01 (sample SAMN02929681, study PRJNA255918) | sediment metagenome | biome: cave system; feature: Ice Cave; material: Sediment; isolation source: sediment from deep within a dark volcanic ice cave with no known source of... ...
GCCTGGCCGCCTCTCACCTGAACAGATCCCTCGCCGCATCGAGCACGAGATCCCGGCCCGTGCCGGGCGGGTCGTTCGTCGGCGGCACGAAGCCGCGGACGAGGACGACCGGCCGGGCGTCGAGCTTGTGCATCACCAGCTCTGCCGCCGCCGCCAACTCGTCGGCGACGGCGAGCACCGAGACACGCAGCTCGTACCCGCTCGCATCATACCGCCCACGGTAATCGGCCAGGGGTGCCACCCCCGCCACGCCGATCGCGACATTGACAATCCCGTTGCGCCAGGGCCGGCCGAACGAATCGGAGACGATCACCCCCGGCGCCTCGTCGTCGGTCCACCCGAACCGCTCCCCTAGCGCCGACCTGATCCTCGCCGCGGACGCGTCCGGATCGACCGGGAGCAGGCAGACCGTCTCGGGCGCCACGTTCGACGCATCGACCCCCGCGTTCGCGCAGACGAAACCGTGCGCCGTCTCCGCGATGATCACGCCCCGGTCCATGCGGACCAGGCGCGTCGCCTCGCGCAGGACAACCTCCACCTGCCGCGCATCCTTGCCGTAGCGGGCCGCGAAGCGGCTCGCCAGCGCGGACGGCTCGACCTCCGCCAGCCGCACCAGCCGGCCTTCGGCCTTGCTGACGATCTTGTGGGTGACGACGAGGACGTCCCCCGACTCCAGCACAGCGCCGGAGTCTTCGACCGCATCGCCGATCAGCTTTCCCAGATCGTCGCCCGGTCGCACCTCCGGCAGGCCGGAGAGGCCGATCAGCCGCAGCTCCGCCTCGACCTGGCCATCCGCGGCGCTCATCGTTCGTGCCGGTCGATTCCGCCGAGCGGGTCGCCGACTTGGCGACCTCCCGCCAAGACCCCATCTCCCATCCCCCACCCCCCGTCCCCGATCAGCCGCAGGTCCTCTGGCGTGTCGAGATCGAGGGCCGTCCCAGCGGACAGGGCCGTCGCGACCTCGAGACCCAGTCCGTGGGCCTCCGCGACATGGTGGGCATAGCTGTCGGGACCGAAGTGGAAACCGAAGGAGCGGCCGTCGTCCGCGGTGCGGCCGAGGCGGAGGAGGAGCGCGTTGGTGCCGGTCCCGTGCCGATCCGGCGCGAGGACGACCGGCGCGTCGCGCCGCAGCATGTTCCGGACGTCGTCGCCCGCCAGCAGGGGGAGGTCGCCGAAGAGGACGAGCACGGCGGCCGCCCCACGCTCCCGCGCGAACCGGACGCCGGTCGCGATCGCCGCGTTCAAGCCTGGCGCGTGCGCATCCTGCTCCACGGCAACGACCGCCCGTCCGAGCTGTCCGGCCAGCGCGAGCGCCTCCGGGTCCGGGCTGATGACCGCGACCACGGTGACCGCCTCGGACGCGAGAGCGGCTGCGACGACGCCGACCAGCATGCGTCGCGTCAAGGCAGCGCGGGCCTCGGACGTCAACGCCCCCGCCAGCCGCGTCTTGCCGCCGGTCAGGGACCGGATGGGCACGATCGCGACGATGCCGCCGTTCATGACTGGGTCACACCGGCCGTCGCGAGCGACCGGCCAAACGCCAGCACCTCGCCCGCCAGTCGCCGCCGGTCCGCCGCGTCACCCATGATCGTCTGCGCGACCAGCACGCGCATGCCCCCAGCCTCGATCCTCGAGACCAGGTCGCGATCCTGATCGTCGACCACCATCCCGTCGATCACGCCATCGTAGATCGCGGCGACACCGGCCGCGGACACCTCATGCCCCATCGTCGCCAGCATCCGGTCGGCCGGCCCCTTGAGCGCTTTCCCCCCGACGATCGGACTGACCGCGACGATCGGCGCCCGTGCGCGCGTCAGCGCGGACCGCACGCCCGCCAGCGCCAGCATCGGAGCAACGCTCACGATCGGGTTCGATGGGCAGATCACGATGAGGTCGGCGGTCTCGATCGTCCGCAGCGCCACTTCGCTCGGCCGCGCCGCATCGATCCCGCGGAAGATGACGCCGACGACGTCGTCCCGCTGGCGGCGGCGGACGAAGTAATCCTGGAACTCCAGATCACCGGCCGGGGTCCGCACCAGCGTCGCCACCGGGTCGTCGGTCATGGGCAGCAGCATCGCGCCGACGCCGAGCGCCGAGGCGAGCTCGGCCGTCACCTCCGTCAGCGTCGCCCCACCGCGAAGCCGCTCGGTGCGCAGGATGTGCGTCGCGAAATCCTGATCGCCGAGGAGGAACCACGGCGTCCGACCGTAGCGGCCGATCGCGTCGAGCGTATGGCGCGTGTCGCCGACGATGCCCCACCCGGTCGCCGGATTGGCGAGCCCGGCGAGCGTGTAGAGAACGGTGTCAAGGTCGGGGCAGATGCGCAGGCCGAAGAGGTCGAAGTCGTCGGCGGTGTTGACAACCACCGTCAGCTCACCGGCCGGCAGGGCCAGGTCCAGCCCGTGCGCCAGCTTCGCGCCACCCACCCCGCCTGCCAGCGCGACGATCACCGCGCCGCTCCTCGTCCAACGCGCCCGATCTCGGTGCGATCGCCGCTCACTCGTCAAACCCGTGGGCGACAACATGGTTGATCGGCAGGAGGAGGGTGATCCGCTGCTGTTTGCCGAAATCATCGCGCATCATCTGGTCGGCCCGCTCGGCACCGTGGTAGCGGACCGCGAGCGCCCGGATGTCGGCCTGCGCCCGCTCCTGATCCGCGACCAGCTCGATCGTGCCGTCGATCGTGACGAAGGTGTAGCCATCTTCGACGCAGATCGAGGCGCGCCGGTCGCGCAGCAGGTTGCGGTCTTTCTTGCGTCCGCGGGCGGTGTTCATCACGATCTGGTCGTCCTGGAGGAGATACCACATCACCGTCTGCTGGGGCGAGCCGTCGGCGTTGAGTGTTGCCAGCGTCGCGAATCGCGTCTCTTCGAGGAACCGTCTCACGTCGGGAGCGAGCGCCACGCGAACCTTCCTTCTTTCCTGCCGTCGCGGGAGACGTGCCTCCGCCCGACCGGGTAGCGTCACGCCGGACGCCGATCTCCGCCCGGCCAGGGGAGCCAGGGCGTTGCCCGTCACCATCCGGCCGCGCCAGTCCCGGCCGGCGCCATCCAATACTTCCGAAATGTAACCTTTGCGTCGCGGCGACGCCAAGGGGGTCGTGCGCCGCGCCCCCCCTCGCTATACTCCGGCGCGTACCGAACCCTCCCCACCACGGGAGCACCGTGCCGGCCCTCTCTTTGGGGGTAGGGTCTACTGAGACCGCGACTGGAGCATGCCCCGATGTCGTCCGTGCCGCTCGCCGATGCCGAAGCGCCGCTCATCCTTGCGCTCGATGTTGGGACGTCGTCGGTGCGGGCGATGCTCTTCGACCGGCTGGGACGCGCCGTTGACGGGTCGGAAGAGCAACTGACCCACGAGCTGCGCACGACGCCGGACGGCGGCGCCGAGGCGGATGGTGACGCCCTCTTCGATCGCCTCGTCGCCTGCATCGACGCCACCCGCCGCCGCGCGGGCGACCGGGTCGGGGACATCGCGGCCGTCGGCGCGTCCTGCTTCTGGCATAGCCTCGTCGGACTCGACGCGAGCGCTTGCCCGATCACGCCGGTCCTGATCTGGGCCGACACCCGCTCCGCGCCGCAGGTCGACGCCTTGCGCCGGCGCCTCGACACCGCCGCGATCCACGCCCGCACCGGCTGCGTCATCCACTCGAGCTATTGGCCCGCCAAGCTCGTTTGGCTCCGCGAGACCCAACCGGAGCTCTTCCGGCGGGTGAAGCGCTGGACCTCGTTCGCAGACTTCGCGACCATTCGACTGCACGGCGTCGACGAGACCTCGATCTCGATGGCCTCGGGTACCGGTCTGCTTGATCTCCAGCGCGTCGCCTGGGACCCGGAGCTGATCGAGGTGACCGGTGTCGATCCCGCCACGCTGCCCAACCCCGTCCCTCCGGATACGGCGCGCCGCGGGTTGCGCCACCCGTACGCCGAGCGCTGGCCGTCGCTCGCAGCGATCCCTTGGTTCCCGGCGGACGGCGACGGCGCCTGCGCGAACGTCGGCAGCGGCGCCACGTCGCCGGAGCGGGTCGCGCTGACGGTCGGCACGACCGGCGCGATGCGAATCATCGTGCCGAACGCGGCGGGTGCGCCATTGACGATCCCTCCCGACCTCTGGGCATACCGGCTCGACGCTCAGCGCGTCGTCCTCGGTGCTGCGATCAGCAACGGCGGGAAGCTGCTCGCTTGGATCGCGGACTTAATCCGGGTCGACTTCCAGGACAAGGAGATGGCGCTCGCCGCCGCGATGGCACCGGACAGCCACGGGCTCACCGTGCTGCCGTTCCTAGCGGGCGAGCGCTCCCCGATCTGGAACGATCGCGCGACGGCCGTCGTCGCGGGCCTGACGCTCGACGTCCGGCGGGAGGGCCTGCTGCGCGCGGCGATGGAGTCGGTCGCCTACCGATTCGCCCTCCTCTACGGGAGCGTGCGCGGGCTCGCCGCGCCCCGTCACGAGATCGTCGCGAACGGCGCTGCGATCCTGCGCTCGTCCGCCTGGCTCCAGATTATGGCCGACACCCTGCGCCACCCGATCACCACCCTGCCGCCCACTGAGGAGGCATCGGCCAGGGGCGCCGCGGTCCTCGCGCTGGTCCGGGCCGCGATCATCCCGAGGCTCGACGCCGCGCCCGACCCGGCCGCCGGTGCCGGCACCGTCGACCCGATCCCGGCCAACGCGGCGGCCTACCAGACCGGCCGCGACCGGCAGGCGCGCCTCGAAGCGCTGCTCTACCCGGCCGACGGAAATTGGGACGACCATTAGCTCCCGCCCGTCCTCTCACGCGCGTCGGACCGGGTCCAGGCATCGGCACGCGACCGCACGCGCCTACTCTGCCCTGGTAGACTCCGACACAGGCAACGACCCAACCGGCTCCGGCGATTGGCAGCCTGCGGCGCTGGGTGGGTGGAGCGGACGACATGACGCGGACTTCCCCTACCTCACTCGCTCGCCAACCGGACGGGCGCCAACCGGCACGGGTACTGGCGGTCTTCGCCCATCCCGACGACGAGGGGTTTTCCGCGGGCGGGCTCTTCACGGCGCTCCACGGCGAGGGCATCGCCGTCACGCTGATCTGCGCCACCCGCGGCGAGGTCGGAGAGATTAGCGACCCGGCGCTGGCGACCCCGGAGAACCTGGGCACCGTGCGGGAACGCGAGCTGCGCACCGCCATGTCGATCCTCGACGTGACGGACGTCCGATTCCTCGGCTACCGCGACTCCGGGATGCGGGGCACACCAGAGAACGAGGATCCGCGCGCGCTGGCCCGGGCGCCGGAGAACGAAGCCGTGGCGAAGATTGTCGCGGTCATCCGCGAGCTGCGGCCGGAGACCGTCGTCACCTTCGGTCCGGACGGCATCTACGGTCACCCCGACCACGTCGCCGTCTACCACCTGACGACCACCGCCGTCCTCACCGCTGGAAACGCCCTCGATCATCCCTGGCGGGTGCCGGCGTTGTACTACGCAACTGTCCCACGCGAACGGCTGATGGCGATGGCCAACCGGCGGCGCGGCCCGCTCAAGGACGCGCCCTCGGAGCAGCTCGCGACGATGGGGACGCCGCGTTCGGAGATCACGACGATCCTCGACGTGTCGTCCGACATCAAGCGCAAGCAGGCGGCGATGCTGTCGCACCGGACGCAGTTCGGCGAAGGCGGCCCGTTCAGCGACCTGCCACCCGCGGAGGTCACGGAGCTCCTCGGCCGCGAGCACTTCGTCCGCGTCACCTTGCCGTGGAACGGCGGCGGGCAGGCGGACGACGACCCGGTGGCGCGCCTCGCTGCGGCCCGATCGCCGGCGGCGACGTGAGCGAACGGTCGCTCGACTCCAACCCCGACGCCGAAGGAGGCAGACCGATCGCCGCAACCAGCGGCCAGATCTTCGCCTGGCGCGGCGGCGCCATTGTGCTGCTGGCGGAGCGAACAGGCGACCGCTGGCTGCTGACCCGCGGCTGGCGCCAGGCCGACCAGTTGACCGACATCCGTCGCTGGTCCTTTGAGACTCCGGAGCGCTTCGTCGCCCAGATTCGCCGTCTCGTCTGTGAGGCCGGCGCGGACCGCGATACGGCCGCGGAGGCCGCGGCAGCCGCCAATCGTTGGGTCGCCGCCCAACGCAGTGGCGCGGCAGAACCTCAGTCGGACGCTCGACCGAGGAACCCCAGTTCCTAACACTAGGTTCCGGTGCGAAATCTCGCCACGACGCTAGATAGAGCGTCCCTGCGCATCTCTTCACCCTTTCAATTGTGCCCGCCCCACGTTGTCGGCGCATTTCGCACCGGAAACTCGTACTAGCGTACTCATCGGGCGAGGCCGCCAGCGGCGCCTTCTGGTCGGTCGCCGGCCAGGCAGATCGCGTTCTCCGTGGCACTCGACGCGGGTTGCCGGGTGAACCGCGCGTACGTTCATATTGCGACGCCCCAGTCCGTTTGCTATGGTGGCGCGGGTGCCCGGAACGCGGCTGCTTGCCGGCTGCGAGACCGTTACGCGCAAGTCTTCCCGTCCGAACACGATGTACGGTGGTCGATCACCTCATCGCTGGTGGCGTGGCAGGTTTGCTGCGACGCTCGGTGTGGGCCCCAGGGGGGACGCGGGGAGCGCGCGACGGATTACCCGTCTTCGTTCGGCCCGGCTTCAGGCGCACTGGTCGTCGCGCCCTATGCCGTGGACGCACGGTTGCCGTCGGCCGGCCGCGGACGTCGTCTGGCGCACCGTCGCCAGGCTCACGACCCGAAGGTCCGCGAGGTCGGGGGCCACGGTGTCAGGAGGGAAGGGCGGTGCGAACCGCAAACGGCTCCGGGGTGACCCGGCAGGCACGCGCACTCGCGATCGGCGCGGCGTTGACGTTCGTCTTCGCGACGGGCACGTTCGGTTCGCTCGCGCCGGCCGCCGCGAGCGAGTTCGACGTGTCGGTGGCGAGCGTCGCGGCGTTGAGCGGGCTGACGGCGACGGTCGCCCACAGCGATAATGGCGTCAACCTGCGCGCCAACCCCAGCCAGAATAGCGATGTCCTCGACAAGCTCCCGGACGGGACCGACGTCGCCCTCCGTGTGGACGAGGTCGACACCGTCTACGACGACTCCGGCATCCGGTGGTGGCCCGTCCGCTTCGGCGGCAAGGACGGCTGGATTGCCGGGATCTACCTCGCGGCGAGCAGTCAGTCCGCGTCGACGAGCGCGGCCACATCGCAGCCGGCGGCCGCCTTCGCTGCCAACGACTACGTGGCGGCCCAGACGGACACGGGCACCGGCCTGATCATCCGCGCGGGCGTCGGCGTGACCGCGGAGCGCGTCGGGTTCATCGCCGAGGGCGACGTCGTCCAGGTGATGGAGGGCCCCGTCTCCGACGGCAACGGCCGACCGTGGTACGTCGTTACCGACGGTGCGATCACCGGCTACTCCTTCGGCGATTTCCTGGTCCCGGCGTCGCAGCCGGCGGCGCCGGCCAAGCAGGCGGCCGCCCAAGCGCAGGCCCCGGCGAAGTTTGCCTCAGGCGACTTTGCCGCGGCGCGGACGCCCTCCGGCACCGGCGTCAACATCCGCTCCCACGGTTCACTCACGTCCAAGCGCGTCGGGTTCATCCCGGAGGGGTCGGTGGTCCAGATCGTGGACGGGCCGAAGGTCGACAAGAACGGCAACGTCTGGTATTTGGTCGACGGCGGCGGCATCCAGGGGTACTCCAATGCCGACCTGCTCGCGGCCTCCTCCGGCCCGATCTCGCAGCCCGCACCCGCGCCAGCCCAGGCCCCCGCCCCGACCGGTCCGACCGGTCGCTTCATCTACCCGATCGCCAACTACGTCCTGACCCAGGGCTACGGCTGCACGCCGTACAGCTTCGATTATTCGTACGACGCCAACCTGGGGTGCCCGTTCCACAACGGGATCGACCTCGCCGCGCCGGCCTATACCCCGGTCATGGCGGCCGACGGTGGGACAGTGCTCGCCGCCGGCTGGTGCGACTGCGGTCTCGGCTACTACGTCGAGATCGACCACGGCAACGGCTTCTCAACCATCTACGGCCACATGGCGGAACAGCCCTACGTCGCGGTTGGACAGCAGGTCAATCAGGGCGGCGTGATCGGCCCGGTGGGCAGCACGGGCGCCTCGACCGGTCCCCACACCCACTTCATGATTAAGCTCAATGGGAACACCGTCAACCCGCTCGACTTCCTATAGTCGCATCGCGACGATCCAGCGGAAGGGGGCGCCCGATCGGGCGCCCCCTCCGTGTGTGATGAACGCGTGGTTCGAGCACCTTCCAATGCAATCGTGTTGTCGTAAGCAACAATTTTCTAATTGGGCACCGGTGTGGCGGACCGATCGGTTCAGCCCCCCGTCGGCCCGGGGCTCCGACAAGCGCGCAAGGCCAACCTCGCAACGAAGCGGTCCGCTCCCTCGGGCCGGGTGATGATCCAGCCCGTCCGGCGCAGGGTCAGAACCAACTGCCGGCGGCCGGTGGACCTGCCCGGTCGGACAGGCTCCGATCCTGGCCGTCCGCCTGATGCCGGCGACAGCGGTCATCGCTACGCTTCGGACAGAATCCTTCGGCGGGGCGCGTGACGGGGGTAGGCGGGCGGAGCGGCGGATGGATGGGTTACTGGTTGATTCCGAATGTGCTCGCGGGGTGCCGCCGGCCCGGTGGCCGCGGGCGCGGCGCCGGCGACGCGGAGTCCACGCGCCATCTCGACGCCGATCTCACCTGGCTGCGTCACCAGGGTGTCGCCGCCGTCCTCTCGATGACCGAGCAGCCGCTGGCGACCTCCGCCCTGGAGCGGAACGGGATTGAGTCTCTCCACCTTCCCGTCGCGGACCTGAACCCGCCGAGTGCGGATCAGTTCCGCGCCGCCCTCGCCTTCATCGACCGCCAGCGCGCACATGGTCGCCCGGTCGTCGTCCATTGCCTGATGGGGCAGGGTCGCACCGGAACCGTGCTGGCGGCCTATCTCATCCGCGGCGGGCTGCGGCCCGAGCGGGCGCTCGCCGAGCTGCGCCTCGTCTGCCCTGGTGCGGTGGAAAACCCCGCCCAGGAGACCGCCCTCTCCGCCTTCGCCGCCCGCCGCGACTGGATCGTGTAGCCGGAACCCGCCGGAGAACGCCGCCCCCGCTCAGATCGCTGCGCGGACTCGGGGGCGGTGCGGACGATGTATGATGCCCCGACGCGGACTCCTCCACTCGCCCTGTTCGGGTGAGCCGGATGACCCGTTTCGGTGGCACGGCAGGCACGAACGGCTGATCGGGATGTCTTGGACGGTCGACGAGATCAACACGCTCGATCTCGCTGCCTTCGTTGCGCGGCTCGGGTTTCTGTTCGAGGGGTCGCCCTGGATCGCAGCGGAGGCGTGGGCGGCGCGTCCGTTCGCAAGCCGCGGGGCGCTCCATCGCGCGCTCTGGGCCGTGGTCGACCGTGCCCCGGCGGAGCGACGGCTCGCGCTGATTCGGGCCCACCCGGATCTGGTCGGGCGCGCGGCGCGGGCGGGGACGCTGGGCAAGGCGTCGACCGGAGAGCAGGCGGCGGCTGGTCTCGAACGCGACCGGCTCAGCCCGGCCGAGGTTGCCCGATTCGAGGAGCTGAACCGGACCTATCGCGACCGCTTCGGGTTCCCGTTCGTCATCTGCGCGCGCGAGAACAAGAAGGAGAGCATCCTGGCAGGGTTCGAAACGCGGCTCCGTCACGACCGCGAGCAGGAGATCGAGACCGCGCTCGATGAGATCGCCAAAATCTGCCAGTACCGCCTGCTCGATGTGGTGGAGGACGGAGCCTCGAGCGGCTAGCGGCTCAGAGGTGCCCATGACGTCCTACCGCTACGAGATCGGCTATGGGAAGCACCGGATCCCCGTCTATCGCGTCCACGCGACGCCCCTGCGGGGAGTACCACCGATCCCAGAGTCCTCATTTACCGGGCGGAACAACACGCTCTTCGCGCTGGAGGTCGACGTCGACGTGCTGGGCGAGGACTTCCTCCCGGCCTACACCCGCGGCGACAACGTCAACGTCGTCGCGACCGACAGCATGAAGAACTTCGTGCTCCGCCAGGCGCTCGCCTACGACGGCGCGACGCTGGAAGGGTTTCTGGCCTTTCTCGGCCGGGGGTTCATCGGCACCTACGCCCAGATGCGCTCGCTGCGTTTGACCGCGCGGGAGCTGCCGTTCGCCCCGGCGCGGGTTCCGGGGACCGGCGGCGGCACCTTCGGCGAGAGCGATGTCCTGTTTGACCACACCCGCGGCGATTTCGCCACCGCGACCCTGGAACTGGTCGGGTCCGACGCCGGGGCGGCGGTGACGGCCCACCGCTGTGGGCGCGTCGGTCTGCAGCTGATGAAGACGACGGGGAGCGCGTTTACCAGCTTTGTCCGCGACGGCTACACGACGCTGCCGGAGCGGCGCGACCGGCCGCTGTTCATCTTCCTGGATGTGTCCTGGCGTTATGGGAACGTCGCGGATCTGCTGGCATCCGAGCCGGCGCGCTACGTCGCCGCCGAGCAGGTGCGCGATGTCGTCCAAACCGTCTTCCACCAGTTCGTCAGCGAGTCGATCCAGCACTTGGTGTATGAGATGGGCGTTCGGCTTCTCAACCGGTTTCCGCAGTTGGCGGAGGTCGGCTTCGCGGCGCAGAACCGGACCCGCGACCCGGTCGCCGGATCCGACTCCGATCCGCGAATCCGTGTCTACAGCGACCCGTTCCCGGCCTATGGCGTAATAACGCTGACGATGGGACGGCAGACATGACCGCGGCGCTCGGGGGCTCACGCGCCGGAGCGGGAGGATGGCCGCGGTGACCGGCCGGCTGACGACACACGTCCTCGACACGGCGCAGGGTCGGCCGGCGGCGGGGCTGGCAATCGAGCTGCGCCGGCTCGTCTCGGGAGGCGACGGTTGGGATCTTCTGCGGGCGGTGCGGACGAACGCCGACGGCCGGACCGATCAGCCGCTCCTGGACGGCGGCGAGCTGACGGCCGGTGTCTACGAGCTGGTCTTCGCGGTCGGCGCCTACTTCGCGGGGCAACCGGTGCCGGCGGCCGATCCGCCGTTCCTCGACCGGGTGCCCGTCCGGTTCGGGATCGCCGATCCGAACACCCCCTACCATGTGCCACTGCTCGTCTCGCCCTGGGCCTACAGCACCTACCGTGGCAGTTGAACCCGCCGCCACGTCGCTCGCGCGGAGCCGCCGCGTCATGGAGCGGTGCGATCTCCTTGCCCGCTACAGCGCAGAAGCGGGGCGGCTGACCCGCCCCTACGGCACGGCCGCGCTGCGAGCCGCCCAGGAGACGGTCGCGGGGTGGATGCGGGACGCCGGAATGACCGTCCGCCGTGACGCCATTGGGAACCTGATCGGGCGGTACGCGGCGGAAAACGGCAGGCCGCAGACGGCGGCTCAGACGCGAACGTTTCTCCTCGGCAGTCATCTCGATACCGTGCGCGATGCGGGGAAGTACGACGGGATGCTGGGCGTGCTGGTGGCGATCGCCTGCGTCGAGCGGTTGCACGAGCGCGGCGAGCGGTTGCCATTCGCGACCGAGGTCGTGGCCTTTGCCGACGAGGAGGGGCTGCGCTTCCACACGGCCTACCTGGGCAGCGCGGCGTTTGCCGGAACGCTCGATCCCGCGACGCTGGCGGCGCGCGACGATGCGGGCATCACCCTCGCCGAGGCCGTGCGCGCCTTCGGCGGTGATCCAACCGCGATCGCCGGCGACCGCCGCGATCCGGGCGATCTGCTCGGCTATTGCGAGGTCCACATCGAGCAGGGACCGATCCTCGAAACGCTGGGGCTGCCGGTCGGCGTCGTCGCGGCGATCGCCGGGCAGACGCGGATCGCCGTTCAGTTCTCGGGCGAGGCCGGGCACGCAGGCACCGTCCCGATGGCGCTGCGCCGGGACGCGCTCTGCGCCGCGTCCGCATTCGTGCTGGCGGTTGAGGCGGCGGCGCGGAGCCGAGACGGGACCGTGGCGACGGTCGGGCAGATCACCGCCGAGCCGGGAGCCGGCAACGTCGTGCCCGGTCGCGTCCGGCTGAGTCTCGACGTCCGGCACATCGAGGATACAGTCCGTGCAGCCGTCTGCCGACAGCTCCGCGCGCGGGCGGAACGGATCGGGACCGCGCGGCGGGTGGCGGTGGATTGGCAGGTCGTCGCCGAGGCCGACGCCATGGCCTGCGACGCTGACCTGACCGGGGTCCTGGCGGGGGCGGTCGCGCAGACCGGCTGGCCGGTGCACCGGCTGGCGAGCGGCGCTGGACACGATGCGGTGGAGCTGTCGGCGATCGTGCCCGGTGCGATGCTCTTTGTCCGCTGCGCCGGCGGCGTCAGCCACAACCCGGCCGAGGCGGTCACGACCGCGGACGTGGCGGTGGCGATCGAGGTGATGGATCGGTTTATCGCCCTCATCGCCACGTCCGCCACGGCGGGAACCGGTCAACTCGACGCTTGATCGGCGGGCTCCGCGTTCCTTCTCCTCAGGATTCGGACGAACGCGGCGGAACTGACGATGATGACGCCTTCGATCTCTCCCAACTCCCGCAGATCCTTGTCGCCGCTCACCAGGTAGCCGGAGTGCTCAAGGACCGCGTGGGCGAGGAGGTAATCGTCCTTTTGATCCCGACAAACCAGCGGGATGGGGTCGCGCGGTTCCGGAATGATGTCCGCAACCTCCCGCAGCGCCGCCACGAGCGCCGCGAGATCTCTGCGACCGACCCAAGGGCGACGAGCAAGGAGTCGGCAGATGAGCCGCTACGACCTCATCGTGCGGAACGGGACCGTTGTCGCCGAGGGGGCGGTCGGGATCGCGGACGTCGCCGTCGTGGAGGGGCGGATCGTCGCGGTCGCTCCCGGGCTTGACGGTGCGGCGCGCGAGGAGATCGACGCCGGCGGGCTGCACGTCTTCCCCGGCGTCATCGACGCGCACGTCCACTTCAACGAGCCGGGACGCACCGAGTGGGAGGGATGGGCGACCGGGTCGCGCGCCGTAGCGGTGGGCGGCGGGACCCTGTGCTTCGATATGCCGCTCAACGCGCACCCGCCGACGCTGGATGCGGCCAGCTTCGATGCCAAGCGCGTCGCCGCCGAGGCCCAGGCGGTGACCGACTTCGCGCTCTGGGGCGGGCTCGTGCCGGGGAACCTGAACCGCCTCGCCGAGTTGGCCGAGCGCGGCGTCGTCGGTCTCAAGGCGTTCATGTCGAACAGCGGGATTGACGACTTTCCGGCCGTCGACGACCTGACACTGTACGAGGGGATGGCGCGCGCGGCGAAGCTGGGCCTGATCGTCGCCGTCCACGCCGAAAGCGACACGCTGACCGGCCGCCTCGCCGCGCGCGCGGTTGCGGAGGGGCGGACGGGCATCCGCGACTACCTTGCGGCGCGGCCCGTGATCGCCGAGGTTGAGGCGGTCTCGCGGGCGATCCTCTTTGCCGAGGAAACCGGATGCGCGCTCCACGTCGTCCACGTCAGCAGCGGGCGCGGGGTTGCGCTCGTCGCGGCGGCGCGGGCACGGGGCGTCGACGTCAGTTGCGAGACCTGCCCGCACTACCTCCTCTTCACGGAGGAAGACGCCGAGCGGCTGGGCGCGGTGGCGAAGTGCGCGCCCCCGCTGCGGCCGGCGGCGGAGTGCGACGCGCTCTGGCAGCACCTACGCGCCGGCGACATTCCAATGGTCGCCTCCGATCACTCCCCCGCCCCGGCGACGATGAAGGAGAGCGCCAACTTCTTCACGGTCTGGAGCGGGATCTCCGGCTGCCAGTCGCTCCTGCCGGCGCTCCTGACCGAGGGCTACCACGCGCGGCGGGTACCGCTGCCGATGATCGCGGCGGTGACGGCCGGTTACGTCGCGCGCCGCTTCCAGCTCTCCGCGAAGGGACGCGTCGCCGTGAGCGCCGACGCCGACCTGGCGCTGGTCAACCTGGCTGCCGGCGATGTGCTCGCTGCCGCCGACCTCCGGTATCGGCACCGGCACAGCCCGTTCGTCGGGCGGCGATTCCGGGGGCGGGTGATCCGGACGGTCGTGCGCGGGGTAACGACGTTCCACGACGGCGCAATCGTGTCCGGTGCGGTCGGGCGTTTGGTGCGGCCGAGCGCGCCGCCCGCGAGCGCGGCCGCAGGGTAGCGGTCCACTCCGGCCGTTGCGACAGGCCGGAGTGGACCGCTCCGTTCCTTCGAGAGGCTGGCGCGTTCCTGACTTGACCTCGCCCGGTATCAGGAATCGGACCGCTCGTCCACGTCGCGGATCGGTACCGCGCGTCGAGGACCGGGAGACGGTCGGGAGCGACGGCCGATGCCAGCATCAGCCGCCGATCCGACGGGGTTCACATCGGTGGACCGGTTTGTTCAGGCAAAAGCGGTCGCGCGCCGGTGACGCCGGTGTGGCATCGGCGACGTACGGTGAGGAGAAGCCGCTGGGGCCAGGCGAATCCGAGACCCGATGGGTTGATGGAGGGTAGAGGCCCCGGTCGTGTGTCAAACGGACCGGGGC
>JRHI01002125.1_pt1 | contig 14440 bp, 17 predicted proteins | sample 215371 | NCBI WGS metagenome assembly JRHI01 (sample SAMN02929681, study PRJNA255918) | sediment metagenome | biome: cave system; feature: Ice Cave; material: Sediment; isolation source: sediment from deep within a dark volcanic ice cave with no known source of... ...
TCGCTGACGCGGGCGGTGCGGAGCGCCGCCCCGAGCGGCGCGACGAGGACTGCGAGGGTCCCCTCGCCCCCGTCGGCGATGGGCAGGACGCGCACGCGTCGCACGCCGCCGGCGCGCAGCCCACGGGCGATCCCGTCGGCCACCTCGGCAGCGGTGAGCGTGCCCTTGAACGAGTCGGGCGCGACGATCACGACGGGCTGGGACCGATCTGCGCCGCTCACCCGGCGAGCCTAGCCCGCCCGACTCGCGATCATCGCTGGCCGGCCGCGCGGACGAGCCGCTCGAGCTCGTCGAGCCGGTCGGCGATGCCGTTCGGCGGGGCCGGGGCCGGCGCCGAGCGAGCGACGGGCCTCGCGCTGCTCCGACCGGGGCCGGGGAGGAGCACGAACGCCCCACCGGCAAGGACCGCGCACGCGGCTGCCATGCCGAGGATTCGGGCGACGCGGGCCCGGTTGGGGGCCCTGACCGACGCGCCGCGCCGGTCGCCCGGCAGCGCTTGGCCGGCGGCTGGCGGGGACGCCGGGCGGGGACGCCGCGCCCTCACAGGCTGAGGTGCCCCGGGCGGGGCTACCGGCGGTAACAGGCGCCTTGCCTGCTCGGCGCTCTGCGGTCGCGAAGCGGGCGCGCGCTCGGTCAGCTGCGCGACGAGCGCCTCGGTCGTCGGGTCTGGACGGTCGCCCGCGAGGTCGCGCAGCAGCACGCCGAGGGCGTAGAGATCGCTCTGACGCGTCGGGGGGTCGCCGTCGATCACCTCGGGGGCGAGGAAGCGAAGCGTGCCGACGAGGTGCCCGGTCTGGGTCAGGCGGGTCGAGTTCTCGGGGTGGGCGATCCCGAAGTCGGTGATCCGCGCGCGCCCGTCGCTCGAGAGAAGCACGTTCGACGGCTTGATGTCGCGGTGGAGGATGCCGGCAGCGTGGATGCATCCGAGTGCGGCGAGCAGGTCGACGGCGACCGCTGCCGCCTCTTCCCCGCGCACGGGTCCCCGTTCGAGCCGCTCGGCGAGCGTGCCCCCGTCGACGTACTCCATGACCAGATAGGGCCGGCGCTCGTCGGCGCCGTAGTCGTAGACCTGGACGAGGTTGGCATGGGAGAGCGCGGCCGCGGTGCGCGCTTCGCGCGCGAACCGCTCGGCGTACGTCGCGTCGTCGGCGAGGGCCTCGGAGATCAGCTTGACCGCGACGCTGCGGTTGAGGCGGCGATCGGTTGCCCGCCAGACGGTCGCCATCCCGCCACTGCCGATCAGCTTCTCGAGCCGGTACCGTCCGCCGCCGAGCGCGACGCCGGGACGGGGGTCGATCGTCGCGGGCTTAGCCATCAGTCGCCCCCTCCCCCGGCCTTGGCCTGCTCCTTCTGCAGCTTCCTCTGCTGCTTGCTGAGGGGCTGGCCGTCGCCGGCGGCGCCCGCGCCCTGCGTGATGATCTGCTGCGCGGAGCCCGGCGCCGGCGTCGCGGTCGCGGCGGGTGGCGGGCTCGCCGGCACCGCGCTGGGCGTCGTGTCGGGCCGGGCCGTGACGGACGGCGCCGGCGCCCGCGCTCCGTTCACCGCCTGCGCTGCCACGCTCTGTATCCGCGCCGCGCGGGCGGCGTCGAGGACGCCGACCCTGCGCAGCTGCGAGACGTTTGCCCGCAATTCGCCGAGTGCGGTCGCGGCGCTTGTGAAGTCTCCCGCGGTCGCCGCTACGCGCGCCTGTCGGATCAGGTCGAGCAGCTGGTTCTGTTCGACCGCGGTCAAACCGGTACGCCCACTACCACATCCGGCGCCGAGCAGGACGGCGACCACGGCGACGGCCGCGGCGGGACGGCGTCGACTGGCTGGACGTGTCACCGCGCGCGCGGCGGATCGCGGTCGTCGGGCAGGACCCGCGTGGCGTCCTGCGAGGTGGCCGGCGGCGTCTTTGACTGCACGTTGAGCGAGAGCGACATGCCGAAGCGGGACATCAGTCCGCCGCCGAGGATCAGCACCGCTCCGCCCATTCCGAGCCAGGCGCCATGCTCGACGCCGCGGCCGATCGCGGCCGGGGGATGGTTGATCAAGGCGGCGACGACGATGACGAGGGCGCATCCCCCGGCGAGCACGATCTCGACCGGCGGCAGCGGGCCACGCCACCAGCCGAGCTCGGCGGCCGCAGCGGCGAGCACCGCGAGGCCGACGGCGGCGAGCACGAGGTCCCAGACCTCGAACGCGTCCCAGGCGGTCAGGTCCGGCTGGTACCACTCGAGGAACAGGCTGACGAGAAGTACGACAGCACCCAGTGCGGCAACGAGGGTGCCTGTCTCGAGTCGACGCATACCAGGAGCCTAGTGCCCATGTTCGAGCCCGGCCAATCGCCGCGCTCCCGACTGCGCTCGTGCACCACCCCGCCCGTAGACTTCGCCGGGCGATGTGCGCGTTCGAGCGGCGGACGACCGTCACAAGCCTGCCGTTCGAATACGACAAGCGGCTGATGTTGTTCGCCGGGCGGGCGAACCCGGGTCTGGCGGCGGCGATCGCGGGGCGGCTGGGCGTCGAGCTCGGCCCGGTCACGCTGAGGACGTTCTCGGCCGGCGAGGTCTACTGCCGCTACGACGAGTCGATCCGCGGGGCCGATGTCTTCATCGTGCAACCGACCTGCGCGAACCCGATGACGGGGGTGAGCGCGAACGATGCGCTGATGGAGCTGCTGGTGATGATCGACGCGGCGGCCGGCGCGTCCGCGCACCGGGTGATCGCCGTCACGCCGTGGTTCGCCTACTCGCGCCAGGACAAGAAGTCAGCTCTGCGCGAACCGATCAGCGCTCGTCTGGTCGCCCACATGCTTGAGGCGGCAGGGGCCGACCGCGTCCTGACGATGGACCTCCACGCAGGGCAGGTGCAGAGCTTCTTCACCAAGCCGGTCGACCACATGACCGCCCTGTTCATGCTCGCCCGCTACTTCGCCGACCTGGAGCTCGAGGACCTCGTGGTCGTCGCGCCCGACGTCGGCCGGGCAAAGCTCAACCAGAAATTCGCGGAGGTGGTCGGCGCCGACCTGGCGTTGATGACGAAGGACCGCCCGGCCCAGCAGGTCGCCGAGATCGGCCACGTGATCGGCGACGTCCGGGGCAAGACCGCGCTGATCGTCGACGACATCATCGATACGGCCGGCACCCTGAGCGCCGCCGCGCAGACGGTGCTCGATGCCGGTGCGCAGAGCGTGTTCGCGGCGGCGACGCACGGCGTCTTCTCGGGTGGGGCGTACGAGACCCTGGCGGACGCGGCGTTCGAGCAGATCGTCGTCACCGATTCGATCCCGCTTCGCCCGGGGGCCCCGGAGAACATCGTGGTCCTACCGTGCGCCGGCTTGCTGACGGACTCGATCCGCCGGATCTTCACTGACGGCTCGGTGAGCGAGGTATTCGGCGGCGAGAACCAGCTCTTCTAGATGCGACGTCTCGTGTTCATTGCGATTGCGCTGGCCGCCGTGGGGGTTGTGGCCGCCTTCGGCGGCGATCGGCCGCGGCCAGCGGGCTTCGATTCGGCCGCCGCGTACGCGCTCGTCGGCAGGGTGCTCGCGTTTGGTCCGCGCCCGGCGGGCTCCTCGACGGAACGGCGGGTGGCCGATTCCTTGCGCGGCCTCCTCCCGGGCGGCCACTTCGAAGCGGTGCCGGGCGGGCTGCGCAACATTGTCGGGGAGCTGCCCGGGCGCGAGCCGGCGGTCGTCGTCGGCGCCCACTACGACACGACCCCGGTTCCAGGGTATCTCGGGGCGAACAACAGCGCGGCCGGTGTGGCGGCGGTGATCGAGATCGCGCGCGCGCTCCGGCGCGATCGGCTCCGGCCGGGCGATCGGGCGGTCCGCTTCGCGCTCTTCGACGGTGAGGAGGCGCCGGCGGGGTTCACGGACTTCTATCGCGATGGTGATCGCGGGAGCAAGGCTTTCGCCGGCGCGCACGCAGCCGCGACGCAGGAGGTGGTGGTGCTCGACTTCATCGCCAACCACGCGCTGCGGATCCCGCGCGAGGCCGGGTCGGACGCCCAGCTCTGGTCTCGGCTGCGGACGGCGGCGATCGCGGTCGGCGCGGGCAGGGCGTTCCCGGCGGCGACCCGCCCGCAGATCCTCGACGACCACACCCCGTTCGTCGCCGCCGGCATTCCGGCGATCGATCTAATCGACTTCGACTACGCCTGCTGGCAGAAGCCGTGCGACACGCTGGCACAGATCTCGCGGGCGAGCCTCGACGTCTCGGGCCGGACGGTGCTCAGCCTCCTCCGCGCTGAGCGCTCGCGCTGAGCGCGGCGACGTACCCCTCAGGGCGCGCAGTCGGCGCAGGCGCCGCGCAGCACGACCTCGTGATCTGAGACGGTCAGCGGCACCCGCCCGCTGAGCCGCTCGATCGCGAGCTCGAGGTCGGCGTCGATGAACGGCGTCAGCGTGCCGCAGCAATCGCAGATGAGGTGGTGGTGGTGACCGCCTCCGGCGCGGACCGGTTCGTAGCGAACCGTCGTCTGACCGATCTTGACGCGTTGGATCAGGCGCAGGCGCTCGAGCTCCTCGAGGATGCGGTAGATGCTGGCCCGGGAGACGGCGCGCCGCCGGCTGCGCAACAGCGCCTCGATCTCGATCGCTGAGAGCGCACAGGCCTGCTCGTCGAGCAGCTCGAGCATCGCCCGCCGCGCCCCGCCGCGGCGGTAGCCGGCCTCGGCGAGCGCCTGCTCGGCGGCTTCAGCCCAGCCGTCGGTGGCGCAGTCCATGCTGTACCGATTGTAGTGGCGTGGCGGCGAAGCTCAGCGCATAGATCAGGCTGGAGACGCCGATGATCGCGCTGCTCGGCGGCAGCGACGGGAGCGCGTAGCTGAGCGTGATGCCGATCCAGGTCGCGGCGAGCGCGAGTCCGGCGGCAAGCAGCAGGCCGCGGTAGGGGTCGTGCGTGAGCCGGTGGGCTGCGCCGGCGGGCGCGGCGAGCAGTCCGAGCAGGAGCAGCGCTCCGACGGCCTGGGTGGCCTCGGCGGCATCGAGACCGACGAGCGCGAGAAAGACGAGGCCGAGCAGGCGGACCGGAACGCCCTGCGCGATGGCGACGGCCGGGTCGAGCGACGCGAACAGGAGCGGGCGGGCGATGACGGAGATCACGCAGACGATCGCCGCAGCGATCAGCGCGGCGAGCTCGGCATCCTGCCGCGCGAGGCCGAAGATCGAACCAAACAGCGAGCGGGCTGCCAGCGCGCCGTCACCGCCGCTGGCACCGGCCGCGACCAGCGCGAGGAAGAACACGCCGAGGCCGAGGATCCAGGCGAACGCGGTGCCGATCGCCACGTCACCGACCGGTCGGCGACGAACGAGCCCGCCGAGCGCGAGCGCGAAGGACACTGTCGCGACGAACAGCCCGAGCCGGAGGTCGACCCCGAGCAGGGCGGCGGCAACCGCGCCGGTGAAAGCGACGTGGCTGAGCGCGTCAGCGGCGAAGACCTGTCGGCGCAGGACGAGGAGGTAGCCGATCAGCCCGCTGGCCACGGCGATCAGCGACCCGGCAAGGAGCGCGTTCTGGATGAAGGCGTGGGCGAGCATCAGAGGCCCCGACTCGGCACGGCCATCGCGGGAGCCCGCCGCTCGCGCAGACCGCGGACGCCGTGGGCGGCGGCGTAGAGGGCGAACGCCGCTGTGGTGGCGAAGAAGCCGACCGGGTAGTCGGTGAAATAGGCGAGCCCGAGGCCGATCCAGGCGACGAGCAGAGCGATCAGGACGCTGAGCGCGAGACCGACCCCGACCCGGACGGTCAACTGCTGGGCTGCGGCTGGTGGAGCGACGAGCAGCGCGAAGACGAGCAGAACGCCGGTGATCTGCGCGGTCGCGGCGACGGCAAGGCCGAGGACCAGGAGGAAGGCGCTCGAGAGGGCACCGGTGGCGACGCCGCCCGCGCGGGCCACCTCCTCGTCAACGCTCGCGAACAGCAAGCGCCGCCCTGCCAACGGGAAGAACAGGAGGCTGGCGAGCGCGACGGCTAGGAGGGTGAGCACCTGCCCGCGTGTGATCCCGAGAATCGACCCGAAGAGCAAGGTGTCGAGGCTCTCGAGGATGCCGTTCGAGAGGCTGAGGAAGAGGAAGCCGCTCGCGAGCCCGAATGCCTGGACCGAGCCGATCACCGCCGACAGCTGGGCAACATCCCGGCGGCCGGACGTGCTCGAGGCGGCGGCGATGACGAGCGCCGCGATGCCGGCGAACGCGAAGTAGCCAAGCGCGAGCGGCAGCCCGAGGAGAGCGGCGCCGCTCGCCCCGGGGAACGACATGATCGCCAGGGTGTGACCGACGAAGCTCTCACGGCGCAGAACGACGAACCAGCCGATTACGCCGGCCATCACGGCGACGATCGTGCCGGCTTCGAGAGCGCTGACCATGAACGGAAATGCGGTCAGCTGATCGAGGTCGGTGAGCGGGTTGAGCGAAAGCTGGGGTGCGAGCGCGTCGCTAGTGATCATGGCGGCCGCCGTGGTGATGCGGTGCCTCGGGCTGGCCGACCACGACGAGGCGGCCGTCGCCGCACCGCAGCACCTCAATCGGTGCGCCGTAGAGCGCGGTGAGGGTCGGCCCGGTGATGACCTCGGCCGGGGTTCCGCTGAGCGCCCGGCCGCCGGCAATGTAGACGACGCGGTCGAGGTAGCCGAGCAACGGGTTGACGTCGTGCGCGACGAGCAGCACGGCGACGTCGTCGGCCTTGCAGATTCGCGCCACGAGCGCCGCGACCTGCGACTGGTTGGCGAGATCGAGGCTGTCGAGGGGCTCGTCGAGGATCAACATCGACGGCCGGCGAGCGAGCGCCTGGGCGATCAGCAGGCGCTGCTGCTCGCCCCCCGAGAGCTGGCCGATCGCGCGGTTGGCGTAATCGGTTGCCCCGACGAGCTCGATGACCTCGGCCACCCGGGCCCGCGCCCGTCGCTCGGATGCGCCGAGCCGGCCGATCGGCGGCAACGGCAGGCCGAGGCGGCGACCGTCGAGCCCAAGTCGGACGACGTCGATCCCACGGATCCTCGTGGTCCGGTCGAAGGTGCGACGCTGGGGCAGGTATCCGATCGCATCGTTGCGGGCGCCGGGAGGACTGCCGAAGACGGTCACGGTGCCGCCGGAGAGGGCGAGCATCCCGAGCAGCACCTGCAGCAGCGTGGTCTTGCCGGCCCCGTTTGGGCCGAGGATCGCGACGAACTCGCCGCGCTCGATTTCCAGGTCGACCTCCCGCCAGACGCTGCGGCCGGCGATCTCGAGCGCGGCGCCGCGGAGCTCGACGGCGGTGCCAGGCATCTCCGGCTACCTGCCCGTGGCCTGGTGAAGCGCAGCCTCGAGCGCGGTGAGCTGGGCGACCTGCCAGTCCTGGAATGTGGCGTCAGCTGGTGCGAGCGTCTCGGTGATCTTGACGACCGGAATGTGGCGGGCTTCGACCAGCGAGTTGACTCGCTGGACGTCGGGCGTGAGGTTCTGGCTGTTGTAGATCCAGACCTTGATCGCGCCCGTCTGTGCCTGAGCGTCGRCGGTCTGCTTGTCCTGCGCCGTGACATCCGTGCCGTCGGCGATCGCGCGCGCGAAACTGGAGGGCGTCGCCAACTTGAGCCCGAGGTCGAGTCCGAGCGGTTCGAAGATGCTTTCGCTGTAGCCGATGGGCACGCCGCGGAAGCGGCGGGCGATATCGGCACGGAGCAAGTTGTAGCGGGCGAGGCCGCGGGTGAGGTAGCCCTGCTGGCGCTGGACGAAGTAGGTGCGATCGGCGGGATCGAGCTTGATGTAGTCGGCGACGATCCCGTCGACGACGCGCCGAACGTTGGTCGGGGCGTACCACTGGTGTGGATTCGCGCCGCCGGCGAGGCCAAGCAGCTTGCCCGTGTCGAGGACGGTACGTCCGCTGTCGGGACTCGCGTCGAGCGCCTGGCGGGCCCAGTTGTCGTAGGCGATCCCATTGATGATCGCCATGCGGGACTGCGCGAGAACCCGGCTGTCGCTGGACGTCGGCAGGTACGAGTGGGGGTCGGTGCCAGGATTGACGATCAGGCTGCGGACGTCGGCCTTGGTGCCGGCGAGCTGCCTCGCGATGCTGCCCCAGAAATTCTCTGCGGCGACGACGAGGAAGACGCCGTGGGCGCCGCCGACGGAGCGACTGCCCGACGAGGTGGGCGCGGTCTGGCCGCCGCAGGAGCTGAGCGCGACGGCCGCGGCCAAGGCAGACGCCAAGCGGGAGCGCCGGCGTGTTCTGGTCGGGTTGATCGTTTTCCTCCGCAGTCGCTCGGCCGGTCGCGCCACCCAGCCTAGCAGGGTAATGAGACTCAGTCTTGACTTGGTATCGACCTCGCCGACGTGCGGGCGACCTTGCTAGCGTGGCCTTGATGCTGGCGCACGTGGCCCTCGAGACGGCGCCCGCCGATGGCGAGGCCGCGGCAGCCTTCTGGCGGATGCTCGGCTTTGCTGCGGTCGAGCCGCCGGCGAGTCTGCGCGACCGGGCGGTCTGGCTCGAGCGTGATGGCACCCAGATCCACCTGCTGTGGACGCAAGAGCCGACCTTTCAGCGCGAGGGCCACGTGGCCGTCGTCGTCGACGACTACGACGCGGCGCTCGAGCGACTGCGCGCCGCAGGCCACGAGGTGGAGCCGCGGGCGGAACACTGGGGCGCGGCACGCGCGTTCGTGACCGTCGCGGGCGGGCATCGCGTCGAGGTGATGGCGGCACGGCCTGGCGGAGCCTGACTGATGCCACTCCACAAGTGCGCGGCCTCGCGGACGCAGAACGCTCGTCACGAGGTCACGGAGTTGGTGCCGACGCTGCAGCACTCGTGGGCAGCGGATCTTCGACTTCCGCCGAGGGGGGCTGACCTGATCTGCAGTGGAAGACGTACACGGCGGTAGAGAATGACGCCCCACGACCCGTGGTGCGCGTGCAACCTGAGCCCGAGGAGTCGCATTGTCATACGCACGAGGTCTGCTAGGTCTGCTCATCCTGATCGCCGCCGTCTTCTTCCTGCTTAAGCTCGCGATCGTCGCCGGCATCTTCGGGGTCCTCGCGCTGATCATCCTGATCGTCATCCTCACACAGGGGCTCTAGACGACCAGTTAGCACCGGGGCCGGCGAAGCGCCGCCGGCCGCCGGTGCCATTTGCAGGCAAGACGTGAGGGTGGTCGAATTGCCCCATGCCCCAGGGCCACACGCATGAGAAGCAGGAGGAGGTGTACGTGTCGTGCGCGAGAGCGGGTAGGGCTCACGGGGCCCGAGGACCGGACCATGCACGACCGAGTTCTCGTGGATACCGTGCAACTCTGAGGGCGTGAGATTGTTGCGGCGGTACGTCGCCCGTGTCTTCCTCGTGATGGTGTTGGCGAACATCGCCGTCGTCGGCTGGGCGGTCTCCGAATTTCCCGCGATCCTCGGCGCCAACCGACCCGTCGTCGTCTTGCTCGACCTGGCGATCTTGGCTACCTACGGCATCGGGGCGAAGATCCTGCTCCCGTGCCGGCCGAACCCGATTCGCGACGCGACGATCACGGCGGTGTTTGCCCTCGGCGTGGCGCTGGGTCTCGTCCATGGCGCTGACATTGCGCGCGAGTACCGTCTCTTTTTGCCGGCGCCGTGGTCGCTGGTCGACATCGCGGCGGTGCTCCTGCTCAGCCTGGCCGCGTTCGTGCTCGCCGGCCTATTGGCAGGGACGCCCGCCGGTGGCGCCCGGACGGGAATCATTTGCGCGGCCACGGCAATGCTCGTCCTTTGGCTCTCATCATGGGGGCTGAACTTCGCCATACCGGCACGCCTCGAGGCCATCCTTGTAACCGATCCTGAGTACACGGCTGGCACCTTGCGGGATCCTGCTGCCTACGCGTTCTACAACACGATCAGCTCAGCGCTCTCGCACGCGATCGCCCTGACGTGTCTGGGCGCGATCTTTGGGGCTCTTGGTGGCCTCATCGCGAAGGAGCACGACCAAATCACTTCGGGCTGAGGTTGGCGTCCTGGCCGTCGGGTCCCTTCCCGTAGAGGAAGACGACGAGCGGCCGCCCGACGGCCGGCAGGCCAACCGGGATGACGGCGGTCTCGGGCAGCCTGCGGTGGACAAGCCGACTGTCGATCGTGAATCGTGGCTGTTGCACAAAAAGCCGTCAGCAGAAACCTGGGCTCCGCTCGCTACGGCGGCAACTCGCGGGCTTGCAAGCGACGGCGCCGGGCAGCGCGCGCCCGGCTACCCGAAGGGTCTCGGCTTTTTGGAGCCCACCCTTCGCTTAGCGGCACCCATACGCTCCCGAGCGTTACAGGCGCGCCCCGCCGCCGGGCCGCGTTCGCCAGCCGCCAAGATATCCCCATGAACCCCCACCAGGTCGTGATCGTCGGCGGCGGCTTCGCCGGCCTCTACGCGGCGAAGGCGCTCCGTGACGCCCCCGTCGAGGTGACCCTCGTCGACCGCCGGAACTTCCATCTCTTCCAGCCCCTGACCTACCAGGTGGCGACGGGAGCGCTATCCCCCGGCGACATCGCGTATCCGCTGCGCGCGATGTTCAGGGACGCGCCCAACGTCCGCGTGATGCTGGCCGAGGCGACGGATTTCGATCTCGCCGGGCGGCGCCTGCTGCTCGGCCCGGTCGCCGGCGTGCCGGCGCCCACCGCGCTGCGCTACGACACGCTCGTCGTCGCGACGGGCTCCTCCTACTCCTACTTCGGCCACGACGAGTGGGCGCCGCTGGCCCCGGAGGTCAAGTCGCTCGAGAGCGCGATCGCCGCCCGTGCGCGGATCCTCGGCGCCTTCGAGCGAGCCGACGCCCTCGCTGAGGACCCGCAGCGCCTCCAAGCCCAGCTGACGTTCGTCGTCGTCGGCGGCGGCGCCACGGGCGTCGAGATCGCCGGTCAGATCGGCGAGCTCGCCCGCGACACCCTGCGCCGCGACTTCCGCGCGATCGACTCCGGCGAGGCCCGCATCCTCCTCGTCGAGACGGCCGAGCGCCTGCTCTGCGCGTTCCCGCCGACGCTCTCCGCGAAGGCCGCGGAGCAGCTCCGCGAGCTCGGCGTCACGCCGCTGCTGGAGCGCACGGTCGTCGCGGTCGACGCCGGCGGGGTCGTGCTCGAGGCCCCGGGCGGCGCACGCGAGCGCATCGACGCGGGGACCGTCCTCTGGGCCGCCGGCGTGCGCGCATCGGCCCTCGCGGCGCGCCTGGCCGAGCTCGCCGGCGGCGAGGTCGACCGCGGCGGGCGCCTCACCGTCGAGCCCGACCTGACGCTCGCGGGCCATCCCGAGGTGATCGTCGCCGGCGACATGGTGCGCGTCCGCTCCGCCCGCACCGGCGAGCCGGTGACGCTCCCGGGCGTCGCGCCCGCCGCGATCCAACAGGGACGCCACGCCGCGCGCCTGATCGTCGACCGCCTCCACGAGCGCCCGCCACGCGCCTTCCGCTACCGCGACAAGGGCAACCTCGCGACAATCGGCCGCGCACGCGCCGTCGCCGACCTGCACCTGCTCCGCCTGAGCGGCCCGCTGGCGTGGGCGACCTGGCTCGTCGTGCACCTCTGGTACCTGATCGGGTTCCAGAACCGCTTCGTCGTCATCGTACGCTGGCTCTTCTCCTTCGCGACGGGCGGTCGGAGCGGGCGGCTGATCACGGGTGCCGCGGCATCGCCGACCGACCCCGGCGGCGAATCACCGGCAGCGTAGTCAAGATCATCAAGTTCAAAGCGCTTCGGCGAGTACGCGACCGACGGCCCGTGCGCGGTGGGCGGAGCGCCGAGGCAACGCGGGCCGGCCGAGGGCCGTGCGATTGCGTAAGGCGATCCCCAACCGGAGCGAGATACCCGAGCCGGCGCCGGCCTGAGGCCGTCCCAGCATCGAACGATCAGCGGTACACGTCGCGGCGGCGTCCGACGGTCACGACGACGCCGAGAAGGGATAATCGGGTCTCACGAAACTCGCGCCGCCCCGTTCTGGCCCAGCGCTCGATTGCGGTCGGGCGTGCGTCCGACCTGAAAGGGAGGTGCCGTGGCACCCGTCTCGCCCAGCCGCCCCGTTCACCACGGTGCCTTCGGCAACGACCGGTTTGGCGTTCTCGCCGAGCGGTTCGCTCGCTTCTTCGGGACCCCGCGCTTCATCATCGTCCAGACGATCCTTGTCGTGCTGTGGATCGTCGCCAACGCGGCGGCGTTCAGCTTCGGCTGGGATCCGTATCCGTTCATCCTGCTCAACCTCGCGTTCTCGACCCAGGCTGCCTACGCGGCTCCGCTGATCCTGCTGGCTCAGACGCGGCAGGCGGAACGCGACAAGCTGCGCGATGCAGAGGTGCAAAGGCACCGGGCCGACGAGGTCGAGCGCGAGCAGGCGTTCGAAGTCAGCCAGACCGAGATGCTTGCGCGCGAGCGGGCCCTCGCTCAGGAGCATCGGACGCTGCTCGCCCAGAACACCAGGCTGACCGAAGGGATCGCGAGACTGACGGCCGATCTGCACGCGGCAATCTGTCGAGACGGCGGCGCGGGCGCAGCGCCGGTCACGGGAGGCAAGTATCCCCAGCCGTGAACGGCAGGTCGACGGGCGTCGGTGAGCCTCGGCGGGCGCCGCTTGGGCCTTCCGGTCGCAATCCGGACGATGTCTCCGCGGCGGCGGTCTGGGGAGGGCCGTCAACCGTTCGCGAAGCCGTCCACCAGTGCGCTTAGCGCCGAGCGCCAGAGTCGTTCCTCACGCCCCTCGGGGAGCATGCCGCGGAGCTCCAGCGCGGCTAGTCCTTCGCACAGGGCGTGGAACTCGATCGTCGCCTCGTAGATAGTGCGCCCACCAAGGGCGCCGGTGTCGCCGAGCCGCCTGACCCGCTCCTGCAGGCCGGTGAGCGCGTGGCGCGCGGTCTCGTAGAACCCGCGGGCGATCTCGGGGGCGATCTCGGCGTGCTGCACGCCGATTCTGAACAGGCCCGGATGCTCGAGGGCGAAGCGTCTGAAGACGACGATCCCGGCCTCGGTCAGGTCGTGAGCCGGGTCCGCGGTGGCCGGCATCGCGCGGATGTCGGTGCCGAGAATCTCGAAGGCACGTGTACCGAGCGCGATGATCAGGCCGTCCTTGGAGCCGAACAGGCTGTAGAGCGCCCTCGTGGTCGTTCGGGCGTCGGCGGCGACCCGCCGCACCGAGACGGCCTCCAGTCCTTCGGTCTGGACCAAAGCTTCAGCCGCGTCGAGCAGCGCGGCGGCGGTGTGGTCACCGTGCTCTCGGGGTCTTCCCACGCTTGACAGCATAATGATTCATCGTTACGGTACGGCGTAACGTAACCCCCCGTGGAGCAAGGAGAACGCCAAAGATGACCACGCAGCACACGGCGCACCGGACCACGACCTTCGGCCCCGCCCAGCTAGCCGGCGACATCACCGGCCTAGCCGACGAGCGCCCACCGCTCGTGCTGCTACACGGCTTGACCTTCGACCGCAGCATGTGGCGCCCGGCACTCGACGCGCTTGGCCGCGGCGACCCAGGACGCCACGCGCTCGCCCTGGACCTTCCCGGCCACGGCGACTCGCCAGAGCAAGCCTCCTACGACCTCGAAGCAGTAGCCGACGAGATCGCCCTCGCCGTCGCTGACGCAGGGATGGTCGCGCCGATCATCGTCGGCCATTCGATCAGCGCCGTGATCGCGACGATCTACGCCAGCCGCCGCCCGACGCGCGGCGTCGTCAACGTCGACCAGCCTCTGCCGCCAGCGCCGTTCGCCGCCTTCGTCCGCGCCCGCGCCCACGACATCACCGGCCCTGGGTTTCCCGATCTTTGGGAGAAGCTCCTCGCGAGCATGCACATCGACGGTCTCGCGCCATCCGCGCGCAACCTCGTCAGGTCGACCTCGCGACCCCTCCAGCACGTCGTCATCGGATACTGGCGCGAAGCGCTCGAGCGACCCGTCGAGGAGATCACTGACTGGATGACACGCAGGCTCGCCACGCTGCGCGCGAACGCAACCCCATACCTCATCATCTCCGGCCGGCCGGTCGCACCCGCATATCAACAATGGCTCCACGACGCCCTACCACAAGCCGTCCTGACCGACTGGCCCACCAGCGGCCACTTCCCCCACCTCGCCGACCCCGACCGCTTCGCCACCCTCCTCGCCACGACCGGACGCTGGGACTCATCCAGCCAACCAAAGAGCAATGCATGCTGACCCCTAACCACGGCGGGGGAAGGTCGATGACGTCAACGGCGCTGGTGGCGGCGAGGTCCCGCACGAACTGGTCATCCCAGCCGGCGGTGGGCATGACCTTGAGCCGCATGCCGGGGTAGCGCTCAAGCCGGGCGCTGGTCGGTTGGATCGTGGTCTCGGGGCAGAGACGAACGACGGTGGTGTGACGCGTGAACCACGGCGCGAGGTAAAGCGACAGCGGCCGGAGCTCGTAGCAGGCGGCGAGTACCCGTCCGAACTCGCGGCTGGGCTGAAAAGCGGCGACGACGCCATATGGCGGCGTATTCATCGTCGGCTCCCTCCTGTGGGGTGCCGCGTTCGACGGCTT
>JRHI01002126.1_pt1 | contig 14440 bp, 14 predicted proteins | sample 215371 | NCBI WGS metagenome assembly JRHI01 (sample SAMN02929681, study PRJNA255918) | sediment metagenome | biome: cave system; feature: Ice Cave; material: Sediment; isolation source: sediment from deep within a dark volcanic ice cave with no known source of... ...
AGGTGCACCAAGTGTCAACACCTCTCGAAGGCTTGACAGCTTAGACTGCCGGTATGAGTTCGTCTCCCGCAGACGATCCTTTTCACGAGCTCAGAAGGTACTGCATAGAACAATTCGGTGAGAYCCAGGCCGAAGCCGCCCTGGAACTCATCGCGCGGGCCACCGAGCTCGGCTTCGATGCCGCCCTGGCCGGCGCCGCCACCCGCGCCCGGCTGGGAGTGCCGCATCCGCTCGACACCGCCGCCCTGGAGGCGGAGCACGATCGGATCTGGAACTCCCAGTTGCTCCCGGGTCTGGGTTTCGGCCCACCTTCTCCAGCCATCCTGCGGCGGCTGGAATACCTGGAATCGGCGATCCGGGCGGCGCGGGCCGCCCAGGCGGCGCCGGCGGTGTCGACCCCAGAGGCCCCACCCCCCACCCCCGAGGGCCGCTTCCGCCCTACTTTCATCCCCGCTTTCCTGGCCGCCGACCTGGAACCCGAGGAGGTGGAGGCCGACTCGCGGCCCCCGGCGATGGTGTCGCTGGCCGACCAGAGCGGTGATGGGTTCGTAGCCCTGGAGGAGGTCGAGGCGGAAACCGTCGACCTGCCCCGGCCGACGCTTCGGGAACGCCTTCAGATGATCGTCGACTGGCTCCTTACCAATGGCTCCACCGACTTCGTGGCGGCGGTGTGCGCGGCGGTCCTGATCCTGATCCTCGTCCTCTTCATGGGCCTGCACGGTTCCGCGCTCTGGCATCTGACCGCGGTGCTTGTGTACACCGGGCTGTTCGCGCTGGCCGGATTCCTGGCCGAGCGCCGCCGGGGTCTGGAGCGGATCGCGGTCGGCTACGAAACCGTGGCCGGGATCATGCTCCCGCTCGACTTTCTGGCCGCCCAGAAGTATCTCAGGCTGGACCAGCTGGGCATCTCACCCACCTTGATGCTGGCGGTGGCCTTCGTGGTCAGTGCCTTCGTCTACATGTTTCTGGCTCTGCGCCGCAACCTGCCGGTCGAGGAGATGCGCCGCCCTTACGCGGCCGCCACCGTCGCCGCCCTGCTGGGGTGGGCGATCGCGCTCCCGATCAGCCTGCGCATCCCGCAGTACGTGGGAGTGCTGCTGGCATTGACGGTGCCGCTGATGGCGCTCCTCGACTACCAGGCGAACTGGAGCTACAGCCAGCCCGAATGGCGCGCCTTCTCCCCGGTGGCCTGGGTGGCGATCCGACTGGTCACGATCGGTGTCGGCGCCTACACGCTGCTGGTGCTGGCCGCCCAGGCCTACGACGGCCTGGCCGGCACCTCGATCGCGCGCCACTCCCCGCATACCCTGTCGATGGTCAGCATCACCACCAGTACCATGGCGGTGGCCTATGCGTTCTATTGCGCGCTGCGCCGCCGGCCGGCCGAAGAAGCCGAGTCGGAAGGCGTCTTCCTGGCCTGGAGCGACGCCTGGCGCCACGAGACCTGGGTGGTCGCGCTCTTCGCCAGCCTGGCGATTCTGAGCGTCGGCAATGACCTGAACCTGCACCCGGTGATCCGCCAGCTCGGCCTGCTGGCGGTGGCGGCGGTGCTCACCCTCTGGGCGATCGACCAGGTGACCGATCGCAGGCTGCGCATGGGGTACCGCCTGGGCGGCATATTCATGGTGCTGATCGGTCTCGCCCTCCAGGCCGAAGACCGCAAGCCCGACCTGCGCTGGATCTACTACCTCGCCTCTGCCCTGTACGTGGTCGCGGTGCTGGTGCACACAGTCGGGCCCCAGCGGGTCAGCGCCCGGCTCCGTCAGCAGGCTCGGGCCGAGGCCGCCGCCAGGCGCAGCCAGACCGTGCCGAGAGACGGTGAGGGAGCCCTGGCGACCGGCGCCTCGGATCCGCCGGTCACCGGATCGGAAGCGAAGCCAGGTCCCGCCGGGAGCTGGTGAGGAGGCGAGCCCCGTCCCGCTCCACCACCACGTCGTCCTCGATCCGGATCCCTCCCCAGCCCGAAAAGTACAGGCCGGGCTCGATGGTGATGACCATCCCAGCCTCGAGCACCCGTGGAGAGCCGGGATCGAGGCTGGGCGCCTCGTGGCCTTCCAGGCCGAGGCCGTGGCCCACCCGGTGGTTGAAATTCGCCGACAGCCCGGCTTGCTCGATCACCCGACGGGCGGCGGCATCGACATCACCCGCCCTGACCCCCTCCCGAACCGCATCGATGGCCCGGTCGTGAGCCTCCAGGACCAGCCCATGCATGGCGAGCTGGCGGGCTGAGGGATCGCCGATCACCGCCACCCGGGTGATGTCGGCGCAGTAGTTCTCGTAGACACAACCGAAGTCGACCAGCAGCAGATCGCCGGCAGCCAGCTCGGCGCTCCCCGGCCGCCCGTGTGGCAGCGCCGTGCGGGGGCCGGCCAGAGCGATGGTCTCGAAGGCGGGGCGGCAGCCGAACTGGAGGGTGAGATCGTCGATCACGCGGGCCACGGCGGTCTCGGTGATCCCGCCGTGGACCACGTCCAGGAGCCGCTCGTAGACCTGGTCGGTGCGCCGGGCGGCCTCGGCCAGCCGGCTCAGCTCGGCTCCACTCTTGCGAGCCCGCAGTTCATGGAGGTGGTCTCCGATCGAGGCCAGCACATCGACCCCGGTCGCCGCCCGCAACCGCTCGGCCCGGGCCAGGGTGAGGTGCTCCGCCTCGACCGCGATCGAATCCACCGGCCCGAGAATGGTGGCCAGGCGCGCGAATGGATCTTCGCCGTCGGTCCAGGGCACCAACTCCAGGTCCTGGCCGGTCACCGCCTCGCGGGCCCGCCCCAGTTCCAGTCCCGGCACCAGCAGGAAGTTACGGGGATTCTCCCCAGCCGTCACTACCAGGGCCAGCAGGCGCTCATGAGGATCGCAGGCGAATCCGGTCAGGTAGGCCACCGAAAGCGGATCCGTGATTACCGCCGCGGCCAGACCGCGGGCCCGCAGCCAGTCGACCAGCCGGGGATCCGCCACCGCGACCGGGCCCTACTTGACGCAGGTGATGGTGACGGTATACGTGGCGCCGGTGGGCGTCTTGACCTCGACCGTGTCCCCCGCCCGGTTGCCCATCAGGGCCCGGGCGATCGGCGACTCAAAGCTGATCCGGCCGGCGGCCGGGTCGGCCTCGGTCGGACCCACGATCGTGTACGTCTCCTCGGGGCCATCCCCCTCACGGAAAGTCACCGTGGTCAGCAGGTCGACACGACCGCCGGAGTCGGTGGCCCGCATGATCACCGCGTTCTTGACGATGGTCTCGAGTTCGGCGATCCGGGCCTCGATGAAGCCCTGCTGGTCCTTGGCGGCATGGTACTCGGCGTTCTCGGAGAGGTCGCCCATCTCGCGAGCCACCTTGATCTTCTCGGCGATGTAAGGCCGCTGCTCCTCGATCAGCTGGGCGAGCTCCCGCTTGACCTCGGCCAGGCCCTCCTCGGTGATCTGGATCTCCCTGTTCAACTGGTCTTCCCCTTGTGCATTCTGGGACTAGCGACCGGCGCCGGCCGCCACCCTTGACCGTGCGAGGTCTCAGCCGATGCCGGCTCCCGGCACCAACTTCTGGACCTCGGCCATCATCCGCCTCTGGTAGAGCATTCCCATTCCGTACGCCCCCACCCCGAGGGCGGCGGCCACCAGCACGGTGACGACCGCATGGATCCACTGGTTGGTAAAAGGTATGTAAGCGACCACGGTGGCGCCAACGATCACAGCGGCGGCGAGCACCGCCGGGGTAAGGATGGGCAGCCACTGCAGCCGGCGCAGCACCGGCGGCACCGGCGGCTCCGGCCTCGGCACCAGACGCTGCCCCATGACGCCGAGGCTACGGACATGGCGCAGGTGGGGGGTGATGGTCAGCACGACATTGACCTGGTTACCGGGTACCTTGGCCAGCTTATCCGGCGAGCAGAGGTACTGCTCGTTGCCGCCCCTGGTCTTGATCATGATCATCCCCAAGCCGATCGAGGTAGACGCCGCGCTGGCCCCCACCAGCTGGCCCTGGACCAGCCGGGTCTCGGCCCGCCGGTCCTTCATGGCGAGGCGGATCCCGGGCAGCAGGAAACTGGCCATGAAGGCGATCGGAATCACCCACACGGCAGCGGCCACGATCCGGACCGGAACCTGGGCCGGCCGGAGCGGGGAGAAAAGCAGCAGGGCCATGATCAGCAGGCACAGCGCTGACGCCGCGGCGGAGGCGTACGCCACCTTCATGACCAGTTCGGGGGCATAGCCCTGGAGCAATCCCCCGGACTGGACGTAACGCTCACGCTGACGCCGGTTGAGGGCCGATCCCGGCGGAGGCGGCGGCGCGGGCGCCGCCTTCCGAGGCTTGATCTGCCTTACCTGCTGGGTTCTCTGCACGCCGCGATTCGCCATGGCCGAGTATCGAGTGTACTTGAGGCGAGGGGCCGGCGAGGGCAAGGTGAGGCGCTCTGACCGGGCGGCGGCGGTGCCAGGACGGCTCGGATCCGACGATCTGCCGGAAAACGTTGTTCAATACCTCCAATGGGGTCACCGGGTGGCGCCGGGGCCAATCGTGCCCTGATCCGCCCGGGGAAGTCCGCCGGAGCCGTCCGGCCAGCCGGACGGCCTCCGAATCCGACTCCAGCCAGCACCAGCGCAGAGGGCCACGTCGATATGAGCAGTTCCGAAAGCGAAATCCAGTCCGGTGGCCGGCCGGTCCCCGGCCAGTTGTCGCCCGACGGCAAGTGGCGGTGGGACGGGCAGCAATGGCACCCCCACCAACCCTCGCCACCAGCCGCCGGCGCCGCCTCCGAGATGACCTCCGCGGAAGCCCCCGAGGCCGTGAGGCCAGCCGCCGCCAGGCCTTTGACCTCGTCCTTTGCCCCGGCACCAGAAGCGCCGCCAGCACCGCCCTCCCCCCCGCCGGCACCAGAAGCGCCGCCAGCACCACCCTCCCCCCCGCCGGCACCGGTGCTCACCACCCCGATTCCCGCTCCAGCGCCCAGCATCCCCGCCCCCACCCCGGTGGCGCCCCCCGCACCGACCGGCTACTCGGCCGCTCAGCAGATCGAGGTGACCTGGCCGACCCGCCCGGTGCGAGTCCGCCTGACTGCGGGTAGTGCCTTCAAGATCGGATTCTTCGGATTCTTCGGATGGGCGCTGGCGGCGATCCTCACCGGCATCGTCATGGGTGGGTTGAGCCTCCTCCTGCTCCTGCTGGGAGTCCTCAACAACCTGCCCACCCTCCAGATCAAGCCGTAGCCGCCAGGCGGCTCCGGCCCCCGCACTGGCTCGGACCCTGTCCCCGGCCTCGAGCGCTATCCCCGGAGCCGTCAGTTGGTCAGATCGAGCGGCTCCGGGGGCAGCCGGCCGGCCAGGATCGGCTCCAGGTGATCAGGCAGGTTGCGGGGCGCTACCCGCTCAGTCAGCTGGCGGAGTTCGGCCAGCGTGAACCACCTGAACTCCGTGATCACCTCGTTCTCATAGTCCATCAGGTGGGTGGCGGTGGGCTCGAAGCTGGCTGGCAGCCGGGCCAGGTAGATCCGCTCACGCTGCCGGTAGACCGTATCTCGCCAGGGGAAGACCACGTCGCGATACCAGATCCAGGGGCCCAGCTCGAAGTCGCGGAGCCCGGTTTCCTCCCACACCTCCCGGCGGGCCGCCTGCTCGTAGGTCTCCCCCGGCTCCAGGGCTCCGCCCGGGGTTGACCACCATACGAATCCGGCCTCACCCACGTACCGGATCAACAGCACCCGATCCTGATCGTCGAGAAGCAGCACCCGCCCCGCCAGCCGCTCCACCGGATCCGTCACAAGTGTCAGGGTAGGCGAGCACCCGGAGGCCTAGCCAGGGCTCAGCCCGGGAAGTTCGCTCCCGGCCCCATCCGTAGAATCGACAGGTGACCCAAGCGCTTCTGATCTTCAAGCCCGACAGCAGCCACCGGCGCGCGGTCCGCGCCGGAGTGTGGAACTTCATCGAACGCCGCGGCGACATCGAGCTGAAAGGGCTCACCTGGTTCGAGGCCCCCGCCGACCTGGTCGAGGCCCACTACGACTTCCTGCGCGGCCGCCCCTTCTTTCCCTGGCTGGTCGACTTCATGACCGCGCTGCCGGTGATCGTGGGCCGGATCGAGGCTTCACCCGAGGCCCTCGATCGTATGCGCTACGACCTCGGCGAGACCCGGATCCACGAGGCCCGGCCAGGTTCGGTCAGAGAAACCTACGGCATCTACGGCGGCATCAACTGCCTCCACCTGTCCGACTCCCCCGAGAGCGGCGAGCGGGAGGTCGCGCTCTGGGCGAGCCGGGTCGACCTCGATCGCGTGGCCTGCGTTCCCTCCGAGGGCGCCGACGGCCCCGACCACACCTTCCATCTCCGGTCGCTGGCCGGGCAGGTGGCTCACGGAGTGCACCGCGACCTCGCCATCGCCCGGATCACCGAGCTTCTCGCCGAGGAGTCGGGGGAATCCGGGGAGCGCCTCGACACCCTCGTCAGGATCATCGTCGGAGCGCTCTGAAGGCCACCGCGCGGGTTGGGCCGGGCCCAAAACCTAGCCGGTGACCCTCAGGAAGTCGGCATGCTGGGCGCCCAGGCGCCGGGGATGGTACTGAACCTCCCGGATCACCACCCGCTCGACCGGTCCTCCGGCGATCTCGAGGTCGAACGGCGTCCGGGTGCCCACCCGCGCGTACAACTGCTCGAAGTCGTGGCGATCGACTGAGATCGCCACCGGGCTGCCCGAGCCACCGTAGACCACGGCCGGCATCCGGCCCGAGGCCCGCAACCGGGCGAGGGTGACGCCGGCGTCACGAGGCAGGGCGGCGAGGCGGTAAGACTGACCTATACTCATGGTGTTATTCCTTTGCCGGCTAGCTGAATTTAGGTAACAGTGTTTCCGGTAAGCGGATGAGCGAGGTCGGAGCAAGTGGCGAACGGGCGGCGTGTTCCGTACGTAGCATTCTTAACTTACAATAGGTTCCAGTCAGGTTGCCTCCTGCGCTTCCAGAACCGGACGCAGCCGTCACCTGGCGTGATGGAAGCGCGATCGACCACCGACCGTCGCTACGAATCCAGCAGTGGGGTGATCCTTTGAGCTTCTCCAGAAAGCTGACGGTAGTCGGAGCGGTGGCCCTCGGCACCGTGGTCGTGGTCGGCGGATCGGCCGGCATCGCGATCGGCTACCAATTCAGCCGCCAGATCGACGCCGCCTCAGCCAGCTTCCACCATGTCGAGACCGCGTTCAACCAATCCGCGGCGGAAGCCATCCAAAAGGGATACACAGACCAGGAGCTGGCGCCCGTCCTGACCGCCGAGAAGGAGGTGGTGACCGCCCAGCCGCCGATCTGGCCGGCCGAGCGGGTCAGGTTCTACGAGACCCGCGCCCAGCGGCTGAACGGGCTCCAGACCCAGCTCGGTGAACTCCAGGCGCAGGTGCTCGAAGACACGCGCAAGGACACGCAGTTGGCCCTCGACCAGGTGCGCTCGGACATCGTCAAGGGCGCCGCGCTGGGGCTTGGTGACTCCGACCTGAACGATTTCCGCGCCGCCGCCGGCCAGATCAACGATCAGATCCAGAAGAGCAGTTCGCTCCCCGAGTTGCGGGCTCTGAAGGCGAAGGCGCTGGACCTCGACAGCCGCTTGTCCCCCCTGCTGACAACCCAGCAGGCGGAGGTCGACGCGATCAACCAGGCCGCGGCCGCACTCAAGGCCCAGCAGCAGGGTAATGTCGATGCGATCCGGAAGGTGGCGGAGTCGGCGCTGTTCAATGGCCGCAACGACGCCAGCACGGCCGGCTTCATGAAGCTGCACACGGTCGACCAGCCGTACGGGCTGATGGAAAGGTACGCGGCGCAGCTCAACGGCGACGTCGATCACCTCGCCTTCGCCGCCGCCGCCATCCAGCGCTACAGCCGGCAGGTTCACGAGCAGTTGATGCGCTCGCTGCCGAAGCGTTCGATCGTGGTCTCCCTGTATGCCCAGGAGTTGATCGGCTACGAGGACGGCAAGGTGAAGATCGACAGCGTCATCACCTCCGGCAAGCCGGGTACGCCAACCGACGTCGGGCTCGCCAAGGTGCTCTGGAAGTCTTCGCCCTGGACGATGCACTCACCCTGGCCCAAGGGCGATCCCAACTGGTATGCCGACACCAAAGTCAACTGGGTGACCTGGTTCACGACCACCGGCGAAGGCTTCCACGATGCCAGCTGGCGAGCCGCCTACGGACCCGGTACTGAGGCCAACGGCAGCCACGGCTGCGTCAACATGCCGGCCAATGCCGCCCAACTCGTCTACAACTGGGCTCAGACCGGAGACCCGGTGGTGATCATCCCGGGCGATGGCAGCAAGCCGGCCGACCAGCTCAAGCAGAACTCTCTGTCGCCAGATGGCAGCGGAGTGCCACTCGACTCCACCTCGGTACGCGGCGCCTAGAGCCGCGGCCAGCCGCCGTGATCGGTGCCGGTGGGGGCGGATGGATCGCAGAGGAGAAGCCGCATGCCACAGTTGAACCGGGTCCTGATCACCGGTGCCGCAGGTCGGATCGGGTCCACCCTCCGCACCGGGCTGGCGGGCATTTACCCGGTGCTCCGACTGACCGATGTCCGCCCCCTGGGCGAGCTCGCGGCCGGCGAGGAGCACATGACCGCCGACCTCAGAGACCGAGACCAATGCCAGCGGCTGCTGGAGGGGGTGGACGCGGCCGTGCATCTTGCCGCGCTACCCGACGAGAGCACTTTCGACGAAATCCTCCAGCACAACTTCATCACTACCTACAACGTTTTCGAGGCGGCTCGTCGGGCCGGCACCCGGCGGATCGTGTTCGCGAGCAGCATCCATGCGGTGGGCTTCCATCCCACCGATCCGACCCCTGATCTCGAGGTGCCCTACCGGCCGGACAGCCACTACGGCCTGAGCAAGGTATACGGCGAGAGCCTGGGCCGACTCTGGTGGGACAAATACGGGATCGAGGTCGGCTGCATGCGCATCGGCAGCTTCCAGCCGAAGCCGCTCAACCGGCGCCACCTCAGGACCTGGCTCAGCCCAGACGACACCGTCCGGCTGGTCAGAGCTTTGCTCGAACACGAACGAATCGGCTGGGTGGCGGTCTACGGCGTGTCGGCCAACCCGCGGCCCTTCGGCGACAACCGACAGGTGGAGTGGCTCGGCTATCGGCCCCAGGACAGTTCGGAGCCCTATCGGGCCGAGATCGAAGCCTCGACCCCACCCCTCGACCCTGATAACCCGACCCACACGCGGCTGGGCGGTCCCTTTGTCGATCCCGCATACGCGGGCGGGATCTGAGCCGGAGCCCGACCTCGGCCCGGCCTCACGCCTGCGCGGGAGGTGGAAACCGCCGATCGAGCCAGGCCACGATGTCCTCGAGCGGGGTGCCCGGCGTGAATATCTCGGCTACGCCCAACCGCTTCAACTCGACTATGTCCTCATCCGGGATGATTCCGCCACCGAACACGACGATGTCGGTCGCATCCTTGCGCTTGAGTTCCTGGAGCACCGCCGGAAACAGCGTCATGTGGGCGCCGGAATGGAGCGACAGCCCGATCACCTGCGCATCCTCCTGGATGGCGGCATCGACGACCATCTCCGGGGTCTGGCGCAACCCGGTGTAGATCACTTCGAAGCCGGCATCGCGCAGTGCCCGGGCGACCACCTTGACGCCGCGGTCGTGGCCGTCCAGTCCCACCTTGGCCAGAACGATGCGGATCGGCCGGACTCGGGTTGCCGTGGCCATCAGACGATCGCCTCCTCCACATACGTTCCCCACACGGCCTTGAGAGTGTCCATGATCTCCCCCTCGGTTGCGTAGGCGCGAACCGCTTCGAGGATGTGGGGCATGGTGTTCTCGGTGCCTTTGGCGGCGGTCTCCAGCCGCTCCAGGGCGGCCCGGCAGCGCTCCTGGTCGCGCTCGGCTCGTATTTTCCGGAGCCTGGCCACCTGGGCCTCCTCGACCGAGCGGTCGATCTTCAAGATCTCCACCGGTTCTTCATCGGTGTTCACGAACTCGTTGACGCCCACCACGATCCGGCGCTTCTGCTCCATCTCGATCTGGTATCGGAACGAGGCGTCCGCGATCTCGCGCTGGAAAAAGCCCTGCTCGATCGCCGGAATCACCCCACCCAGATCTTCGATCCTGCTGAAATACGCCTCCGCCTCGGCCTCGAGCTGGTCGGTCAGACTCTCGACGAAGTAGGAGCCGCCCAACGGATCGATAGTGTTGGTGATCCCGGTCTCGTAGGCGATCACCTGCTGGGTGCGAAGCGCGATCCGGGCGGTCCGGTCGGTGGGCAGCGCCAGAGTTTCGTCGAGTGCGTTGGTGTGAAGGCTCTGGGTGCCGCCCAGAACCGCCGCCACCGCCTCCAGAGCGGTCCGGGCGATGTTGAGCTCGGGCTGCTGGGCGGTGAGCGAGACGCCCGCGGTTTGGGTGTGGAAGCGGAGGGTCCAGGAGCGAGGCTCTTTCGCCCCGTAGCGCTCCCGCATATGGCGAGCCCAGATTCGCCGCGCCGCCCGGAACTTGGCGATCTCCTCGAAGAAGTCGATGTGAGCGTCGAAGAAGAAGCTGAGCCGCGGCGCGAAGGTGTCGATGTCCAGACCCCGCTCCAGGCAGGCCTCCACGTAGGCGAATCCGTCGGCCAGGGTGAAGGCCAGCTCCTGGGCGGCGGTCGATCCCGCCTCGCGGATGTGATAGCCAGAGATCGAAACCGGGTTCCACCGGGGCACCTCGCGGGTGGCGAATTCGATTGAGTCGACCACCAGCCGCATCGAAGGACCGGGCGGGAAGATGTACTCCTTCTGGGCGATGTACTCCTTGAGGATATCGTTCTGCAAGGTACCGCCCAGGCGCTCGAACGGCACGCCCTGCTTCTCCGCCACCGCCAGATACATGCAGAAGAGGATGGCGGCCGGCGAGTTGATGGTCATCGAGGTGGTGATCCGGTCGAGCGGAATGCCGTCGAAGAGCATTTCCATGTCAGCCAGAGTGTCGATCGCCACGCCGCAGTGGCCGATTTCGCCGAGACTGGTCGGCGCGTCGGAGTCCTGGCCCATCAAGGTGGGCATGTCGAACGCCACCGACAGCCCGGTCTGGCCGTTGGCCAGCAGGTACTTGTAGCGACGGTTGGTCTCGGCGGCCGAGGCGAAGCCGGCGAACTGCCGCATCGTCCAGAGCCGGCCCAGGTAGCCGCTGGGGTGGATGCCACGGGTGTACGGATACTGGCCGGGGAACTCCTCCGGCCGCGACGCCGTGTCGTCGCTGGTGTAAAGCGGCTTGATCGGAATCCCGGAGATGGTCGAGGTCGCGAGGCCGTCGTCGCGCTTGGGCGACTTCTGGAAAGCCTGCTCCCAGAGCTCACGATCGGCGGCGGTTCTGTCGTGAAGCTTCATTCGCAACTCCAATCGGTTCCCCGCCAGGATGCGTGTGCGCTCTCCGGCGGTCCGGGTGTTTGTTCAGATTATCCCTGGTCCTACCCCGGGTTCGGGGAGTCCAAGGCGACGCCGCGCAAAATCGCGTCGGCGACGGCATACGGCCGCTCCTCCGTGTACAGCCGTGAGCGGAGGCCGTCGTTGCTCATCAGTTCCAGCCGGCCCCGGCGGCGGGCCGCTTCTCCGACCAGGTCGATGACCTCGTCGTTGAGCCGCTGCCGGAGCCGCCTCCGCCCAGCCCCGGACACCTCCAGATAGCGCTCGTGCTCAGCGATCGCCGTCAGCAGATCCTCGATCCCCTCGCCGGTGGTGGCGACGGTGCCAACGATCGGGGGCTTCCACTCCCGCTGTCCGCCCAGACTGAGCATGTTGCGCACCTCCTGCCGGGTGCGGTCGGCTCCGGGCAGGTCGAACTTGTTGATCACGAAGACGTCGGCGATCTCCATGATCCCCGCCTTGATCATCTGGATGCCGTCGCCCAGGCCGGGGGTGAGCACCACCATCGTGGAGTCGGCGACGGCGGCCACCTCGAGTTCCGACTGCCCCACCCCGACCGTCTCCAGCAGCACGTCGTCGAACCCGAAGTTGCCGATCAGCCGGATCGCCTCCCGGGTGGCGATCGATAGCCCGCCCAGATGGCCGCGGGCGCCCATACTGCGGATGAAGACCCCGCTGTCGAGAGCGTGCCTCTGCATACGGATGCGATCGCCGAAGATGGCGCCACCGGTGTACGGGGAATTGGGATCGACCGCGATCACCGCCACCCGGCGCTGGCGGTGGCGCAGGGCCACGGTCAGGGCATCGACCAGGGTGCTCTTACCGCTGCCGGGAGCACCGGTGAAGCCGAGCACCCGCGGTCGACGACCGGTACCGGCCAGCTCCTCCACCAGCTCACGCACCACCGGATCCCGGTTCTCGACCAGGCTGATGGCCCGGGCCAGCGCTCGAACGCTGCCGTTCCGGAAACCCTCGACCAGCTCTTTCACGCCAGCCGGAAGGGCGGCGCCGGCACCTACCGCCAGTTGCTCGGGCACGATTCAGAGCTTACCGGGTGACCGATGGGGCAGGTAGGACCCCGAACCGCTACGCGGCCAGGCCAATCCAGCGCTTGCCGAAGTCGCTGCCGACGTAGACCACGATCGAATCCGGGGCGGCGCCGGCAGGCAAGGGCGGCCCCCCCGCGCCTCCGGGCGGGACCACGGTGACATCCGCCTGGAAGTACGCGCTCAGCCAAGCCGAAGTCTGCGGGTAGCGCCCGCCTGAATAGTCGAAGATGGTGGTCTTCGGCTGAGAGCGCACCCGCACCGGATCGGCAAGCTTGATGCCGGTGGGATGCCTGGCGTCGGCGGCAAAGGGCATGAAGCTGGAGTGGAGCCGGTCGCCGAGGTCGTTCAGGCTGATGGTGGCATTGGCCACCACCAGTGGGGCCGACTCCGAGTTCATGGAGGGCGGAGGCAGGCTCGACCTCACATAGTTGCGAATGGAGTTGAAGGAGCTGTCCTGGGGACACAACACGTACAGGTAGGTTGGCCCGCAAGAGCCGGCGCGGTATACGTAAGCGTCCAGAAAGTTCTCGTCGCTGACGCTGAGCCGGATCCAGTTGGCCTCCGGCACGCTGCGCGACCAGGCATAGACCGCGGCCACATCGTTCACGTCCATGTCGGTCCGGTAGTCCTTCTGGAGGTCGTTCAAGAGCTTCGGCGCCTTCAAGATACCGTTGACGCTGAGCGCCTTCTTCTGGATCGCCGCGATGATCATCTGCTGGCGACGGGAGCGGCCGAAGTCGCTGGCCTGCTCGGGCTCACTGGCCTTGCGCGACCTGGCCAACTCCAACGCCTGCTCTCCGTTGAGGTGCTGGGCTCCGGCCGGGAAATGAATCCCGGCGGCCCGGTTGGGACAGGGTAGATAGTCTGGCACCCCTCCGTTCAGGTAGCCGTCGTGGTAGTCGGGATAGTGACAGTCGTCAAGCGGAGTGTCCAGGCTGACATCGATCCCGCCCAGGGTGTCGACGGCCTGGCGAAAGGCCAGGAAGTCGACCCCGACATACCTGTCGAAGGTGATTCCGGTCACGTTGCCGACCACGTGCATGGCGAGATTCCCACCACCGTTCTGACCGGTGTATTGCGGCAGCTTGCCCTGGTTTTCCTGGTCGCGCATTCCCACGTCGAAGGCTTCGTTGATCTTGCCGTAGTAGCTGCCGCCGCCATCCGGCCAGGCATCGATCTTCACCCAGAGATCGCGCGGAATCGAAAGGGTTCGAATCCGATGGCCGGCCGGGTCGAGGGTGATCGCCATGATGCTGTCGGTGAGATAGGGGGCATCGTTTTCGGCGCCACCGTAACCGACCAGCAGGATGTTCACCTGCTGGTCGTGCTTCAACTTGTAGGCCACGCTGCCCGGCCTGGGATTGATGAACACGGAATCGAGCGCCGACTGGCGCGCGCCGCCGGCGGTATGACTGAAGGCGGCGCGGAGTTGCGGCATCGAGTATGCGATCAGGCCGATCGAGGCGACTACCGCCAGAATGCCGCTGATCGGGGCGATCAGCCGGAGCCGGGCAGCCCTTCGCTGCCGTTTCAGCCTGGCCTGGCGGCGAGCTTCGATCAGGCGGTTCTGGTCATCCATCCATTAGGTCTCCGTGTCGTGTGCGGAATTTGATCGACGCTGAATTGAGAATCCGCGAGAGGCCGCCGAGGGCGGCTTCAGGACCGGGTGAGGACAAGAATAAGCCCAACCACGCCGGCAACGGCATATACGGCGAAACTCACCACCGACACCACGATCCCGGCCCGAGCCAGATCCAGCCCGTTGCGGGGCTCGCTGGCGGCCCGGATTCGGCTGATGGCGGCGAGACCGATGAACACGCCGAGGATGCTGGCGATCAGTACCGGGCAGAAAAATCCGGCAATGCCCATTCCTAGCGACCAGTACGCCAGCGGCTCGGTGCGCGAGTGGAGTGGCGATCGCCGGGCCGCGTATGGAAGCGGTGGCGGCGGCGCCAGCGGCAGGGGGGGCGGGAGCTCTGCGGCGAGCGCGGCAGTTGGCGGCCGATCCGAGGCGACGGGCGGTG
>JRHI01002127.1_pt1 | contig 14437 bp, 15 predicted proteins | sample 215371 | NCBI WGS metagenome assembly JRHI01 (sample SAMN02929681, study PRJNA255918) | sediment metagenome | biome: cave system; feature: Ice Cave; material: Sediment; isolation source: sediment from deep within a dark volcanic ice cave with no known source of... ...
TGACGTGCGGTTTGCTCCGCTCGAATTTTTGCTTCGCCATGATTTTCTGGTGTTGATTTCCTGGTGCAGTGCGCACAAGCTAACGCACACCCCGGATTTGCGGAGTGTGAAACTTAAAAGTTCGCGCCCGAGAGGACTTGAACCTCCAACCTACGGCTTAGGAGTCCATTGCTCTATCCAGTTGAGCTACGGGCGCATGCGGCTTTTCTCTAAGCCCTCGGTGGGGCTTGAACCCACGGCCTCGTCCTTACCAAGGACGCGCTCTACCGCTGAGCTACAAGGGCGTCCAGGCGCGGCCGCGCAGACCACGCGCCTTTTTTATGTTATCCCATGCGGGCAGTGATGACAAGAGCGCGCCGTCATGGGTTTCGATGAATATAGCCTTCGGTTTTTTGTATTCCGCCTTCGACCGCTCGCTCGGTCTTGAAAACCAGCCCCAATATCCAGCGGATTGTAGCGATCACCCCTATGATCGCAAACAGAAAGATTATTCCAAATGTCCATGCTGCCGCGTGTAGCAGGTGCATCACAAACTGTTCCATCGCTCACCCTCTTACAGCCTAGAAAGACAGCGGCTAAACCGCGCTCGCGGCTGTTCGTTATTCAACCACCGATGTTTCTCCCCCGGCCGGCCCCCGTGCTGTATACCTGCTGACGACGTTATGCTTCCGGCTGTTTACCCGCTGGTGTTACGTGATATAATCTTCGCCGTGCGATTAATTCACGGTGCCGCCTGCTGCCTCGTAGCGCTGCTCCTTGGATGGAAGGTGGCTTTCGCGTCGGTCACGTTGAATGAGGAATTCAAGGCGGTAAAGGTGGGTCAGCCGCCCGCGTTGGGCTCGTTGCTGGCCGATCCCGCCTGGGCGCAAGCGCTCAAAGCGGAAGATTTTCGGGATGTGACGACACGCGGGCCGGCACCGTTCGCGACCACCGCCTATATAATGTACGGCGAGCACGAAATCTACGTGGCGTTCAAGTGTCTGCAAGCGTCGGTGCCGATCACCCCGTCGCAGACCACCAACAATGTCGGCTTTGGGCTCGACGATTACGTCGCCGTTGGCATTGATCCCAGCGGCAACGGCTCGCAAGTCTATTATTTTTTCGCAACGCCCCGCGGCGTGCGCTATCAGCAATCGAGCGAGTCGAGCCGCTATCAACCTGACTGGGGAGCCCGCGCCGTAATAGAACCCGGCGGATGGAGTGCCATATTCGTCATACCGCTGAAGGACATACGAGCGAAATCGGGATCCCACTGGCGGTTTAATTTCCTACGTCACGTTTCGAAGGTGAATGAAAATTATTCATGGGCCTATGATGGGGTGATGAGCGACAATTTCGGCGCGTGGCCTTTATTTGCCGATGCACGTTTCTGGCCGGCATTGACCGATATCCATATCGCCAGTAATGCCGCCCGCCCCATGCCACGAGCGGAAGTCTATGGTCTGGAAAGTGTCGGCCACGATCGCAACCAGTTTCAACAAGCGACCGGAGTTTTCGCCCAACAGAACGCGCGTCACGTCGGGGTTGATTTCACCTATCCATTTACCAATACGCTGGCCGTCGTAGGAACGCTGAACCCCGACTTTTCCAATGTCGAGGTCGATCAGCAAATCATTGCTCCACAAGAATTTCAGCGCGTCTTCAATGAATACCGGCCGTTTTTTGCCCAAGGGGCCGCGTTCCTCAACCCCAGCGAAGTGTTCGGCAGCGCGATCACGCCGCAGAACGTGATGTTTTATTCACCGGGGATCGGCGCATTTGACCGCGGTGGAAAAATTGAAGGCACGTTCGGCCACCAAGCGCTGGGTATTCTCAATGCGAAGGGCAACGGCTTCAACGATACTGCGTTCGGCTACAAACACGCGACCGATAATAAAGCGTTTTCGTGGTGGGGCCAAGGCGTCCAGGCCAACCACACGCCCGGACACGATTCAGCTTACGAGCTTGGTTTTAATGGCCGCAACTTAGGCAACGGTTTGGTGGATGGTTTTGCGTACGGATCAGAGCGTGGAAGCTTTACGCCGGATCCAAGTCAAGCGCATTCCCTGACCGGTTTTATCGACGTGCACCAAACGCACTACGAGTGGAATGTCACGTATCAGGACATCGGGCCTTACTACAACCCACGCGACGGATTGACGTTTGTTAACGATGCTCGCGGAACATCGGTCTTTATGGATCTTCCCGGTTCAGGATCGGGCGGCAGCATCGTCAAGCGCTTCGATCTCTTTGTGGCGGCTGACCGCCTTATCGATCGATCGGGAGCGGTGCGCGAGGCAGACGTCCTGGTTGCTCCCGATGTCACCTTCAAGAACTTGATCCACATCAGTGGCGGCCCGCTCACGAGCGAGCTACGAACGTATGCAGCCGGTTTTCCAGTCTATGCCGGTGGCGAAACGCTGCCATTCCACACCAACGCCATAAACTTGGGCTACAAGGATGGCACCGAGGCGCCGCTCGACTTCAGTTTTGTCTATGGACCATTCGCGACGTTCTTTTTGCAGCAGTACACGTCGTCGACATCCCGGCAGGTAGGCCCAAGAATGAGCGTCGGCGTTGAATACGACGCCACCCGCGAGCGGTTTTTCAGCGGCGGCGCCGATGGTCAGGTGCTGCGAAGAATTTCCGTCTCTCAGGCTCTCGGCGTTGATTCAAACTTTTCCCTTGCTTTACGCTCCATCAATGGAACCGGTGGCTTGGCCTTGCCCGGTCTCAACTTCACCGCAAGTTATCACCGCAGGTTCAGCAGCGGTAACGAGTTGTACGTCGCGTACGGCACGCCCGCGTCGCCTATCACGTTGAATCGGTTGATCTTGAAATACGTTCTGCGTTTTGGGGGCGGTGCGGGTACCTAGGGTTCTTTAGGCTGACGGCACGATTCAAAGCGGCTCGGTCCAAACGGCGCGCCAGCCCGGTGGCTTTTCCGAGTCTCGTTCCACCCAATACTCCACGCCTCGCGTGATCTTGCCGGCGCCAACTTCGAAGACCGACGCGCATTCGAAAACCGCTTCTTCCGACGCGACGCTGATCTGCGACACCACTCCGGCCCCTTCAGCGAAGACGTTGCGGATGGTTATCGACCAGTTGCCGGGATAGTGTTGCTGCACGGCTACGAAGTTGTCCGCCCCTTTGATGCATTCGCCCGAATGTGGCCACTCGACGCAGAAATCGTCTTGGAGAAGGCTGCGGAGCAGTGCCCAGTCGCGCCGCTGCATGCTTTCCCACAGCCGCCTAACGATCAGGGCGGGGTCGTCATTTTGCAACGGGGTTCTCCGTCACACCGAGGCACGGTGTCTTTACGTACACGCCTATGGGACCCTGAGCCGCATCTGTAGCCTCAAGAAGCGCGGCTGCATTTGATCGTACACTGCTATCAAGGCAGGGCCTTCCGTTTCGTGCTGACGCACCAACGCAAGAAATTTAAAGCCTTCTCCAATCCAGTAAACGCTTTGGCTTTCATCGCGTCGCGCATGGAACACCGCAGCCAACAAGTACGCTCCATTGACGCCGGCGGGTAACGCGAGCGCCGGATCATTGCAGCTGCGGCTGATAGCGATGAGCGCATGCCCGACTAGGTGGGCATCATACCACTTGGTTTGCGCAAGCCAACTGTAGCCTCGGTACGAGCCGCGTGCTTGCATCCGACTAAGACCATAAGACCTGCGATTGCAAATGCGAACGCACCCAAGCGCATGGAGCGGAGATACATGTGCCGTTATTTCGGGAGAGCCTGAAAAGTCACCCTTGGCCGCGTCTTGTCGGCTACTTAAATCCTAGTGCCGCCGAATATTTCCAGCTCGTACATCTCCCAATAGCGGTCGACGCCGTCCTGGCCCTCGGTGTAGGCAATCATGCAGAGCTTGTGCGTGGCGGTGGGATGATGGTCGCAGATGAGGACCCAGCAGCCGCAACAGATCAGCGTCTTTTCGCCCTCGCTGCCGGTATCTCCGGGCGGCTCATAGTGCGTCGCCTCATGCAGCTGGCAAATATCGCAGCGATCGGTGTACCTGCTCCGCCGATGGTTTATCCCGTTTGACGACGGGTGCATGCGAGGATAAAATTCCGGCAGCGAGCGCGCGGATGCCCGCTGCCGCGAATCGAGGGAACGATTCTCCATGTTAGTCAGGACCGTCGCCCGTCGGGCCCGGGCCTTCTTCCAAGGTATCCGTATCTGGCCCGCCGGGTTCATTGTCGCGCGTATCGTCTGTTGAGTTATCGCGTGCAGCGTTTTTCTTCGCCCCGGCAACCACCGCGTGCTCGTTTTTCTGGCTATCGACTTTACCGCTGGCAGATTGAGGTACAGGCAATCCGGCAACTGAATTAGTGTGCGCAACGGCTTGATCGCGTGTTGCTTGAGTCGCGCTCGCCACGAGCAAGCCCGCAGGAACCGCAAGCGCGCTAACAAGAACGGCGCTCAAGACGATGCGTTTGCTGTCCGTTGTCGGAAGTCTCCTAAATCTGATGGTTGCCCTTGACGCTCTTTATTCTATCGCGGCGAGATGAACGTCACATGACAATGCGGCTGCTTTTGGTGGAAGACGACTCTCACTTGCTGGGCCTGCTTGCTCAATCGCTCACTGAGGCAGGCTATGATGTCGTTAGCGCGCAGGACGGAAAACGCGGCGATGTGCTCGCTTCTGAGGGCGGCTTCGACGTTATTGTACTGGACTGGAACGTCCCCGGACGCAGCGGCGTCGACATCTGCAAGCGGCTGCGAGAAGCGGGCGATGCGACGCCCGTCGTAATGCTTACGGCACGCGATGCTCTCGAACATCGAGTGTTTGCTCTTGACGTCGGTGCCGACGACTACCTCATCAAGCCGTTCCACCTCGAGGAGCTGACCGCGCGCTTGCGATCGGTGTTGAGGCGCAGCGGCATTCAGAGCGCATCAACGATCACCGCCGGCACGGTCGTACTTGATTCGCGGGCGCGCACGGTCGTAGTTGGTGGAACGCAGGTCACGCTCACTTCACGGGAATTCGATATCTTGGAATACCTGGCGCGCAACGCGGGCATCGTCCTATCTCGCGAGAGCATTGAATCGCATGTATGGGGCAGTGCCTTTGAAGCAACCTCAAACGTCGTGGATGTGTTCGTGGCGCGGCTACGCCGCAAGCTTGGCGCCTTGAATTGCGACGCCATCGAGACCCTTCGCGGGCACGGCTACCGGTTCAACTCGAACTGACCGATTCAAAGATGATATCGAATTGCGCACCACCACCGGGGCGATCTTTGACTTCAATGCGCGCACGCGCGAGCTGCGCGATGGCGGATGCAATAGCGAGGCCAAGTCCAGTGCCGCCGCCGGCATCATTGGAACGGTAAAAGCGCCGGAAGATACGTTCGCGCTGGCGCGGGTCAACGCCGGCGCCGTCGTCGCAAACGTGAACGACGACACATCCGGCTGTGTCACTCTCGACCCGAACTTCCACCAGGGTCCGCGCTGCGACTGCGGCGTTGCGGACGATGTTCCCAAACAGACGGCGCAACAACGCGCCGTTGACGGCAACCAGCCGGTGCTCTTGCGTTAGCTTCAGCTGGATGGAAACATGAGGGTGCAGGCGCTGCGTTTCTGAACAAACCTCGGTGAGGGCCTCGTTGATCTCACTCTCGCCCGACGGAGTGAGAGCGCCGGCGTCGGCGCGTGCCAAGAGCAACAGTCCATCGGCGGCTTCTGCCAAGTCAGCAGCGCGGCGCCCGATACGCTCGAAAGCATCCCGATAGGTTTTTTCGTCGCGATCGCGCTGCAGCATGAGTTCCGTTTCACCCTTGATCGCGAACAACGGTTGACGCAGTTCGTGCGAAATATCGCCGATGAAAGCGCGCTCGCGCTCGAATACGGCTTGGATGCGCTCGAGCATCACGTTGAAGGCGGCCGCGAGCCGCCCTAGTTCGTCGTCGCCTGCGACGTTAAACCGTTCACCGATTTCCGCCGTCTGCGCAATGCGCAACGCCGTGCGCGCCATGCGGTCGACTGGCGCGAGTGAACGGCGGGCCAGCGTCCAGGCAGCGAACCCGCACAGAAGCATCGCCGGAATGAATGTCCATAAGAATGAGCGACGGAGATGGTCAAGTGTCTCGGTGACGTGCCCCTCATACGCAAAGGCGATCAGCCGCTCGTTTGGCCATTGCGGCACGTGGCGTACCAAGACACGATATGCGGGATCGGTTAAGATCGTGGTGGGTGCGTTGAAGCGTACCTGCGAGGCGATCGCGATCGCTTCGGTAAGAGGCCGCGCGCCGCGCACATCGACGACGTGCCCATCACGCAGGAGCACCATGGCAAATCCAGCCAATCGCGATGGCAACTCTTCGACTTCCAAATTGCCCGTTTGTCCGTCAATTATGTTTGCGGCCATAATTGTTTGGGCGGCGAGCTGCGCATCGAGCGCACCTTGTGTGGCGCGATAAACTGATATTGCGGCAATCAGCGCAAAAAAAGCTATTCCCGTTGCGAACAACGCGATCCACAACAACGTGATGCGCTGGGTAATCGTCAAAGACTTCACGTGCGTGTCGTTTCTTAGCCCCCTAGCGATCCGAGGGTACCGCGAGATGCCATTTACCGTTGCCGTCGTCAAATTGCATCGGGCGCTGTTGCGTGCCGTCTTTGCACACGGCATCCCGAGTGGCCCAATCATCGGTATGGTCGGACACCTTCATGGATTTTATGCCGCCGTGCTCGGAGCAAACGTGGACGTACTTCGGTTGGGAGCAGCTCAATAACAACAGCACGGCAGCGAAAATTGCGCCAAAGATTCCAGTGAATGCTACGGCAGAGATTATCAAAGCGCTCCTTTTCTGTCGGCTACCAGCGTTGAATTATGGTTCCTGTCAAAGAAGGCGCTTCTGACGCTAGCAAACGGCGGCCGTCCAAGATCGTTGTTGCTGCACTCGCTGCGGTTATCGCAGCGTAAGGTCCGCTCAGCGAGTTCGATATTGGTGAGCGGGGTGTTCGGCAATGGCGCCTGCTCGCTAAGACCAACTATCGCCCCCACGATTGGGTCGTTGCTGGCATCGATCACCGTGATGACGAGCTGTGCAATGTGGTCCGGGCCTGCAAACGCCGGACTCATTGACAAAATCACCAACGCGACGAGGAACACAACTCCTTTAAAGCGAGGCATGTACTCAAACTACGACTTGACGGCGCGCAGTGCCTCGCGCGTCAGGAACTCATGGGAGCGGCAGTGGGGCTTGGTGAAGCTGCCGTAACAATGCGCGTCGACTTCGGCAAAACTGCGGCCGACTATGGGCGGCACCGCGCCGGCTTTCCAGAACGGTTTTTTGATCGGCTTTTCGCCACAGGCTGGGTCAAAGATCGAGATCGTGCGCTCGATTTGGGGACAGGGACAGGTACTGTTGCACGGGGGCTTGCTCGCAGGGGTTGTCAGGTCACCGCGCTCGATCCCTCAGCCGCGCTGCTTGAAGAGGCAAAGCGACTCGATAAAGCGGCCGACGTTGTCGTGCGCAACTTAGAAGCCGTTTCAGAAAAAACCCAACTACCGTCACAAAGCTTCGATATCGTCGCGGCTGGACAGTGTTGGCATTGGTTCGATCGACCTCGCGCGGCTCTCGAAGCGCGACGGTTGCTTGTGCCCGGGGGAATACTCATCATCGCGCACTTCGATTGGTTGCCTTTGCCCGGTAACGTCGTTTTCGCGACCGAACATCTAATTGAGAAGCACAATCCGAATTGGAAACTTGGCGGCGGTACCGGTGTGCACCCGGCTTGGCTTGCGGGCCATCGCCGGCTTTGAAGACATCGAAACTTTTTCGTTCGACCAGTCGATAGCTTACACGCACGAAGCATGGCGCGGACGCATCCGCGCGAGCGCTGGGGTCGCCGCCAGCCTTTCGAGCGCCGCAGTTGAAAAATTCGACGCAGAACTAGCCGCGCTGCTCATACGCAACTATGCGCAAGATCCCTTGTTTATTCCGCATCGGGTATGGGCTATGGGCGCGCGCGCTCCGCGAGCACAGAGCCTTTGAAATGAGGCTCACCCGTGCGGACGCAGCCGGTGAGTCGTGGGAGACGCCTCTAGAACTCCCAGCTTTCAGCTTGGTCTAAGGTCCCTGGTTTCTTTTGTTACAAGTAATGCGTCCGGCGAATGTAAAAGCAATCGAGCCTTAGGGATTCCTCCCAACTTTCTTTTCTCGGGGAGTTTTACTCAATGAAGCAGGGTACTTGGTTTTTCCGCTTCGCTATAAGCGTTGCTTTCGGTGCATTGCTTATCGCCAACGCCGCCGCCACAGTGCGTGCCGGCGCTTTGACGGTGAGCGCTGAGCCGGCATTCGCTCCGCTCGTAGCGATGCATTCAGTCTATATGGGCATGGTGCCGCAATCTCCAAACGTTCCGCTGCAACACCGGCCCGGTGTGATGCCGTTCTTAACCGGCGTCGCCCCAGCCACGTGGTTAGCACGTAAGGCTGCAGCACGCTATAACCGAGCGGCGCCATACGATGCGCGGCCAATTCCAGATTGGTACAATCCTGACGCAAGATATACGCCGAGCCTTTTAGCAAGTTTTGCGGGATTGTCAGACTCTGCTTCGACTTGCCCGTACTTCGGGGGCTGCGCGCCGCCTGATATGGCGCTTGCCGCGTCGTCGAACTTCGTGGTTGAGGGCGTTAATACGTCATTCGCAGTCTACAGCACTGCTGGCGCTATCAAGCCCGGTTTTCCCAAGGATTTCACGCACTTCTTCCATGTCCCGGCGCCAACGCCCGCAGGATGCGATCCGGCAGGGCCGTTCGAAAGCGATCCGCGCGCACTATATGATCCGATTCACGGCAAGTTTTGGGTCGCAGCGTTGCAACTCGAAGGCGCGCTCGGTCTGAACTCATGCAATGAGAAAACGATTTATTGGGTCGCGGTCAGCAAGACCAGTGATCCGACGGGCGGATGGAACGTCTACGCGTTCGACATGAAGTTAGGCAACACGAACATTGCCGACTATACACAGATCGGACTCGATGACAACGCGTTTTACTTCGGCGGTAACATGTTCGACCAGTTCGGGTCAGCATATCAATACGATGAAATCTTCGCTGCCGATAGAGAACTAATGGAAAAGGGCTTGCCCGTCACGGCGAAAGGCCTCAAGTCGATTAAGCTGGGCGGGGTGTTAGTCGACACGCTGCAACCAGTACTCGTTGAAGGCCCCAAGACTGGGCCAGGCCTGTTCATCAGTGCGTTCAACATAAACTCCGGCGGTGGACAGTGCTCGAGCTCGTGTTCCGGCATCAGCGTGTGGGCGATGCAAACTCCGCTGACGGCGCCGGCACTCACGGTAAAAACGGCGGCGTCAATGAGTTACTCGCTTCCGCCGTTAGCCAGTCAACCTGGCTCTCCGAGCAGCCTCGAGACGATCGATACGCGCATCACCGGCACGCCGGTTTATCGCGGTGGGGTCATATCGTGGGCGCACGAAACTGCGGTGACGCACGGCTCAACAACCGTTCCCGGCATTCACTGGGGGCAGGTCCAGCCAACGATTGTTGCCGGTAAGATCACTGCGGTCAGCATGGTGCAGAACGGGATTTTGTCGTTCACAGGTGATCGCGCTGCATCGTTCGGCGCAGTGATGACGGATGCGACAGGAGATTTCCTGATGGTGTTCGACTCGATGAGCTCGAGCGTCTTCCCGGGTGAGTACTATGCCTCGCGTCTGAGCACAGATCCGCTAGGCACGTTGCAAGCACCGCAGACGCTCAAGAAGAGTGTCACATCGACATTCAATTCGCGTTGGGGCGACTATGAAGCGACGTCGTACGACGGGACCGGAGATAACATCTGGTTCGCCGCCCAGTATTCGAACACAAGCGGCGATTGGGGCACCTTCATCGGCGAGGCAAAACCCTAGACAAGAAGACCAAGCATTGGGCTAGGAAAACACTAAGGGCGACTGCAAAGTCGCCCCCGGTGTTTTCGGGGGGTAGGTCTTGTCGCCAGAACTGATCACCGCGCTCGCGTCGGCCGGCACGTTCATCGTAATCGCCGCTTCTGCTGTTGCTGCGCTCGTTCAGCTGCGTCATCTGCGCGCGAACAACCAGCTCGCTGCGTTGCTGTCGATACACTCAAGGTGGACTGACCCGACGCTTCAGCGTGCCGCGACATACGTCCGATATGAACTCGCGAAGCGATACCAGGCTCCCGACTACGCCGATTCGCTTTTGAAGAACGTACGCGACGTAGAAAAGCATCCTGAAACGCTCATTCTCGAATTCTGGGATCAGATAGGGACTCTTATCAAATGCAGGTTGATGTCTGAGGGTCCGTTGTTAGAAGCAGTGAAGTTCGACGTGTTGCGTGAATGGGAGGCTCTTGCGCCTGCGCTGGGGATTATTCGAACCGACACGTCAAACGCGTATGAGAACTTTGAGTACCTTGCCGCGCGCACGATGGAGTGGCTACAAGACCATCCCGCCGGCACGTATCCATCCGGCATGCGCAGATTGCCAACCCCAGTACCCACGCTACCAAGACACCCCGAAGCACCTCCTGCGCCTTGAGCCGGTACCAAAGCGCGAACCGCAAGATTCCTACATCACGCGGCTTTGCTTGATTCTCTTGGAGCGGCAGACGCGTCGAACCCGATGATCAGCGACACCAAGGACAATACGGCAATCTGACATAAACGCAACGCCGTTTGACCCACAATGCCATCGGGTAAGGCATTGCCATGCCAACTTCCGGCGCTGGAAGCCGAGGCGATCGGCTACGCGACTGTGAACAAGCGCAGTTCCTGATAGGAAAGAATATGAGCAGCACGGATACTGTACTCAGCAATAACCAGTCATACGCAAAGACGTTTAAGGGTAAGCGTCCGATGCCGCCGGCGAAGCATTTGGCGGTAGTGGCATGCATGGACGCACGTATGCATGTATCAAAAATACTCGGTCTTGAAGAGGGTGACGCTCACATTATTCGCAACGCCGGTGGCGTGGTCACCGACGATGTCATTCGTTCACTTGTAATCTCGCAGCGCCTACTGGCTACTGACGAGATCGTCCTTATCCATCATACGGACTGCGGGATGCTTACCTTCAAAGACGATGATCTCAAAAAGCAAATTCACGGTGATGTAGGCATCAAACCGCATTTCGCGATGGAAGCGTTTGCGGATCTCGAACAAGACGTCAAACAATCCATAGCTCGTATCAAAGCGAGCCCTTTTATCGCGCATAAGAATGTGCGCGGTTTTATTTTCGATGTTGGAAGCGGCCAGTTGCGCGAAGTGAAGCCTCAGGCAGAATTCTCAGCACACAATGGTTAATAAATAACGAAGCCACACGATCTTACACCGTGCGGCTTGGCTTGATTGTCCGGAGCGGGAGACGGGTCTCGAACCCGCAACATCCAGCTTGGAAGGCTAGCGCTCTACCAATTGAGCTACTCCCGCCCGCTGTTAATTAGATTTGGGTCTAAGGATGAGAGTGTCCTTCGTTGCGCGCGCCACCGCGGTCTCGGAAAACGGCGTCTTACTCCACTCTACATTAACAAAAGCATCAGCTTGATCGGCGTAGTGCATGTCACTGTAGTGGCCGGATTCGCCTAACGTTAGCAGCATCGACGAATTATCCCAATTGCTCAAATCCGCCACCAAACGCTGGGAAGGACCGTATTTCGGCCGGCCCGCGTAAACGGTAAACGTGTTGCCGGGTTGTGCCAGCGGACGTATGTTGAGCATCGCATTCAGCGGCCAGAAACTGCCAAGGGGATGATCGTAGATCGCTGCGTTCTTCTTTCCCCACGTCTCGACAGAGTCCAACCCACGTTGCGGGTGCTCTGCGACGACATTCGCTGCGGCTATTGCAGCTTGTGGGATTTTTTTCAAAAGGCTTCTGTGTGTAATGCCCATTGTTGTAAGGCGGCGGTCGCCATCGAGGACGCGCAACAGCGGCGTGATGGCATGGTAGTCTGCGAGGTAGCGGTCGAACAAGCCTCTACCAAATTTTGGCAGCAGCGTTTGCCGAGCCAGCGCTTCATCCTCGGCGCTCAAGAACGTGGGAATGCTTGAATTGGCATTCGCCATGCCGTCCCAACCCAGCAGTTGGGCCCCTATTCGTTGTAAGTTTGGATCAGCTGATGTGCTGAGCTCTCGTCCAGTAATTGCCGCTAATTCAGCACGCGGGTAATCATGGACATCGGCTTGCACAGCGCCGATAGTCGCGGGCGTCTTTATGCCGCGCCGTAATAGCAGTCCGTAAATTCGATGCACCCGATACGGCGCGTCCGCAAATTCTGTCAGCTTGGTTTTCGCAAGGGTGTTGTTCGCTGTGGCAATCACGCCATTGGGCGGATTCAAGGCATGCGGCAATTTCGCAAACCGCATATCTCCATCCCATGCAAACCGATCATCTTCCCCTTCTACCGGCAGCGTTCCGTCGCCGTTGCGCCGCTTCGGCACTCGTCCCACGTCTTGATAGCCGATGTTGCCGGCGACATCGGCATACACAAAGTTCAAGACGGGGCCTACGACATCGCTTGTCGCTGCGCGGAACTGCGACCAGTTCGTGGCAGCGTCTAGATTTCGCAACGCTTGTATTTCCCCGCCCTCGCGCAAGATTGTCCAGGCGAGCGCGAGCGAACGTGTTCCCCGCCGTTCGATGATTGGTCCGTGACGAGTCACCAGCACATCAAGCAATTCGTCCGGTTGGCCTTTGACTGAAATGCGTTCGAGGCGGTGCCCAGCATGCCGCCAACGGCCGTTCACCATGTACTCATCCGATGACGCGCTTCGAAACCGCTCTACGAACAGATCTTGTACGGGCTCATCAGCACTCGTCACGCCGAATGCAATGTGCTCGTTGTGACCCAGTATCACGCCGGGTAGGCCGGGAATTTGGAATCCTTCCACATTGAGTCCGGCACCATGCAGATGCGAAAGCCACCATGTGCTTGGAAGGGAGTGGGCCAGATGCGTATCGTTGGCCAGAATTGGCTTACCCGTGGTGGTGAGACGGCCGCTAACGGCCCAGTTGTTTGAACCGATGCCCCGATCGTGCGGCAATGGGCTGCGATAGCGAGCCCAGGCAACAGAAACAAAGTCGTCTGCGAACTGCCGTTGCCTGCGCGTTAGCGCACTGTTCTTAGGCGGTGCCCCATAGCCCGGAATGTACTCTTCAAGCTTGGGAATCGTGCTGTCGGTCAGCGCTCTTGCAGCGATGGGGCCGACGCGTTCGATCAGGTCTGCAAGAAGCTTTGGCTTCGACCATTGGTCGTCAAGCCGTTGCGCCATGAGTTTGATAATGGTGATGCTATCGACCGGGGTCCACACTTGCGGGCGGTAGCGCATGAGCTCGAACTCTAAAGAAAGCGGATGCGTTGCCATCGCTGCGTTTACACCGGCGGCGTACGCTTCCAAGTCGGCTCGCGCGGGGCCATGTAACTGTTGCAAATCAGCTTCGGCGGCCTCGCGGAATCCAAGCCGCCGCATGTAGCGATCCACTTCTAATGTAGCGGAGCCCGCGATTTCCGAGAGACGGCCTTGGGCCTGACGCCGCAGGGTATCCATCTGCCACAGCCGGTCTTGCGCGCATGCAAAACCTTGGGCGAAGAACAGATCCTGTTCAGAGGACGCTTCGATGTGAGGAATGCCGCGTTGGTCTCGTCGGATGGTGACGGGCGCCTCGATGCCTGCGACCTCAACGGTCCCGTTCACCTTCGGAATCGGCGATCGCACCATCCAAGCCAGCGTAGCGGCGAGGAACACGACAAGAACGGCGACGATAACGCCGACCAAGTTCCATGGCCCACCCGCTCCTTTGGAGCGTCTTCGAACGCGAAACATGGTCGCTTTACCTAAGCCATCGCGTAATGGAACATGGGCAGGGTAGGATTCGAACCTACGTAGCGCGGAGCGCGGCAGATTTACAGTCTGCTGCCATTAACCACTCGGCCACCTGCCCATGGTTGGGAGAACGCTTATATAACGGGGTTTATTGGGGGTCATCTCGTCAGACCGGTATCGGGGTAGCCGCCGTTTGGCAACACTTTGGCAACACTCGCTCTTAAAACCAGTCACAAATCCCGTTTTCGTTCCGTTGTGCGGATGGTCCTCGGCTAACAAGTTCATCTAGATTGCGGCCTTATTTTGGTTACGTACATTAGATAGTGCTCCGGCACAGGGAGCGCAGTTGGCCTTTCCCGGCCTGGCCAGCGCTGTTAGGCGGCGTGTGCAGTTGCCTTTCGCCCTCGCCCTGGCGCGATGCGATCGCATTCTGGCCGCGTTGTATCGCCGTAGCTCTTTTTCGAAGTCCATTCACTACGTAACTTACGTGTAGCGGCTTCGTACCCTACTAGGGCGGCCAGAGGTGACGGTAGGGTGTGGCGCGGGGTACCCGTCCGGCCCTGGATGAGCTGGCTCAGATCATTTTGCGCGCGCGTCTCGCTCTGACCTGACCCCATTCACTGAAGCACTTCAACTAGGAT
>JRHI01002128.1_pt1 | contig 14433 bp, 14 predicted proteins | sample 215371 | NCBI WGS metagenome assembly JRHI01 (sample SAMN02929681, study PRJNA255918) | sediment metagenome | biome: cave system; feature: Ice Cave; material: Sediment; isolation source: sediment from deep within a dark volcanic ice cave with no known source of... ...
GGCGAGGAATTGTCCCTCAGCGCCAATGTTGAGGACACCCGCCCGAAACGCGAGCGCTACCGCGAGTCCGAGGAACAAGAGGGGTGTCGCGCGAAGCAAGGTACCTGAAAAGAACGAGAATGATGATCCGAACGCGCCCTTCCACAACGCGACCAGCGCGCCGCCTGAGGAAAACGGCTCGATCATGCAGCACCCACCATCGCTCGTGCGACTTCCTCAGGCAACCGCGATACCACCTCGCGAACAAGCCCCGCAAAACACACGAGGATGCGGTCGGAAATCCGGAGCACCTCTTCAACGTCATTGGCGTAATACACCACGGCGACCCCCGATTGATGAGCCGCGCGCACGATATTCCGCGTGACGGATTCTGCGGCCACCATGTCGAGGCCGCGTGTGGGATTCTCGACCACGAGCGCTCGGGTTGCGGTGGAAAGCTCCCGTCCTAGGACAAATTTTTGTTGGTTGCCACCTGAGAGTTCTCGGGCGCGAGCGTGAGGTCCTTCCGTCCGAACATCGAAGGCATCGATGAGCTGCGCCACACTGCGCGAGAGCGCCTGCCACGGCATCTGGCCCCGTCCCGCTCCCGCTCCCACGAGCGCCGCGTTCTCGACCAACGACAGCTCGGGAATAAGTCCGTCCTGCATGCGATCCTCTGGCACGAAGCCCACCGCCTCGGGCCGGATGACTCGTCCGCGATTCGGCAGAAGCCTTCCTGCGAGAAGGCGCAGTAGCTCCTGCTGTCCGGAGCCTTCAACGCCGACCACGCCTACAACTTCTCCCGCTCGAATCTGTATCGAGGTGTCGTGTAAGCGCGTGATCCCAGATCGCTCCCAGACAGAGGCGTTGTCTAGCCGCATCACGACGTCTCCAACCTCCACACGCTCGGTACGGGTTTGGGAGACGCTCACTTGACGGCGTTGGCCCATCAGCGCCGTGACCACCTCGCTTTCGGTCAGCGAGGCGCGGAACCCTGAAAGCGCCGTCCGTCCCCGCCGCAAAACCGTGATCGCGTCTGCGATGTTGAGCGCGTCGCGAATCTTGTGCGTAATCAACACCACGGTTCCTCCGCGGTCCACAAATGCGCGCAACCATCGATAGAGATCTTGGGATTCAGCTGGCGAAAGCGTCGCTGTTGGCTCATCGAGAACGAGCAGGCGAACCTCTCGTGCGAGCGCCTTGACGATCTCGAGTCGCTGTTGTGCACCGACCGAGAGCTCCGTTACACGAGTCGATGGGTCGAGAACGAGCCCGGACTCTAGGCCGATAGTACGCACTTTTGCGGCGGTTCGTCGCGGGTCAAAGCGGCCGAACCACTCGGTACCTCTTGCCTCTCCGAGTGCCACGTTTTCTGCGACGGTCATGGCGTTCACGAGCAAAAAATGTTGATGTACCATGCCGATTCCAGCGGCAATCGCGCTGGCGCTCGAGCGGAATCGTCGAACGGCGCCACCCACGATGATCTCGCCGGCATCGGGCTGCAACATGCCGAAGGCCATCTGCATCAGCGTGGTTTTTCCGGCTCCGTTCTCGCCTAGTAGCGCGTGAAGGGTCCCGCCGCGCACATCAAGCTCTGCGTGTTCCAGGGCGCAAGTGCTGCCAAATCGCTTACAGACCTGTCGAAGTGATAGCGAGAGTGGTTGCAGGGAGAGGCTCACAACCCGGTGGGAGATTCGATAAATGTCCAGGGGAGGTCGAATCTGGCAGATACATGCTTGGCGAGCGCGCGCACCCCAAGCGTTTCCGTCGCGTAGTGACCCGCATAAATGATCACGAGTTCCTGTTCTTCCGCGTCGACCGCACTCCAATGCGGTCCCTCACCGGTGATCAGGGTATCCACCCCGAGATCAGTAGCCTCACGAATACTGCCGGCGTTGATCCCCGCGCCTGAGCAAATCGCCCATTTTCTGGTGCGGCGAGACGGTGCCATTGTGCTCGAGATGGCGTTACCACCGTGTGACCGGGCGAACTGTTGCAACCTCGCGAGCAGATCAGCCGTGGCCATGTCGGCATTCCCTCGGACCCCGCAGTGTACAGTGTCGAATCGCGCAAAGCCGCCAGTGGCTTCTAGACCAATTTCTGCGGCGAGGAGTGCCGAGTTGCCAAAGGTCTCGTGCGCGTCGAGCGGGAGATGAGAGGAATACAGCGCAATATCATGCTCGAGCAACAGGCCGATTCGTGAATATAGCGGGCCGGTAATTGGCTGTAGGCCGCCCCAGAAGAGGCCGTGATGCACCAGGAGCAGGTTTGACCGGTCGGCAATTGCACCGCGAATCGTCCGCGCGGAGGTGTCGACCGCCGCCGCGATTCTCATCACCGACCCGCGGTGCTCCATCTGGAGGCCGTTCAGCGCCTGTGGATAGTCCGGCGTTTCGCTCGAACGCAACAACGCGTCCAAGTATGTCACGATGGCGGATAGCGCCACGCCAGTCATTCCTTCTTCGTGTTGCCGCCCACGATAAACGATTCCGCGAGCATGGATGCTCGAACCGAATCAATGGCGTGCGACGTCGTCAATGGAATCCGCGGCATGAACGTGGGGTTTGGGGTCCAGCGCACGACGTCGGTGCGTGTGTTGAGCCTTATGATCCGGGGTGTGAATTTCGCATCCTTCACTTCGCGGGCGACGAGCAGGAACGCGTGGGGCAGGTCGATCACGACGCTTCCCAGTGTGACCTCTGGGGCAACGCCGTTCTGATCCGAGTTGGATCCTATGACGAGCACCCCTTTCGAATCACGCGCAGCCTGAAACACGCCGAGTCCTGCGGCGTCTGCGTCCTGAAAAATCACGTCCGCGCCGCGACCGATTTGTGCGAACGCCTGCTCCTTGCCGGCGCTGGCGTCCTCCCACGTACCGAGATAAGAGGTCACGATCTTCACCCGCGGATTGACCGCCAATGCGCCTGACGCGAAGGCAGCAAATGCGGTTTTTACCGGCGGGAGCTCGGTTCCTCCGATGCAGCCAATCGTTCCAGTTTTACTAACTGCAGCAGCTGCCATTCCCGCGAGGTATGCGGGTTCTTCGAAAGCAAAATTGAGCGCCGCAACGTTGGCTGCAACTTTGTTCCCGCCGGTTGTTATGTAGATGGTTTTCGGGAATTCCAGCCCTATCCGCTCCGCAGCGTCCTGAAACTCGAACCCGTGGCCAAACACGAGCGCGTAACCTGCTGTACCGTACTGCCGGAAGTTTTCCTCGAATTCTCCCGGGGTTGCGGTTTGGATATGGCTAACGGAAGCACCCAAGCTGTCCTTGATGCGCAAAAGTCCTGCATAGGCACCTCCATTCCAGGACTGGTCTGACACCGGTCCCGGTGTAAGCAGGGCCACCCTGAACCCCACGGTCGCCTGTTTGGCATCGCCAGAGCAGGCAATTACCGCGAGAAGCGAAGTGTAAAATAGCGCTAATGTGGCTATTTTGCAGCGGAAGTCATTACGATGCAATCTCTTTTTCAACTATGTGTTAGCGTACTGCCGAGAACGTTTGTTTGCCATTTTTGTGGAAATGTTATCCTCGCGAACAACATGATGTCGAGCGCCCTTGTCGATTCCATCTCACGATCCCGCGACAATCCTCAGTGGCTCCGCGGGAGCTCGCTGGGCATCCACTTTTGGCACGGCGAGGTCCGTCATCCGAACTGACCCGTTGATATGCGCGCCCTCAAGCACGACGATCGACTTGGTTTCGATGTCCCCGTTCACAACCGCTGTCGCTTGAAGTTCAAGACGCTCGCCGGCGCGAATGCCTCCGTCGACAGTGCCGCCAATGACGACTTCGTCGGCGTGCACGTTGCCCTTAACTGTTGCGCCTCGACCAAGTAGCACTTGGCGAGCATGCGTCACCGACCCTTCGATTCGTCCGTCCACTTTGATCACTCCCGAACTTTCAATATCCCCAACGATTCGCATACCGTTGGCGATGATAGAAAGCGCCGCTGCGTCCGGCGTACCCGAACCTACCGGGCCACGTACTTCCGGGCGCGCTACCGCTGGTCCCATCTCTTTTCCGAACATCGACACGGCTCCTCCTTGCGTGGTCATGGGTTGGGCTTTGCCATCTTCGTTGTACTCACCGTGTCCTGGTTGCCTCTCGAAGTAACGCCGGCCGTCGTTCCCGTGGTCGGCACGGTTAACATTTTCCGTACTTGGTCGTAACGCGACTGCAGCTGAGCGAGTGCCTGCTGCAAAGTATCGATTCTGCGCGCATCCTGCTCAAGAGCAGTAACTCGCTGTTTCAGGAGCGGTACTCGCGCTGCCTGTGTTGCGAAATACGTCCAGCTCAACAGACCGGTGCCCAATGCAACAAAGAACCATCTGGACATCAAGAGTCGTAACACCTGAACCTGCCAAGAGTTCAAAGTTACCGTGCGGTGCGTTAGCCCACTTTCGCGATGCACGTGAATCAACATCGATCCCGCGTGCGGAGTGAAAATGTTCCCATGGCCAGGAAGTCGTTCACGCCAGCTTCTCTTTTTCTGCATCTAAAGTGCCTCTCGTGTCGCTCCGAGCAGGAGGTCGAGCACGCGTTCGAGATCGTCGACGGAGAAGAATGGAATGCGCACTTCGCCCTTGTCCTTCGATGTAAGCCGTATCTTCACGTCCGTCTGCAGATGTTTTCGAAGCCCTTCCTCCATGTGGGCGATCGAGGCAGGGGGTTTCGCCTCGTCTCTTGCGTTGGCAGGAACCCGCACCGGGTAACGCGCACCGGCTTCGCGCACGCGCCGCTCCACCTCTCGCACGCTGAGCCCTTCCGTTGCGATCGTCTTCGCAAGGTCAACCATGCGATGGTCATCGACAAGTGCCAGGAGCGCACGAGCGTGTCCGATGGTCAATACGCCGCCTCGAACCATTTGTCGTACCGCCGCGGGTAGTGCGAGGAGCCGCAATGTATTTGCGATGGTGGAACGATCTTTGCCCACAACATCGGCGACCTGCTGTTGTGTGAGGGCGAACTGCGAAATAAGATTCTGGTAACCATCGGCCTCTTCCATCGGGTTGAGGTCGGCCCGCTGAAGATTCTCGACTAAGGCGAGCGTAAGCAGGGTTTTATCACTGACTTCGTTCTCCTCCTTGACGATCGCGGGAATCTCACGCCACCCGAGCTGTTGGATCGCCCGAAAGCGTCGCTCGCCGGCGATGAGTTCAAACCCGTGTGCTGTAGAGCGTACTGTAATTGGCTGGAGAAGCCCATTTGCCCGGATACTGGTCTCGAGATCTCGCAAATCATCTGCCACGAACTCTTTTCGCGGTTGCAGTGGATTTGGAACGATTCGATCCATGGCGATATGCCGAAGCGCGCTCGCGGGCGTCGACTCCAAACCCTGCTGAGTGGAGACCGGATCATTTGATGGCCGTCCTATTAATGCTTCAAGGCCACGACCAAGCCTGCGAGGTTTTTCAGTTGACATAATATTTGTCAATATTGCATGTAACTTTCATTGTAGTAATCTTTTAGAATACATTTATTTCTGCTATCATAGCCATTTATTGATCAACAATTTCTTGATTGTCAAGAAGATTTGTGTAGTTTCAGCGAATGCTTAATTGTGACGAGCTATTGCATCTCTCTATCAACTCGTGTGCAACACTGATGTACGCTTGGGCTCCGACCGATGCAACGTCATATAGAATTATTGGTTTCCCGAAGCTCGGAGCCTCGGCGAGACGCACATTACGGGGGATGACTGTTTGAAAGACTTTGCCTCCAAAGTATTCCCGTGCGTCGGAAGCGACCTGACGAGAAAGGTTTAGCCGTGCGTCGAACATCGTGAGCAAAACTCCAGCAATACCTAGCGAAGGATTCACGCTCTGCTGGACGAGGTGAACAGTATTTAGCAGCTGAGAAAGCCCTTCAAGGGCGTAATACTCACACTGCAGCGGAATCAAAAGCGCGTCCGCAGCGGCCAACATATTGAGGGTGATCAGCCCGAGCGATGGAGGGCAGTCCACCAGAATTATATCAAAATCCGTACGCACCTCCTCGAGCGCCTGCCGCATGGCCAATTCTCGATTCTCTCTCGTGACGAGTTCAATTTCAGCGCCAGCGAGATCAGGTGTAGCTGGCAGCACCGAGAGATTCTGGAACTGGACGCGGTGCACTATCGTTTGACGAATCTCTTGTGGATTCAGAATGACATCATATACGGTCGACTCAAACGACCCCTTCTGGAGCCCAATTCCACTCGTGGCATTCCCCTGCGGATCCCCGTCCACCAGGAGAATGCGTTGTTCGGTAGCGGCAAGGCACGCCGCAAGATTAACTGCTGTAGTCGTTTTACCGACCCCTCCCTTCTGGTTAGCGACCGCAATAACTCGAGCCATGACCGATACTTGACTTAGGTAAGGGCAAACTCTTCGGGATAACATACGACGAGGATTGCGGCCGCTGCAAGACGGGTTGTTTCACGTGAAACATTATCTATCGGTCAACGGCTATCACGTCTTGCCGCGCGATACAGCGAGCGTCGATCGTGGCGACAATTCTGATCTGTCCGGTCTCCACACGAGTCGCTGCGATTTTCAAACGCATCGGGAACACCCCGCCCATCTCCAAAGAACCGAAGTCGCTCTGGAGAGAAGAAAATTCGATGGTTCCGCCAATGGTACCCCCAAGCGTGAGGGATGGCATCTGCTTCGGACATAGCCTTCGTTATCGTAAGGCCAGACGCGTGTCGACGAGCGTCCTCCGAAACCGAAGAAATGAATCGTAGCCTTCCAGTACCCGTTGCCTCTTTGATCAACGCGGAATTGATGATGCGCACCACTCTGGTCGACGATTCGAATTTCGACGCGAACTGAATTCGGCGCCACAGAACCTGAGATATGTGGCAGTTTGATTTCGCCCCGTGACAAAAACCGACGATGAATTTCAATACTCGCTGTGCTCATCGGATCGATTGCGACGCCAATCACGCGAATTGAGTCTCTAACCTCGCGTTGCTGGCGCGCCGTTGCCGCACCAGCAATGGCAGACCTCCGCTGGTTTCCACCGTGATTTAAGAGGGTCGCACGATCCGGGCGGAGCTCCAGATCCGCTGTCCCCGAGGTCAATATCTGCAATGCAGAGGGCAACCGAACCACGAGCGCCTGTGCTCGCAACGGACACGGGACCAGAACTAGACAGATTGAAAGCACACGGGGCATCTGACTGCTCTTTGATAGATAGTATCATAATGTTACTAAATGTACGCATCCCAGAGCACGCGTCGAACTTTTTGTTCCATACGGAGTGCTGCACGCCGCGCACGCCGCCGCTGCAGTCGAAAAGCTACGGCGCGCCGCTCCGCCAAGCCGTGAGTAGGGAGTCACGATCGAGGGAGAGCCATTCGAACGGGACCTCGGGACCGGTGCCCTGACGACGGAGCAGATACACCGGTCGCGACGGATACTCGGCCACCAGCAACGAATCGTGGGCATGGAGATCACGCGCGTACAGGTTGCCGGTGCCGCGTTCTAGTGAGATTGGCGGCAGGAGGGCATACCCCGCGCGATCTTCATTGATGCGCGCGATGCAGGCCTGGTCATAGCGCGCGCCTGGCAACACCTTCTCGGTGCTATCCGGAGAGAACGGACTCGACCGTACGCGTGCCGAGTCAGCAAGGAGCGGAGCAAGGTACGCTTCGGCGGCTGCGTCGACCACCGGATGCTGCTCGAGACGGCGCAGCGCCTGATCCAGCGCGCAAGCATCCACCCCGTGATACAGCGCTGCGGCGGCACTTCTCGATACGCCTTGCGCCCAGAGCCGGATTCCGAGCTGTGCCCCCCAACTTTCCCGAACGAAGACCAAGGAGTTCTTAACTCCCGCCCGAGCTGCTTCGTTACCGTAGTCCACGCGCATTGAGCTCAGGCCAGCGCGATACTGCGCGATTCGAATCGGCAAAGAGAATATCAGTGCCATGATCACGCCGGCGGCGAGAAAGGCTTTGACGCCAAGCACAACCACGCGAGAGGATGTCACGTGCGCCACTGCGTGTGGCAAGCGCGCGGTCCAGAGCACCAACACGGGAAGCCAGGGGAATACGAAACGCGGACCGAGAAAGAAACCGTCGTGCCAGTAGGCGAAGTACAACAAACCTAGGATCGCCGAGCTCACTAACAGGTATCGGTCGAGCGCCCCGACTCTGCGAGTAAGTCCAAGCGCAACGATCGCGGGCAACAGCGCCGGGAATGGTGTCTCGAAGAGATTGGTCTGCAAACGCGTGACGTATAGGGAAATCAGTTCCGCGCCACGCATTGGAGTATGAGCTGCACCCCACGGGGCCGTGTGAAAGCCCAGTCCATGCGCCCTGCCCCATAGAACTTCGTAGCCGAAGAGGAGCGGAGATCCTGTACTTCGGGAATTGACCCACATCATCGAGGCGAATGGAATGACGACACCGACGCCGGATGCGATCAACAGGATCCAACGCCGCCCATCGCGCCAAGCCTGCGCGACCAGCCAAACGGCCGCCGGCAGCGCGAACGCGAGTGCGTCGAGTGGCCTGATCGAGGCCGCCATGCCAATGCCGAACCCGCAAGTGAAGGCCCACAGCGTTCGGCGCGCTCCTAGCTCATCGTTTCCGGCCGCGGTCGAGTGCGCCAGTCCGAGCACCGCGACCAGAAGCCAAAGGAGCATCGTCGCATGGTTCATGTGCGACCCGAACATGAACGCTCCAAACGGCGCTAGCGCAAACAACGCCGTGGTGCCCAGCTGGAACGTAGGAGAGCGCTCAGGGTCTGTGAACCGCACGACACGCGAAAACAGCGCCACTGAAAGAGCGCCGCAAACAGGTCCGACCATCCATGGTGCCCGCGCGAACTCTCCAAGCATCAACATGGCCGGACCGCCAGGCGGAAACTGGGAGTAGACCTTCCCGCCGGTGTCCACCACGTGAAGCATGGAGAAAAACTCGCGGTGAGATTCCACCGGCTGCCACAATCGCCCGCTGGCAAAAATCCGCGCCTGAAAAAGCTGCACAATCTCATCAATCAGCAGCGGTCGACCGGAAAAGACCGACCGGGCGATCCACACATAGAGGGCCAGCGCTACGAGCGGCAGCAGCCATTGCCATATCCAAGACGTCGAGTGCGGGAGGGTGTGTTCAGCGAATGACGGGGAGCCTTCCCCAGCAGGGAACCTCTGGGCAGTCTCCTTAACCTTCCTCCGGAAAAGCACCATCACGACAATCGCCACGCCGAGACAGATGGCCGTTCCGTAACCCCACTCCACGAACCGTCGTGAATATCCGCGGTCCGACTCACCGCCCGGCAGCCAGTTTGCGATCGGGAGAAATCCGAGTATCGTCAAGGCAACCGCTACAAGGCGCGTGATCGCTCGATCTCCAGAATGAGGTTTTGCAGGTCTGCCGGACTCACGCCGGGAATGCTCGACGCCTGCGCCAGCGAACGAGGCCGACGGCGTGCGAGTTTTTCCCTGGATTCTAGGGAGAGGGTGTGCATGGTCTCGTATGCGGCGTTCACCGGAAGCACGTAGGTGCCCATGCGTTTCATGCGTGCGGCGGCAATCCGCTCCTTCTCAAAGTAGCCGGCATACTTGAGCTCGAGCTCCACGGTCGTGAGAGCATCTCTGGAAAAGCGCTCTACCACGCCCGTGGCGTCAAACATGGCCTCCAGTGAGACCCCCTGGCGCTTGACCACCTCGGCGATTTTCATCCTGTGTGCGAGCGGAGTCGAATCCGCCGCCAGCAAGAGTGCCAGCGCCTGTTCTGGGCTCACCGAGGTACCGCGTGCGACTCGGACGGCCCGATCCTCCGAGGCGAAACGCTCGTCGATACGTCGGTCCTCGCTCCCGGTGTACAATCGCACCGCTCGTCCAGTTGCCGCCAGCCGACGCAACGCATTGTCCTGTCGCACCGTCAGCCGGAACTCCGAACGCGAGGTGAACAGCCGGTAGGGCTCATCCACTCCGCGCGTCACCAAGTCATCGATCAGTACGCCGATGTACGACGATTCCCGGCCGAAGGTGATTGGCTCCCGGTCGGAGGAGAGGAGAGCGGCATTCATTCCGGCGACTACCCCTTGGGCGCCCGCTTCTTCGTATCCGGTCGTGCCGTTTATCTGTCCGGCAAAGAACAGGCCTGCGATCGCTCTTACCTCGAGCGATGGCTGGAGCTGGGTCGGCGGAAAATAGTCGTATTCGATAGCATATCCCGGGCGCGTCATGTCTACCGTCGCGAGCCCAGGCACGGAACGCAACATGTCGAGCTGTACGCGCGCAGGCAGAGAAGTGGAAAGGCCGTTCACGTATAATTCCGGCGTGTCGAGTCCCTCTGGTTCGAGAAACAGCTGGTGACGCTCGGCCGTTGGGAATCGAACGATCTTGTCTTCTATTGAAGGGCAGTATCGTGGGCCGCGGGCATCGATCACTCCCCCGTACATGGCCGACTGATGAATGTTGTCCGCGACTAACGACTTAGTGGCGGCCCCCGCGAACGCGATCCAGCAGGGTACATGCGGAAGCGGCGTGGGAACGGCCTTCGAGGCAGCGCCCCAAACCGACCAACGGTATCCAAAGTCGCCCATTTCGGTGTCTTGTCGCTCCAGCAGCGAAAAATCCACCGAGCGCCCGTCGATCCGCGGGGGCGTTCCGGTCTTGAACCGCTCGACGTGGAGACCTGCGCCCTCAAGCTGTTCGGCTAAATGCGTAATGGCCGATTCGCCGGATCGCCCGCCAGAGACCTGGCTATCTGTTCCAATGTGGATTCGTCCCCGCAGGAACGTACCTGCCGTGATAACGACCGCGCGCGCACTGAACCGCCTTCCCTCCAGAGTTTCCACCCCGCTCACCCCAGACCCGCCAGAGCGAAACAGCAGTCCACGCACGGTTCCCTCCACGACCGTCACACGCTCCTGGGATTCGACAATGCCGCGAACTGCATGGCGATACGAGGCGCGATCGCACTGTGCCCGCGGTGCCCAGACGGCCGGTCCCTTGCCGCGATTCAACATCCGGAATTGAATCATCGCGAGATCCGTCGCCCGTCCCATCACCCCACCTAACGCATCGATCTCGCGTACCACGGTTCCCTTGGCCACTCCGCCGATGGCAGGGTTGCACGAGAGCTGTCCGATGGTCTGGGCTGAGCTCGTGATCATGGCAACGCGCGCGCCGGCGCGCGCGGCGGCTACTGTCGCCTCGGCACCGGCATGGCCGCCACCCACGACGATCACGTCGAAGTCGTTATCCACCGCGTCAGCCCTTGCAATGCGCATTGTTCGAAAGGTATCGTGCCCACATGCCTCTTCCACTCACTCAGGGCGCGAGCACGTTGGTAGTTCGGAAAGACGCCTTCGAGCGTTCCGGTCTCTCTCGAGCGCAAATGGACAACGCGCTCACGCTCACCGACGAGGAGTTTTGTGTCGCAGAACGACTGGTAGCCATCGGACCCGTGTACGACGCCGACGGGCTGGGGGCGCTCGTTGAATCATTTGAGCGCCACGGCCTCGTCTATTTTGAGGATTTCTTCGAAATGAGCGGAAACTGGCCGGAATGGCTGTCGGTTTTCATCCTGTCGCCAAATGCGTGACACGGCGTCAAGGCCTGTCCACGCGCCGGTTGTAGCATTCCCTCCCACGCACACTCGGGGCACCAGCTCGGCCTGAGTCGCGGGAAGAATCTCGCAATGCCCCGGCGCTGGATATGAAGAGTTTCGCCACCGCACGAGGGGCATTCGGGCGCTTCCGAGAGCAGCCAGGCGTATACGAAAGTCGCGAGGACGATGCGGAAGGCGAAGAGTCCTCCGAAAAACGTGATGAAAATGGCAGCCTCGCTCATCACTTCACCGCGAGGTTCTTTCGCAGGAAGGCGATCGTCCGCGGCCATGCGTCCCTGACCGCCGCCATGTTCGCAGCTTCCTCAAGGGGATCGCTATTCGCTTTCGGGTCGTTCTGTGTCCGAAGAAACCCGTGCACTGCCCCATCGTAGTTCGTACCCGAGTAGTTCTTGTGAAGCGCTTTCATCGTCGAATCCACGGCTGGCATGGAAGCCGCAATGCGTGCGTCTCTGGAACCATTTAGCAGCATGAGCGGGACGCGGATTTTCGACAGCGAATCTCCCACGGGAACCGGGCCGTTCATGTACGGAACGCCGCCGTAGAAAGCCACGCCGGCGGCAAGTCCCTTACCGCCGTAAACGGCATGACCCCACACGGTGGACCCCCCCCAGCAATAGCCGACTACCGCGTAGTGCTTTGCAGCAGAGGGCTCGGACATCGCAAAGTTGGCCGCCGCGATGATGCCGCGGTTGCGTTCGGGGATGTCGATGCCGCGGATCAGCTTGGTGGCCGAATCAGAGCTCAGTTCGTCAGTCGACGGGCCGCCGCGTACTCGGGACTCCAGGTCGGGTGCAATCGCGATGAATCCATCCGCCGCTATTTGGTCAGCGACTCCACGCACCCATGTTGTCAGCCCGAAAATCTCATGCACGACGACCACTACTGGCGACTTCGAACGTGCGGTCGTCGGATACACGATCCACGCCATGAGCGAGTCTTTCGAGCCGGGCGTCCATGCGAGCTTCACCCACTCGGCGTGCCTCGGGCTGGTCTTGAGTCGTTCGGCGGCCGTCAGCGCGCTGGCAGGGAGGCCCGGCGTGCCCTGGTTGCCAGAAGCCGCGGGAGAATATGTCGCAAACGATCGAAGTTCAGACGCGCTCATATGCGCGACATGATCGTCAAACTGCACCGAATTGGACGGTTGCCAGCGCTGAACGGTGCAGGCTGACGAGAGCAACGCTGCGATTACGATGATCCGAGGTGTCATTGATCCGATCCTCACCGGAAAAGAGTGACTCAGTAACGTACGTCGACCGCGAACCGGTGGCGAGCGATGGATAGCGTTAGTCGTGTCGCCGTGTGGCGGACTCTGAGGTAGGGGACTGGTTCCGATTCACAGCGGGATCGAGAATAACGTCGATTTCGCCTCGAGTCGTCAGGAGCGCGAGTTTCGGCACCGCCCGCATCGTGGCCACGTCCATAATGAATGGAAGGCCTCGCTCGATGCCCCGGGGATACGCCTCCCATTCCCGCAACGTCCGGGCAAGCCGGTCAAGTTTTTCAAACTCCGGTCTCACGCGGATCTCCCAAACCGATGGATATTCGTCGATAATCTTCCGTCGGTGCGCAACGGGCGTCGGTCGGCCGCGCCCGCGGGACTGGCCGAACGCATATGCCGATGCGAGGGCGGCATTGGAAGTGGAGTAAAATCGTTCAAGATCCAATTGGAGTGCGAGCGACCCGTCAACCGACGCTGCCACCCTGATACGAATTGGTGCTACCCCGGCCGCGAGCACGACATCGGCCGCCTGAGCGGCAAGCTTCAGCGTAACTCCAAGTTCGTGATTCAGAATGCGCACCATTCCCCACCAGCGCGCCCCACTTGGAGTTCTATGGATTCTTCGTCCGAGCAAACGACAGGAATTGTTGAGCCAGGTTCGGTCTGCCCGGACAGCAATGGACATTTGGGCGAATGTCATGAAATAAAGTACTTAGTACACGCATTTATTGCGTGCTAAAATTGTTTTTCGTGAAAAGGTGGGTGTGGAACCCTCAACATCCGTTCGCCAGCCAGTTTACGACCCGCTCTTCCATGTAATAACGAGGAGACCAAGGCTGGCCTTCGATCCATCCGACATGGCCACCATGTTTACTGAACTCAACGTGCAGAAGGGGGTTATCGAGCGCCTTCTCGCGTACCTTTCTTAACACGAATTGCGGCAGAAATGGATCATCCCACGCATTCAGCAACAGGCATGGAACACGAATTTGGCTGATGAAGCCAATAGCACTTGATCGGCGGTAATAGTCGTGGGCACCGGCGAATCCATGAACTGGTCCAGTAAGAATGTCATCGAAGTCCCAGAAGGTTCGCGCCCTCAGAAGCTTCCCCCGATCGCAAAGGTCAGGATGACGCTCCATTTTGCGGAGTGTCTTTTCACGCAGGGTCTTCAGAAAGTGCCGCACGTAGATCCTAGCGAATCCTTGCTCCATAAGCCGAGCCCCCGCCTCGAGGTCGAAGGGGACGCTCACCGCCGCGGCACGCTTAATCTGAGCTTGAACTTCTTCGCCCTTCTCTCCCATCCACTTGAGGGCAACGTTTCCACCCAGAGACACACCGCAGATCAACAGATGAATGTCGGGATGTCTGGCGACCAGTTGACGAATGACAAAGTCCACGTCCGTTGTCTCGCCCGAGTGATAAAGCCGTCGAGCGCTATTTACCTCGCCATCGCAGGAGCGGAACATCATCAGGTCACCACTCCAGCCTCGCGCCTGAGCGTGTGCCAGCATGCCGTGCGCGTATTTGGCCGTGATCTTCCCCTCCAGGCCATGCAGCACGAGAAGGTGCGGTACCCCCGGGGTGATCTCGCCCATCCGGACCATCGTTAGATGATCCCCATCTGGGGTGGACCAGCGCTCAAGACGGTCGTGTACGGGAGGG
>JRHI01002129.1_pt1 | contig 14432 bp, 12 predicted proteins | sample 215371 | NCBI WGS metagenome assembly JRHI01 (sample SAMN02929681, study PRJNA255918) | sediment metagenome | biome: cave system; feature: Ice Cave; material: Sediment; isolation source: sediment from deep within a dark volcanic ice cave with no known source of... ...
CAAGGCGGCCGCGGCCGCGGGGGAGCAGGCGGTGGTGTGGGAGCCCGAGGAAGCCGGCAGGGCCTTCCTGGTGCGTCCCCACGGTTACCGGGGGTACACCATCTGGGCCACCTCGCCCGCGATGGACGTGTGCATCGGTGAGGGGCGGTCGCTGCCGGCGCTCTACCTCTGGCTGCAGGCGGCTCACCTCCACAGCGTCGGCGTCGAAGCTGCCGTCGAGGAGCTGGAGCGGGTGCGCGCCGCGCTGGTCCGGGAGCCGGAGCGCGCGCCCCGCGACCGCGAGAGGGACTGGCCGCGTCCCGACGAGTGGGGTCCCGCCCCGGCCACCCCGGCCACCCCGCAGCCGCTCGGCGCCTCGCTGACGGCGTCGCGGGTCGACCTGTACGTGGACAGCCAGGGGTGGCAGCCGCAGCGCGAGGACTTCCCCCGCTTCGTCTGCCGAGCGCAGCGCAAGAGTGAGTTCGAGACCGCGGGGCAGATGCACAGCCGCGGCCGCCGGCTCTCTGGCTTCACCTTCGGCCGGGGTGCGATCGTGGCGCGCATCTACGACAAGACGCTGGAGCTTAAGGTCCGGGGGGAGACCTGGCCGCAGGTGATCTGGAAGGGCGCCGACCCCGAGCGGCCGGTGTGGCGGGTGGAGCTCCAGTTCCGCCGGCCGGCGCTCAAGGCGTGCGGGCTGCGGACGGTGGCCGACGTGCTCGCCGCCCGCCAGGCGCTGTGGGAGTACGGCATGACCTGGATCTCGCTGCGGGAGCCGACCGCGGACACCAACCGGTCGCGGTGGCCGGAGGCGCCGGTGTGGACGGTGCTCCGCGAGGTCGCGCAGGGGTCGCCGTGCTCGGATCTGGTCCGCGAGCGCAAGGAGGCGGCTGCCCGGCTGCGGCTTCTCCGCGGGTTCGCCGGCTACGCCACCTCGCTCGCGGCCTGCGACGAGGGTGAGGAACTGGACGAGGTGCTACGCAACGTGCCCGAGCTGCACGCCTACCTGGCGAGGAGGGGGACGACTTTCGAGGACGTCGTGGCGATGAAGCGGGGGCAGCGCCTTGCGCTCTGACACCGCCGCCGAACGTTCGGCGCCGGCCGCGGGAGTCGCCTGGTCCCTGACGACCAAGGCGGCGGCTCATTCCGCGGGCCGGTCGACGCTCTGGAGCGCTGCGAGTGGCTCATTCGACGGGCCGCTGCTAAGGCGCGCGATCGTCGCCCGCGGATGGACTGCGCAGGAGTTCGCTGAGGCATCCGGGCTTACGCCAGCATCCATCTACAGCGCCTTGCGCGGTCGCCGGGTGCGTGACCGGACAGCGCTGAAGATCTTCCGGGCGCTCGCGCGCCGCGAGCCGAGCGCGGTCGAGGAGTGACTCCTCCCAGTCACGCCGCAGTGTCGGCGCTGGTGACCGGAGCGGCGGACGCGGACGCAGAGGCCGCCGCCTTCTGCACGCTGTCGTTGACGTAGGCAATCGGCGTGTTCCATGGGTCCAAAGCCGACGCGGCGACCAACTCCGCATGCGCAGATGCCAGGAGGTGTGCTTGGTCAGCCCCCGTCTGCACTGCCGCGAAGGCTGCGTCGATGAGGTTCTGGATCCGCATAAGACGGTCCACCGCTGTGCTCACGAGGGCCGCTATGGTTGCCTTCTCGGTCTGGAGACCGGTGAGCGTGTCGTGAGCGGCGCCCGTCTGACTGCTTGAGTGCTCCCAGAAGGCAATGGTTGCGTCGCACAGGTGGCCGAGTTGATCACCGGCGTGTCCGAAGAACTCGCGGGCTTGCCGAAGTACGTCATCGATGTTGGCGCGAGCCGAGCGGAGGGCCGAGACCGTGCTCGGTGGGATCTCGGCTGGCACCGTCGCATGAATCTGGAGGAGGAGCCCAGACATGGTCGAGAGCCCACCTTGCAGTTCCTCGATCCCGATGCGCACGACCTCCTGCATGGCTTGAGGGTCTCCCGCATCGGCACGCCGGGCCAGACGAAGCCGCGCTGCGGTTGTCGACTCAGGATGCACTACGGCTGAGGCCCACACCTGATGAGTGGTGTTGCGCAAGCCGTCAGCCAGCGTGCCGAGCACCATGGCGAGAGGTTGCGCGAGGACCGCGAGAATCCGGATGGCGATCGCCAAGAGGATGCCCGCGAGCACGATCATCGCCCCAACAAGCCCGGCCGCTGCCACGGCGTCCTGACTCTGACGGCGGCTCATGACCGTCTCCTAGCGATGGTGTTGGCGGCGGGACTGACCGGTGGCGTAGCGGCGTGGACTGGCACCACTGGGTGGTGACGGAGTCCTGTTGAAAACCCYCTCGTCGTSACCGGGGWGGAKGGGTTCGGGRAGGAGGGGGTGGACGGCTGTGGAGATGTGGACAGCCGTGTCGGCCGGGGATGATGCAGGGCCTCGGACAAGAGACGACCCCCTCGGCCACGTGTGACTCCGGAACCGAGAGGGTCTGTGGTGGTGGTGCCACCGTGGCCATTTTCTGGTTCTGCCGGCTCGATGTCGAGAGCTACGCGGCGGCCGGTCACGACGTCGTCGTGCCGCGGCTGCCCTGTCCGACCTGCCGGCGGCCGCTGATCTTCTGGTTCGGCTACCCCCGCTGGGTACGCCGGTGGGGAACCTGGCGGGTCTGGGTGCGACGGGGAAAGTGCAACGGCTGCAGTGTCAGCCACGGGCTGATCCCCGAGCTCCTGTTGCGGCGACGGGTGGACCCCGTCAGCGTCATCGGCGGCGCCCTGGCACGCATGGTCGGAGGCGTCGGGGCGCGGCGAGTGGCGGAGGCTGCCGGGGTGCCGCACAGCACCGTCCGCAGCTGGCGACGGCGACACCGGGCGCGAGCGCCGGCCCTGGCCCTCGGCTTCACGCGCCTGCTCGTCGAGCTAGGGGGTGAGGCGATCGGCCTGGTGGCCGAGGTCGAGCGAGTGGCGCTGGAGGCGCTGGTGGCGGCGTGGCAGCAGGCGGGACGGCGCGGTGGCGAGCTGGCGACGGAGGGGCTGTGGGGATTCGCGAGCAGGGTCACCGGCGGGGGGTGGTTGGGCACCACCACGAGCCCGCCCTGGGCAGCCGCAGTCGGGCGGCCTTTGATCGCCTCCGTGCCGTTGACCACCCCCTGAGGAGTGCCGACCATGCCCACCGACCCCGCCGAGACGGTGGCCCTGTTCCGCTACGCCGTCATTGCCGAGGCGGCCAATCCCCGGCTGCGACCGGCGGAGAGAGGGCGGCTGATGCGCGCCCTCGCCGAGCGTGCCCACCATCACCCCGACGGCAGCGTGATCCGGGTGAGCCGCAACACCCTCGATCGCTGGCTCCGCTCGTACCGGACCGGCGGCCTCGACGGGCTGCGGCCGGGGGTGCGCTCCGACCGCGGAGTGGTCCGCCGGCACCCCGAGCTCTTCGAGGAGGCGGCCGCGCTGCGTCGCGACCTGCCCGCGCGCAGCGCCGCGCACATCGCCGACATCCTCAGCGCCCGCCACGGCATCCGGGTGGCGCCGCGGACGATCCGCGAGCAGCTCGCCCGGCGCGGCCTGCAGCGGGCCGCGCTCGTGGCCGAGCCGGTCGCGTACGGCCGCTACGAGGCAGCGCGCCCCAACGAGCGCTGGATCGGCGACGTGCTCGTCGGTCCCTGGGTCCCGCACCCGCGGGCGCTGGCGAGCCGCCGGGCGCGGCTGTTCCTGCTCGTCGACGACCACAGCCGCCTCCTGGTCCACGGCCGCTGGGTGTTCGAGGAGAACGCCCGGTCCGCGCAGTCGGTGCTGCGCGCCGCGATCGCCCGCCGCGGCCTGCCCGAGCAGCTGTATCTCGACAACGGTGCCCCGTTCGCGGCGGCGGCGCTGGAGCGCAGCTGCGCGGTGCTCGGGATCCGGCTGGTGCACAGCCGCCCGTACAGCCCCCAGGGGCGGGGCAAGCAGGAGCGGCTGAACCGGGTGATCCGCGAGCGCTTCCTGCTCGAGGCCGAGGCCGCCGGCGTCGCCGACCTCGACGAGCTCAACGACCGCTTCCTCGCCTGGGCGGAGACGGTGCTCAACTGCCGCGTTCACAGCGAGACCGGGCAGACCCCGATCGCCCGCTTCTGCGCCGGCGACCCGCCCCGCACCGCCGGCCACGCCCTGGTGGTCGAGGCCTTCCGCTGGTCGCTCTTTCGGACGGTGACCAAGACCGCCACGGTCAGCCTCGCCGGCAACCGCTACCAGGTCGACCCCTCGCTGGTCGGCCGCAAGGTCGAGCTCCGCTTCGACCCCGAGGACCTGAGCAGCCTCAGCGTCTACGCCGAGGGCCGCCTCACCGGCATCGCCACCCCCTACGTCATCGACCGCCATGTCCACCCGGCGGTGCCCCAGGCCTCTCGGCCGCCGGCGGACGTGCCCAAGGTCGTCGACTACCTCAACCAGGTGCTGTCCACCTTCAACGACGAGATCCTCGGCCCGATCCAGTACCGCGACCTCGACGACCGGGAGGCGTCGCAGTGAGCGGCCGCGCCCCCTGGGTCACGCATTTCGGCCTCACCAGGACGCCCTTCTCCAAGGGCATCGCCGCCACCGACCTCTTCGCCCGAGCGGCCCATGCCGAGGCGGTGGCGCGGATCGGCTTCTGCGTCGCCGAGGGCGCTCTCGGTGTGATCGTCGGCGACGTCGGCTGCGGCAAGACGGTGGCGGTCCGTGCCGCCGTCGCCAGTCTCGACCGGACACGCCACCAGGTCATCTACATCGGGAACTGCGCCTTCGGGGCCCGCGGCCTCTACTCGACGATCGTGGTCGCCCTCGGGGGAACTCCTCGCCACTCCAAGGCGGAACTCATCGCTCAGACCGCCGACCTACTCGCCGCCGAGGAGGCGGAGCGGCATCGACGCGTCGTGCTCGTCGTCGACGAGGCCCATCTCCTGGCCGCCGACCAGCTCGAGGAGCTGCGCCTGCTCACCAACGCCGACTTCGACTCACGCAGCCCCTTCGCCGGCATCCTGGTCGGTCAACCCACCCTCTCACGCCGGCTCCGCATGGGCTCCTTCGCCGCCCTCGACCAGCGCGTCGCGGTGCGCTTCTGCCTCAGCCCCATGGACCTGGGCGAGTCGTCCACCTACCTGCGTCACCACCTCGGCCTGGTGGGCCGCACCGACCCGCTCTTCGCTGACGACGCCGTCGCCCGTCTCCACCGCGTCGCCAACGGCCTGCCCCGTGCCCTCAACAACGCCGCCACCGCCGCTCTCGTCGCTGCCGCTGCCGACGGCAAGGCGCTGGTCGACGACGTCAGCGCCAAGCGCGCCGTCAACGAGCTCACCCGCGACTGACCGCAGCCTTGCTCGTCCCCGTCCCCACCTCGTCGTCATCTGTACCTTCCTTGACGGCGGGGTGGGGATCACCTCATCCCCATCACCACCATCTCCTCGACCGCGGTGCACTGGGCGGCGGGTTGGTGATCATCACCACTCAGCTCCGCCGAACCGTCTCCACCAAGCGCCGCCATTCCGTCTTCATCCAGCGCCGCCGCGAACAGGAGGCCTTCGCGCTCCCCCTGGCGGCGCGGACGATCTGCATGACCGTCGGTGTGCAGCAAGCCGAGGCGCTGACCGTCGCCACGTGGTCGCTCGAGCTGGTCGCCGCCTTCGCCATGCTCAGCCCCGACACCCGGGTCCGATCCGAGCGGGCCGCCAGGGAGCTGACCGACTACCTCGACCGGCTCCTCGCCGACCGTCGCCTCGCGCCCAAGGACGATCTGGCCTCTGCGGTGGTGGGGGAGGCGGGGCGCGCGCTGACGTATGAGGAGCAGCGGGGGCTGGTCGCCAGCCTGCTCTTCGGCGGCCTCGACGCCATCGCCAAGGTCCTGACCACCGGCGTGTTCCACCTCCTCTCCCTCGGGCGATGGGCGGAGCTGGCGGCCGACCCCGAGCTGGCCGTCGGGGCGGTGGAAGAGCTCCTCCGCTACTTCCCGCCGACCGGGGCGGTGGGCCGCGTTGCCACGGAGCCAGTGGAGTGCGCGGGCGTCCGGATCAGCCCTGGGCAGATGGCGGTCCCGAGCCTGCGGGCGGCCTGCCGCGACCCGGCGCTCTTCGACCGGCCTGATGAACTCGACCTGCACCGGCGGGTCCGCCGGGATTTCGCCTTCGGCGCGGGCCCGCACTACTGCCTCGGCGCGCATCTGGCCAAGCTCGTTCTCCGCATCGGCCTTGTCCGCGCTCGCGGCTCGGGCGCCGTCGCTGACTCTCGCTGCCGACGAGGGCCTGATCGCCTGGGGCGGGCGCCCCTTCTACGGTGTCGAGGGGCTGCCGGTTCGGATCTGATGCGGGCGCCCGGCTCGTCGCATTTCACGACCCGCGCTGCGCAGCGACGCAACGAGTGCAGGGCCCTGCTCGACGACTGCTGCGTGCAGCCCCACGCGTGGGACCCGCCGGATCCCGCTGTCGATCGCCCGAGTGTCGGTACTCACCAAGGGTTCACTCGGAATGCCTCACCGGGGACGTGGTCGCCTCGTCGCGCTGCGACTGTGGTGCGCAGCTGCACCTCGCCCTGCGAACCATCGCGGAGGAGGGAAGAGGGGTTGTGGTCTATCTGCGAGGCCACGAGGACCGCGGCATCGGCATCGGTCCAAAGGTCGACGCCTATCGGCTGCAGGACCGCGGGCTCGCCACCGTCGCGGCCAACCCGCTCTGGGCTTCGCCGCCGACCACCGCGAGTACGGGATCGGCGCCCAGGCCCTCGCAGACCTGGGAGTGGGGCGCATCCGTCTCATGACCAAAACCCGCACAAGTACGGTGGGCGGCGTTGTCCGCGGTCGGAGCGACGACCAGGGGCAGGCGCTCGACGATGTCGAGCCCGTACCCGGCCAGACAGCATCGACAACTGCTGCAGTAGCCTCGTTCGCGGCAATGAGGCCGGCAACGCCAGCCCCCCTGAGCAGGCTCCTCGGGATTCGATCGTCAATCATGGACGCATCGCCGGAGCCAGGTGGGTGATGACGCGATTGCTCTGATGTATAGAGAGCCGATCTCCACCCGGATGCGCGCCCGCGACCAGATCTGCCACGTGTCGGAAGGCCCCTGCGTGCTCGATCCGCGTCCGTGCGCGAGCCTTCGCGCAGCCGGAGGGAGTCGCGCAGCCGGCAGGCCAGGTGTTGGTGACGAGCCTCCGCGGTTACACGGCCGCCCGCGCCGCCTGGAAGAAGTCAGGCGGCATCTCATGGTCGAGCCGCCAGACGATGGCGATGGGGCGGTTGCGTTCGTGGCGGACGTACGTGGCTGCCCCGAGGAACAGGAAGGGCGACGCCCCCATTCCATCGCCCACGGAGTCCTCGCGCACGAACAGAAGGACCCGCGATCCGTCACGCTGGTGGTTGAGGTATCGCTGACCTGATGGCGACGCCACTGAGGTGAGCGACTGCGATTCCCAGTGGAAGAGCGTCGGCGAAATCGGATAGTCGCGATACCGCGTCGATGGCGAGAATCGCTTGACCGACTTGTTGAGGGTCACTGCGAACAGGTCGACTAGGTAGTCGGGCAGCCACCGCACGCCCTCCCGCCATGTCGCCGGCCTGGCTGCGCTGGTGGCGCCGAACGCGGCGAGGATCTCGTTGCGTGTGTATCGACAGTGGACCGCGAGGGGCACCTCTGGAGGCAATCCCGCGTCCCCGGCGAGGTGTCGGGCGTGATCTCCGAGCACCCCGAGCAGCTGGTCGAGCTCGTCGCGAACGAGCGGATGTGCCCACAGCCGAGCCATGGTCTCGGGGACGCTCCCCTCGTCCTCGCCGCCAGCCCGCAGGTCGAAGTACAGCATCGTGAGCAGGCGCTGGCGGCGGACGTCGAGGTCGCCCGGCACCGGAGGTGAGGGACTGCCGAGCCAGTCGCGGTAGGTCGCGACACGCTCCGGGTCGTCCAGGTGGAGCATCCGACTCAGCGCCCTGCTGAGGGTGGCCTCGTGCGGCCCCTGCTCGGTCACGAAGCCCGCCGCTCGGCGCAGAGCGGTCCATCCGGCGGAGCTACCCGAGTAGATGTCCACCAGGCCCAGTCCCGTCGTGGCGAGGAAGCTGCTCAGGGTGACGTCGCCCGCATCCCTCAGCCTCTCGACCAGATCGCTGCGACGGGTGCGGACCGCGCTGCGCAGGTTGTCGAGGACCGCTTGCGCGGACTGGCGGTCCAGGCTGATGGAGCAGCCGGAGGGCAGGAACGGAAATCCGTGTTCGACCTGCTGGACCAGTCCAAGTTGCCCCTGTCCGGTCAGCGCCTGAAACCTCTCCGCACATCGGAATCTGCGGTGCTGCTGGCCGATGAAGTCGAGGATGGTGAGGCCGTCCTTTCCCTCAACTCGCCTCAGCCCGCGGCCGATCTGCTGCATGAAGACCACAGGACTCTCGGTGGGCCGCAGCAGCAGCACGGTGTCGATATCGGGGATGTCGAGCCCCTCGTTGAACAGATCGACCGCGAACAGGACGTTGACCTCTCCCAGGCGCAGCCGTCGAAGCGCGTCGGATCGCTCGGAGGTCGTCGATCGGGCCGAGACGTGGAGCGAGGGAATGCCGGCGTCGGAGAATCGTCGCGCCATGTATTCGGCGTGGTCGATGCTGACGCAGAACCCCAGGGCGCGCATCTCCGTGGGGTCCTCGACGATATCCCTGACGGCTGCGATGACCTTGCTCAGTCGCATGTCGTCGCCGGTGTAGAGGGCCGTGAGCTCCGAGGTCTCGTATCCGCCCCGGCTCCACCGCAGGGTCCGAAGGTCGGTCCCGTCTGCGACCCCGAAGTACTGGAACGGACACAGAAGACCCTGCTCGAGCGCGTCCCAGAGCCGGAGTTCCACCGCGATGTGACCACCGAACCAGTGCGTGATGTCCATGCCGTCGGCACGCTCCGGAGTGGCGGTCATGCCGAGGAGGACGCGGGGCTTGAGATGGTCCAGAAGAGCCCGATAGGTGGGCGCCTCGGCATGATGGAACTCATCGACAATGACGACGTCGAACGCGTCGGGGGGAAAGAGCTCGGATGGTCCGCGCAACGCCCCCGCAAGAGACTGAATCGACGCGAACACATGCCGCCCGGCACGTGGCCGGCTGCCGCCGACCATCAGCTCGCCGAAGCTCCCGTCGCGGAGGATGTTGCGAAAGGTCACCTGACTCTGCTCGAGGATCTCCTGCCGGTGCGCGACGAAGAGGAGGCTGGGATCGCCGAGTTCATCGCGGAGGCGTTTGAAATCGAACGCGGAGACGACGGTCTTCCCCGTGCCGGTCGCTGCCACCAGGAGGTTGCGCCAGCGGTCGAAGCGCCGGCGCTCCACCTCGAGCTGGTAGAGCATCTCCCGCTGGAAGGGATAGGGATGGATCTCGAAGGGGAGGAGCGGTGCGTCGACCGCATGGGGGCGACCGCGTTCGATCGCCTCCTCGAAGACATCCTTCTGATAGAGCTCGAACGAGGGGTTCGCCCAGTAGGTCTCGAAGGTCGCACGGAAGCGCTCGAGCAGGTCACCCGCGACCACGCTGCTCAGCCGGACATTCCATTCCAGCCCGTCGTGCAGGGCGGTGTGGGTGAGATTGGAGGACCCGATGTAGGCGGTGGCGTACCCCGACGTCCTCTCAAACAGCCACGCCTTGGCATGCAGGCGCGTGGATCCGGTGTCGTAGCTGACCCTGATCTGGGCTCCGAGGTCGCTCAGCTCGTCGAGGGCTCTGGCCTCCGTCGAACCCGTGTAGGTGGTGGTGATGACCCGAACCGGCACTCCCCGTGCGCGGGCCGCTCGAAGTTCCGGTAGCAGCACGCGGATACCGCTCCAGCGGACGAAGGCACACAGGAGGTCGACGCCGTCCGCAGAGGCCAGCTCATGACGGAGCTCTGCGCTGAGAGCCGGCTCCTGGTGAGACGACACCAGCAGTGCGTTCTGCGACAGCCCCACCGTCGGACGCGGCAGTGCCTCGAGCGCGGCGAGTGGCGTGGCGGGGGGGCGCAGGATCTCCATGAGGCGAGTTGCCTCGAAGATCAGCTCGTCCTGGAGCTCGGTGAGGTCGGCTCGGTTCGTGATTGCGGTGCGGATGAGGTCGTTGGTGAGGTCGACCTGGGCGCGCACGTCCTCATTCAACCCGCGGCCTCGCAGGATCAGAGCGAAGACCCGACGCAGGTGTGCGGCCAGGACCAGCGGGGCGTCCGTGGGGTCGACGGATTCCAGGCGGTACAGGTCCGAGGTGGCCGGCAGCCCTCTGCGGACCTCATCGGTGAGGAGGGCCTCGTAGAGACCGGGGGAGAGCTGATTGGCGCGGGGAGACTCGGCCGTCACTTCGGTAGGGTGGCACTTTTCCACCTGGCCTGCTCGCCCGGTGACCGGCGAGATGGTGGGAGCTCTCACGGCTGGATGCTTCGCAGGCCGGCAACACGGGTGCACTCGGTCAGCCGTTACGTGCTCCAACCCGTCGCACATATCTCGGCGACCAGAGCCAGATGTGCTTGGTCCGCCGATCGGCACGCCAGCCCTGGCGTATCGCCTCGTCGATCAGGACGTCCCAGCTGAGCGTCATGGACGCGCGGCTCAGGCCGCCGCGGGCACGTCGCCGGCGCACAGCGAGAGCTCGATGGCGGCGACGGCGTCGATGACGCCGGTCCGCAGCTCGTCGAGCAGCGAGGAGACTTCCTGCGCTGCGCCGGAGATGGAGGTGAGCTTCGTCTTCATGCTCTGCACCGCAGCGAGCCGGTTGCGCACCGTCTCGAGCTGGGCGCGAACGGCGCCGGTGTCGATGTCGACCCCGCGCTGCCGTGCGCTGGCGAGTGCCAGCGCCCGGGCGAGGCGCACCGCGGCGGTCAGCGCCACCGCCTCGTCGCCCTCGGGGTCGAACTCGCAGATGACGTCCTGGCCGTGCATGGTGAGCGGCGCGCATCCGGAGGGCGCGCAGCCGGGGGCGAAGATGGCGACGGCGACGTCGGCACCGCGGTTGCGGCGGGCGGCGTCGAGCTCGCGGACGAGTGGGGTGATGCCCAGACGGCGATTCTTCGCCTCCATCGCGACCCGCACCTCGATGCCCCGCGTCCACGACGGGTCGAGGCGGAGCACGAAGTCGCCCTTCTTGCCCCGCATCGTGTCGCCCTCGACGGTGCCGGTGCGCTCGAGGACGTCGCCGCCGCCGCCGATGATCTCGATGACGCGCTCCTCGACGGCGTCCTCGAAGTCGATGCCCTTGGCGGTGCCTCGGGCACGCTCATCGGCGCGGACTGCGCGGCCCTCCTCGAGCCGGGTGAGGCGGTCGGCGACGCTGCTGAGCCCCTCGCGGAGCTCGGTCCGGAAGGCGTGCAGCGGGCTGCCCTCACGCGTGGGATCGAGCAGCCGGGCCAGCAGCGCGCCGTCACCGTCGAAGTACGAGCCGAGCAGGGAGCGCATCCGCCCGATGGCGCTGTCCCGCCGCTCCTCGTCGAAGAGGTCGTCGACCAGGCGGCGCAGCGTGCCGCGCTCGCCGAGGAAGCTCTCCAGGGTGCGGGGCAGACGCCCGTCGCCGTCGCCGAAGGTCTCGCGGAGCGAGCGCTCCAGCACCTCGGTGGCAGCCTCCTGGGAGTCGTGGACGCGGCGGAGGAGGCGGTCGAACTCGCGCTGCACGTAGTCCACGTTGATGGTGGTGCCGGCGCCGGCCAGGGCGAGCAGCCCGACCTTGAGCGCGCGAACGACGAGCGCGGGACGGTCGGACTCGTCGTGCTCGGCGACGATCCGGCAGAGGTCGGCGTCGCGAAGGCGCAGGCCGTCGACGGCGAGGCAGTCTCCGTCGAGACCGACGCGCAGCGGCGGCGCGTCATCGCCGGCGATGGCGCGGGACTGGTCGATGGTCATCTCGTCGCTCCTCAGGGGTCCTCACTCGAGGACCGTGTCGGTTCGGTCCTCGCAGCTTCGGCGACAGTCGCGACAGCTCTCTGTCGTCCTCCGGCCGGCCTGGTGGCAACGCCCAGCGACGTCCACACCGCGACAGAGGGGTGTCGCGCGCCGGGCACATCCTCGGTGCCAGCGGGACGAAGAGCCGCGGCACACGGGGAAACAGGGACTTGAACGAGCAGGAGTGGGTCGACCGGAAGGAGGCGGAGGCGATCGCGCGCTACCTGGCGATGCGTGCCGTCTGGGGTGGGTGCTGGGGCCGGCGGCCCCGCTGAGGGTCGAGCTGTGGGACATCACCACGACGGCGAGTTCCTCGCGGGGCTCGCCGCCGGGCTCCTCGTCGCCGATCGACAGCGCCGCCGGAGCACGCAGCGGCGGCCCGCAGGCGGCTCAAGCTGCTCGAACGCCTGCGGCTGCCTGGTGGTGGCGGCGGTGGCCCTGATGCTGGGCTCACTCGCCACCCGGTACTGGTACGTCACCGTGCCGCTGATCGTCGCCGCGGTGATCTGGGCGGTGCTCCGCCGCCGCCGGCGGCCTGCCACGCCGGACTGACCGGCGGAGCGCAGGGTTCTGTCGTCGATCCGGCGGCGACAGGGAGCTGTCGCCGTCGGCGCCCACCATGGACGAGGGGGCGTTCCTCGACCCCATGTCGGAGGGGCGTCCGGTCCACGGCATGATCCGCTCGTGTTCGGAGGACGAGACCCATGACCTTCGAGGCGTTCGTGCCCTGTGGCTGCTACGAGGCGGGCCTCACCGCACCTCCGCCGGTCCCCGTCGAGGTGTGCGGCGGCGAGGTCGTCCCTGTGGAGCCGGCGGAGGAGAACTGGCTCGCGGTCGAGGAGTGGCAGCACGACGCCTGCCCCCACCGTGGGATGTGCCTCGCCTCCGACCTCCTCGCCAACATCTTCTGGTGGGGGCGCTTCATGGGGGCCCTCGAGCTGGTGGGCGCCACCGAGCCGCTGCCGACGCTGCTGACCGAGCTGCCCGGGTTCAATGAGGGATACACCCGCCCTGAGGAATGCCCGGAGATGCTCGTGGAGCTCGACCGCTTCCTGTCGTCACCGCTGCGCTGGCAGGTCCCGGTGCTCCGGGACGCCGGCACCGGCCGGGCCCTCGGTGGCGAGTGGACATCGTTCTGGGGCGACGACTGCAGGGCCAGACCCGACGCCAACGGTCACCTGGTGGTGACCGAGGGCGGGGGCCGGGTGCTGCTGCGAGCACGCCGCCTCACCCAGCGCGTCCTGCGAACCGGCGCGGAGGGGAGCGTGGAGGAGGTGGAGCTGTGCGATCTCGACACCGGGACGACGTGTGTGACCCGGCTGGTGCTCTGGCACTCTGAGGCCGGGGACGCCGTCCCCCTGGAGCTGCAGGTCGGTCTGGAGCCGCGCGGACCGCGTGACTACGAGGACTTCGCCGGCCGGCTGCGTGGTCTCCTCGAGGTGGCCGTCGCCCATGGTCGCCCCGTGCGCTGGACGTAGCCCCGGGCCGGCGACCGGCTGCTGTCGCCGCGGTATGGGACGACTGGGGCATGAACAGACCACATCCCACGTGGCGCCCACGCCTGCTCTTCCTGGACCTGGAGACCGGCGGCCTCGACGCCGGCAGACACGAGATCCTGGAGCTCGGTGCCGTGCTGACGTCGCGCGACGGCATCGTCGAGCATCGACGGATGGATGCGCGGGTCCGCCCCCTCCACCCCGAGCGCATCACCGACTGCGCGGCGACGATCAACGGGTACTCGGCGCGAGGCTGGAGGGACGCCCGCCCCCTCGGCGAGGTGCTCGCCGAGCTCGTCGACATCGCCCGCGGTGCGACGCTGGTGGGGCACAACGTGTGCTTCGACTGGGGCTTCATCCTCACCGCGCTGCGCAACAACGGCCTCGACTGGAGCGGCAACGGTCGGTACCTCGACACCATGGCCCTGGCAGCGCGCACACGTGGGCTGCCGGATCGCCGCCTGCTCACCATGGCGGTCCATCTCGGGATCCCGACCGACGGTGCCCACCGCGCCCTCGTCGACGCCGCGATGTGCCGCTCGGTGTTCCTCCGACTGGCGCCGGGGCGGCTGAGTCCAATCGAGGCGCAGCTCCCTCAGGTGGTGGTCCGGAGATCGCCGATCGTGCCAGCGCGAGCAGGGCGCCGGCAGGGCTACCGCCGTGGACTCCGTACGTTCGCCCGCGCGCTCCTCGGCCTGGGAGGCTGAGGAGGCCCTCCAGCCGGTAGCGGTCGAACCGCGCGTCGACGGTGGTGCGCCGCACCGCGGACCCGGCAGGCAGGGCCAGCGTGACCTCGCCGCGACGGCCGGGCCCCCGGAGCGGTGCCGGCGCGTAGTTCTGTGTCGCCTTCGGGCTGTCGATGGACTACGGTCGCGAACCGCTGGGAGCTGGGCCATCGGATCCTGATGCTAGCCTGAGCACGTCCAACGGTTCCCCACCTCGGAGATGCCGTCTGCCATGCCACCTCAGACTGCCGAGCCGGCGACCGACACCACCCCATCCACCCCACCCACCCCTGTCCCCTGGTGGGATTGCTGGTTCGAGGTCACGGCCCGCGGCTCGCGCCTGGGCACCGAGATTCGCGCCGGGGTCGTCACCTTTCTGACCATGTAGGTTCGGCAACGTTACCTGGCCCCACTTC
>JRHI01002130.1_pt1 | contig 14432 bp, 13 predicted proteins | sample 215371 | NCBI WGS metagenome assembly JRHI01 (sample SAMN02929681, study PRJNA255918) | sediment metagenome | biome: cave system; feature: Ice Cave; material: Sediment; isolation source: sediment from deep within a dark volcanic ice cave with no known source of... ...
ATCATTTGATGCCGCGTGTCGCCAGCTTTCGAAAACAATGACCGCTGGCTAGTCTAAACGGGGTTTTGCATAAGCCTCAGTGCCTACGGCCCGTTCTTCGCCGAGATCGGATCCCGCTACCCCGGGATCGACGCCGCGATGCTGCCCATCGGCGCCTACGCGCCGCGCTGGTTCATGCACACCATGCACATGGACCCGGAAGAAGCCGTGCAAGCCGCCCAAGACCTGGGCGCCCGGATCATGGTGCCCATGCACTGGGGCACCTTTCCAACTCTCCCGCGAACCAGCCCTCGAACCGATCGAACGCACCCACGCCGCCTGGACCCCGGCAGAGCGGGATCGCGCGAACCTCTGGGACCTGGCAGTGGGGGAGGGCCGCCCGCTCCCACCGCATGGCAACGCTATCCGCTAACAAGCACTCGCGCAGAGGGCTGGCCTTACACGTTGGAGAGTTGCGACGCCTTCCTCGAGCGGCCGTCGGCCCAGCGCTCAAGCAGCAGCGCCGTTCCGAGCACTACCACGACCGCCGTGCAGAACCCCCCGGCGGCATCCGTGGGGTAGTGGAATCCGCCGACGACCAATGCGACAGCCATGCCGCCGCCGGTCAGGAGCACACCGGCCGCGAGGAGAGCGGCACTCACCCAGGGGCCCGGCCGTAGCACGTTGACGAGCAGCAACCCAGCAACCAGGCCCAATGCAGTGGCAGCACCCTCATGGCCGCTCGGATATACAAAGCCGCTTTCACTGGTGCGGCCGATCAGCGGCTTGAGCATCGTGGTCGCCACACCGGTGAGGCTCGGGCCGACGACGGCCAAGACCGCCAGCCTGTGGCGACCTAGCATCAAGCAGACCCCACTCAGGACGAGTGCGGCCGCCGCGACGGGTAGAGGATTGCCCAGGGGCACCACGGCCGACAAGATGCGGCCCTTGTCGAGTGGGACTGCGTCGACCATGTCCGCAATATGGAGGTCCAACCAACCCGCCTTCGAGCCACCCGCATATCGAGTGGCCAATACCAGGAAGCCGAACGCCGCCAGCGCGGCGACAACCGCAGCAGGCCGGCGCAGGGATCTGGGCAGTGCCGCGCTTTGGTCACTCACCACCCGATGTTATCAACGCGGTCGAACGCACGCTGAGCCACACGATCGATACTGCGTGTCACAGAGAATTGATTCTCTTGGAGGAGGGCGCGAGGACCAGGTCTGAGCCCGCCTCCCGGAGGCTGCCCATCTGGTTGAGCAGCAGGTAGTTTCCACCCGCAGATCAATGGTATCGTGCGTTACCTTGGCGTTCATGGACGAAACTCCAGCCGCAGCGGCACACCCGGTGCAGTGCCCACATGGTGGTTGCGCTAGGAAGGTGGATAAGGCCTGGCCAGGCCAGGACCCTCGCTCGAAGGGTGAATAGTGTCCCAGAAGAATGACGACCTTATCCGGAGTCATTACTCGGAAGAAGCCCGCAGGCAGGGAGCATCCCCTCACTCGACGATGGCTGATGAGATTGTCCGCGCGAAGGAAGTGGAGCTGATCCAGCGCTTCGTCCACCTGGCTGATTCTCTCACGGATGGGACCCGCGCCCTGGACGTCCTGGACCTTGGCTGCGGCAATGGCTTCACGCTGGCAACGCTACTCGCTGAGCATCCGCAGCACAGCTACCACGGCGTGGACTTCAGTGAGGACCTCCTTGCAATAGCCCAGGCCCGCGACCTGCCGGGCTGTGTCTTGTCGCGAGGCGACGCTCGCCGCCTCGACTACCCAGACCGAACCTTCGACATTGTCTTCACAGAACGCTGCCTCATCAACATCCTCGACGCCAGCGAACAGCTGGCCGCCATTAAGGAGATCGCCCGGGTGCTTCGTACCGGTGGGTATTACCTGATGATCGAGGGTTTTCTTGAGGGCCTCTCGCTCAACAACACCGCGAGGCAGGAGGTCGGCCTCGAGCCTCTCAAGGAAGCGCACCACAACCGGTACTTCTCGGAGAACGTCTTCACACGCGTCGGCGAGGCCTTCGAGATGATTTCTCCGACAGCCTTCAGCCCGGACGCGCTCACGTTAGGCATCCAAAGCAATTTCCTGAGTAGTCATTATTTCATCGCGCGCGTCTTGCATCCCCTGGTGACCAGGGGAGAGTGGATCCGCAACACCGAGTTTGTGCGCTTCTTTTCGACTCTGCCACCGTCGGGGGACTATGCTCCGATCAAGGCATTCATCCTGCGCCGGCGCGGTCGCTAGCGATATCCCTTGGTCGCTAGTATAGTGTCTCTTCATTGGAAGGCAAGGCGCTATTCGATGCTACGACGTCACCCTGCGTGATGCAGTGCTGACGGCTGGCGCGAGATACCGCCGCCACTCCGCGTCCAGGTGCCTTACAGGGCCAAGACTTTCCTCGGCAGGGAAGTGGACATTACAGCGATCCGGCACACCACACCGAGCTGGTTTCCGGACTGGAAGTCTCCGCGACCGCGACGATAAGCGGCTTCGTCGGCAATTTGCCGCCCTCGCCCCCGCTACGAGCAACCGCAGTGCAGGACAGGCACCGGCGGCGGTCCAACGCGCTCTTCAGCAACGATCGGCCGGCGTTGGCCTAAAGTAGGAGTGCAGTCCTGCCGTCCGTGAGCGCGCGAAGTAGAAGCGGTCGCTGAAGGCAAGAAGGGAAGCGACATGGCAAGCGTCGTGGCGGTAACCGGGGCGGACGGCTTCATTGGTTCGCACCTGGTGGAGCTGCTTGTGAGGCATGGCCATCGGGTGCGGGCCATGGCACTGTACAACTCGTTCGGCTCCTGGGGGTGGTTGGATTCGCTGGACCGCGAGGTGCTCGATCAGGTCGACGTGGTGCTCGGAGACGTCCGCGATCCAGCATCAGCGCGTGAAGTCGTGGAAGGCGCTGACACCGTGTTCCACCTGGCCGCTCTCATCGCCATTCCCTACTCTTACCGCGCACCGAGGTCCTATGTGGACACAAATGTGATCGGGACGCTGAACGTGCTAGAGGCCGTTCGGGCCTGCGGCACACTACGTATGGTGCACACCTCCACCAGTGAGACTTACGGCAGCGCACAAACCGTCCCGATCAGCGAGGCACACCCGCTGCAGGCACAGTCACCCTACGCTGCTTCCAAGGTGGCCGCAGACAAGCTTGTGGAGAGCTACCATCTAAGCTTTGGGGTGCCGGTTGTGACATTGCGTCCGTTTAACACTTTCGGGCCGCGGCAATCGGCCCGCGCAGTGATCCCGACGGTGGTGAGCCAACTAGCCGCCGGAGGGCATCAGCTAAAGCTCGGCGCACTAACCCCAACCCGAGACTTTATGTTCGTCAAGGACACAGCTGCTGCGTTCCATGCCATCGCCACGGCGCCGGCGACGGCCGTACTCGGCGAGGTGTTCAATGCCGGTACCGGTATCGAGGTGTCGATCGGACGCCTCGCCGAGGACATCGCGCGCTTGATGGGTGTGGAGGTCGAGATCGTCCAGGATCCCATGCGGATGCGCCCGAGGGACTCTGAGGTGATGCGGCTATTGGCCGATCCAACCCGGCTGCGCGAGTGCACCGGGTGGCAGGCGCGCCACAGCAGGGATGAGGGGCTGCGTGAGACGATCGGCTGGTTTCTTAATCCGGCCAACCTCCTGCGGTACCGACCTGAGCAGTACAACCAATAGGAGAAGCCATGCACGCTGTCGTCTTGGCCGGGGGCAAAGGTGTCCGACTGCGGCCCTATACCACCCGGCTGCCCAAGCCGCTGGTACCAATCGGCGACGAGTTCTCCATCCTCGACATCGTGTTGTGCCAGCTGGGTCAGCAGGGCTTCAGCGGCGCCACCCTGGCCATCGGTTATCTCGGGAACCTGATCCGGGCTTACGTCGGTGATGGGCACCGGTGGGGTCTCAAGATCGATTATGCCAGCGAGGACGTTCCGCTGGGCACGATAGGGCCGGTGCTGCAGATCCTCGACCAACTGCCCGAGGACTTCCTGGTGATGAACGGCGACGTCCTGACCGACCTAGACTATGCCGAGTTGCTGACACAACACATCAGCAGTGGTGCCCCGCTGACTGTGGCCACCTATCAGCGAGAGGTATTCATCGACTTCGGCGTGTTGACTGCCCTGCACGGTAGGATCGTCCAGTTCACTGAGAAGCCCACGATCGACTACCGCGTGAGCATGGGGGTCTATGGACTGAGCCGGCGCACACTGAGGCGTTATCCCGTAGGGCTCCCGCTGGGCTTCGACGACCTCATGCACGACCTGCTGGCCCGCGATGACTTGCCTCGAGAGCATCCCTTCGACGGATACTGGCTCGACATCGGCCGACCCGACGACTACGACCGCGCGAACGTCGAGTTCGATCAGATCCGCGGCATCCTCCTCAGGGGCGCCTGAGGTGCGCCTGCTCCTGATCGGCTCAAGCGGTTTCCTCGGCTCACACGTCATGCGCTCCGCCATGCACGCTGGTGTCGAGGTAGTCACCGCTGGACGCCGGCCGTCCGGGCAGCCGGCCGGGCACGTTCTGATTGATCTCGCCGAGGATGGCCCGGCTCGGATCAGGACCGTGCTCACCAAGGTGCAGCCCGACGCTGTGGTGAACTGTGCGGGAACCACCTGCGGCGATCCCGCCCTGCTGGCGGCGGGCAACATCGAGGCGCCCGCAGCCTTGGTGGAGGCGATGTTGCGCGGTCGGTCATCCGCGCGGCTCGTGCATATCGGGTCGGCGGCCGAGTATGGCCGTGGCAAGCCCGGTGTCCCGATGGGGGAAAGCTCCCCATCCCGCCCCGCCGGAGTGTACGGCGCGACCAAGCTGGGCGGCACCAGAGCTGTCCTGGTAGCTCGCACCGCGGGGTTGGCCGCGATCGTGTTGCGGGTGTTCAACCCCGTCGGCCCAGGTGCGCCGACTACCAGTCTGCCCGGGCGGGCGGCCGCCGAGATAGCCCGCGCGGTCGCCCAGGAAGATCACGTGCGACTAGGCGGTCTCAACGCGGTGCGCGACTTCGTCGATGCTAGTGACGTGGCCCAAGCGGTGCTTGCCGCTGCGACCGAACCCCTCCCGGAGGATCCGCTGCTCAACGTCGGCAGCGGACAGGCCGTATCAGCACGGGAGCTGGTTTACACGCTGCTCGAGGTCGCCGGCCTCAGCCCTGCAATCGAGGAAACCGAGCCTGGTTCCCCACGCTCAACGGATGTGCCCTGGCAGCAAGCCGACATCAGCGCCACCCGCAGGGCGTTGGGCTGGCAGCCACGCACCCCACTCACGTCCTCGCTCACCGCCTTATGGGAGACCATTCGATGAGCACACGCCGAACGCCGCAGGCAGTCGCTCTCGTGCCGTATACGTCACCTAGCTGCGCGAATCATGACTAGACCACGCTGTCTGAGCCGACACCGCGCATCAACGCCGCATCGACGCTATGGAGCATGATTGTGAATCCTCTGCCTATGAGAGGCGACGGTGGTCCACCCCGGCTCGTGATTATCGTGACCAGTCACGTCACGGCGGTTGCATTCCTGCCCGAGTTTTCACGGCATTTCAGTCGAGCCGGTTGGAGCGTCACGGTAGTATGCTCTCCTGGTGACGGGCTATCCGTTTTTTCCACGCTGGACGGCGTTCAAGTACTTACTGTGCCGATGCACCGTGATCCGGCCGTCTTCCCGGACCTCAGAGCGACTGTCGAGCTGGGGCGCGCGCTGCGTAGCCTCGGGGCCGACCTCGTTCTTACAGCCACTCCCAAAGCTGGTCTGCTTGGCACCCTCGCCGCACGAGCCACCGGAGTCCCGCTCATCGTCCACCTGATGTGGGGCCTCCGCTCGGAAACTCTTTTCGGACGTCGCCGTGCCATCGTGCTCGCCCTTGAAAGCATTGCGACCCAGTTCTCGCACAGGGTGATAGCGAACAGTCGGAGCCTGGGTGCCGAGCTTGTTCGACGGCGGATGCTCCGACCGCGCAATTTGACCGTTCTCGGGGCGGGCAGTGCGCATGGAGTCGACTTGTCGCGCTTCAGGCCGAGGTTGCTCCATCCGTCACCTCGACTAGAGGCTCTCTGCACCCAGCTGGACGGACTTGGGAGCGGGCCAGTCATCGGTTTCGTAGGAAGGATCACGCCGGACAAAGGCGTGGGCGTACTTCTCGAAGCGGTCGAGCAGCTGTGGGCGACAGAGTGTTCCTGCCGACTGATGTTTGTCGGCCGCACCGAAGACTCGTCGTCGTACAACCGCATCGCCGAGGCGCAACGTCGTGGTCGTCCCATCCTGATGCTCACAAATGAGCAGGGCGCGCTCCTCCCACATTTCCAGGCGATGGACATACATTGCCTGCCCACTCTGAGGGAGGGATTCCCCGACGTATGCCTCGAGGCGGCCGCGTGCGGGCTCCCCACCGTGACGACCGACGCGACAGGCGCCGTCGATTCGGTGATCCACGGCATCACCGGTCTGATAGCGCGCAAGAACGATGTCAAATCGCTCGCTGGGTCCCTTCGGAGCCTGCTTACGGATCATAAGATGAGGGTCCGATTCGGCAAAGCTGCCCGTGAGTGGGTCGAGAAAGAGTTCGACGCGGAACTAGTTTGTCGTCGCTACGAGCACTACCTCAGGCAGCTATATGTCCAAAAGCGTCCACGCTGAGGTCTCGTGAACTGCCACTTCTAACGACTAACACCTATGATCGATGATCGGAATCGGTTCCAGCCAACAGTTCACACCGGCGGGAGAACATCGGCCAAGAACACCCGCAGGCCTCGGATCAGCCGAGCACGTTTCGGACAGCTGGCGCGTGCTCGTGGATTGCGACCACCGTATCGGCGACTCGCATGACCTGATCCACAGTCATGTGGGAATACAGTGGCGGGGTAAGTACCCGGGAGGCCACCTCATCGGTCACAGGCAGTTCGCGACCTTGCAATAGGTGCGCATAGGCCTTCTGCTGGTGGATCGGCGGACAGTAGTAACGGCGACTGTCGATCCGCTCTGCGGCCAACGCCCGGCCGAGATCAGCCGCGCTCAGCCCAAAGGACTGAGGATCAATTATTATGGTCAAATCCTTGAAGGTAGACACGTCCTCACTCCGCACCTGCTGATAACCCAATCCAGGGACCCCTGCCGCCCGCTTCTTGAATGCGTCGACCAGGTTCTTCCGATGCATGATCCGTTCGTCGAGCCCGTCCAGGGACGCCAGCCCGATCGCAGCGTGAAGCTCGCTCATCCGGGCGTTGAGCCCGGCGAATTGGCAGTCGTAGTCGCCCGGGTTGCCGTAATCTCTGCCGAGGCGGATCGTCTGCGCGAGATCCGCGTCGTTGGTCGCCACCAGGCCACCTTCGCCGGCCACTGCCACCTTCGTTGGGCTCATGCTGAACACCTCGGCGGTGCCGAACCCGCCCACCGGGCGCCCGGAATGCCTGCTTCCAAACGCATGGGCGGCGTCGTAAACCAGCGGGATTCCCGCCGAGTCCGCGACCGCTGCCAGTGCATCGACGTCGCACGGTGCACCGTAGACATGAGTCGCGGTTATCGCGGACGCGCCATCGGCCAGCGCGGCAGCGTCGGCCGGATCAAGGTTTAGAGTTCGGCGGTCCACCTCGGCGAACGCCGGGTGCCCCGCGGCCCACACCACCGCATGGGCGCTGGCGGCGAAAGTAAAGCTCGGTAGCACCACCCGGCCGGTTGCGCCTAGCGCCTGTAGGACGAGCATCAGTCCGGACGTGCAGCTAGCGACCGCGACGACGTGCTCAACCTCGCAGCGCTGGGCGGCGGCGTCCTCCAGCTCACGGACGACTCGCCCGTTGGTTAGCATGCCGGAGCGGAGGATTCGCTCGAGGCGGCGCGCCAGGCGGGGTATGTCGGGGATCGTCGGACGGACCAGCGGGAGTCGGTCGGAAAAGGCAGGAGTGCCTCCGAGTAAGGCAGGCACGGCGGGCCCGGTGGAAATCATCTTAGCGCTATCCGTTCCATAGCCGAGGGCTCCGCGCCACTCGTCGCCGCTGAGATTCGGCGAGCCAAGCACAGGGGAACCAATACGAGGGGCATGATCATCACTCGCTCACGCACGAGCAAACCGAAGTTAGAAAGACTAGAGAAAGCGATGACGAATAGTAAGATCGCCACCAGCGCCGCCGTAAGGTAGGGATACCGGCGCAGCAAGCGTGGAACCCGGCGCCAGCGCTGCCAGGACAACACGATGAACACCACAAGCACCAAGCCTTCCACCGCGCTGGCCAAGATCACTAGGCTCCTCGCCTCCCAAAAAAACGGGCGGAATAACACCGTCACCACTGCCCCGGGCAGGTCCAAAGGACTGTTGACACTGTGAGCAGCGAACGCTGAATTCCCCGCGGAGGAGCCCTGCTGCGTCTGGTTCAGCGCCTGCCTCGCGGAGTCAAGCGAGAGCGTATCGAGATTGAGAAAGCTCGCAGCGCTGGTTAATGCCACGGCACCGAGGATGACAAGTATTCCAGCGGTCGCGACTCGGACTATGGGGCTCAGCAGGGTGGGGTTGATGGTCCGGCGGATGAGCACACCGACGAGTAACGCCGTCACCAGCAGCGCGGTGATGTGCGGACGCACCAAGCCGGTTCCGCCGAGCCCGGCGAGCAGTGGCACCGCTGGCCTCGGCGTGCTGCTCAGCAGCCGCGCGGCGCCGAACAGCGTCAGGCCGATAAACAGCGTCATCCAGGCACCCTTGCCGATCCCACTGGACCAAAACAGGAGCGACGGTAGAAAAAACACCAGCACCGCGTAACGCCGGTGGTCGGCATCCGGCATGGCCGTGCGAAACGCGCGGTAACAGAAATATAGCCCCCAGAACGCCACCCAGGAGTAGACGAGGTAGCCACCGACGATCGTAGGACCGATCAACGCGAAGATGATCCCGGTCAGCACGATCACGAAGCCGATGCCGATCAGCTGAAAATCCAGGTGGGGAACCAAGTCACCGTGCCAGAACTGGGCGCCGAGGGCAGCGCCGTGCCTGCTGTAGAAGACCGCGTCGGCGACACTATCGTAGAGGCTGAAATCGACGAAGAAGTGGACGAACCCGCTGAAAACCATGGCGAGTAGACCCAGCGTGAACAGTTGCCCGACCCAAGGGTCCCGCTCGTTGCGCCGGGCTCTAGCCAACAGTGGGATGCTGAGCGCCGCGAGGGCAGGGCCGACGAGGAAGACGCCCGCGATGTCATACGATGACCTCGCTAACAAAACGATCGTGACGAGGAGGTAGCCGGAGATCAGCGCCAACCCAAATAGCACGGGCAGCGAGGAACGAACATCGACGTGCATGCGAGTCATCGCCGTTCGCCCCATCCCCGTCGCGCCTCGGTTATACTGTGCCGAAGTCTCGCTATGGCCGACGGGTGCCGACCGACGCGGTACTGGGCATGAGACCGGACTGACATCGCGGTTTTCTCGTCGATACTTAGGAGGAACAAGGCGTCGGAGACCGCGGTAGCCAGAAGAGTGACCCGTCGGCGGGCGGCGAGAGCGCGTAGCGTGACGTCGTACTGACCGGTCGCGAGCAGCACCTGCGCGATGCCGCGTACTGAGAACAATCGCGGCGACCAGTCTTCGAGTGCGGTGTGGTAGCAGGCGTGTTCGGCGTAGGGGTCGAAGGATGCCATCAGCCTTGTCGTTTCTGCCTGACCGGAGTGGGAACGGTCAACCGTGGAGAGGGCCGCTGCGACGGATCTATCGCGATGAGATCCCCTCTCGAGCCGCTCGAATAGCTCATCAAGTTTCGGCGGGATTGTCCCTTGACGCCGAGCAGTGCCACCCCGATGGCTGGGGCCCGCGTCCGGGCCAGCAACTCGCTGGCCTGCTGCGCCTGCTCTGATGTGGCCCTGCCGGCGTAGGACACCATCAGAACGGTGTCGACATACGGCATGAGATCAACCGCATCGTTCGCCAGCAGCATGGGAGCGCTGTCGATGAGTACGACGTCGGCGAGTTTCCGCGCCTGCGTCACCAGGTCCCCCACGCGGGCGGGCAGGGTTGAGGGCCGTTCGAGCTGTGTTCCGGCTGTGATGATGTCGACGCCAGGGACGTCGCTTGGGCGCACGTGCAGCGAGAGATCGACCGTTGTCATCGAAGTGAGCAGGTTCGACAACCCGATGCCCGGGCTTACCCCGAGATACTGGTGGGCGTCCGGGCCGCGGAAGTCGCAGTCGAGCACCAAAACATGCTTACCGACGTCGGCGAAACACGCCGCCAGGTTGACGACTGTAGCGGTCTTGCCTTCCGCAGCGCGCGCGCTCGCCACGAGGATGACTTGCAGCGGTTGCGCAGTGTCGACGGCCGAACGGTCGAGGAGCATGTCTTCGCCGTCGAGGTGTTTCGTCCGGTTGCTCGTGAACATGATTGACGCCCGCAGCGATCGGTACACCTCCGCGGCCCTGCTTTCGGGCTGGCTTGCCGTGATCACGGCGAAGTTGCGCCGTTCACTGTGGCGAACCTTGGGAATCTCGGCGAGGACTGGAAGCCGGTATGCACGTCCTGCGGCAGCTCGGTCCCTGGGCCGGGTGTCGAAGTGCTCCAAGGCCAGTGCCAGCGCGCCACCCAGGAGAAGACCGAGGGCCAGGCCCACCACCGTGAGCGCCGTGGTGCTCGACAACGGGAATGCGCCCGCGTCGGACGTGGTCGCAGGTCTCAGTGTCTCGAGCCCGGTCGGGTTGTTGGCCTGGTTCGCCGTATCCTGCCGCAGGGCGTAGAGCTCAGCGTAGCGAGCGCTGAGCACGGTGGCCCGGGCCTGCAGAACTGGATTCACCGGAGCGCCGACCGATCCGGTGAACTGTGCCACCTGCCCCGCGATCTGCCTGAGCTGGTTATCGACCTCGGTGAGCTGACCTTCCAGGCTCCTGAGCCTCGCGGTGGCGGCGTCGCGGCGCCGGGCCCGGAACTCGTCCACCGTCCCTTTGGCGAACGCGTTAGCGAGCGACACGGCGGCCAGCGGTTCAGTATCGCTCGCCGTGATAGCGATGGCGTTCGTGGTTGTGTTGCTGGCAGCAGTCACCTGACGTAGCAGGTTGTGCGGCGCAGCCTGCGTATTCAGGGTCTTCGACGCGCGCTCGGCGACCGCATCGGAGGTGACGAGCAAAGCCGTCGACGCGACCAGATCCTTAACGTCCGGCGCCTGGAGCAGGGTGGCCGTCGCGGTGTATCTCGCCTGCCCGCTGAGCTGGTTGGCGGCGCCGGGCGCGACGACGTACCCGATAAGGAGGCCAAGCAACCCGGCTACGACCACGACTGACCACCGCCGCTGGAGAGCTTTGAGGTAACTGTTGATTCCCATGATTCTTTCCCGAGAAGCCGTACCGACTACGGCGGATACTTCTGAATCGCCGATCTCGCCGGGAGTGTTACGCTGCTCAGCTGATTCCCGGCCCCGGTTCGCCGCGGCAATTGTCAAGACCTGAGATCAAATCTTTAGCCTCGATTCTTCATGCCGGCCAAAATGGTGATCTTTGATCTGATTGGTTGATCTTGTCGTGTGCCAGTTGGGTGGTGGGCAGGGGTGAGTACCGGCCCTGCGGTGGCGGCCGGTGCTCCGGGTGCTTGTTGTGGGGTGGGTGTTGCAGGTCATGGTGCGAGAGCCGCTAGGCGGGCGTGGGCGGTGGTGATCTGATGGACCCAGGGCCAGATTTCGGGGATCTTGAGCGGAGTGCGTCGGGCGGTGCACACGAGGCGGCCGGCGACGGCCATGATGCGTAGCCGCAGTCGTTTGGGTTCGTAGCGGGTGGCGGGACAGGTGACGGCCAGGCGCTGGGTCCAGGTGCGCAGGCCCCGCCGCGGTCCCAGTTCGTGCGGCTCCGGGCAGCCGATCCCAGCGTGGACGCATCACCTCCAGCTTGCGCCCCCTCGGCGACGCGGATCACTGGAATGTCGTTGTCGGCGGCGAACTCTGTGACCGCCTTCGAAGCCGCAGCCCGATACGTTCAGAATCGCCGGAGACGTAATCGGAACCCCAAATGTTGAGTCAGAAAACTGACCAGGCGATCCGATTCGAAGGACTCATCGGAGGGCCCTCGACGACGCCTGCCGTCGCATCGTCGGGATATCGCCACCGCTAGTCGCATCACCGCAGCGACAGACGCGTTGGCCCATTCCGTGACGTCCTCACCGTGGTTGCAGAGGCGGGAAGGCCCCGGGAGCAAGAATGGGTCTGATCCTTTATCTTGAGTAAGGGAACGTGTTGTCCCAGGTACCGTTATAATTTGAGCGGAATCCCTTGTTCGCAGCTCCCGCCGACCGAAAAGTCTCGTTCTGGACACTCTTGGCCCCGGTATAGTCCGTTGCAAAATGCTCACTTGAGCCCGGATTCAGGTCGGTCTCGAAGAAGTTGTCCCTCGACAGCTGCACCTTCTGGATGAGTACGGCGATGTCAAAGGTGCCGGCACCCTTGTAAGAGGCGGCAGGAAAAAAGACATAATTCCTCGTAAAATTGCACTTCGTGTTTTGGATATAAATAGCATATGCACTCGCCCTTGCACCCGTCGCCGTGCAGATGAATTTACACCCTTCTATCATCACGGGTATATTGTCGACGCAGACGAGCATCTTATCAGTCGATCTTATTTCACAATTACGCATAAGGGTCCGCTGGGTCGGGTTGAAGGGTGATGACCACGCCGGGTAGACGAATTGACCACCAGTGTCGACGTTGCTGTCCTCGATCACACCGTCGTCGATTGATAAGACTAAAGGTATCGTGCTGGTGGAGGTTCCAGCGATAAGCTTACAGGCTCGCAATCTTATCTTCTGTACCTTGTCTGCGTATGCGGCAGTGAACTGGCTGCCGGCGTTGTTCTTGAACTTGCACTCAGTGAATGTGATGGACCCGGTCCTTACATCTACTGTTGGTGTGTTGAAGTTGGGTTCAATGTCCACTCCATTGCCCGGGGCATGACTTCCGTACGAACCTGCGCTATTGCCCGTTTCGGAGAACTCACAACCAACGAACTCCGCCCCACGTACCTGGATGACCGACACGCCCTGTCGTGCATTGAAAAGCGACCTGACATTTTTTACGGATACGTCCTTATCGGCAATTGCAGTGACCGTAGTATCCCCACCGAGCAGTAGCCCATCAGTTGCAAAGTGGTGAATATAAAGATCGCGTAGAGTGTAATTGGAACATTTGGCAGTTAGTACCCCATGGCAGGTGCCTTCCGTAACCCCTGTAGCTCTACTCATAACGTTGACGCTGCCGTTCAGCTCAAATCCAGACAACTCGAAGTTGGAGCAGTTAACGAACGAGAACGGGACTACACTCTCGGAATAACTGTACGTGAAGCCACCCACGGTGTAATCGGCCGCTCTATTAAAATTTCCCTTGACGTTGATCACGGCCTTGTAGCCAATGACCTGGAGGCCGTTGCAGTTCTGGAAACAAATATCCGTTATGGTGTTCGCGCTACCGCCACCTATGATCTTGTGCTGATCGATCTTATACACGCCGGGCGGAAAAACCAAAATCCCTTTTCCTGCGGTATTGATCGCAGCAACCGCGCGCTTGATGGCCGCGTAATCGTCAGTCATGCCATCTCCCTTAGCGCCATAATCCTTGACACTTAACCCACCGTTGCTGGGAGACGTCGACCCGCCAAGCATAGTACCGGCGCCCACGACGCCGGAGAGCTTCATGAATTGCCGCCGAGTCAGTGCATAAAACTCGTGCTCCTCGGGCATAACGACACCGCCGACCTGATCGTCAGGGACGACCGAAGCCGGCCGCTGGAACTCTAATTCCCCAGCCCTGCCAGATCGCTCCTTCGAGTAAGATGTTGACAGTTGCCAGGGCGGCGAGTAGTCCACGCGGACCCCGCCGAGGGGTCATTGGAAGATGCCGGGTGAGTGTGGCAGACCTTGCATGGCGCACGATAAGCTTCCTCCGGGTGATAGCGTTAAGCTTACGATAAATAATCGTAAGGAATTGTCAAAACGTGACCTGAAGATCCATGTACCACCCGAATGGCGTAAGCATGTTCATGATTAGTGATGGCTTGCACACCTTCCGTGGTCTGCGTCTTGGCCACTCGTGAACACGGGTTGCTCGGGGCAGGTCCCAAGTGCGAAACCGAGGAGATCAAGTTGCGGATCGCGGCGTTGCTGTGCGAGGAAGTCGATCTGGAGCTGTCGCAGCCCAAGATGTTGATCACGTACACCCTAACCAGGCAGCTCATTTCCCCGGTATGAGGCCACAGTCCAACACGCGGACACGAAGATCGCACGGCACCGCTGGTCGATCAACGGCTGACCGGACTGTTCGGGCCCACCCGACATCTGGTCATTTGGACGGGATCCGATCGACGCCACGATTGTCTTGATCAACCGTACCATTTTGCTGGGGAGAATCGGGCGACGGGGTCCCGTCGGTCTCAAGATGAGGATTTTGGCCCACCCCTCGCCGTAAACATTCACGTGGTCGGTCAGATGACGGGCTCCAGGGCTGGGAGGG
>JRHI01002131.1_pt1 | contig 14422 bp, 16 predicted proteins | sample 215371 | NCBI WGS metagenome assembly JRHI01 (sample SAMN02929681, study PRJNA255918) | sediment metagenome | biome: cave system; feature: Ice Cave; material: Sediment; isolation source: sediment from deep within a dark volcanic ice cave with no known source of... ...
ATCCACAACTGAGTCCCACGGGGCAACCCCCCGCTGATTTGGCAACAGCCTCTGAAACGCGGTTAATTCTTCCCAGATCGTGATCAAGGATGCGATCGGTGAACCCAGCAGCGGGTTGAAGCAGCGCGACCTCGATACCACCATCAGCGACGCCCGTAACCGCTCCCGCGGTTAGCGGTCGGGGCTGGAGGCTTGGGCCCAGAACCGTTTCGGGATCCGGCCGGACAGCCGGGCGTGGCGGCCCGCTTGCACGGCTAGGCGCATCGCTTCGGCCATCCGCGGGGGGTCGTCGGCTTGGGTGACGGCGGTGGCCAGCAGCACCGCATCGCAGCCCAGCTCCATCGCGAAGGCCGCCTCTGACGCGGTGCCGATCCCGGCGTCGAGCACTACCGGAACCCGGGCCTGCGCGACGATCATCTCGATGTTGTGCGGGTTGCGGATGCCCAGGCCGGTACCGATCGGCGAGCCCAGCGGCATCACCGCCGCGCATCCCACATCGGCGAGTTTGCGGGCCAGCACCGGGTCGTCGTTGGTGTAGGGCAGCACCGTGAAGCCGTCGTCGACGAGCTGTTCGGCGGCGTCGAGCAGCTCGATCGGATCGGGCAACAGGGTGCGGTCGTCGGCGATGACCTCGAGCTTGACCCAGGACGTCTGCAGCGCCTCCCGACCCAGTGCAGCGGTGAGCACCGCCTCCGCGGCACTGCGGCAACCCGCGGTGTTGGGCAGCGGCTCGATCCCGTGCCGGGTCAGTACGTCAAGCACGCCACCACCGGCGCCGGTGGTGTCGATCCGGCGGATGGCGACTGTGGTGAGCTCGGTCTGCGCGGCGAGCAACGCCTGCTCCAGGATGGCGAGGTTGCCGGCCCCCCCGGTTCCCATGATCAGTCGCGAGCCGAACTCCCGCCCCGCGATGACCAGCGGATCGTCTGCCATCTGAGTCAACCTCCCTGCACCGCGGTGAACACGTCGATCGATGCGCCATCCCGCAATGCTGTGCCGGCCCAGAACGCACGGGGCACCACGGCACCGTCGAGGGCCACCGCGACACCGCGCGACGGCGCGCCGAGCCGCGCGAGCACATCGGCCAGCGCGCTGCCGTCCGGCAGTTCCCAGCATTGCCCGTTCACTGTCACCGTCATGGCGCCCTGCTCACCAGCCGGGCCGGCGTAGCCGGCTGCGCCTCCGCCGGCACCGGCTCACCGCGCAGCAACGCGAGCACCGCGTCGGCGGTCAGCGGGGCGAGCAAGATGCCGTTGCGGTGGTGACCGGTGGCGGCGAGCACGCCGGGCTCCAGCTCGCCGATCACCGGCAGGTTGTCCGGACTGCCCGGACGCAGCCCGGCCGCCACCTCTTCCAGCGTGTACTCCGCGATCGCGGGCAGCACCCGCTCGGCGTCGGTGAGCAGCTCTCGCACGCCACCGGCCGTGACGTCGGTGTCGAAACCGGTCTCCCGCTGGGTGGCGCCGAGCACGAGGCCTCCGCCGTCGCGGGGCACCAGGTAGCTGTGCCGCCCCCCGACGATCGCGCGGACGGTCCGCGACGGCGGCGCCAACGTGCCCGGACGGGACCTCAACCGCACTATCTCCCCTTTCACCGGGCGTATCACCCGAGCCAGTGTGGGGTGCAGCGCGGCGCTGTGCGCACCCGCAGCCAACACGACCGCATCGGCCGCAGGCAGCCGAGCACACCGTTCGCCGTGAAAGCGCACCCCGACGCCACGGCAGGCTGCCAGCAGGGCGTCCAGCAGCGCGCGATTGTCCACCGAGAGGTCGCCCGGGACCGATAACGCCCGGCACACCTGCGGGCCCAGCGACGGCTCGGCCCGGCGCGCTTGCCGGCCGGAAAGCACTTCCACCTGCCCGGTCCGGGACAGCTGCTCGGCGAGCCTGTCCAGCTCTCCGCGGTCGCCAGGATCCACCGCGACCACGAACGTGCCTCGGGTCCGTAGGCAGGGGTCGGCGCCGGCGGCGGCGAGCTCGCCCGCGAACGCCGGCCAGCGGCGCAGCGACGCCGTCCCCAGCGCGAGTGCCTCCGCCTCGCCGGGCACCGCCTCGGTGACCGGGGCGAGCATCCCGCCGGCGACGCGCGAGGCGCCCGATCCCGGCGCGGGATCGTGCACGGTCACCGCGAACCCCGCAGCCGCTGCGCGCCACGCGCAACTCAACCCGATGATGCCGCCGCCGACCACGGCGACGGTCCCAGCCGAACCGCTCATCACGCTCCCTGCGCCGGCATGACCCGGATCAGGTTCGACGGTCGGGGTCGCGATGACCCCCTCTCAGCCCGGTTGGGCTCCCGTGCGGACCGGTTTCCAGCCTACCTCGATACGGTCGCCAGATGGACGGCGAGCAGATCAGGACCCGGCTGGCCGACGCTCGGCTGTACCTGTGCACCGACGCCCGGACCGACCGGGGCGACCTCGCCGAGTTCGCCGACGCGGCGCTGACCGGCGGTGTGGACATCGTCCAACTGCGAGACAAGGCCCTGGAGGCGCGACACGAGCTCGTCGCCCTTGAGATACTCGCCGGCGCGTGCTTGCGCCACGGCGCGCTGCTGGCGGTGAACGACCGGGCCGACGTCGCGCTGGCCGCCGGTGCCCAGGTGCTGCACCTGGGCCAGGACGATCTGCCGGTCAGCTGGGCTCGCCGGATACTCGGCGACGACGTGGTGATCGGCCGATCCACGAGTGATTCCGCGCAGGCCGCCAGCGCCGCCGGCCAACCCGGGGTGGACTACTTCTGCGCGGGACCATGTTGGGCCACCCCGACCAAGCCGGGGCGCCCGGCCGCCGGGCTCGACCTGATCCGTCGCGTCGCGACGGCAACTCCGACCCGGCCGTGGTTCGCCATCGGGGGCATCGAAAACATGCAGCGGCTGGAGGAGGTTCGTGCCGCCGGTGCGGACCGGATCGTAGTCGTACGCGCGATCACCGAGGCAGCCGATCCGCAGGCGACCGCCGCCGCCTTCGCGCAGCGGCTGCGGTCGTCGCGTTAGCGCTGGTCCTGGGATGCTGCGCCCGTGAGCAGCGTCAGCCCGTAGGTGGACAGCACCTGCTGGATCGGCTGGAAGTACGTCTGGCCGCCGAGCAGGCAGCCGCCGGAGCCACCGGACAGGGTGCCCTGAGCCTGGCTGCCGCTCATGATGGAGCCACCGGAATCACCGGCCTCGGCGCACATGTCGGTCCTGGTGAGGCCGTTGACTACGTCGCCGTCTCCGTAGTTCACGGTCTCGCCGACGGCCACCACCTTGCCGCAGTGGTACCCGCTGGTGGATCCGGACAGGCAGACCTTGTCGCCCACCGCTGCCGGTGCGTCCCCGGCCACGTTGAGATAGCCGTGGTCGCTGTCGACATCGTGGGTCTGCTCCCAGGCCGCCGATGTCACCTCGACCAGCCCGAAGTCATGACCCGGGAACGTGGTTTTCGCGACCGGGCCGATGGCGGTGCCGTCCGGGCCGGACCAGGTGCCACCCAGCTTGGTGCAGTGCCCGGCGGTGATGATGTAACGGGTGTGGCCCGAGATGGCGTTGAAACCGACCGAGCAGCGCCCACCCACGTTGGTGGTGATCGTGTCACCCCCGCGCAGGTCGGACAGCAGCCGCGGGCGGGCGTCGACGTGCTCGATGCGCACGTGGCGCTGACCTGCCGCGAAGGTTCGCGCGGCCGCGTCATCGGTGGCCAGCACCACGACGGAGTTACTGGCCGGGTCGGCATACCAGCCGGTCACCGAGTTCGGGACCGAGCCCGACCGGGAGTCCAGCACCGCCATCAGACCCTGCAAGGCCAGCAGTCGCTGCGCAGAGCTGACGGGCTCCGGCGATGCGGACGCAGCCGACGCAGGTAGCGCCATGCCCACACTGAGCAGGGCGCCCATGGCAGCAGCCAGCGCCCGACGGCGGCTTCGGACGAGCACGGATCAGGTCCTCTCGTTTGACCTACATGACCCACAGAGCTCCCCGACGGTCGCTCAACGCTATGGATCAGTCACGTACTGGTGAAGAGGCCATTTGAAGGAAGCGTGTAATCTAACGGTGCGTATTTATATCACTACAAGTAGTGGACACTCAAGAATCCAGCACCGCAGCCCCCGGCGTCACGCCTCGTCTGCTCCGGCGGTCGCATCGGAGTGCACGGCGGCGCGCACCGTGTGCAAGGCGTCAATGAGAGTCACGAGCTGCTCCGCGGTCAAGAGGCCGGTGAGCCAGCGATCGATGGCGTCGACGGTGTCCGGTACGTCGGCGGCGAGCCGCTCGACGCCGGCGTCGGTGAGCGCGGCGAAACAACTGCGACGATCCTGCGCGCAACGGGTGCGGCAGACCAGCCCGGCGCGTTCCAGCCGGTCCACTATGTTCCTCATCGGCGGAAACCCCGCTCCGGCAGTGGCGTTGCTTCTCCTCAGCGCGGGGCTCGCGTGGGCTCGGTGGGACCGCATCCGGGAGCTGTTGCCCAGCCGGTGAACGATGCCGCCGCTCACTATCGAGCAAGCTTGATCGCCGTCTGTGTGCCGGGAACGACACGGCGTGTCGTTCCCGGCACACAATCAGTGATCATGGCATGCCGGGCAGGCGGGATGGGCGAGCCCGGCGGGGCGAACGCTACGGTGGTACTTCTACTAGGCCGTCCCGATCTGCTGCTGAGGACCTCAATGACGACGACCTCGGACACCGTCCGGTTGCTGCACGAACTCGAGCCGGTGGTCACCGAGAATCTCCACCGGCACCTCACCGCCGCCAAGGAGTGGCTGCCGCACGAGTACGTGCCGTGGAGTCTCGGCCGCGACTTCGTCGATCTCGGCGGGCAGGCGTGGGACCCGGAGCAGTCGCGGCTGTCGCCGATCGCCCGGACCGCGATGGAGGTCAACCTCCTCACCGAGGACAACCTGCCCAGCTATCACCGGGAGATCCAGCGTGCGTTCGGGCGCGACGGCGCCTGGGGCACCTGGGTGCATCGCTGGACCGCGGAGGAGGGTCGGCACGCCTACTGCATCCGCGACTACCTTCTGGTGACCCGCGGCGTCGACCCGGTGGAGCTGGAGCGGGCCCGAATGCAGGTTATGGAGACCGGCTACGACACCCAGGAGTCGCCACTGCTCCATGTCCTGGCTTATGTCTCCTTCCAGGAACTCGCCACCCGCATCTCGCATCGCAACACCGGTCGCCATGCCGGAGATCCCATCGCCGAACGGCTGCTCACTCGAGTCTCCACCGACGAGAACCTGCACATGGTCTTCTACCGCAACCTGCTCAAGGCCGCGCTGGACGTCTCCCCCGGCCCGACCCTGCGCGCGATCACCGACGAGGTCGTCGCGTTCAACATGCCAGGAATCGTCATCCCCGGCTTCGCCCGCAAAGCCGCGCAGATCGCCCGCGCCGGCATCTACGACCTCCGCATCCACCACGATGAAGTGATCTTGCCGCTGCTGCGGCACTGGGGGGTGTTCGACCTCGATGGGCTCGACGCGGAGGGCGAGAAGGCCCGCGTCGAGCTGGCCGAGTTCCTCACCCAACTCGACGGGCWAGCCAACCGGTTCGAGGAGCGTCGCGCGCAAGCCCAAGCTCGGGCAGCTGAGCGGCAGTAAACTGCCCGTGAGTGGGAAACAGTGTTATAGCGCTGTTTCCCACTCACGGCTGCGTACGGCGCTGCCCTCGCTCCAGCTGATCCGCGGCGTCCAACTCGGCGGCTCGTTGCGGCGTGGGAGCGGTACCCCCAAGGTGCGCCGGCACCCACCAGGGATCGTCACCCGGCATGTCGGGATAGCGCGCCCGGGTCTTGTCGAGCAGCGCGCTCATCACGTCGAGCAGGGCGGTATCGGTAGCCGGCCCGCGGCTGGGTTGCTGTGGTGCGCCGATCGTGATGCTGATCGGGACATGGCGCGCGGCCCGGATGTTTGGCTTGCGACCTTTGGTCCACACCCGCTGGCTGCCCCACAGCGTCACCGGGATCAGCGGGACACCCGCGGCGCGCGCCATCCGGCTGGCGCCGGACTTGAACTCCTTGAGGCAGAAGCTGCGGCTGATCCCCGCCTCGGGGAACACCCCCACCAACTCGCCCGCCCGCAGCGCCTCGACCGCGGCCCGGAAGGAGGCCGCCCCCGCCGCGCGGTCGACCGGAATGTGATGCATGGCGCGCATCAGGGGCCCCATTATTCGATGGCTGAAGACCTCCTGTTTGGCCATGAAACGCACGAACCGGCCACTCTCGCGCCAGAACGGCAGGGCAGCGAGTGCGAAATCGAGGTAGCCGGTGTGGTTCATCACCACCACAGCGCCGCCGACGGGCGGCACGTGCTCCTGTCCGACGACGTCGATCCGCAGGTCCAGCGTCCGGAATAAGCCCACTGCGGTACGCGCCACGCAGCGGTACGGCCCATCAGTCACCGGCATACGCTAGCCGGTGCTAGCAATCCGAACAGTCAACACCCCCGCGGGGACGTCGCACGGTTCATCAAATGCGACGCCCCGCAGCCTGCGCTCGTCAGCGCAGCGCTGGGATGACCTCCCAGGTCGGGTTGTCACAGTGTCGCCGACGGGTCGCGGCCCTCGGCCAGGAAGCGCAGCGGCTGGCGGCCGCCCGCGTAGCTCTGGGTCACGGCAGCCGCCGAAGTCCGCGTTGGCGATGCTGAGGGCGTTGGTGTCGCCGGTCTCGTCGAAGAAGTACTCCTCGAAGTTGCTGCCCGGGCGGAACTGCCCGTTCTCGGGCCGCTTGAACGGGGTTGCGCCGGCCGCCTTGGCCAGTGCGTTCGCGTCGAAGGCCACGCCCGAGGCAGCGCCTTCTGGTCTGGCGAGAACGCGTGGCCCTGCGGGTGGGTGGCGTCGATGGGCTGGAACGTGATCGGCTGACCGGTGGTGTTTGAGGAGGCCTGCAGCGCCTGCAGCTTGCCCTTGGTCAGGTCGGTCAGGTTGATCGGCACGAACTGGTAGACGAAGCTGTTGGGAATCTTGGCGTTGGTACCGGGCACGGTGGCCCCGCCGACGTCCTCGACGATCGTCACGGTGAAGTTGCCGAAGTCCACTCCTGTTCAACTGTCGAGATCCCTGATCGAGGTGCGGCGCGCTGTGCGCGATGATGACTGCACACTGATCCGGTGCCAGACCAGCGAAACACCTACACCCACGGCCACCACGACAGCGTGCTGAGGTCGCACCGATGGCGAACGGTGGCCAACTCCGCCGCTTACCTGATCCCGTACCTCAAGCCGGGCCGGCACGTGCTGGACATCGGCTGCGGTCCCGGCACCATCACCACCGACCTCGCCCAGAGGGTCACGCCTGGCAGCGTGGTGGGCATCGACAACGATCCGGCGCCACTCGGGGAGGGTCGTGCGGAGGCACAGCGCAACGGCGTGCACAACATCTCCTTTGCGGTAGCCGACGTGTACAACCTGGACTTCGCGGACGGCACCTTCGACGTCGTCCATGCCCATCAGGTCCTGCAGCACCTGGCCGATCCCGTCGCAGCGTTGCGTGAGATGCGCCGGGTGTGCAAAGACGCAGGGGTGGTCGCCGCCAGAGACGCCGACTACGCGGCGATGACGTGGTACCCAGCGCACGCAGTCCTGGATCGCTGGCTGGACCTGTATCGGCGGATCGCCCGCAGCAATCGAGCCGAGCCCGACGCCGGACGGCGGCTACTGTCCTGGGCGCGAGCAGCCGGGTTCAGTGAGATCACCAGCTCGGCGACGGCCTGGTGCTACGCCACGCCGGAGGAACGCACCTGGTGGGGCGGCCTCTGGGCGGACCGAGTGACCAGCTCCGCTCTAGCGACCCAAGCCGTGGACCAGCATTTCGCCACCCGCGACGACCTCCACGATATGGCGCGCGGCTGGCGTCAGTGGGCCGAACAGGACGACGGCTGGTTCGCCGTCCTGCACGGTGAGGTGTTGTGCCAACCCTGACTTACCCGCGTTGCTCAGCGGGCTGAATGCGTAAAGCCTTTCACTCGGGGTGCGGCGCCAGCGGTAGGAGGATCTCGAAACGGCAACCGGTGCCGTGGTTGCGGGCTTCGATGTGACCGGCGTGGGCTTCGACGAGGCCGCGGGCGATGGCCAGGCCCAGGCCAGCGCCGGACTCGTCTGCGGACGCCGGGGTGCGGGCGGTGTTGCCACGGTAGGCGACGTCGAAGACCCGGTCGAGGTCCTGCTCGGGAATGCCGCCGCAGGCGTCGTCGACCCGCAACCACGCCTGCCCGTCACGGGCTCCCGCGGCGATCACCACGGTGCCATCCGGCGGCGTGTGCCGGATCGCGTTGGACAGCAGGTTGCGTAGCACCCTGGCCAGCTCCGGGTCGCTGCCGTGGACAACCGGCCATTGGCTGCCGGCGTCGGCGCGCAACCGAACTCCCTTGCCTGCGGCGGTGACGGCTTCGGCGGCCAGGGCTTCGGAGACGACCTCGCCCAGGGGGATCGCGGACAGCGTCAACCGCAGTGCCCCGGAGCTGATCCGGGAAAGCTGGAACAGGTCGTCGACCATGCCGCTGAGGCGCTGCGTCTGGCGGCCGATGCTATGCGCGTACTGGGCCACTTCTGCGGGGTCGGTTACCACGCGGTCAGCCAGTGCCTCGGTCATCGCGCGGATCCCGGCCAGCGGGGTGCGCAGGTCATGGCTGATCCAGGCGACCAGCTCGCGTCGCGCCGATTCGGCCGCCCGGTCCCGGGCGCGGGCCTCCCGCTGCCAGGTCACCTCTTGCGCTATCCCTCGGCCGAGCAGCAGCCCGGTCGGCACGCTCACCGCGGCCACCGCGGCGGCCACCGCGAGCTCCGTGCTCAACACGGGAGTGAACATCCACCCGTTGACGCCCAGCACACCGGCCAGGGTGGCGGTTACCGGCACACACACCAGCACGGTGACCGCGGCGGTGATCGAGTACCGCCGCATGAGCTGCAGCAGCAACGCACCGAGCAGGGCCACCGGCAAGGTGCACAACAATGCGACCAGGCCGACGTGACGCAGCTCGTCGAGCACCGCGGTCACTCCTTGCTGTCGTAGCGGTAGCCCACCCCCCAGACCGTCGCGATCCGGCTCGGCGCCGTGGGGTCCTTCTCCACCTTCTCCCGCAATCGTCGCACGTGGACGGTCACCGTAGAGTGATCTCCGAAGGACCAGTCCCAGACCTGTTCAAGCAGCTCGCTGCGGGTGAAGGCCCGGCCCGGGTTTCGGATGAGAAACGCCAGCAGGTCGAACTCCCGCCCGGTGAGCGCTAATTCCTGCCCGCCCAGCATCGCTCGGCGGCCAGCGACGTCCACCGTCAGCCCGTCGTCGGTGATCGGCGGTAGCTGGATTGCGTTCCGCGGGGATCGGGCCCGGCGCAGCACTGAGGCGACCCGCAGCACGAGTTCCCGGGGGCTGAACGGCTTGGTGATGTAGTCGTCAGCGCCGAGCTCCAGACCGAGGATGCGGTCCTCCTCCTCACCCAGTGCGGTGAGCATGACGACCGGCACCGGGCCCGCCGCCCGCAGCCGCCGGCACACTTCCAGTCCAGGCATACCGGGCAGCATGAGATCGAGCACAACCAGGTCTGGCGGGTTGGCCTGCGCCGCGCGCAGAGCCTGCTCACCGTCCCCGGCGACGGTGACCTGGTAGCCGGCGCGGCCGAGGTAGCGGCCGACGACGTCGCTGACGAGCACATCGTCATCGACAACCAGCACCGCCCCGGGTGCGGTCATGGCTCGACGCGCGGCGCGCTCCGGACCACGGCGGCGCGCACCACCAGGGTGACCGCGGAGATCGCGAAGAGCACCGCGGTGACGGCAAGCCAGCGCGGCAGGAACGGCTGCGCCGAAAGGCCTGATGCCGCGTGGTAGGCGCCGTCGGATACTCGCAGGATCAACGGTGACCACACCAGCAGCAGCAACCCGGAGATCACTGCGGGTACCCGCAGGTAGTTCAGCCACCGCACCCCTGCCACGGTGGCCAACTCGGGGCGGCGGCGCAGCAGCAGCACCAGTGCGGCGTCGATCCCCGCGTAGAGCGGGAAGAGCACCAGGTCGTGGACGACGGCGCTGCCGACGAACCAGACGCCGGTCCCGACCACGCTGCCGGTCAGCAACCGGATCCCGGCATAGGCGGCGACGACGAAGCTGGCCAGCAGCGCCAGCAGTTGGACCCCTTCGCGGCGGGTCATGGGGTCGTCGGCCGGAACGTCATGCGAGTGACCCACTTCGTGTTGTGCACTCCAGGCAGGGCCGGCACCACGACCCGGGCCGGGAAGCCGTGGTCAATTGTCAGATCCGCGCCGTTGACCCGCAGCGCAAGTAGGGCATCGCTTGCCCGGACCTGCCCGGCGGACAGCGTGGTCGAGCCGAAAGCGCCACCGCGCTGCAGTGATTCGACGAACAGGCTGGTGTCGGGCGCCGCGCCAGCCATGGCGGCGAGATCCGCCAGCCGCACTCCCGTCCAGGTCTGCACACCGGTGGACCAGCCCTCCACGCAGGCGATCGGTAGCCGCGCGGTGTGCTGCGGCAGGGCGAGCAGCTGGGCGCGGGACAGCGACGTGCTGGCCGCGCCTTTGAGCTCCAGCCGCCAGCCATCATCAATCGGACCGATCCCCGCCGTCGCAGCGGTGATGTTGACCTGGAAGTCCGTCGGGCCCGTCCCCATGTTCTGGCCGCGCGGCGCCAGCAGCGCAGTCGACCGGGTCGCCCCGCCGATGGTCTCGCCCACACTGAGCCCCAACAGCGTCAGCGAACCGGCCGCGACCATTCCCAGGGCGCCACGCCGCGAGATGGTCGCCGGGGCGGGATCGGACGACACCAGATGATCGGGGTCGGGTTCCTCCGCGGTGGTCTGGGACACCGGGGTGCGCAGCTCAGCCCGCAGGCTGCGGCCGCGCAGCGCGCTGACCATCGTGCGGAACCGGAACGACACGTGCACGACGAACGCGGCGATGAATACCCACGCCCCGTAGTAGTGCGCCTGGTAGAAACCGAACGGCCAGGCGTAGTAGTACTGGATGTTCATCACACCCGTGACCAGCTCGAACACCGCGCCACCGACGAGCAGCAGCAGCGAGGCGCGCTCCACGAGCTGGGTGACCGAGCGGACCGGCGGCCACTCGAACAGCTTGGGCAGCACCGACCACAACTTGGCCAGGATGATCGGGATGAGCACCAATCCGAGCGACACGTGCACGCCCTGGTTCACCCAGTACAGCCAGGACGGACCGGCCGGCCAGCCCGGCAGCCAGGAACCGAGCAGCCCCTTGTCCGGCGTGAGGTCGTTGCCGGGCGCCAGGTTGGGGTTGTAGGCGGCGTAGGACGCCAGGCCGGTGAGGAACACCAGCGTGATTCCGGGCAGTAGCGCCACGCTGAGCACCGCGGTGAACCACGGTCCGCGCAACGGGCTACGCCAGAAGCCGGCCCGGAACGGGCCCGGTGGGGGGTGCTCGGCTGCTCGATTGGCCCACCGGTCCAGCACGCTCATGGTCGCAACGCTAGCGCCCGCGCAGGTGACGAGGGCTTACCGTCCGCTGACATCGCGCAGCTCGAGGAAGCAGCGGCCGGCGCGGTAGCGCTCCCCGGCCTGAAACCCAGCCAGTGCGGCGAGCGCGGTGAGCGCCGCCATCTCGGCGACCGCCCACGGAAACCAGGGGCCCGCGGCGCTGCCGATCACCTGGAGCCGCGCGGCGCCGCGCCACAGCCCCGCTCCGGGCTGCCCAGCCTCGACCAGCATGGTGCCGCCGGGTCTGAGCAGGGCGGCGCAGCGGCGCAGCAGGCGCAGCGGGTCCCCGCCGATACCGATGTTGCCGTCGGCCAGCAGCACATGGTGCCACCGGCCCTCGCCGGGCAGCGTGGCGAAGACGTCACGGTGCAGTACCGCAGCGCCACGGGAGTGGCATTGCCGGACCGCCAGTGGTGAGCAGTCCACCCCCAGCGCCGGGACGCCCCGGGCGGCTAGCTCGGCCACCAACCGGCCCGGACCGCAACCCACGTCGACTGTCGGCCCGGTGCAGCGTTTCAACAACCAATCGTCCTCGCCATCGGCAGGTGCTAACCAACGCTGCGGGGCGACCGGAAGGATCCGCCCGTCGTCGCCGACGAGCTGGGCGGCCCTACCGGCCAACGCCGGGTCGAAGGCTGCCGCGTGTCGGGCAATCACCGGCGGCGCTCCAGGGTAGCCGCAGCGGACGCGACCGCCCCGGCGAAGCGGCCGTCAGGCACCTCGGCGGCCACCGCAACCGCGTCGTCCCAGGTATCCACATCGGACAGTTCGGGCAGCTCGATCAGCCGGCATCCGGAGGCACGCAGCGCGGACAGCGTCCGCGCCCCGGTGTCTGGCAGCGACGTCGGAATATCAGCGATCAGACCGGCCAGCTCGGGCCGTCGTACTCCCAGAACCCACCAACCACCATCAGTGGCCACGCCGAGCGCGGCGTCCACGCCCTCGCTGCCGAGTAGGTCCAGGCAGTGGCTGAGCAGCTTGGTGTCGACCTGTGGCGTGTCCATCCCGATCTGCAACACCGGCCGGTCACCGACTACCGCCGCGGTATCGGCGTACGCGGCGGCGATCCGTTGCCCCAGCGTCGTACCACGTTGCGGTATCACCATGGTGGCCCGCAACCGCTCGGTCAGCGCCTCGGCATCGATCGCCTGGGCAAGATCACCTGTCAGTGCTACCACGGGTGTCACGTCGGGCATCGCAAGCACCGCGTCCAGGGTGTCCAGAAAGGCCGCCGCGGCGATCCGGGCGGCCTGAGCCGGGTTGGCAGGCGGGCATAGCCGGGTCTTCACCTTTCCCGGTACCGGTGCCTTGGCGAGCACCAGCAGCGCCGCGCGCGGGGCGGTCAGCGCCGCGCCTCGGTTTCGTCTGGCGAGCTCTCGGCATCGTTGCGCGAGCGCAGTCGGACACCGACAAGCTCCACGACGACGACCTCCCCTTGCATCAGACGCTGCCGGACATCTTGCCGCATGAGCCGCCCCGCAACCCTTACCACCCGGTTACATTTCATCAGCTTCGCCCGCATTCAGCAGGCTGAGCGGGGTTTCCCACGCCGATTTACCCCGCTCAGCCCGCTGAATGCGGCGGGAAGTGGAAGATACGCAGTACCTCGTCGGCGAGGTGGCCGGGGGTGGCTTCTAGGTTGAGGGTGATGCCGGGTTCGTCGGGGGCTAGCGGTTCTAGCACCGCGTACTGGGATGCCAGCAGCTGCGGCGGCATGAAGTGACCGTGGCGGGCGGCCAGCCGTCGCGCTACCAGGTCATAAGGACCTGCCAAATGCACCATCTGGACATCCGGACCGGCGCCGCGCAGCACATCGCGGTAGGCCCGGGTCAGTGCCGAGCAGCTCACCACAGCGCACTCGCCATCGGCGGCTCGCTCGGTGAGCCAACCCGCGATGGCCGTCAACCAGGGCGTCCGCGTCGTGTCATCAAGGGGGGACCCGGCGGCCATCCTGGCGATACTCGACGCGGCGTGGAAGTCGTCGCCCTCGGCCAGTGCCCAGCCGGTTCGGCTGGCGATCAGCGCGGCCACGGTGCTCTTGCCGCAACCGGAGACGCCCATCACAACGAGCTGCATCGGCCTGTGTCTACTCACCTGCGTCTACCCACCTGGGTCTGATCACCGCTGTGCCTGATCACCCCTGGCCCTGATCAGACGACCGGCAGCGACCCCGAGTCGACGGCTTAACGCCACCCGTGGCGGGGTCCCTTGCCACCATTTTCGATGCCCGGATGTCGCACGTGCCAGCCGTGCCTGGCTGGGCAGCGGAACGACTCCAGCCGGTGCCTTGACGCGGACACGAGGCGGTTTGCCGCAGCCACGGTCAGGGTGGCCCGACGATCACAGCGGGGACACCTGGCTGCCATGCTGTAACGCTGATCGATCATGCCTTACCCACCTTGGTAGCGTAGCGCAGCGGCCCTCTGCCAGAAAGTGTCACACCGTTTGTCACCCCTCTCCGACCGCTCGGCGCATCGCTGAGATTCTTTCGTCGGTAACTCTGGTGAACCCCCGTGATTGTCAGGGGTACGTGCGACAATGGTGCCGTGATAGAGACCCGGCTGGATCCGAGGCAGGCGATGGTTTCCTGTCTCGACCAGTGGCGTCATGCGATCGTCGAATGTGATGATGCGGGTTGCCGGATCAGGTCCGGGATATCGAGTCGGTGTCGCGGATGGTGTATTCGGTGATGCTAGATGCGGTCGCTGAACTGGAGCCCCGCAATATCGCGGTCGGCGCCGGGTTCCGCAACACTAAATAACTGCTCGCCGGGATGGGCGAACCTCTCCGCCCACCGAGGCCGGCACCCGAGTCACCTACGCAGGTCAGCTCGCCCCGCGTCGCACGCTGACTGGTGAGGTGCTGGCGTCGGTGCTACCCCAGACCGCCGCGGCGTTGGCCGCGGGTGAGATCGGCGCGGCACAGGTCCGGGTGGTCACCGAGCCCATTGGTTGTTCGTACACTCCGTGTCATGGATGGTGTGGAGCGT